>ERZ860508.40-NODE-40-length-113631-cov-9.518728_pt1 | contig 113631 bp, 98 predicted proteins | sample MGYA00509976_ERZ860508 | MGnify/ENA primary metagenome ERZ860508 (study PRJEB30046, sample SAMN00715242) | human gut metagenome | study: EMG produced TPA metagenomics assembly of the A metagenome-wide association study of gut microbiota in type 2...
TCAACAACTATCGTCCACAGTTCTACTTCAGAACAACAGACGTTACAGGTGTTTGCGATTTACCAGATGGTGTTGAAATGTGTATGCCAGGTGATAACATCGAAATGACTATCGAATTAATTCACCCAGTAGCTATGGAGCAGGGTCTTACATTCGCTATCCGTGAGGGTGGACGTACAGTAGGTTCTGGACGTGTTGCTACAATCATCGAGTAATTAAAAATTATTCAGTAAAATCAAGGCTTCCGAGATTTTTTCTCGGGAGCCTTTTTACGTCTGTGTAACAGTGAAAGTGCGGTCAGCGGTGCCAAAACGGTGCCATAATTAGTGTCTGCTGAACAAATTGAAAACACTTGATTTTACTGACTTTTACCCAATTTTCTGCTATAATAATTGCAAGGATTTTGAACGCACTTCGTAAACAGCTTTCATATGTGAAAAGGAATCTCCGGTATCTGGAACAGTTCATGAGTGAAGGATACGCCATGACAGGTAAGGACATCAACTTATATCTTACCATCATCAGGCTGTATGAGCCGCAACAGTATATGTATGATAACAGAGTCCATTCTGTGGAGCACCGAATTGTAAGTATTTCGCAGCCACTATAGAAACGCAGATGACATCTATCGCATTATCTGTATTCGTAACGAATCTGTTCAGGATTCTGAGATGAAAACTTTGCACTTTTTTGTATCAGTTCCAATTTTTGCATGATTGGAACTGATATAAGAGTCGGAAACTGCAAATAGCTGCTTAATCAGCAGACACTAATTAAGGCATATCTTCCGGAGATCCCGGTCAAAGTCATTGCTTCCTGCTGCGCAGGTGTCACACCGGAAAGCCATGAAGCAGCATTGGCTACAATGAGAATGTGCCAGGTGCAGGTGGAGTAAATCCTTGGAGAGCCAAGGCAATAATCGCAATGTTATAGAAAATATATGCAATGTACACTGAAAAAGTTCAATGCTAAAATCCACTTAAAATCATGATTTGAAAATGTTAAACAATGTTTTTAGGAGGAATTACAATGAACGAAGCAACGAAATATAACCGTGCGAAAACATGGCAGATCGCATTGTTTGCATTAAATATGATGTCAACAAATATGTATCTGTTTTTAATGATGTATGTATCTTACTATGCAAATGGAATTTTAGGAATGTCTGTAGTATTTGTATCTACACTGGCAACTTCTATGCGAATTTTTGATGGATTTACAGATCCGATCATTGGATGGCTGATCGATCATTCCAATGGACGTTTTGGAAAATTCCGCCCGTTCCTTGTTGTCGGTAATGCGCTTCTTGCATTAAGCATGATCTTATTATATAAGACTACACATTTAGTTCCGGAAACACTCCGGATCCCATATTTTATTGTTGTGTATGCACTTTACATTATTGGTTATACCGTTCAGGGAACAGTCACAACTTCTGCACAGACTTTACTTACAAACGATCCAAAACAGAGACCGATTTACGGTTTCTTTACAGGCTTTTTTATGCTGTTCTTACAGACCGGAATTACAATGCTTGTTTCCAATTACCTTGTTCCGAAATATGGCGGAATGACACTTGAATTCTTCAGTGAGATCATTGTCTGGGTAATTGCAATTGCTTTTGTATTAATGATCTGCTCACTGATTGCCATTGCTCCAAAAGATAAACCGGAATACTACAACAGCATGGTAAAAAATAAAGAAGAAAAAGTCAGCTTCAAAACTTATTGGGAAGTATTAAAACACAACAGAGCACTTCAGATGTTAGTTATTTCCGAGTCTACAGATAAACTCGCAACAAGTATTGCAGGAAATTCTATCGTAGGTGTTATGCTTTATGGAATTATTATTGGTGACTATGCAGTAATGGGAAGATTGTCTGCTATCACAATGATTCCAAACATTATTTTACTTGTAATAGGTATTATGGGAGCAAGACATTCCGGACAGAAAAAGACGTATGTAGCGACTGTATATGGATGTATTGCTGTTCAGCTCGCAATTACACTGCTTCTGATTTTTGGTGATCCAACCAAGATTGATCTGAAGTCCTTTGGATTTATGAATATTGCATTTGTAGTTCTTATTATTGCATTGAATGGAATTCGTAATATCGGAAGTAATATGATGATTCCAATGATGGCAGACTGCACCGATTATGAAGTGTATAGAAGTGGACATTATGTGCCGGGACTAATTGCAACCGTATACTCCTTTATTGATAAACTTATTTCATCATTTGCAACTACAGTTGTTGGAGCATTTGTAGCTGTCATAGGATATAAAAATTCAGTGCCACAGGTGGGAGATGCAAGCACACCTGAAATTCTGATGATCACAATTTTATTATTCTGTGGCATGCCGATTTTGGGATGGATTGCTTCTATTATTGCAATGAAGTTCTATCCATTGACTGGTGAAAAAATGAAGGAGATTGAGGACAGCATTGCTGAAACACAGCAGAAAAATGCTGTAAAAGCATAATTGTGAGAGACGAAAATAAAAATATAATCCCATTGTGGGGACCATATTCGAAAAAGTATATGGGTATTTCAAGAATTATGAAGGAGAGTGCTGTTCCAGGAGCAAGATTTGATTTGGTGATCCATCCGACCTATGCGAACAGCAATGTACCGGCTCCAAACGTTACAATCCCATCTGAGTATCATCCGTGGGATTGTGATAGTAATGGAAAATATTATAGATACCGCTATGAGCTTCTTTGGAAAGATCAGTTATATGCAGACGTAGATTTCTTTGAGATTGAGGAGGAAACCTGGGGAATCCGGGTTTCCTTCCATAATAATACGGATAAAAACCAGAATTGCCTTATCAATTATTTTGCCGCAGAGGAATATCCGAAAAGCAGAGTATACACGAAAAAAGTACCGGAAAAAAGTGATGCGTGGAATGCTGTCGATTATGAAAATTTGGAGTTTGGAAAAGCAGTTCCATGGGAACACCTGAATCTGGATGCCATGAAAAAGGGAGAGATCCCGGTCGATGGATTTACGGATGACAATGGATTGGGAATGTCCTACTATGCACTCTTTATGCGTTATCTTGGATTGAAAGCGTTTGGCGGCAATCAGGGCGATAAAGTTTCTTATCAGGTAAAATTAAAGGAATCGTATCAGGACGCAGTGTTAGCGATAAGATATCGTACATTGCAGGATGAGGGAGATGTAATTTTTCAAAGCAATGTTGGAACAATCCATTTTGCGGCAACAAAAGAGAGTGGAATCTGCTATGTTCCAATCGGAAAAATTTCAGATAAAGAGTTCATCTTTAAAATGGAAGCTTTCAGCGAACAGAGTAATGGAATAATGCTTGATTTTTTATGTGTTTGTGAAAAATCAGACAAAAAGGAAGTCGGAATAACAGAAGAGGCTCGTAATGTAATCCCAAAAGTTGAGTACGAGAATGATCATATAAAATATCAGTACAACTATAAGGAAAATCCAATATATCTTAGCATTTTAAGCAAGCGTGTCAGAAGCAGAAAATTGTATTCGGGCTGTATTGAGGATGCATTAGTATCACGCCTTGCAAATTCAGATGCTACTTATGATAATCTGACGAGAAGTTTTTCGGGTGCATTTCAGGATAAACATTCGGATGAAGGCTTTTATCATATTAATGTTGCAGAAGCGTTATTTGTTCCCGGAAAAAGTGTCAGAACGGAATATGCATACATCAGTACAAAAGAACGTAATTATTCAAAAGCTGAATTAGAAATTTTCTGGAAACAATGCAGAAGCATTGTAAAAAAAGAAAATTGTGCCAATGAAGAGGGAAATCCATTTGAATTTACAGGACGGATGATGAAATCTGCATTATATAGTAATATTGTGTATCCAATCAGGCGGCATGGTGAATACATTGCGCATTATACACCGGGAAAAAGATGGGACAGTCTGTATACGTGGGATTCCGGATTTATTGGACTTGGAATGTTAGATTATTCCTCAAAACTTGCAGAATATGTAATGGACACTTACTTATCCGAACCAGATAATACAGATTTCGCATTTGTGGCACATGGTTCACTTGTCCCAACACAGTTTTATTTGTATTACGAGATATTAAATCGGGCGGATGCAAAAGAACGGGAAAATTTGAAGAAATACTATCCGATGTTTTTACGTTACTATCGTTATATGGCTGGCAGGACGGAAGGATCCACAATGTCAAGACTTGGAAATGGTCTTCTGACGGTATATGACTATTTTTACAATGCAAGTGGAATGGACGATTATCCGCCGCAGGTGGAGTTACATCGAAAGAATATGGAACAGGTAGTATCACCGGTCTGCAGTAATGTACATTTTATCCGTATTGCAAAATTTATGAAACAGATTTCAATGGCATTTGGATATGAGGAGAATCTGCCGGAATTTGAGCGGGATATGGAACGTGTAAAGAACGCATTGCTGGCATATGCATGGGATGAAGAGAGCGGATATTTTGGCTATGCTGTGCAGGGGCAGGAGGGAGTCCATATTTTGCGGACTGAGGCAGGAGAAAATTATAACAAGGGAGTAGATGGTGTTACGCCGTTGATCGCAGGAATTTGCTCAAAAGAGCAGGAAAAACAGTTGTTAAAGCACCTGAAATCTGCAGAGGAACTGTGGTCCCCGGTTGGAATTTCTACGGTTGATATGTCTGCCAGCTATTATTACGATAACGGCTATTGGAACGGAAGTGTCTGGTGTCCGTATCAGTATTTCTTATGGAAAGCAATGCTTGATATAGGTGAGGGACAATTTGCATTTGATATTGCACACAGAGGACTGAATTCCTGGAAGCAGGAGATTGAATTCAGTTATAATACATTTGAAATGATACAGATTGAAACGGAACGTGGCGGCTGGTTTCACCAGTTTAGCGGACTTTCTACTCCAATTTCTATATGGTATAATGCGTACTACAAGAGAGGAACTTTAACAACCGGATATGATACCTGGATTGAAAAGAAAGAAATTTCTGAGGATGTGGATCATGCAGAAATTGTATACAGTACCACAGGAACACATACAGGCGTGCTTCTGATTGTCATGAATTCGCTATATCACTATGATGTTGAAATAGATGGTAAAAAGGCAGAATTTATAGAACGCGAAAAAGGTGTCATTGAGATTACGTTAAACAGAAAAGAAGGCGTTATAATAATATACAGAGATGAAAAATAATGAACTATATGATGAATACTTAGGGTATCAATCCATGACCAGTTCCAGCATGGAAGTGCATCGTTTTTGTACCACAGCGATACAAAATGCAGGAGTGGAACTGCATGATTTTTTTGAAATCTACTGTGCATTAGACGGAAACATAACATTTACAGTCGATGGCAAAAAAATTGAATTAGAGAAAGAAGATATTGTGCTGCTTCCTCCTATGACAGAACATCAGGAAATGATTTCAGAGAGGGAAGCAGACAGAGTGATCCTTTGGCTGAATCCATGGTATCTGAACCGCATTTCAAGCAGGAAAACTAATCTGAACCAGTGTTTTGTTTCGGCAGAGAAGAAAGGATATCTGCTTCGGGAAGATCCGGCAATGCGGAAAAAAATCATAAATATGCTTTTGGAATTACGCTATGAAATGCATGAGAAAGAATTTGGCCATGACATTATGTGTGATTCGCTGGTAGAACATCTGCTTATCTTACTGGAGAGACATTTAAATCTGAATACAATGGCAGGAAATGCGAATATCCAGCAGGTGATCCGGTATATCAATTTACATTATACAGAGAATCTGACACTGGATTTTTTGTGTAACCGTTTTTATATCAGCAAGTTTTATTTGTCCAGAAGTTTTGAAAATGCAACAGGAAAGAGCATATATCAATATGTTCTGGAAAAGCGGATGATCATGGCAAGGCAATTATTGATCAGTGGGGAAAAACCAACGGATATTTTTTCATTATGTGGTTTTGGACAGTACAGTAACTTTTACCGTGCTTTTAAAAAATATTATCATATGTCGCCAATGACATTTTTAAAGAAAATGAATTATGAAGAAAAGAATGAATGAGTCTGAGAAAGAGGAATAAATGAGAGAAATTTTTAACTTAAACGAAAAATGGGCATTTAGCAAGGAAGCGATAAAGCCTCCGGTTGCTATGCCACAAAATTGGTATTGGGTGAATCTGCCTCATACCTGGAATGCGATTGACGGACAGGATGGTGGAAACGATTACTACCGTGGAACCTGTTTTTATGCGAAAGAAGTCCAGAAAGAGGAACTTCCGGAGGGAGAACAGTATTATCTGGAATTTCTGGGAGTGAATGCATCTGCTGATGTTTATGTGAATGGAAATCACCTTGATCATCACGATGGTGGATACTCAACCTGGCGGGTGAATATGACGGACGCACTTACAGATGGAAAGAATCTGATCGTGGTTGCCGTGGACAATAGTGCAAATGACAGGGTATACCCACAGAAAGCGGATTTTACTTTTTATGGTGGAATGTACAGGGATGTAAATATCATTGCTGTAAATAAGTCTCATTTTGATCTGGACTATTATGGTGGAAATGGATTGAAAGTGACACCAGAGGTAGCAGACAAAAATGCAAAAATTGCCGTGGAAGTATTTTTAAGCGGGGAAAAAGCAGGTCAGCAGCTGGTATATCAGATTACAGATGCTGAAGGTGTTCTTGCAGCAGAAACCAAAACAGGGATTTCGGATAAACAGGTCAATCTGGAAATAACAGATGTACATCTTTGGAATGGACGCAAAGATCCATATTTGTATACAGCGACTGTATGCTTAATGGAAGACGGCGTATGCATAGACAGTGTCAGTACACGATTTGGATGCCGTACCTTCACAATTGATCCTGATAAGGGATTTTTCTTAAATGGGAATAGCTATCCACTGCGTGGTGTGTCCAGACATCAGGATCGGGCAGGAAATGGAAATGCGCTTCTTCCGGAACATCACAGAGAAGATATTGATTTAATCTGTGAAATGGGCGCTACAACGATCCGTCTGGCACATTATCAGCATGCACAATATTTCTATGATCTGTGTGATGAAAAGGGGCTTGTATTATGGGCAGAAATTCCGTATATCTCCCAGCACATGAAAAATGGACGTGAAAATACGATCAGTCAGATGAAGGAGCTGATTGTTCAGAATTACAACCATCCAAGTATTGTCGTATGGGGATTATCCAATGAAATTACGATGTCAGGTGAAGCAGACGAAGACCTTATGGAAAACCATCACATATTAAATGACCTTGCACATGAGATGGATCCTACAAGGCTGACAACTATGGCGGTAGTTTCGATGTGTGACATGCATAATCCGTATATTCAGATCCCGGATGTAGTTTCTTATAATCATTATTTTGGATGGTATGGTGGAGACACTTCGATGAATGGTCCGTGGATGGATGAATTCCACAAAGAGTTTCCAAAGATCCCGATCGGCATGAGTGAATATGGATGTGAAGCACTGAATTGGCATACCTCAGATCCGAAGCAGGGAGATTATACAGAGGAATATCAGGCACATTATCATGAGGAATTGATCAAACAATTGTATACAAGACCATATATCTGGGCAACGCACGTATGGAATATGTTTGATTTCGCAGCAGATGCCAGAAACGAAGGCGGTGAAAATGGCATGAACCATAAAGGGCTGGTGACATTTGACCGCAAATATAAGAAAGATGCCTTTTATGCATATAAAGCATGGCTGTCGGACGAACCATTCGTTCATATTTGTGGAAAACGTTACGTTGACCGTGTGGAGAATGTGACAAAAGTCACCGTATATTCGAACCAGAAGACAGTGGAACTTTTTGCAAATGGGGAGAGTCTTGGCAAAAAAGAAGCTTCTGATCATTTCTTTTACTTTGAAGTACCGAATCATGGTGAGACAAAGCTTCTGGCAGTGGCAGGCGAATGCCGGGATGAAAGCTTTATCAAAAAAGTTGAGAAGTTTAATGAAGCGTACCGTCTGACAGAAAAAGGTGCTGTTTTAAATTGGTTTGATATCACGGCACCGGATGGTTCCTTCTCGTTAAATGATACGGTGGGCGATATTATGTCGAATGAGGATGGAAATAAAGTCATGCAGGAATTGTTTCAGAGCTTTGGACAGGCAAAGGCACAAGGCGGTGGAATGAACAGTGGCATGATGAAGATGCTGAGTGGATTCACAGTACTCCGAATGATCAATATGATGGGACTTACCAGTCAGATGACAAGTCAGGCCGGAGAAGCAGAGAAAACAAACGAAGTGAGTAAAGAACAATTGCTTGCAATAAATGACAGACTGAATCAGATCAGGAAATAAAATTCTATTATAATGGATGTAAAGTAAATAAGCACAAATTTTGTCAGAGATGAATAAATCCCTGACGGACTGTATTATGAGCATATCAGAAGCAGTCCGTCGGGGATTTTTGTCTATACACAAATGAAAGTGTTTTTATGGCAGCTTAAAAAGTTATATTTGCATAAAATGGCATCAGAATGCGCAGAATAAATTTGCACAATATGCGTTTAAAAAGAGAAGTATATCTTGAACAGATACGTCCATATTATGATTCAGATATTATCAAAGTGATTACCGGGGTGAGAAGATCCGGAAAATCGATTTTGCTGGAAACAATCAAAGACGAACTGGCAGAGCGTGGCGTACATGGAGACCATATGATATATTTAAATCTGGAAGACATGGATTATGATTATATTGAGAATGCTTCGGATCTGCACAGGGAAATAAAAAGCAGGGTTTGTGAGGATGGAAAATACTACATTTTTTTAGATGAAGTGCAGCATGTAAAAGAATTTGAGAAGGCTCTGGCGTCGTTTAGGGCGTCATTGAAATAACAGATGCTTCTCCAAAATATGTGATGTCTCTTGATAAACTTGATATGAGCCATGATGGAATCGTTCATATGAATATCATTGATTTCCTGCTCAGAAAAAAAATCTGATGCTGACCTGATAACAGAATGATCTTGTGCGGAGCAGTGAATAAAAGGATTCTATACGGCCAGCCATGCACAAAAACTCTATAAAAACAACTCAATCAAAAACACAACCGCACAGCATGCAACGGACACCTGAAAAAGGCTTGCACCAAACCACGCGGCAAGAATACCGACAACGAGTGCAACCGCACCGGCAACCGGACTTTGTGTTGCTTCGACAATTGCAGGAAATGTCATGACTGCCAGAGTTACATATGGAACGTAATATAAAAAAGATTGAATAAACTGGTTTTTGATCGGTTTACGAATTAAAGTTAAAGGTAACACACGGATGGCGTAGGATACAAGCGCCATCACAGCGATATAAATAAAATTATGATGTGTCATAAAAAACCTCACTTACGGAAGCATATACATTATGCTTCCGTTTTCCTTGGAAACAAAATTGCAGCAGCAGAAGAAATCAAAACGGTTAAAATAATCGTTCTTGTGCCGCTTGACATGGAAGAAACAACCGGGAGATACGAACCGGCAAAGCTTAATGCAAAACTGATCGCAACAAGAGCAGCGACCACTTTATCTTTTCTGGCTGGCGGTATAATGATCGCAAGAAACATTCCGTAAAGCGCAACACTTAAAGCGCTGACTACCCGAAGTGGCAGCATATTTCCAGCCATAATGCCGAGTGCGGTACCGACCGACCAGGCGGGCGCAGCCAGCACGATCGCTCCATACGTATAGAAAGGATTCAGATAGCCGGACCGTGCAATGGTGATCCCAAACAATTCATCCGTCACATCATAGGCGATGATCAGCCGGTGAAAAAAAGGTGTTCCGGGTGCAAAACGCTGGGTGAGCGCACAGCTCATCAGCAGATAGCGCGCATTGGAGATCAGTGTGATAATTGCGACTTCCAGATAGGTTGCATTTGCAGCAATCAGCGTAAATGCGGCGTACTCACCGGCAGAAGCATTGTTCAGTAAACTTGCAAGAAATCCCTGAAAGGCGGTTAAACCGGCATTTCTTGCGGCAATTCCAAGCGAAAACGATACCGCCAGATAGCCTAAAGCAATCGGGATACCGTCACGCATTCCCTCACAGAAAATTTTTCGGTTAAAAGCGTATACAGGACGCTCGTTGGCCATTTTTTTTGTTTCACTCATCTGTAAAACCTCGAATTTTTATGGTAAAAAGTAATAAATTTTGACAGCTGATTTTGGTTAAAATCACGGCTAACGTGTATTATAGCAATTATAAACAAATTAGTAAATGATAAAAAGTAAGCAAAAATTGGTATAAAAGATTAAATAATGTCAACCGGAATGATGAAAATGAGGTTTGCATTGCCTATAGTGAAATGATAAGATGGGATAAATAGCATGTATAAACAGGAGAGAAAACGATGGAATTATGGGATATTTATGATGCAGATAAAAAGCCGACAGGACGCACAATGAAGCGCAACGACTGGTGTTTAAAGGATGGCGAATATCATCTGACGGTGCTCGGTGTTGTGGCAAGACCGGATCAAACGTTTCTTATCACAAAGCGCGTCATGACAAAGGCATGGGCACCGGGCTGGTGGGAAGTATCCGGCGGCGCAGCACAGGCTGGCGAGGAGTCTTACGAGGCAGTCCTTCGGGAAGTGAAAGAGGAGACAGGACTGGATGCAGGAAATGCTGAGGGCGGCTATTTATTTACCTATAAGAGAGAAAATCCGGGTGAGGGTGACAATTATTTTGTGGACGTTTACCGTTTTGTCATGGATGTTGACGACAAAGACCTGCATCTTCAGACAGAGGAAACAGATGGCTACATGTTTGCAACACCAGACCAGATCAGGGAGTTTGCAGAGCAGGGGATTTTCTTGCATTACGACAGCATTAAGCAGGCGTTTGAAATGTGATTGCGTGAGCCGAAGAAAAGTGTCAAAGATGTAGTTTTGCGGATGGAATACTGAATGGAAAAGAGGCAGGGAAACTATGACAACGATTCGAGTTGCAACAGAGGCGGATGCAGAGGAGATTCTTGCAATCTACGCAAAATATATTGAGCAGACAGCGATCACGTTTGAATATGTTGTGCCGTCCATAGAGGAGTTCCGTGGCAGGATCAGACATACATTGGAGCGTTTTCCATACCTGATAGCGGAAAAGGATGGAAAAATCGCAGGCTATGTCTATGTCAGTCCATTCAAAGAGAGAGCGGCATATGACTGGTCAGTGGAGACATCCATTTATGTGGATATGGAGCAGAAACGCAGCGGAATCGGAAGAAGGCTTTATGAAGAGCTGGAAAATATTTTGAAGCAGCAGGGTATTTTAAATGTCAATGCCTGTATTGCTTATCCACAGGCGGAAGATGAATATCTGACGAAGGACAGCGTGCTGTTTCATGAAAAACTGGGTTATACGATGGTTGGAACTTTCCATCAGTGCGGTTATAAGTTCCACCGCTGGTATGACATGGTCTGGATGGAAAAATTCATCGGAGAGCATAGGGAAAATCAGCCGGATATCATTCCGTTTCCAAAGTTGAAGTTGGAAAAGTAGTCCACGGTGGACTAGATTTAACCAGAAATTTATTTTATCGATAAGCACCGGGCAGCAATATCATCATCCGATATTGCTGCCCATCTTTTTATTTTCAGGTAATCAATTCTTTTCTTTTCATATAATAATCATAGAAGATGAAATCCATATATCCCCATTTTACAATATAATTCCGATATTGTTTTTTATTTAATACAATTAATACTATAATTCCTATTGACATAGTAGGATAAAAGAACTATGATAAGCACTATAAATTTTGAAAGAGGAGGGGAACATCTTGAACTGGGAGTTTATTCTAAAATATTTACCGATGTACGAGAAAGCCGCCTGGTTGACGCTTCGCATTGGACTCCTCGGAATTGTTTTTGCAATTATCGTTGGATTTGTCTGTTCGACGATCCAGTATTATAAAGTGCCGGTACTTCGCCAGATTGTGGCGGTGTACATAGAACTCAGCAGAAATACACCATTGCTGGTACAGTTATTCTTTATTTACTATGGACTTCCGAAGATCGGAATCCAGACAAATGCGGAGGCATGTGGTGTTGCCGGACTTGCATTTTTAGGTGGAAGTTACATGGCAGAGGCTTTTCGAAGCGGATTGGAAGCAATCGAACCAATTCAGACAGAGAGTGCCTACAGCCTTGGCATGAACCGTTATCAGACCATGCGGTATATCATTTTACCACAGGCAATGTCCATCAGCGTTCCGGCATTTGTGGCAAACGTGATTTTTCTTTTGAAGGAAACGAGCGTGTTCAGTGCGATCAGCCTGATGGATCTGATGTTTACTGCAAAAGACCTGATTGGTCTTTATTACAAGACAACAGAGAGTTTATTCCTGCTTGTGATTTTCTATCTGATCCTATTATTGCCGATTTCCATTTTGGGCAGTCTGCTGGAAAGGAGGCTGCGTTATGCCGGATTTGGGGCTTGAGGTTTTATTAAAAGGAAGCAATATGTTGCGGCTGCTCCAGGGACTCTGGGTAGCACTCCGTATCAGCTTGATCTCAGTTGCCATTAGTATTCCGTTAGGCTTGCTGTTTGGTGTGCTGATGACAAGAAAAAATGTAGTGCTCGAGGCAATTTTCAGAGTGTATCTGGAATTTATCCGCATCATGCCACAGCTGGTATTACTGTTTTTGTTTTACTTTAGTACGACAAGGATTTTTGGCTGGAATTTATCGGGAGAAATGGCTTCGATCATCGTATTTGTACTGTGGGGAACCGCAGAGATGAGCGATCTTGTGCGAGGAGCTTTGATCTCCATTCCAAAACATCAGTATGAGAGCAGCGAGGCACTGGGACTGACGAAGGGACAGACATATCTGTACATTATCATCCCACAGGCAATCAGAAGACTGATTCCATTATCGATCAACCTCATCACACGAATGATCAAGACGACAAGCTTGATCTTAATGATCGGTGTTGTCGAGGTATTAAAAGTAGCGCAGCAGATTATTGAGGCGAACCGTATGTCGAGCCCGAATGCAGCGTTTGGAATCTATCTGACCGTATTTTTATTGTATTTTATCGCATGCTGGCCAATCAGTATGCTTGCAAAATATCTGGAAAGGAAATGGAGGTGATCTTTCTTGAAACAGACATTGTTATCCATGGAACATTTGAAAAAAAGTTATGATGATAACCTGATTCTGGATGATATCAATCTGGAAGTACATCAGGGAGAGGTCATCGTCCTTGTCGGTCCGAGCGGCTGTGGAAAAAGTACGATGCTTCGATGTATCAACGCTTTGGAACCAATTCAGGGCGGCGAGATCAAATTAAATGGTGAAAAAATTGATCCGAAGAACAAAAACATCGCAGAGCTTCGTCAGAAGATCGGAATGGTATTCCAGAGCTATGAGTTATTTCCGCATTTGACGGTGCTTGACAATATTTTACTGGCACCAATGAAAGTACAGAAGCGGAAAAAAGAGGAAGCCGAAAAGGAAGCAATGGCGCTTTTGGAGCGGGTTGGTCTTGCTGAGAAAGCGAAAAGCTATCCGAGGCAGCTTTCCGGTGGACAGAAACAGCGTGTCGCAATCGTGAGAGCGCTTTGTATGCACCCAGAAATTCTACTTTTCGATGAAGTGACTGCGGCGCTGGATCCGGAGATGGTAAGAGAGGTTTTGGATGTGATGTTAGACCTTGCTTCCCAGGGGCGCACAATGATGATCGTCACACATGAGATGCAGTTCGCAAAAGCAGTGGCAGACCGTGTGATATTTTTAAATGGCGGAAAGATCGTGGAGGAGGGAACTCCGGAAGAGTTCTTTGAACATCCGAAGACAGACCGTGCAAAACAGTTTTTGAATACGTTTGAATTTCATGAGGCAAAGACTCATGTGAAATAGCAAGAAGAAAAGGAGCATCTATTATGAAGAAATGGAACAGGATTTTGGCAGCAGTATTAACACTTTCACTTACGGCCGGTCTGACCGCATGCAACGGCAGCACAAGTGATGCAACCGCAAATAATGCAAGTGCGGCAGACGAGGGAACAGTATCCAATGGAAGCAGCGAAGTTTACCGTACTTTGGATGAGATCAAAGAGAGCGGTACGATCAATATCGGCGTTTTCTCCGACAAAAATCCATTTGGATATGTAGATGAAAATGGTGAGTATCAGGGATACGATATTTATTTTGCAAACAGACTTGGTGAGGATCTTGGAGTGGATGTGAACTTCGTATCCACAGAGGCGGCAAACAGAATCGAATATTTACAGACAGGAAAAGTGGATATCATTCTTGCAAACTTTACCGTGACTGCCGAGCGTGCGGAGGAAGTTGACTTTGCACTTCCATATATGAATGTTGCTCTTGGTGTGATATCTCCTGACAGCAATGTGATCGAGAGCCTTGATGACTGGGATTCCAATGACCAGATGATCGTTATCTCAGGAACAACGGCAGAGACTTACATGATCGACAACTACCCGGATATCCCATTACAGAAATATGATTCCTATGCAACTGCGAAGAATGCACTGGAAAATGGAAGCGGTGCTGCATGGGTAAACGATAACACCGAGGTTATCGCATATGCACTTCAGAACACCGGTTACACGGTAGGGATTCCTTCCCTTGGAAGTAATGATACGATCGCTCCGGCAGTTTCTAAAGGAAATACAACCTTGCTTGACTGGATCAATGACGAAATTAAGACTTTAGGTGAGGAACAGTTCTTCCATGCTGATTATGAAGCTACTTTAGTAGACACATATGGCAGTGACTATGAGGAAAGTCTTGTTGTAGAAGGCGGAGTGACAGAATAAATTTAAATACAGAGACTGCTGTGCCGTGACGATGAAAAATCGTGCGGTGCAGCAGTTTTTTAATGTAACAGGAAATTACGTTGTAATGTTCCTGTTACATTAAAAGTGCTCCGAAAGGATCGCACTGCGGCGGATAGGAAGTATGTCGCATATTGCGACCCGCCGCAGGCGGAGCATCTCGCAAGCGAGATGCTTTTTTATGTAAATTAAAATGAAGATTGAGAATGCAAAATCCATATAGTAAGATAGAAAAAATGGCAGTGTTCTTGGAGGAGAAAAATAATGTTAAATATCGCAATCTGCGATGATGATGATCTGATTGCACATCAAATTGAAAGTGTCTTACATAATATTGGTGATGAGGAAAATGTGAAAATAGATACCGATGTTTTCTATAGTGGAAATGATCTGGTAAGAGAAATATCTTCAGGGAAAAAGTTTGACCTGATATATATGGATATTCAGATGGGAAATGGAGATGGAATCACTGCGGCGAAAAACATTCGTAAAAAAGATGAAGATGTGATGATTATTTTTATTTCCAGCTATGACAGATACGTCATGGAATTATTTCGCTTAGATGTGTTTTCCTTTATCAGAAAACCGATAGACCGGGATTCGTTCGTACAGATATTTTTAGAAGCAAACCAGAGAATTTGCAGTAGAAATCATTTCTTTTCGTTTAAATATAAAAGTCAGGAATACAAAGTTTTGTGCAAAGAGATCCTATATTTTGAAAGCAAAGCAAGACAAATAAATATACATGTCAGAGATGGAAATAAATATGTGTTTAATGGAAAATTATCAGAGGTAGAAAAAGGACTTAGCAGTGGAAAAGTAACATTTCTAAGGATTCATCAGTCTTATCTCGTCAATTATCTTTTGATCAAATCAAGATCAAAATCTAATGTAACATTGATAAACGGAGAAGTGTTGCCGATTAGTGAAGACCGGCAGAAAGAATTTAGTAAAGAATATGGCAGACTGTTAAGAGGTGAAATCTATGTGTAATGTGGGAAATATAATCTTAAATTCAGTTTTGACATTCGCAAGTGTCTGGATAGTAAGAAAATTTTTAGATACATTTTATGAAAAGAAGCGTTGGAATGTATTATCTGTGAGTGTATGGCTCATATATATTATTTTTCAAGGATATGTCCAGTTTCACAGTGGTGATGCGTCAGTTGTAACTACGATTGTAAATGTATTGCTGTGTATCATGATTTCAGCAATTTCCTATTATGGTTTTGGAAAAAATAATATATTTTTACTTACGTTCTTTTGGGCAGTATGGGCATTGGTAGAAATGATTATTTTTTTCTTTTTAAATTTATTTTGTCTTGAACAAAGAGATTTTAATATGATAGGAAGTATTATATCAAAAATAATCATGCTGATAGGAACATACATTTTGTCTTTTGTATGGAAGAAAAGGGAAAACAACCTGATTCCGGTAAAATATTATATCGTATTTTTCTTTGTATCAATCGGCAGTATTTACATTGCAGCAGCGGTGTTCTTTTCAGAAAATAATACAGTAACTGCTATGATAGTTTTCAGCATATTATTACTGTTCAATATGATTATCCTTGAGGTTTATTCAAAAATTACGGAAAAAATTATGCTCGAAAAGGAAAAAACGGTATATGAGCAGCAAATTCATATGATGACTAATAATACAAAAGAACAAAAAAAGTTAATGGAAGATTTTCACAGAGAACGCCATGATCTGATAAATAAATTAATTGTATTAAAAAACGAAATAGAGCAGGGAGAGAAAGAAAATGTTATTCGTGAAATCGACAAAATAATCGAGAATAATCATACAGAAAATTATATTTCTGACAGTGGAAATCAGGTGATAGATGCACTGCTCAACACCAAATATTCGATTGCCAAAGAGAATGGAATACAGTTTCTTTTAAAAATTTTTATACCGGAAGAACTGCCGGTAAATCAGTGTGATCTGGGGGTAGTATTAGGAAATGCGCTCGATAATGCGATAGAAGCCACAGAAAAATGCACTGGAAATAACAAGGATATTGAAATAGCAATGGGAATCAAAAAGCAGTCATTGGTTCTTGTCATAAAAAATCCGTATGAAGGATATTTGAAACAGGACAAATCAGGAAAATTAATTTCAACCAAAAATGATTTCCGCAGACACGGATATGGTATAAGTTCCATTCAAAAAGTTGCGGACAAATATGGTGGAGATGTAATAATCGAGACGCAGGATGGAAAATTTGTTCTGACAGTTATGATGAATATAGGGGATTTTTAACAGTTAGATACGTAAATTTGACAGATGATAAAATGAAAGAAAAAAAGTTTTATAATCATTAGAGTATTATGAATGTTGAAGATAATATATTGCTTCCTTATTATATTAAGGAGCGAACGGTGAATGAGAAAACATGTCAATTAATGAATGAATATCTAACTATTATGAATTTAGCGGGAATAAATAAACGAGATATTCACTCATTATCAGGTGGAGAGCAACAGAGAGTGGCGATTGTCAGATCCATATTAGATTCAACAAAAATAATTTTATGTGATGAACCAACTGCCAGTCTGGATAGGAAAAATACAGAAATATTCATGAAGGCACTTGTAGATATTACGCAAAAAAGAAATGTGGCAGTTATGATCGTAACGCATGATGAAAACGTTGTGAAATATGGCACGGCAAAATATTATATGGAAGATGGAAAAATAAGAAAATATGAGTAGTACTCAACCTTGTCACTCTGTTGTGCTGCTACTGCATAGGCTGCACTGAGCGTCTGATAGAAAAACATGTATTTTTGTATGTGGAAAGGTTTAGGAAGAGATGAAAATACCGAAATTCAAAGTTCAAATGAAAGTTATATTGATGATTACAACCACTATTATATGTGTTTTTTTGATTCGGTTATTATTAATGGGTGGTCTGGCAAAACTGCTTTCATTCGATAGCCAGAGAGCTGAAGTATATAAAGATACAGATATTGCGCATTACCAGTGGTACATTGGAAAGAATGCTAAGAAAGAATATACTGATAAATGGGGAATGGATGAAAGCATTTTTCCAGAAAGTATTACAGATAACATGGATGTACTGGATTATAAAATGGTTTACTATAATCCGTGGGACGCACAGTATTTAAGTTATCTGGTCGTCGAATATGATGATAAGAGTTATGAGGAAGAGATACAGAGATTGGAGCAATATGATTCAAAAGAATATAAAGGATATTTTGGAGCGAGAGGTTTTCGGGATAAGTACCGTCTTTTGGCGATAGAGGTTGATCCGGATCATGGATTGATATATGCGCTGGGAGAAGAAAATAATCAGATTATTTATGTGGAATTGATTTTCTGTAATTATTTTTATGATATAGATTATCAAGATGAAATCGACATACAATATTTACCAATTGGATTTGATGCGACACCGGATAATGAATATCGTCAAAAGAGGCTGAATCAATAGAGGACAGTCTTGTTGGAGAAGATGGAATAACAGAATAAACTACACACAGACTGCTGTGCCGGGACTATCCTCAGCAGATTGGATATCGTACTCCTGAAGCAGCCCTGGATAAGATTTCTTTTTCCTTCGGTCATTGGTTTTGGTTTGTAAACTTCTTTTTTTCTGTTTGCCATAATAAAAGGCCTCCTATGATTTTAATATTTTATCATAGAAGACCTAATTTACAGAGATTTTTTCACAGGCTCTAGAAGATAATTATTCTATAATTTGCGCAGATGAGCTTTATCCGTATGAGTAGATTGACCTTTGAAAGAAATAGAAAAAGAACGTCTACATATGTTATTTAGATGTTCAAAGGTGTGGTAATTTTACAAAAAGTTTTTATTCATAATGATAGACTATATACAAAAGGAATTTATTGATAATGGAAAAATTAAAGATAGTAATTATATTATTGGGATTGATATGGTTTTCAGGTTGCGGATATATAAAGCAAACAAATATTGAAAGTAAAGATATAGCATTCTCAGAGGAAGAAACGACAAGTATACAAAGTGATTATGAAAATTATATAGGTACATGGTCAGAGGAAGGAAAATCTCATGAAAGTATTATATATGAGGGAGGTACAGAATTTTCGGTAGAAATCACATCAGATAATGAACTAAACGGATATTTGTATTCGCAACAGGAAATTAGCGGTCGGTTTGCAGAGATAGATATTATATGCCGCATTGAAGATGGGGAGTGTTATTATCCTTTTTCAGATGATGGATGGGGAAATAGTGGAATATTATATATTCAGTTTGAAACAAATGTGATTAAAATCAGTGTACAAGATTTTGTGATGGGGGAATCTAACACAAGTGGATTTGGAATAGATAGAACATATATATTATCAAAAGAAGAAGCGAATCAAAATAGTACAGAATATGATGGCGAACAAAAGGAACAATTATTACAATACAGTGTTGATTGGTCAGAAGATCAGATTTTAGATGAAATTGAAAAAAGAGCTGTTTATTTAAATAGGTGTTCTTATTATGAAGAAGTGTTAGATTTTTTAGAAAATGATAGAGAAGTACGAGATATATCTATGTACATAAATCCATTGTACTATACTGACACAGAATACTATAATGAGGACAGTTTTTCAGGCGTTCCTTCTCTGATAATACATCTTGCTAAAAATGAGATATATGCACGTCATGGATATATTTTTAAAGATGAAAATTTGAAAAACTATTTTATGGGACAATTATGGTATATTCCATCTGTAAAAGCAGAGGAATTTGATGATAGTGTATTTAGTGATATTGAAAAAAGGAATCTTGAACTGCTTAATAGACTGGATACTTATAAAAAATAAACATCACATATTTAAGAGAACGAGGAAAAATTTTTCTGTAAAGTAATATAAAAAAGTTCTTCGGTGATAAAATAAAGATTATTTCGTGTATGTAAAAAAATGAAAACATACCAGATTTTTGAAACAATGGAAGATATATATGGTTTTGAAGCAGCATAAAGTTTCATTTCCCATGTAAACGATAAGATACTGCCATCAGATTGTAGATCGACAGAACCAACCATTCTTAGCATTTCCTAGCAAGCATTACAGAGAATATATGTTGTGTTGAAAATCTTTTTCGAAGTTAAGTGCTTATGAGGAGATGATGGCTCACATGGAGTATCATCTCCTTATATGCTATTCTTTCAAGGCACTTTTAAGGTGTGTTGATGCCAAAACCGGTTAGACCAGCATCATTTATAGGACGTGTTAACTGCTGGACACCGGATAATGAATATCGTCAAAAGAGGCTGAATCGATAGAGGACAGCCTTGTTGTAGAAGATGGAATAACAGAATAAACTACACACACACTGCTGTGCCGGGACGATGAAAAATCGTGCGGTGCAGCAGTTTTTTTATCCACAAATGATTGACGGAACCCCACAAAGAAGGTAATATTTTACCGAAAGAAAACTTGATAATTGTAAGAAAATCATAGAGAAAGGTCATAGCATGGGCATTACAATAGAAGAATTAAAAAAACTTGATAAAAACACTTATCAGATCATTGATATCCGGGACGAGAACGAGGTCGCCCACGGAGCGATTCCGGGAGCGGTAGCAACACCGGCAGATTCTATCGAAGGGAATGAGAACATTGATTTTTCAAAAAAATTAGTAATCTGTTGCAGCCGTGGACGTTTCAGCGTGGAAGTTGCCGAAGGACTGGAAGAGAAAGGAATGGATGCGGTAAGTCTGGAAGGCGGATATATTGCATGGCTTCTGGATGCGATGAAGCAGGAGGAAGAGGTAGACATCTGCAAGGATGTGGAACTTTCCATCCGTAAAAAGTTCCGTAAGAGCATCTGGTGCAAATTTACAAAAGCAATAAATCAGTATGAGCTTGTCAAACCGGGTGACCGCATTGCGGTCTGTATTTCCGGTGGAAAAGATTCCATGCTTATGGCAAAGCTTTTTCAGGAATTAAAAATTCACAACAAATTCGATTTTGAAGTAAAGTTTCTGGTCATGGATCCGGGATACAGTCCGGCAAACCGCAAAGTAATCGAGGAGAATGCAAGAAAACTGAATATTCCGATCACAATTTTTGAATCGGATATTTTTGATTCTGTATACAATATTGAAAAATCACCGTGCTACCTGTGTGCGCGGATGAGACGCGGACATTTATATCATTTTGCACAGGAGCTTGGATGCAATAAAATCGCACTCGGACATCATTATGATGATGTGATCGAGACGATTCTTATGGGAATGCTTTATGGAGCGCAGATTCAGACAATGATGCCAAAACTTCACAGCACCAATTTTGAGGGAATGGAACTGATCCGTCCGCTTTATCTTGTGCGTGAGGACGATATCAAGGCGTGGCGTGACTATAATGGACTTCATTTTATCCAGTGTGCATGCAAGTTTACAGACACCTGTACCACCTGCAATAACGAGGAAAATCGTTCGAAACGTGTGGAGATCAAGGAACTGATCAAAAAATTAAAAGAAGTCAACCAGTACGTGGAAGGCAATATTTTCAAAAGTGTGGAAAATGTAAATCTGGAAACAGTTGTCGCTTACAAAAAGGACGGTGTAAAACATCATTTTCTGGATGACTATGATACAAAAGCATCTATTAGCCAAAAATGAAAAAATATTGATTTTGGCTAATAAAGAAAGAAAAGAATAATTCTCTGATTTTTCCACATAATAACTCCAAAGTGAAATAACAGCATTGGAGGAAAAATATTAAATGAAAGCCACAGGGATTGTACGCAGAATAGATGATCTGGGAAGAATTGTAGTTCCGAAAGAAATTCGGAGAACCTTAAGGATCCGGGAGGGCGATCCTTTGGAAATATTTACCGACCGGGAGGGCGAGATCATTCTGAAAAAGTATTCACCGATCGGGGAGCTGAGCCAGTTTGCGGGAGAGTATGCGGAAAGTCTGGCACAGACAACCGGACATCTGGTATTGATCACGGACTGCGACCATGTTGTGACGGCATCCGGTACCGGCAAGAAAGAATATGAGGGCAAGCCGATCAGCAAACAGCTGGAAGACGCCATCAGCGAACGGAAAAATTTTCTCGCAAGCAGAAATGATGCAGAGTTTGTCAAGGTGACATTAGATGATGCCGGAGAATTCGGGCAGCAGGCGCTCAGCACGATCATCTGCGAGGGGGATGCGATCGGAGCCGTTATTTTATATGAAAAAGACGAGAAATCTAGAATGACAGAGACGGAGAGCAAGCTTGCGATCGCGGCAGCGGGTTTCCTGGGAAAACAGATGGAACAATAAAAGCCAATGGAATGATTACGGAAAATGAGGACAAAGCATGAAGTTTATGCATATTTCAGACGTGCATCTCGGAGTAAAACCAGATGCAGGCAAAGCATGGAGTGAAAAAAGAGCGCAGGATATCTGGGATTCTTTTGCGGAAATGATAGAGATTGCAGCAAAAGAATCTCCGGATCTTTTGCTGATTTCAGGTGATCTTTTTCACAAACAGCCATTGAAGAGAGAATTGAAGGAAGTCTGTGGTCTGTTTGCACGCATACCGCAGACGAAAGTGCTTCTTATGGCAGGAAACCACGATTACATACAGCAAAATTCTTTTTACCGGACATGTGAGTGGCCGGAAAATGTCTGTTTCTTCCCACGAGAGGAAGTAATGTGCTTTGATTTTCCGGAGCAGAATACATCGGTTTATGGTCTGAGTTATTGGCATCGTGAGATCAGGCAGGCTTTGTACGATGAAGTTTTCCCCCAGAATACGGACAGAATTAATATTCTGCTCGCACATGGAGGCGATGAGCGGCATATTCCATTTTCTGAGGAAAAGATTTTGCGGCATGGATTTGATTATATTGCAGCAGGACACATCCACAAAGGTGGGCAGCTTGTGCAGGGCAGGGCGGTCATGGCGGGCGCACTGGAGCCGACAGACTGTAATGATACCGGTGTGCACGGATACTGGAAGGGAGACATCGGCAAAACTCATTGTGAGGTCTCTTTTTATCCGATACGAAAATGTGAGTATTGCCACGAAATCATTACGGTGACGCCGGAGACGACGGAGTATGAAGTGATGCAGAGGATGAAAGCACTGTTAGAGGAGCGCCCGTCGTATCAGTATTTCCGGATTTGTTTACAGGGATACAAAGATCCGGATGTTACCTATGACATAAAACGTCTATCAGCGTTGGAACGGATCGTGGATGTGACAGAGCAGCTTCGACCGGATTATGACTATGATAAACTGCTGGCTGAACATGAAAATTCCCTGTTGGGAGCTTATATTGCAGCCATGCAGAAAAAAAGGCAGGATCCGGTTGCAGCGAAAGCATTGGAATACGGCGTTAGCGCATTGTTGGGGCATGAGATATGCAGATAAAGGAAGCAGACATTTTTCAGTTTGGAAAGCTACAGAACAAAAACATATCCTTTGAACCGGGGATGAATGTCATATATGGAAAAAATGAGGCGGGAAAATCGACATTGCACAGCTTTTTATGTGCGATGCTTTTTGGCATGGAAAAAGGAAGGGGCAGGAGTTCTGCCACAGACGCCTACAGTCAGTATGAACCGTGGCATGCACCGTCGTTTTATGCGGGTGCACTAAAGTTTACGGTTGGGCAGCAGAAGTTTTATCTGGAACGCAATTTCTATTCCAAAGAGAAAACGGATTATCTGAGGAATGAGCTGGATGGGGAGGAACTTTCGGTCGGCTTTGGGGATCTGACCATGCTTTTGGGCGGTGTCAGCAAAGACAGTTATGCCAGTACCTACGATATCACGCAGGCGGGCGCTGCTACCGGAAACCAGATGGTAAAAATTCTTGCGGAATATCTGACAAAGGCTTCGGACGGTTCTGACAGTGGCGTGACGGTTACGGAGGCGACAGCTTCCCTTGCAGCGAGACGGCGTGAACTGCAACAGGAACAGAAAAAAGCCACAGAGGAGCGCGAAGCAGAACTTGAGACACTGAAACTTAAGAAAAATCTCTTAGAGCGCGAATGTGAAGAAATACGTGCTTCGATAGCAAAGTATGAAGCTTCCGGGAACACAAAGAATCAGATGGAACCAGAGAAAAACAGTGCGATGGCTGATAACCAGTCTGAGATACATCCAGACACAAAAGAGGATATTGCGCAAAAAGATGGCAAGACAAAGAAAACAAATTCGGATTTCTCAGAAAAATCCGGTTATTTTGCAGCAGGGATTATCGTTATTATTGCAATTGCGTTATTATTTTTGAAAGTTTACATAACTCCAACAATTTTCTGGATTGGGGAGACTGTAGCTGTTGTGCTGGCATTGTTTTTTGCAATCCGGCAGTATGAAAAAAATAAATATCACGCGATAAGCCGGAACTTATCAACACAGTCGGAACGACTGCAAGAACTTAACAATCAGGAAACCGCAGACGCGCAGATACAGCAGGGCAGTCAGTTGGCAGATCGCATGTTAACCGAGTGGAAGGAGTCTTTGCAGGAAAAAGAAAACCGGCTCTTTAATCTGGAAGAGGAATTAGCAAATAAAAGTGTTTGTAGTGCGGCAGAGCGGGAAAGGGAGCAGGACATTCAGGCATTGGAGTTGGCTGCGGAGGAGATCATACGCATTTCCAAGGCTTTTTATGAGGACATGGAGGATGAACTGAATGCGGAGATTTCGCGATATGTGTCTCTATTTACCGCAGGAGCTTATGACAGTGTCAGACTTGATGAGCAGGGACAATTGCAGATTTTCACGGAGGGCAAAGAGGTCAGACCGCAGTTATTAAGCCGTGGAACGTTAGAGCAGATTTACCTTGCGCTGCGCATTGCAGTTGGAAAAGTTGTGACGAGGGAAGAAACACTTCCAATCCTGTTAGACGAAGCATTTGCGATGTACGATGACGAGCGGTTGGAGCAGACGCTGCGCTCGCTTTCAGGATTCGAAAATCAAATATTTATTTTCACATGTCAGACGAGGGAAGCAGAGATGCTATCGAAAATGAACATAGATTATCATTTGATCCGTTTATAAGAGTATAGTATATTATTGCGAAACTCAGATTTACATTGTGAATGTTGTGAAAATGTGACAAAATTTTCGTTTTCTTTAAGTTTCACAATTATCGATTGAATTAAAGAAATAGACAAAATTCTCCGATATTTACACTATACAAATGATTTTATAGGCAATTGCGAAACTCATAGAAAGTGTAAGAGGAGTTGTGGAAATGTGACAAAAGCTTGAGAAGACACTAGGGAGCGGTCGGTACTTAGAAGGCAGGAATGACCTTAGGTTATGACTGGCTTCTTAGTACCGTTACCAGCGACATGTAGCGAAAGCGCGTCTTCGAAAATTTTGTTACATTTTCACAGCGTTCATAACATAAATTAGAGTTTCGTAATTATCTAACATAATCTTTTACAGGGGAGAGTGAGCTTATGTCAATTGCAATCAGAGCGAACCAGAGTGGTGCAGAGCAGGCGGCAACGCAGAAATCCGCAGAGAAAAAAGGGCACCAGAATATCATAAAGTCGGTTAATGCGGGTGGACTTGTGCAGAAGAATAATATACAAAGCCAGATCGAAGCGCGCAGAAACAACGCGAAAAAACAGGCGTTAAAAGTAGTCAGTGATGCATGGAAGTGGGATAATCAATCTGCAAAAGACATTGAGGATATGCAGGGGTTGAAGCAGACCAAGGTATCGGAGATGAACGATATGCGGGCAAAGATGAAAGACATTGAGAATACGAAAAAGTCTTTGCAGGATGAGTATGGGGTATCGGATGATTCCAAGGAGCAGAAAGATTTAGAGCTTTTAGAAAAGTATCAGAATAACATAAACGGTTCCTCTTATGATGAATTTTCAGATGAGGAGATTGCAAGATTAAAGGAATTACAGAATGCGCCGCTGACGGAATATCAGAAAAAGGTTTTGAGTTTAAACAGCATGAAAGGTCAGGTCAGTGTCGAGGCAGAGCGCAAACAGTATGAAGTGAATGCGCTGACGGCGTCTATTTCGGATGCTACGTTAGAGCAGTTAAAATCAAGAGACATGGAAAAAGCTTCGGATGCCGCAGACGAGATCATGGATTCTGCCAACAAAGAAATCCTTGGAATGTTGATTGAGGAAGGCAAAAATAATGTCGATGACAAGATCGAGGAAGAAAAAGAGAAGGCGGAGGAAGCGGCAGACAAGAAAGAAGAGCAGGACGAGCAGGTCAAAGAGGCGAAAGAGAAACGGAAAAATCAGGAGGAGATCCTTGAGGGGCAGCAGAGCGCAGATGAACTTGAGCAGGATGTTTCCATGCAGAAACAGAACTTAAGCAAAATGGACGAGGCACAGAAAAATATCCAGAAAATCCTCAAAGAGAAGAATCTGGTCAATGAAGATCTGAAAGGAATCGAGATTGACCTGAATTTTTAAAGGATACATCATGCATATCCGTGGAGAAATCTGGAAAGATTAATAACAGAACCGTTCCGTGGAAAGGCACCGACGTGGTGCCAGCCACGGACAGAAACACAGAGCCGGAAAGGAGTGCATGATGTCAAAAACAAAAAGAAAGAAAAAACATCGCCTGTTCTGGCATTTTTTCCGGATACAGCTTGTACTTCTTTTATTGGTACTCGGAGCAGCAGCCTACTATTTTTACGGTGGCTACGGAAAAGAAGTCGATGCATTAAAGCAGGAGGCAGCGCGCCTTGTCCGGCAGTCGGATGAAAATACCTTTAAAACAAATCAGACGAGCATTGTCTATGCGGCAGACGGCAGCGTCATTTCCACATTAAAAGGGGAAAAAGACTCTTACTATGTTTCCATTGAGGAGATGCCGGTGGATACGGTGACAGCAATCGTCAGTATCGAGGATAAAAAGTTTTTCAGACACCATGGAATTGATTACCGCGCACTGCTCCGTGCAGTGAAGGCAATGGTACAAAATGGTGAAGTCAAACAGGGTGGAAGTACGATCACCATGCAGCTGGCCCGGAATATTTTTCTGTCACAGGAAAAGACATGGCAGAGAAAAGTAGAAGAAATGTATATCGCAACGGAACTCGAAAAGAAATATTCCAAGGACGAGATATTAGAGTTTTATTTGAATAACATTTATTTTGGAAACGGATACTATGGGATTCAATCTGCGGCGAGAGGTTACTTTGACAGTGATGTGCAAAATCTCTCTCTGTCCCAGATTGCTTTTTTGTGTGCAATTCCGAATAACCCGACGCTTTATGATCCGGTGACCAATAAAGACAACACGGTAGCGAGACGTGACCGTATTTTAAAAAATATGTTAGATGACGGTAAAATCTCACAGATGGACTATGCACAGGCGGTCACAGAACAGATTACATTAAACCGTCCACAGGCACTTGCAAAAAATGATTACGTTGAGACATACACCTACTACTGTGCAACAAGAGCATTGATGCTGCAGCAGGGGTTTGTTTTTCACGAAGATTTTAAGACGGATGAGGAACAGCAGGCGTATGAGGACACCTACAATTCCCTTTATAATGAATGTCAGAAAAAGCTTTATACCGGTGGCTACCGGATTTACACCTCGATTGATCTGTCGTTGCAGGAGGAATTGCAGCAGTCGGTGGATGATACGTTATCCGGTTATACCAGTGTAAATGAGGAGGGTGTTTATGAATTACAGGCTTCCGCAGTCTGTATCGATAACGATAATGGTTATGTGCGTGCCATTGTGGGTGGGCGCAGTCAGGATTTTCCGGGCTATACGTTAAACCGCGCTTATCAGAGTTTCCGGCAGCCGGGTAGTGCGATTAAACCTCTGACCGTGTATACACCGGGTTTTGAGCAGAATTATACACCGGATACAATTGTAGTTGATGAACCGATCGAGAACGGACCGAAGAATGCGAACGGCACATATCTTGGGGAGATCACCGTCCGCACTGCGGTGGAAAAATCGGTCAATACGATTGCATGGAAGTTATATGATCAGATCACGCCGGATAAAGGATTGGCGTACTTAAAAGAGATGAATTTTTCCAAGATCAGCCCGTCTGACTACAGACTGGCAACGGCACTTGGTGGTTTTACCAATGGTGTCTCAGCATTAGAAATGGCATCCGGCTTTGCGACAATCGAGAATGACGGATATTACCGGACACCGACTTGCATTGTGAAAATCTTAGACGTAAACGGGGAAGCTTTGTATACATCTGAGCAGGAAGCGACACTTATATATAAGAAAAATGCAGCGCGTATGATGACGGATGTGTTAAAGGGTGTTATCACAACCGGAACGGGAAAAGGCTTAGGACTTGGTGATATGCCTTGTGCAGGTAAGACCGGAACAACGAATGATCATAAGGACGGCTGGTTTGTCGGCTATACCCGGTATTATACTACAAGTGTCTGGGTTGGCTATGATATGCCAAGAAAATTACAGGAATTAATGGGTAACACTTATCCGGGAAAAATCTGGCAGTCGTTTATGAACAAAGCGCACGAAGGATTGGAGCCACTCGACTTTTTACCATATGCCAAAATTTCGGATGATCTGCTCCAGCAGCCGGAAGATGAAAACTCGCTTTCGCAGGACAATGAAAGTGAACAGCCGGGAGAAAACGAACTCCAGCAGCCAGAAATAAATCCTGTGTTGACAGAGAATGAGAAGCAGGAGTAAGAATCCTCATTTTCAAGCCAAAATTGCCATAGAATACAATTGACAGATAAAATTGGAAACGTTATCATAAGGGTAATGTGAGCGGAACTATGAAGGATTCATAGACGCAAAAATATATGGATTAGGGAGAAAAATCATGAAGAAATACGCATTTGGAGTTGACATTGGGGGAACTACCTGCAAGATTGGATTCTTTGACACCAACGGAACACTGTTAGACAAATGGGAGATCAAGACCAATACAGAGAATAACGGTGAGTCGATCCTTTCTGACGTTGCAAAAGCAGTAGATAACAAGCTTGCGCAGGAAGCAATCAGCAAAGATGATGTACAGGGAATCGGAATCGGTGTTCCTGGACCTGTTGACAGTCAGGGTGTGGTACACCGCTGTGTAAACCTCGGCTGGGGCGTGGTAAACGTTGCAGAGGAGTTAGGCAACCTTACCGGACTTAAGATCGAAGTCGGTAATGACGCGAACGTTGCAGCTTTAGGTGAGATGTGGCAGGGCGGAGCCAAAGGCTCAAAGGATGTTATCATGGTAACACTTGGAACAGGTGTCGGCGGTGGAATCATCGTAGACGGAAAAGTGGTTGCAGGATTTAACGGAGCCGGCGGAGAGATCGGACATATCACTGTGAATAATGATGAGATCGAGGCATGTAATTGTGGGCAGTATGGATGCTTGGAGCAGTACGCATCTGCAACCGGAATCGTTCGTCTTGCAAAGAGAAAGCTTGCAAAATCCTTAGAGGAGACAACAATCCGTGAGATTGCAAACTTGACAGCAAAAGATGTATTTGACGCTGCAAAAGCAGGAGATGCAATTGCAATCGGACTGGTAGATGAAGTATGTGAGATCTTAGGTTCCACACTTTCAAATATCGCCTGCGTTGTCAATCCGGAGATCATCGTGATCGGTGGTGGCGTTTCCAAAGCAGGAGACATCTTATTAGATAATATCAAAAAACATTTTGTTGAGACATCCTTCATGGCATGCCGTGATACTAAGTTTGCATTGGCAGGACTTGGTAATGACGCTGGTATGTATGGATGTGTAGAGATGTTACTGGATTAATCGGATACAGCGGCATTTTTACGGTATTCACCGGGAGTGGTTGCAAACTGCTCATAAAACATTTTTCGGAATAATTTATAATTCGTAAAACCATGCTTCTCTAACAGAACTTTCAGAGGAAGGTCTGTGGAGGTGAGATCACGGTAAATATGGGAGAGTCTTATTTCATTTAAGTATTGGAAATAAGTCACTCCCATATTTTTTTTGAAATAATGACAGAAATATTCTTCCTGAAAACATGCGATCTGCGAAATCTCGGAAAGGGTGATCGGTGTATTGTAATGCTTTTTTGTGTATTCTAAAACAGGTTCTAAACGCACAAAATTTTTGACATCTTTTTTGAACTGGGAGGATTCCACTTCCCTCGAAAAACTGTGGTAGAGCAGATAAAGCATTTCAAAAAGAAGACTGTTAAACCGTAGCAAAGCACCTTTTGGTTGAATTTCATATACAATTCTCATTTTTTGAATGACATCGATTAAAGAATCAATTTTGGTGCGTAAAATGGCATTATCAGTGTGGCAGTCAAAACCAAAAATAAAGGAATCGACATCGGGGATATATTTTTTTGAAAATTCATAAGGAAGCTGAATTAATACTGCATGATTTCCGTGAACTGATTTTGTGGAGTGAGGAAGCCTTGAATCGATCAGAAAAACATCTCCGGGTTTTAAAATGACCGTCTGCTGATTCATCATAACATCGACCTCTCCGTCTATAATATACATAATCTCGATGGCAGTATGCCAGTGTGTGGCAACAAAACTGCTGGCGTCATTAAATACCCAGAAAAAAATATCAAAACCATCTGTAATACGGTCTGTCTCGAAAACAGGCTGCTCCGTTCTTAAATTGCTCATAAATCTTCTCCATTTTTATATTAAAAAATTGCAAAAACAGAATTTTGCATCTTGATATCATCCTATCATGACTCACAAGAAAAAGCAATATTGACCTATTCGAAGACAAGATATGCGCTTGTGACAAGCAAGTGCGAATGTTATCATTTATTACACAAACAAGTAAGAAATAAGCGTTTGGGAGAGTTGAATACAATGAAGAACAAAGAGAAAAAGAAAAAACAATCACTGGTAGAAAAAGCAAAATTATTTGTGAAAGATTACCGCAGACAATTACCATTGCAGATGATGGTAATACCGGGGATTATCTTTATGATTATCTTTTGCTATATGCCAATTTATGGATTGACCATTGCGTTTAAAAGCTACACGGTCATCGATACGATCGATTCGGCAAAATGGGTTGGATGGGCTAATTTCAAAATCGTTGCAACGGATAAATATTTTTGGCAGTCGGTCATTAACACGCTTGGGATCAGCTTCCTGAAACTTTTGATCGGATTCACAACGCCAATTATACTTTCCATTATGATTTATGAATTAAGGGATGGCCCATTTAAAAGAATTATCCAGACAATCTCTTATCTGCCACACTTTCTTTCGTGGATTGTTTTGGGTGGTATGATCATTAACTGGCTTTCTACCACAGGACTGTTAAATCAGATACTGATGGCAGTGGGACTGGTAGACAATCCGACAAACTTTTTACTGGATTCCGGGAAATACTGGTGGATCGCATCTCTGTCTGATACGTGGAAAGAAGCTGGATGGGGAACAGTGCTCTATCTTGCAACGATGGCGGGGATTGATCCGACCTATTACGAAGCGGCAAGAATCGACGGTGCAGGCAGACTCAGACAGATTACAAGTATTACGCTGCCTCTTATGAAAACGATTATCAGCTTAAATTTTATCCTGACGATCAGTGGATTATTAAAGTCCAATCTGGATCAGACACTTGTTTTAATGAACTCACAGAATCAGGCAAAAGCAGAAGTCATTGATTCTTATGTGTACCGGATGGGTATGACGCAGGGCGATTTTTCCTATGCAACAGCAGTTGGGCTTGGAGTATCGGTTGTCTCCGTTATCCTGCTTGTGACGGCGAATAAGATTACCGGAAAAATCAATGAGGAATCAGTTTTATAGGAGAAAAAGTATGAAAACAAAAAAATTTACAGGAGACAGAATTTTTGACTTCGTGAATGTCACGGTCATTCTGCTTATCACAATTATTATTTTAGTACCGCTTTTAAATGTGCTGGCATCTTCTTTTTCAGGAAGTACGGCATTGGCGGAGGGAGGATTTATTTTCTTCCCGAAAGAATGGTCTTTAGACAATTACCGCGCGGTATTTAAAGATACTTCTATCTGGAAGGCGTTCTTTATTTCCGTGGCAAAGACGGTTATCGGCGTGGTCACACATGTTTTCTTCTGTGCAATGGTGGCTTTTGCACTTAGCAAAAAGGATTTAAGAGGAAGAAAACTATATACGGTAATGGGAATTATCACGATGTTTTTTTCGGGCGGAATGATTCCAACTTACCTGTTAATGAAGCAGTTAGGGCTGTTAAATAACTTTATGGTGTACATACTGCCACAGCTTTTCAGTTATTATGACGTGGTAATCCTGATGAATTTCTTCCGGCAGATACCGGCTTCGCTGGAAGAATCAGCACAGATCGATGGTGCGGGAGTTTGGAAAATATTTTTGTCGATTGCAATGCCGCTTTCAAAACCGGCACTGGCGACCATTGCATTATTTAACGGTGTGTATCAGTGGAATGACTTTATGACTGCAAAATTATATATGACAAATAAAGACTTATATCCGGTTCAGATGAAGCTTTATGAGATCATTGTGCAACAGCAGGCACAAAGCATGAACAGTATCGGAAATGTTGCACTATCGACAACATCCAAAGGAATACAGTTGGCGACAATTGTAGTAACAACGGTCCCGATTATTATTATTTATCCGTTACTTCAAAAACATTTTGTTTCAGGTATGATGCTTGGAGCAGTGAAAGAATAAAAATGAAGGAGAGAAAAGTGATGAAAAATCAGATGTGGAAAAAAGGGGTATGCCTGGGAATGGCAGCAATGATGACAGCCGGTATGCTGGCTGGATGCGGAGAGAGCAGCGAAAGCAAAGACACTGCAATGGTTCAGACAGGTGAGGATGGCGTTGTGGAAAGTGGACGCTATACATTAGATGCTGATACGCCTGCATGGAAACTTGATACAAAAGAGGATACAACGCTTACCTGGTATGTCAACGCAGAGTGGTGGAATACAGAATGGGGAAATGATGTTGTCACAAAACAGATCCAGAAGGACATGAATGTCAATATTGATTTTGTTGTCGGTGATGATACAAAGTTAAATACATTTTTTGCAGGAGGAGATATGCCGGACATCATTACCATTTTCGATGCCAGCTCAAGTGTGGCACAGAAAGCGGATACCTGGGCATATGCATTGCAGGATCTGGCAGACAATTATGATCCATATTTTTACAAAGTTGCCTCCGCCCAGACATTAAGCTGGTTTGCTATGGATGACGGAAAGACATATGGTTATCCGGATTACTCCAATACGCAGGAAGATTATGACAGCGGAGAGATATATGCGAAAACTGCATTTGTAATTCGAAATGATGTATACGAAGCGCTGGGAAAACCTTCAATGGGCACACAGGAAGAATTTCTGGATGTTTTAAATCAGATCAAGGAGCAGTTCCCGGATTTAATCCCACTTGGATTCAATAATTTTGAGACGGATGGAACAAGTTCTCTTGGAGATAAATTACAGGATTTTCTGGGTACACCGATTGTAAATGATGATAATACATTCTATGACAGGGATATGGATGAAGATTATCTTTCCTGGATCAAAACTTTGAATCAGGCATATAAAAACGGATGTATCAGTGACGACAGCTTTACGGATGATAATACTGCATGGCAGGAAAAAGAGAGTATTGGAAAATACGCATGTATTATGATGGAAGGAACTCCACAGCAGGCAGGATTTTTAACAACGTTTGCAACATCCAATCCAGATGCGGCATATATCGCAATTGATGGACCAAAGAGCACCGCAGGTTATGAACCAAAGTTAAATCAGGCTGGTATCAGTGGATGGATGATCACCTATGTATCGAAAACCTGTAAAGATCCGGCAAAAGCAATTCAGTTATATACCTATTTATTAAGTGATGAAGGTCAGATCCTGACCAATTACGGTGTGGAAGGGGAAACCTACACCATTAACGCAGATGGCAAATATGAACTGACAGATGCAGCAAAAGAGTTACAGGCGAACGATAACGACAGATTTAAAAAGGAAATGCGTCTTGGAGAATTTATTCCATTCGGACATGACCGTTATAAATCACTCAGCGATGATGCTTACCCGGATTCTATCAAACAGATGCAGGAATGGGGAATCGGAAAATTATATCCGCACTTTATTTTGGAGAATACAGATCCGGAGACAGGAAGCGCAGAGGCACGTGCATACAGTGCGATAAAAACAAATTGGGCTACTACACTTGTCGGAATGATTCGCGCAAACGACGATGCAGAATTTGACAGTATTTTAGAATCTTATAGACAGTTCCGCGAAGAAAATGACTGGGATGCAATTGTGAAAGTAAGAAATGAAAAAATGGCTGCCAACGCTGAAAAATTAGGAATGTAAAAAATAAGGGTCTGTTTCTTCGGCTCCTTATAAATACTTGGAAATGGAGTACACAATCATGAAATGTTATACAACAAATAAAGACGGGGTGTTTATCTGTACAGAAAAGACACTGGAAAAAGACGAAAGAATCGAAATGAACCTCATCAAGGCATACCCGGAAGTGAGATATCAGGAAGTACTTGGAATGGGTGGAGCACTTACAGAAGCAGCAGCCTATACCTATTCCAGAATGAGTGACGAGAAGAAAAAAGAACTGATCGGACTATATTTCGGAGAAAAGGGAAACAGGTATAATTTCTGCCGCACGCATATTCAAAGCTGTGATTTTGCATTAGGGAATTATGCGTATGTGGAAGATCAGGATGACAGTGAGTTAAAGACATTTTCGATTGAAAGAGATAAACAATATATCATTCCGTTTATACATGAAGCACAGAAAAAGGAAAAGGACCTTTGTTTTTTAGCTTCGCCGTGGAGCCCGCCGGCATTTATGAAAACAAACGGTGACATGAATCACGGTGGAAAATTGAAAAAAGAATATTATGGGATGTGGGCAAAAATGGTGGCGCGTTATGTAACGGAATATAAAAAAGAAGGAATACAAATCAGCCGTCTGACCGTACAGAATGAGCCGAATGCTACACAGACGTGGGATTCCTGCTTATTTACCGGAAGTGAGGAAAGGGATTATGTATGTGATTATTTAAGGGAAGCATTGGACAAAGAAGGCCATAAAGAAGTAAAAATTAATGTGTGGGACCACAATAAGGAACGGGTGCTAGACCGGGCGATGGAAAGCCTTTCTACAGAAGAAGCAGAAAAGAAAATTGATGGAATTGCATTTCACTGGTACACAGGTGATCACTTCGAAGCGCTTGCAGAAGTAAGAAATCGTTTTCCAGAAAAAGAACTTATTTTTACAGAGGGGTGTGTTGAATATTCAAGATTTGCCTCAGACAGTCAGGTTGCGCATGCAGAGATGTATGCACATGATATTTTAGGAGATTTTAATGCAGGAATGAACGTTTATCTTGACTGGAACATTTATCTTGATGAGATGGGTGGTCCAAATCATGTGAAGAATTACTGCGATGCACCAGTAATGTGTGATACTAAAAATGATACGATTGATGTAAAACTATCCTATTACTATATTGGACATTTCAGCCGGTTTATCAGACGCGGTGCAAAGCGGATGCTTGTATCTCGTTTTACTGATAAAGTGGAAGCAACCGGATTTGTAAACCCGGATGGTACAAAAGTGATGATTTTATTAAACCGTACAGAGGATATGCAGTATTATACTTTCTGTGAAAATGGAATGAAATGTGAAATGGAAATTCCAAAACATTCCATTCAGACCTTGTGCTGGTAGGAATTTCATATTTTTTAAAGAGAGATTTATTTCGGAATTTGCAGAAATAAATCTCTCTTTTTTTGACCAAACAGTGTGGTTATTTTACCATTTATCGAAGTGAATTTACCGCTTGCTGAAAGTGCATTTACATTATTTTTCAAATGAGTATTCTATAGTTATACAAGCCATGGCAAAAACAAAATGAGGAGTGAAGCAATGGAAACAAAGAATTACAAAATTTTTCCAATCATAAAACGGTTACTGAAAAATTTGTTAAAACAGGATAAAAAACAGCTGCCAAGAATTATTTGGTATACAGTGACAGCCGGGCTATATCCCTTTTTAGCTGTTTTTCTGCCAAAAATTGCAATAGGGATATTAGAGCAGAATAAAGCAGGGAAAGAACAGAAATTAATTTTTGCAATGGCGATTTATTTTTGTATTGCAGGCATACTTGGCTATATGATGAACCGGCTGCAGTATATGATTGAGTCTGCCAATATGCGTGTGCGGATTCGTTACATTGGCGAGCTTGGGAAAAAAATCATGAATATCGATTACAAATATGTGGAGGATGCCGCTTTCTGGCAGAAAAATGAGAGAGCTTTCCAGTCCTGTAGTAATAATGCAGAAGGAATGGAAGGCATGTACAATCATCTCTACAAAATACCGGCAAACATTTTAACAATTGCTGGAATGTTTGTCCTTGCAGCCGGACTAAATCCGATGATTGTTGTTGTGTTGATGATACATGTGCTTGTGACAATGTGGGCATCCAGACAAAATCATAATTTCCGCTATGCAAGAAAGGAAGAAGTCGCAAAGCAGCAGAGAAAAATAGATTATTACTATAAAACAACACATGATTTTTCGTTTGGAAAAGATATTCGTATTTATAACTTCAGGGAACGCATTTTAAAAAATTATGATGCGGAAATCAGTGCTCTGATAAAGCTTGTGAAAAAATTGGCAAAGCACGAATATCTGCTTGGCTTTGCAGGGCTTGCAACATTGCTCCTTACCAATTTACTGATGTATGGAATTTTAATTTTTCAGGCGGTAAACGGTATGCCAATCAGCAGCTTTACAATGTATATCTCACTGATTACAACGTTAATGGCAGCAATGCTAAAGCTTGGAGAGGATATTACTTTTTTACAGAATGAGGGACAGTATGTGGGAGACGCTTTCCGATTTATGGATGAAGAATTAAGCGATGAAAAAAAAGAAAAAATAGAGATTACGGACACCTTGGAAATCCAGTTTGACCATGTGGATTTCAAATATCCGGGAAGCGATGTTTTTGTATACAAGGATTTAAACTTTACAATTCATAAAGGGGAAAGTGTTGCGGTGGTAGGAGTAAACGGTGCAGGAAAGTCGACACTTGTGAAGCTTTTAACCGGTCTTTTTGAACCGACTGCCGGACACATTTATATTAACGGAACCGACATTACAAAATTCAGAAAGTGTGATTTGTACCAATTATATTCGGCAGTATTTCAGGATGTTAATATTCTTGCATTCCCAATTCGGGAAAATGTGACAGGAATAGACGAAAATGTAGATGAGGCGCGTGTGAAAGAAGCTCTTGAAAAAGTAGGATTGCTTGAAAAAGTGAATGGATTTAAAAATGGCTTAGACCAGATGATGTTAAAAATCATTGATGAAAATGGTACAGATTTTTCTGGCGGAGAACGTCAGAAATTATCCATTGCGAGAGGACTTTATAAAGATGCACCGATGGTAATTATGGATGAGCCGACGGCGGCATTAGATGCACTTGCCGAAGCAGAAATTTATGAGAGTTTTAGCAGTATGGTACAGGGAAAAACGGCACTTTACATTTCCCATCGTCTCGCCAGCACAAAGTTCTGTGATAAAATCGCTTTATTCGATAAGAGCGGATTAAGGGAATACGGAACCCATGAAGAGTTAATGCAGAAAAAGGGCGAATATTATCATATGTTTATGGTACAGGGAAAATATTATCAGGAAGAAGCAGTATAGCAGAGGAAGGTGAAAACAATGAAAAAATTAACAGATTTTTTGAAAATGGCGTGGGCAGTTTCACCGGATTATATCATATTGTTGATGGTACAATCCATTACTTCGGCAGCAAAATTATGGCTAAATGTAATTTTACCGAAAGTTTTAATTGACGAACTGCTTGACACGAAGAATATATCAGACATTCTTTGTTTTGCAGGATTGATTATCTTAAATAATGTCGGAATGGCATGGCTTGAAAAGCTGTATAACAGACAGATTGAAGTGAAAAAAGAATACATGCGCCGTACAATGACAGAGCGTATGGCAGAAAAAATTATGAATCTGGAATATTCATATCTGGAAGACCCGTATTATCTTGACTTAAAAGAGCGCGCCGTGTTTGCAATTGGAAATCAGAATGCAATCGCACAGATTGTGACAGTAGTCTCACAGGTATTTTCGGGGGCTGTAACGTTAATCGGACTTTTTTCTATCATTGCAACGCTTGGACCGGTAATGATTGTAGTGCTCATTTTAGGAATTGCAGCAGTGTTGTTAATTTATAAAAACATGTCAGAAACGCTTGTCAGTGTGATGGACAGCATTATTCCGATTAATCGTAAATTTGGTTATTACTTAAGTCTGGAAAACGAAAAACAGTACCAGAAGGACATTCGCCTTTATCATATGCAGGAAATGATTACAAAGCAGCTATCGAAATTTACAGAGGAAACCTGTGACCGGTTTGATAAAATGTATAAAAAACAGGGGCAGGCGTTTGGTGGAATTAATGTGGTAAATGATGCCATTGCTGCTTTCTGTTACATCTATGTAGGACTGCGTACATTGTCAGACCGGTTTGGCAGCCGTATTTCCATTGGCTCGTTGACCATGTATGTATCCGCAGCAGTTAATTTTTCAGCTTCTGTGGTAACATTTGGAACAGCAGTTGTGGAAATGTTTCAGGTACTATCTTTTTTAGACCCATATCTGGAATTTATGAGTCTTAAGGAAGAAATGGTTGAGGAAGGAAAAGAAAAATTGAATGCGCCGATAGAGACAGTAGAATTTTCTCATGTGACCTTTACTTATCCAAAGGCAGAAAAACCGGTGCTAAAGAATGTGACATTTTCCATCCATAAAGGAGAAAAAATATCAATTGTAGGCTTAAATGGTGCAGGAAAATCGACGCTTGTTAAATTGATTTGCCGTATGTACCGGGCTGACAGTGGAGAAATTAAAATCAATGGAAAAAATATTTATGAATATGATTATCAGTCTTATATGAATGCAATTTCTGCGGTATTTCAGGATTACCGTCTCTTTAACTTTACAATTGCAGAAAATATTTCCTGTAGCGAACAGAATGTAAATCAGGAAAAAATTGACCGGTTGATTGAGGAGGTCGGACTTCGTGAAAAAATTGACAGCTTAAAAGACGGAGTATACAGTCGTTTCGGAAAGGAATACGAGGAAAATGGCATCGAAATGTCGGGTGGTGAAGGACAGAAAGTGGCGATTGCGAGAGCACTTTATAAAGACGCATCCATGGTTATTTTAGATGAGCCGGCAAGTGCCTTAGACCCGATTGCAGAGGCAGAAATTTATGAGAAATTTAATTGTCTGGTGGACGATAAGACTGCTATTTATATTTCACATCGCATGTCCTCATCGGTATTTTGTGACAAAATTCTCATAATTGATGGTGGTACGGTGGCAGATTTTGATACACACGAAAATCTCATGAAAAAAACGGACAGTCTTTATTACAAGCTGTTTCATTCCCAGGCAGAAAATTACAAACTGAATATTGCGTAAGCGGTGTTGGTAAAATGGCATCGTTCATGTTATAATTTCTCCGGTATGAAAAAATGTCTGCGGAATGGAGATAAAAATGAATGATAAATTTGTTGCCTGCGTCGGAAAGGGCGGACAGAGAGATATGGCAGAGTCCTTTGCGAAGCGGACAGGTGTGCCAATATTAGATAAGCCGGGAGAGAATCTGACCGTTCTATTTGATGCAAAAGGCGTTTCGCTGACCGGGTACGGACTGACTTATCAGGGAGATTTTGAAGGCATGCTGCACCGGGTAAGTGACGGAAGACTTGCGCATGAAATGCTTGTGCGTGCAGCGAAGACAACAGAGACAGATTTGAAAGGAATTGATGCGACTGCCGGAATGGGCGAGGATGCTTTTTTACTTGCCGCCTATGGATATGATATGACATTGTATGAACAGAATCCGGTAGTGGCGGTTTTATTAAAAGACGCCCTGCGCCGTGCCAAAAAACATCCGCAGTTAAAAGAGATTGCAGGTCGTATGAAGCTGGTCGAGGGAAACAGTGTGGAGGAGTTAAAAACCCGTGTGGATGCGGTAGATCTGATCTATCTTGATCCAATGTTTCCTGGCAGACAAAAGTCTGGACTCATCAATAAAAAACTGCAATTGATCCAGAAACTCGAACCACCGTGTTCGGATGAGGTCGAATTATTTGAGGCGGCGATTCAGGCAAAGCCTTCCAAGATTATTGTAAAACGCCCGCTGAAAAGTCCGTTTCTTGCAGGTAAAAATCCAACCTATGAGCTGAAAGGAAAAGCAATCCGGTATGATTGCTATGCTTTATAGGAAAGTTTTTACAGTCCCTTATGGCATTTTAATTTAAAACGTAATGAAAGAAATCTACAGCATTCTCTTTATTGTCTGTCGCATAAGCAATACCGAGATAGACCGTTCCGGTATAATAGCCATTGTCCGAAAGCCATTGGTTGTCGGTAAGCTTTAGACCGCATGGAAGCGTTTCTCCTGTTTCAGAATCTGTCGCATAGATGATTGCATCCTGATATTGCGCTAATTCATCCTCTGTCAGGAAATCAGTAAGCGGCATCATACTTCCGGCATCCGCGTATTGCTGGAACACAAATTCCGGTGCAAAAAGTACATCAGTTCCACCAACAGAAAGTTTTAATGTCAGCTTCTGGTCACTGTAATAATTCGTGGAATAGTTGTCATCCTCAGAAAAAGTGATAGAGGTATCCACCGAAATTTCTTCTTTATCTGTAAATTTCTCCTGCTGGAAAAACTCATCCGTGGAAGAAATACTTTCTTCATAAGGATTGAGAGTATTAACCATTACAATGTCTAAGGCACTTTCTTTATAAGTAGCATAATGCACGATCATTGAAATCACAAATGCCACAAGACAAATGGCAACAATGATATGCCAGCGGTAATAATCCCAGATATATTGAACCTTTGCTTTTTTCGAAAGATCTTTGAAAGCAGTTTTCTTCTCCATGTAAAAACCTCCATCATTTATTGTAATTTTCTGATTTCATCTAATGGCAAACCTGAAATGACGGCAATTTTTTCAAGCGAAAATTCCTGCAGCTTTAGCATGCGTTTTGCGGTTTCGATAGAAGTTAGTAAAGAGCCACGTTCGATACCATGTTTTTCACCTTCCGAGAATCCAGCCTCAAATTCAGCTTTCCTTAATTTCTTTTCTTCTAATTCCTTATCATACTCAAAAATACTCATACTGATGACCTCATTCCGGTTTCTGGAAAGAAATTCAGTTAGAATTTCCTCCTGATTGGTGAGACAGCTCTCAAATAATACTGTCTTGGCAAGAGAATAAAATATATTCTATATCTGATTTCTTCCGTCTCCTGCTTTTAAATTCGTTAATGGGTAATTAAAAGCATAGATACGAACGAACAACGCAGATCATTGGGGGTAATCTGACGTTTCCAGAATATAGATGGTAAAAACACCATAAAGATTTTGTAAAATATGCTTTGGCATATTATAGCATAATAATTGTTGGGAAAGCAAGAAAATGAGAGAAATTGGATAGTTTAAACTTTTACAAAAAAATAGAGCGGGTGATGGGGTGCTAGGTGCCAGTGGCACCTGCTTAGCATCGACCGAAGCGGAGCGGAGACCGAACCGCAGGTTCGATTCACATCACCATCATAGATTGAAAATAAGCAACAAAAAGAGCGGGTGATGGGAATCGAACCCACGTATCCAGCTTGGAAGGCTGGTGTTCTACCATTGAACTACACCCGCATAATGCCCAGTTCCGGAATCGAACCAGAGACACAAGGATTTTCAGTCCTTTGCTCTACCAACTGAGCTAACTGGGCTTGTTGCTCACAACAAAGATTATTTTAAAGGAACGAACCTTTATTGTCAAGAAAAAAATAAAATTTGCGAAAAGACAATTTGCAGAAAAGTAAAGGAGTATGTTCGCACCTGAATTATATTGGCTTGTACCTGAGCAGCGGAGTGCCCAGGTACTGTCTAAACAGTCGCCATTACTTCTATAAATACGGCAGAATATCTTCGCAGTAGCAGCGCAGCACTTCGCCGACACTCCATGCCTGTGCATAGCAGCCGCGAGGATTATGAGGTGCATCTCCGTCAAAAATCTCGGAGATAGAACCGATACAGCCGGAGTCCGTGAGGTGTTTTCGAATAGGTTCTAACATAGAAAGTGCATTTGCAGCAGCCTTGGCAGAATGGTGGTTCACCTTCATATAGGCACTGAAAAATCCTCCGAGTAAAAATCCCCAGGCGGTTCCCTGATGATAAGCGGCATCTCTTTTTGCGAGCGCACCGCAGTAAATTCCGTGATAATCCGGATGATCAGGGGAGAGGGAGCGCAGTCCGCAGCCAACAAACAATTCTTTTTCCACAAGGGAGACGACCGCTTTCTCCTGATCCTCAGAGAGCAGGGAAAATGGAAGTGATACCGCATAAATCTGGTTTGGTCGGATGTGGTCATCCGGCTCGTCACCGTCTACAACGTCGAAAAGACTCTGGCGGGAGGCATCCCAGAACTTCTGGTTGAAGGAATTTTTTACCTGTGTGGCGCGGCTTTCATAAGCAGAAGCATCTTCGCCAAATTTTTCACAAAGAGATTCCATAATTTTTAAGGCGTTATACCAGAGTGCATTGATCTCTACCGGTTTTCCGTGACGCGGCGTCGCAACCCAGTCGCCGACGCGGACATCCATCCACGTAATCTGGTCTAAGCCGCTGCCGGCATGGATCAGTCCGTCATCTTCCATATAAATGCTAAAGTCAGTGCCGTTTTCATAAGCAGCGATGATCTCTTTTAAATGAGGAAAAATCTGTTCTTTTACAAAAGATTCAGCCTCCTTGCATGGATTGTAATTCAGGTACTGATATACTGCGTAAAAATACCAGAGGGAGGCGTCCACGGTATTGTAAAGTGGCGGCATATTGTCATCCGGAAACATATTCGGTACGATCCCGTGATGAATGTATTTTGCAAAAGTCAGAAGAATTTCTTCCGCTTCTTTAAAACGCTTCGTACACAGCGTCAATCCGGTAAAAGCGATCATAGTGTCCCTGCCCCAGTCGGTAAACCACGGAAGTCCAGCGAGAACGGTCATCATTTTCGTGGATTCGCGGTAAGTGAGAAACTGGTCGCTGGCAAGGACAAGCTGATTCGCAAAGGAATCCTGATATCCGGCATTTTTAAAAAGGTTTTTGTGGTAAGCAGCATTTTCCTCTAAAATAGCAAAGGCTTCCTCAGAGGAAATATTGTCAGGGCGTTCCGTAACAACACCGATACTGCATAAGACAGAAAGCCGTTTCGTGGTGTTTGCGGGAACGGTGACGGTAAGATCAACCGGGCAGTAATGGCTGTCAAGTCCGGCAGTCTCAAGGTCAACCTCGATCTGTAGCTGCATATCCGTATCGAAAACCATTTCACGCTTCGAGAAAGTTCCCTCACTCACCTGAAAACGAATGGCAATGTCCTTATTTTTTTCCGGGACAAGATAAAACGTGTTCTTCTCCGCAAGTGTGTCAAAATGCAGTGTATCAGGGGTGCTGCTCTCGCTGTGCTCGCGGTAGTTAAAAAGCGGAGTCAGGGTAAAAGTACAGTCACTGTTTCCGGCGGTCAGCTCATAAGCGACGGCACAGACATTCTCCTTTCTTTTCAAAGTGATATGTTTCTGAAAAGAAAAATCGTCTGCCTGATAGCGGTAGTGCACGCTTCCGTCGTAAGAAAAATCGGTAAGATATTTCTGACCCTCTGTATAGGCGGTTTTCCCGGAAGTGAGATGCTGTGAGGTTTCGAAGGATATTTTTTTGCCATTTGCCACGACAGCTTCATTGATCTTGGAAAAAACGAGATAGCGTTCGATCGGCGCATGAAGGCTTGCAATAAGATAGCCCTGATGCGTGCGGCTGTGCGCGCCGATCAGGGAGCTTCCGGCGTATCCGCCAATGCCGTTTGTAAGCGCCCATTCGCGCTTGATCCCTTCGCGGAATGTTTCCCAGTCTTTTTGGGTATACTGATATGTGATCATTTGAGTTCCTCCTAAACGAAAAAATGCGAAAATTTTTATAAACTTATTTTACATGATAAAAATGAAGTTGTATAGACAAAAAAAATCATATATAATGAATGTTACGGGTCACTGAAACGAAGTATAGCAGTGACCGTTCAAAGCTTTGGTTTGGAGGAAATTTATTATGCAGGAAAAATTAGTTATTGTTCCGAAAAAAACTACCAGTGGACATAAAGCAGGGATGATCATTTTCTTTGCGCTGACTTGTCTTAGTTTAGTTTGCTGTATGTTTGTGACACCGATTATTTTTCTGGTGCCAACCATTTTATTTGGAGTGATCTGGTATCTGTTCGCATTTCGCAGTGAAGTCGAATACGAATATACATATTATGATGGGGATTTAAAGTTTGCAAAGATCAAGAACAAATGCAAGAGAAAGAAAATTGCCTATCTTAGTATGGAAGATGTGCTGACGATCGCACCGAAGGGGGACCGCAGCATTTACAAATATGAAAACGATAAATCGGTTGCCTATAAGAATATTGCATCCGGCGATGCAGATGCAAAGGTTTATGAAGCTATCTGCAAGGGCGAGAATGGAATCACAAGATACGAATTTGAGCCTGACGAGGATATGTTAGATGCCATTATGGTAAAATATCCGAGAAGCGTGATAAAGTAATCACAGATTACTTTGTAAAAAATACTGTGGCGTATAGCTGCGCAGTGGAGGAATTATGTTAGAGTTAAAAAACATCACCTATGAAGTGGATGATAATAACGAGAATAAAGAGATTTTGAAAAATGTCAGTGTTACGATCGACGATCATTTCGTGGCGATCACCGGACCAAACGGCGGCGGAAAATCAACACTTGCCAAGATGATCGCAGGAATTATCCGGCCGACAAGCGGACAGATCCTGTTAGACGGAGAGGACATCACGGATCTGGATATCACAGAGCGTGCAAAAAAAGGAATCAGTTTCGCATTTCAGCAGCCGGTTCATTTCAAGGGACTGACGGTAAAAGATCTTATTACGATCGCAGCCGGCAAGGAGATGAGTGTCAATGAGATCTGTGATATTTTATCAGAGGTAGGTCTTTGCGCAAGAGAATACATTGACCGTGAGATCAACGGAAGCCTTTCCGGTGGTGAGTTGAAGCGTATCGAGATCGCTATGATCACAGCGAGAGGAACAAAACTTTCCATTTTTGATGAGCCGGAGGCAGGAATCGACCTTTGGAGTTTTAACAGCCTGATCAAAGTGTTTGAAAAAATGAGAGACGAGATCAACGGAACAATCCTGATCATTTCTCATCAGGAGCGTATTCTTGACATTGCGGACAAGATTATTGTGATCGCAGACGGACAGGTGCGCAAGGTCGGAACAAAAGAGGAAGTGCTGCCGGAACTTTTGAACACAGCACAGACTTGTCAGACTCTGATCGATAAAGCATAAGTTATATCATAACAACAAATTACATTTGTAATAAAATGTTTTTAAAGAATGGAAGCTGTAAACAGGCAGCAGGAAAATGAGGAAGAAACATGGATTTAGTACAGAAAAATTTATTAGAGCAGGTGGCTGGACTGCATGAGATCCCGGAGGGAGCATACAATATCCGCGCCAATGGGAAAAAAGCAGCACGAAACACCACTGCCAATATTGATATTGTCTCAAAAGAGGACAGGGACGGAATCGACATCATTATCAAACCGGGAACGGTCAATGAGAGCGTTCATATTCCGGTTGTCTTAAGTGAAAGTGGATTTCAGGAATGTGTATACAATGACTTTTATATTGGCGAGGGCGCAGATGTCACGATCGTTGCAGGATGCGGAATCCACAACTGCGGAGTCGACACTTCAAAGCATGAGGGAATCCATACCTTTTATTTAGAGAAGAATGCAAAAGTAAAATACATTGAGCGTCATTATGGCGAAGGCGACGGAAATGGTGAGAACATTATGAATCCGCAGACCATTGTGCATTTAAAAGAGGGCGCCCATATGGAAATGGAGACAACCCAGATCAAGGGAATCGATTCGACAGTCCGTATCACTAAGGGCGATCTTGCGGACGGAGCTTCTTTAGAAGTGCATGAGAAGATCATGACGCACGGAAAACAGTATGCCAAAACAGATTTTGCAATTGATATGAATGGTAAAGACTGTAGCTGCAATCTGGTTTCACGTTCTGTCGCAAAGGGCGAATCTAAACAGGAGTTTTTCTCCATTATGAATGGAAACGCTGCCTGTGCGGGACACAGTGAATGTGACGCTATTATTATGGATCACGGCTGTGTGACAGCAAGCCCGCAGCTTACCGCGAATAATATCGATGCGAATCTCATTCATGAGGCAGCCATAGGCAAGATTGCCGGTGAGCAGTTAATCAAACTTATGACACTTGGACTTACGGAAAAAGAAGCCGAGGAGCAGATCATCAACGGATTTTTAAAATAACAGACTGCCATAGCAGACGACCGAAAAATGTTTGTCTGTTGTGGCTTTTTATATATTCCAACGACCTGAATTTAAGGTTCGTAATCGACAATCATACATCATATAGAAAAGAGGGAGCGCGCATGAAGTTTTTTCATTTGTCAGACCTGCATATTGGAAAGCAGTTACATCATTATAATATGATCGCCGAGCAGCGGGATATTTTAAAAAAAATTGTAGCATTGGCAGAGCGTGAAAAGCCGGGTGCAATTCTGATTGCCGGTGACATTTACGATACGCCGGTGCCGTCAGCAGAGGCGGTATCTGTTTTTGATGAGTTTCTCACGGCATTGAATAATCTGAAACCGGAAGTGACCGTGTGTATCATTGCCGGAAACCACGACAGTGCGAAACGAATTGATTTTGCGAGCAACATTCTGGCAAAGCACAGGGTGATGATCGCAGGCATGCCGCCGGTCACGCCTGAGGAACATCTGAAAAAGGTGTGCCTTTCGGATTCATATGGCGAGGTCTGCATCTATCTTCTGCCTTTTGTGAAGCCTTCCTATGTGCGGAATCTGGGCGCGGAGGATGTCGCGACTTATGATGACGCAGTGCGGCTTGTCATAGACAGGGAGAACCTTGATGCCACAAAGAGAAACATCATCGTAAGCCACCAGTTTTACACCGCCACAGGAAAAGAACCGGAAACTTCCGATTCCGAGATCCGCATGGTGGGCGGCATTGAGAATGTGGATAGCGCAGTGCTTGAAGCGTTTGATTACGCAGCGCTCGGGCACATTCACAGAAAACAGAAAATGGGACGTAGGCAGAACCGTTACTGCGGAACACCATTACAGTATTCGGTAAGTGAGGCTTCCGACGAAAAGACAGTGACTATGGTGGAACTTTTGGAAAAAGGAAGCGAGCCGCATATCACAGAACTGCCGCTTACGCCAATGCGCAGGGTGCGCAAAATGACCGGACATTTAGAGGAGATTTTAGCGGCTGCAACAGAAGAAAGCTGTCACGATTATGTGAGCATTACATTGACGGATGAGGTGGAAGCGTACCAGCCGAAAGAAAAGCTAGAACAGATTTATGACCACATTTTAGAAATTAAAATAGACAATGAGCGGACAAGAAAAATCTTAGAGTTTTCCGAGGAGGAAGTGGAGAGCTTAGATCCCTATGACGCATTTGTCAGCTTTTTTCAGGAGATGAACGGGCGGGCAATGACAGAGGACGAGGACAGCATGATCCGCACTGTGATCAATGGAGAGAAGGAGGTGACAGAATGAAGCCTTTGAAGCTTACCATGTCGGCGTTTGGTTCCTATGCAGGGGAAAATGTGATCGATTTTACCGGGCAGCAGCAGGGAATCTTTCTGATCACCGGAGACACCGGGGCAGGAAAAACAACCATTTTTGACGCGATCACCTATGCGCTTTATAATCAGACAAGCGGTGGCGAGCGAAATGGAAATATGATGCGAAGCCAGTATGCGCTGCCGGAGACGGAAACGTATGTGGAACTGGAATTTTCCTATCGGGGACAGACTTACCGGGTGCGCAGAAACCCGGATTATAAGATTTCCAAAACATTGAAAAACGGAAAAGTGAAAGAGCAGAAAGTGGCGCACAGTGTGGAACTTACCATGCCGGACGGCACGGTTTTCCCGGAAAAGAAAAATGCCACGGATGCCAAAATCGTGGAGATTTTAGGGCTTACTGCGGATCAGTTTTCACAGATCGTCATGATCGCGCAGGGCGATTTTTTAAAGCTCTTGTATACGAAGTCAGATGAGCGGAAAATGATTTTTTCCAGATTATTTAAAACTGATATCTATTGGAAAATTCAGGAGAACCTGCGGAGAAAATCGTCGGAAATGGACGAGCGTATTCAGGAAAACCAGAGGGCACTTGAGCAGGAAAAAAGCAGGATCATCACGCCTTTTGAGGAGGAAGAACTGCCACTGGAAGAACTTGTGGAACGCTTGAAGGAACTTGTAAAAGAGGCGCAGAAAGAGCAGAATCTGCGCAGGGCGAATGTGGAGGAAGTCAATAAAAAAATCACAAAGTATGACGAGGTGAACAAACTTTTTGTTTCCTTGGAACAAATCTGCCAGAGGGGAAAAGAGTTAGAAGCCAGACAGACGGAATCCAAAGACCGCAAACAGCAGATTGAGGATGCGTTGAAGGCAGACAAAGTGCTGGCAGTTGAGCAGCAGAAGCTCAGACAGGAGCAGGCGCTCAAACAGTCGGCACAGGCAATTGCCAAAATGGAAGAGACACTACTTCGCGATCAGGAGAAGTTAGAAACACTCCGGATGAAATTGCAGGAGGCAGAGGAGCAGCAGAAAAAAGAGACAGCGGATACCCAGAAAAAAATGCTCACCTTAGAGCAGTCGTTCCCGTCGTATGAGATACTTCAAAATGCATTGCAGGAAGCACAGCAGGCAAAATCTGCATGGGAAGAATTAAAAGAGAACGGTAAACAGACCTGTGCGCAGAAAGAGGCGGAGATCGCAGCGTTAAAAGAGCAGCAAAAGCAGCAGGAAGCAGCCGTATGTAAGGCAAAGGAAAAGTGGGAGAAAACTTCTGTTTCTGCCGTGGAGGCTGCAAAGCATTACGAACAGATGTATGAGATCTTTTTGACGGAGCAGGCTGGAATACTCGCACAAAATCTGAAAGCGGACTGCCCTTGCCCGGTTTGTGGCTCGCTCATTCATCCAAACCCGGCGAAACTCTCTGACCACGCGGTGACGGAGCAGGAGGTAGAGCAGGCGAAAAAGGCGAGGACGACAGCGGAGGAAAAACGCGACACGGCGCATACTGCTTTTGAATCAGAAAAGGCAAAACAGCAGGAACTTGCGCAGCAGGTAGAAAAAGGGGAAGCAGATCTGCTTCTTGCACAGACCATTGCAAAACAGCAGCTAAAGGAAGCGGAACAGACATACACCAATCTGCAGAGGGCAGCAGAAAAGATTCAGGGCGAACTTGTGTATCCTTCTCTTGCTGAGGCAAAAAAGCAGTATGACGCAATGCAGCAGAAGATCGAAGCCTCAGAGCGCGAAATGGAAAAGAAACGGCAGAAGGTAACGGAGCTGTCAGAAACGATCAATACATTAAAAGGACAAAAACTGTCCGAGGAAGATAACGAAAAATCAACGCAGAAAGAAGCAGCAAAATCGGAGAAAGAATATCAAAAAATTCTGGAAAAATCCGGTTTTGCCTCGGAGGAAGCCTATCATCTTGCAATCCTGCCGGAGCGCAGCAGACTGAGATTAGAGCGGGAAGAAAAAGAGTACGAGACACAATGCCTAAAACAGCAGAGTGAGCAGAAACTTTTGGAAAAACAGGTCAGCGGAAAAACTTTTACAGATACGACTGTGCTAAAAGAGCAGTTAAAGGCAGAAAAGCAGACGTTAAAAGAGGCAGAAAAAAGATATATCGATCTTCACACTGCTTATGAGAATGACAAGTCTGTGCTGCAGAACAGTGCTGTTTATCTGGAAAGAGGAAGGCAGTTAGAAAACGAAGATCAGGTGATCAAAAGTCTGTCAAAAACGGCAAATGGACGGCTTTCCGGCTCTGCCAAGATTGATTTTGAGACATATATCCAGAGACAGTATTTTAAACAGATTATCCATGAGGCGAACAAGCGGCTCTTGACGATGAGCAATCATCAGTTTATCCTTAAGTTAAAAGAAGAGGCGAACACAGGAAGAAAGACGAATGAAGGACTTGACCTTTCTGTTTACAGCCTTGTGACAGACAGCGAGCGGGATGTGAAAACGCTGTCCGGTGGGGAATCGTTTCTGGCGGCGCTTGCAATGGCACTGGGACTTTCAGATATTGTGGAACGAAGCGCCGGAGCAATCCACCCGGATATGATGTTTATTGATGAAGGTTTTGGCTCGCTGGATGCCCGGTCAAGGCAGCAGGCAATTGAGGTGCTGAACAACCTCGCCGGGGACAGCCGTATGGTGGGTATCATTTCCCATGTGACGGAGTTAAAAGAACAGATTGACCGGAAACTTGTGGTGAGCCGCACCGATAAAGGAAGCAGGGCGGTCTGGGCAGAGTAAGATGCTGCATATTGGAAAAATAGAAGAAAGCAGGAAATAATAACATGGATGAAATGCAGAGACCAATCGGTGTATTTGATTCCGGCGTTGGCGGAATCAGTGTGCTCCGGGAATTGGTGGCATTGATGCCAAATGAAAACTTTATATTTTATGGGGATTCAAAAAATGCCCCTTACGGAACAAAGACTTTAGAGGAGGTTCGAACCCTTACGCTATCAGACGCAGAGTATCTGATGAAACAAAATGTGAAAGCGCTGGTGGTTGCATGCAACACAGCCACAAGTGCAGCCATTCATATTTTAAGGGAAAAATATCAGAAAGAAATTCCAGTCATTGGAATCGAACCGGCATTAAAGCCTGCCGTATCCGTAAGAGAAAATCCGAGAGTCCTTGTAATGGCAACGCCTATGACTCTGCGTGAAAAAAAATTTTATGACCTGATGCAAAAGTTTCAGAATCAGGCAGAGATTATTTCACTGCCATGTCCGGGACTTGTAGAATTTGTAGAGCGTGGGGAACTTTCAGGGGAAGCACTGGAACATTTCTTAAAAAATCTATTTGCACCATATCAGGAAAGAAAAGTGGATGCAGTTGTTCTTGGATGTACGCACTACCCATTGGTGCGGGAAACCATTCAGAAAGTACTTGGTTCTAATGTAGCAGTTTTTGACGGCGGCGCAGGAACAGCCCGTGAGACGCTTCACAAACTAAAAGAGTACGGACTTGTGACGGATTCCGTACAGCCGGGAACCGTACAGTTTTATAACAGCACCGGGGATGAGGCAATGATTCGGTTAAGCCGGTATCTGTTAGAACATGTGTAACGATTCAGAGCCAAGGCAATTTTTATAAAGTTTGCGTTATTGTGTATAAAAAGAAGAATATAGGGCAGAATATGATTATACAGATAAGTGCATACAATTTAGAACGTTTTTAAGAGAAATATCCGAAACAGAAACCAATAAAATATTAACGAATTATAAAATAATTTTTTTAGAATTTTAGAAATGTTTTCGAAAACCGACATAATTCGTACACATTTATTTTGTATATTAATACTATCAACAAGAGAACAACAGACAAGCACTTGTTGATGATGTAAGCAGCGAAAGTTCATGCTTACTAAAAATGCCAATTTTCCTTTATATAGATTAACATTTTCATAACTAAACTCCTCGAAAAAACAGTCCGCAAGGGCTGTTTTTTCATTGTGGGAAAAACTACAAAAACCATATCTTTTCATTTGTAGAAGAAATACTGACAACTCCAGCCTGAAGAAGTGACATGACATCCTCTTTGTCAGAAACCAGCCCGCCAGCGATGACCGGAACAGTGGATAATTTGCAGATCTTTGCAAGTACTTTTGGCATAAGGGCTGGCAATACTTCGATCAGATCAGGCTTGGCGGTACGAAGCTGGTGCTCAATATTCGCATAAGCCATAGAATCAATCACAAAAAGGCGAAGGATTGTATACAGACCTAATTCTTTGGCACGTTTGATCAGAGCAGGTTTTGTGGTGATGATCCCGTCTGCCTGTGTATATTTTTTTATAAAATCAACAGCAATCTCCTTGGAACTAAGCCCGGTGATCAGGTCAATATGAACCATCGCGATTTTCCCGGAAGATTTTACCGTTTCTACAATATCTGGAATATTGCAGATGTCACCATACAAGATAAAAATGACGCGGCTTTCACTTGTGAGACATTTCTTTAAACCGTCATCATCCTTAATGGCTGCAATGATCGGGGAATCTTCAATTGCTTCTTTAAATTCTTTTTTCATGGGTAATACTCCATTCTGCTTTAGATATCTACAATTATACAATAATCTTGACACATAAACCAAAAATCTGCTTCATTACTTTCCAGCTCTAATTCAGGTGGATAATTTGAAACGGATCATGTGCTGGTATTTTCAGAAAGCTGCTGTTTAAAGTGAAAATTCCTGATTGGTCATTCCGTCAAAAATCAGTTGGAAAGCAGATTTTTTTGATTCATTCAAATGAAAAATAAGTTTTTGTGCTGCGTTTTCCCAGTCACTTTGCAGACATGCACTGATAATGTCAAGATGTTCCTGAAAGGTTGCATCCAGACGATGATCGGAAATTTTACCAGTCATATAGCGAAAACGCTCAGTTTGAGTCTGAATCATATTATAACTCTGCAGCATATAGGTGTTGGGACAGGATGCCATAATGAAGTTATGAAAATCTGTGTCTAATGCATAGAAATAATCCTGATCTTTGTGAATGTCAATGGATGACTGGCGTGAGCTGAAAATATTATAGTAATCCTTCAGCTTTTCCACAGAAAATGTAGCGCCGTAAGTGCGTATAATATATGGTTCATATAAAGTTCGAACCTCAAAAATCATATTCACTGTCTGAATGGAAAGAGGAGTTATAAGAATCCCCTTTTTAGGTTTAATCTCAATCAATCCTTCTTGTTCCAATCTGCTTAAAGCATCCCGGATAGGTGTGCGACTTAACCCAAGTTCATTTGTAAGAAGCTCCTCATTGATAAATGTACCGGGTGCATATTCACAGGTGACAATTTTGCGTCGGATCGCATTGTAAGCCTGTGTCTTTAAATTTGTTTTAGCCATAAAATTCCTCGATTTTTAATGATAATATATTTTTAATATTATCATAGAAAAATAAGAAATACAACAATTTCGCAGTTTTAAAGGACTCATGTTCTTTAGCTTAAAAGAAAAAGAGCACCAGACAAATAGATTGGTAAATATATACAAAAAATAGAATGATAAATATTACAATATATACAATTGACATGGAAAAACAGCACGATTATAATATGATGTATACAACAACGAATACAAAACGAGATACAACAAATAACATATCAGCAAGGCGCCGATGATATGGAAAGTTTTCAAGCGAAAACGAGGAGGAAGAAAAATGAAAGCAATGTATATTAATGCACCAGGTGAAGTCGAGATTAAAGATATTGAGATGCCGGTGCGAAAAAAAGGTGAAGTATTATTAAAACTTCTTTATGGAGGAATTTGTGGAAGTGACCTTGGTTCTTACAGAGGAACCTTTGCTTATTTTGATTATCCGAGAATTCCGGGACATGAGTTTTCAGCAGAGGTCATTGAAGCAGATGAGAACAATGAATATGGAATTAAGCCGGGTATGATCGTAACCTGCAATCCGTATTTTAACTGTGGACACTGCTATTCCTGCAGACATGGAATCGTAAATGCCTGTATGGATAATCAGACAATGGGATGTCAGCGAGACGGAGCTTTCCGTGAATACATTACAATGCCAATTGAGCGTGTATATGATGGAAAAGGAATGAATCCGAAAACACTTGCAGCAATCGAACCATTCTGCATCAGTTATCATGGTGTCAGCCGTGCCAATGTAAAAGAAGGGGACAAAGTGCTTGTTGTTGGAGCAGGTACCATTGGAGTGCTTGCAGCAATTGCAGCAAAAGCAAAAGGAGCAACCGTTTACATCTCAGATGTGTCGGAAGGAAAACTTGAGATGGCAAAAGATTTTGGCGTAGACGGAACCATTTTAAATGATACACCTGAAAATTTTGCAAAGAAAGTGGAAGAACTGACCGATGGAAATGGATTTGATGTTACAATTGAAGCGGTCGGACTGCCATCCACCTTCCAGAATTGTATTGATGCCTGCTGTTTTGGCGGACGTATGGTACTGATTGGAGTTGGAAAGAAAAATCTTGATTTCAACTTTACATTGATCCAGAAGAAAGAGTTAAATGTTTTTGGTTCCAGAAACGCATTGAAAAAAGATTTCTTAGAACTGATCGACCTTGTAAATGAAGGAAAAGCACCATTGGATAAAATCATCACAAATGTTTATCCATTCCATGATGCAGCAAAAGCATTTGATGATTTTGCACACAATCCGGGGGATATGTTGAAAGTCGTATTTGATTTTTCAGAATTTCATAAATAGCAAAAAGAAAAATGGTTCCGCGCATAAGTTAAGTGCGTGGAAGAAGGAGGGTTTATGTCACATTCAGCATGGTTATTCTGCGCATTGATCATATCAATGGTAGTAATCTTATTTCTTATTTTGAAAGTAAAATTAAACGCAGCAATTTCGCTGGTTTTAGGCAGTATTCTGATGGGAGTATTGTCAGGAGTATCAACACTTGAAACGATTGACGGTATTAATGCAGGTTTCGGTAGCATGTTAAAGGGTATGGGATTGCCGATTGGATTTGGCATTATTTTAGGCGAACTGGTCAGTGCATCAGGTGGTGCCAAAGTAATCGCAGATCAGATTGTAAAAGCATTTCCAAAGGATAAAGCGATTTATGCAATTGGTCTTGCTGCTTTTGTTCTTGCAATTCCGGTATATTTTGATGTTACATTTGTAATATTGATTCCAATTGGAATTGCATTAATGAAAGAGATTAACAAATCAATCGCTCATGTTGTTGGTGCAATCACAATTGGTGCAGCAGCAGCGCATACAATGGTTCCACCTACACCAGCACCTCTTGCAGCAGGAGAGATTTTCGGGTTCGATACAGGACTTATGATTGCGTTTGGTGGTATCATTGGATTGATCGGTGTATTTTTAGTTATTAAAATTTATACGACAGTACTTGATAAATCAGCAAAATTCTGGAAACCAGAAAGTGATATTTCTGAAGAAGGAATTGTTTTAAAAGAGGAAAAATTTCCAGAAAATAAACCATCATTTTTTGTTTCCTTGATTCCAATTATTCTTCCAATTGTGATGATTATTATCAACACAGTAGCTAATAGTGTCATGGGAGAAGCAGAACCGGAGATTTTCAAATTTATTGGTGATAAAACAACAGCACTTTTAACAGGTGCGATTGCAGCCTATATCATTGCAGTAAAAAGCATGGGACGTGAGAAGGCAGAGAAGGCAGCAACAGATTCACTTTCTTCCGCAGGTATCGTATTCCTTATTACAGGAGCAGGTGGAGCATTCTCCAATATCATTACAATCACAGGAGTAAGCGGGGCAATTTCAGAAATTGTAAGTGGATTGACAACGAATGTATTTGTAGTAATCATTCTTGCATATCTTGTAGGTTTACTGATCAAACAGGTAACAGGTTCAGGAACAGTATCTGCAATCACAAGTATGACAATTATGTCAAGTGTCGCTCCGGCAGTTGCACTTCCACCAGTATTTATTGCAATGGCATGTTTGTCTGGTACATTATTTGGTGCGACAGTTAATGATAGTGGATTCTGGATTGTCACAAATATGAGTGGACTGAAATTTACGGGCGGTGTTAAGACTTATACCATTCCTGAAATGATCGAATCTGTGACGTATTTAGTTATTCTGTTAATTGCTACAGCAGGATATGTATTAATTTTTTAAAACGAATCAAAGGTTATAACATGAATTTTGCGATTGCTGAAAGGTAATCGCAAAACTCATATACAGAAAATATTATTTTAGAATTATATGAGAGGATAAAAGCATGAGAGAACGTCAGTTTGTAGCAGATATGGTAAAAGATACTTTTGTACCAAAAATGTTTCGTGTAAAACAGATATTTCCAAGACCAAAGATTGAACCAGAAGAAATACCGGGAATTATTGAGGAACTGTTAAGTGAAGAAAAATTTGCATCACGTATAAAACCAGGCATGAGAATTGCAATCACAGCCGGTTCGAGAGGAATTGCCAATGTTGCATTGACGACAAAATGTATTGCAGATTTTGTAAAGTCACGTGGAGGACAGCCGTTTATTGTTCCGGCTATGGGAAGCCATGGAGGAGCAACCGCAGAGGGACAGCGTGAAATTCTCGAAGGCTATGGCATTACAGAGGATTATGTTGGATGCCCGATCATATCCTCTATGGAAGTTAAGAAAATAGGCGTGACGGAAGATGGAAGGGATACTTTTATTGATAAAAATGCAGCGGAAGCGGATGGAATTATCCTTGGATGCCGTATTAAACCGCACACAGCTTTTCGAGGACCATATGAAAGCGGCATGATGAAAATGATGGCAATTGGTCTTGGAAAACAGCATGGAGCGGAGGTCTGCCATGAACAGGGATTTAAAAACATGGCAAAGAATGTGCCAATGTTTGGAAAAAGCATTATTAAGAATGCACCAATTTTATTTGCAGTTCCAACCATTGAAAATGCATTTGATGAAACATGCAAAATTACAGCTGTGGCTGCTGAAGATATAGAAGCGTTAGAGCCAGGACTGTTAAAGGAAGCATTTACATATATGCCGCGGATTCTTGTTGATTCCTGCGATGTTCTCGTGGTTGACCAGATCGGAAAGAATTTCAGCGGTGATGGAATGGATCCAAATATTACAGGAACTTTCTGTACGCCATATGCAACAGGAGGAATTGATGCACAGAGAGTAGCAGTATTGGATCTGAGCCCGGAAACTCATGGAAATGGAATCGGTCTTGGATACTCAAGTGCAACTACCAAAAGAGTTTTTGACCAGCTAGACCTGCCATCCATGTATCCGAATGCGATTACATGTACGGTTCTTGGTGGTGTCCGTATTCCGATTGTTATGGAAAGTGATAAAGAAGCAATTCAGGTCTGCATCAGAACCTGTAACGAAATTGACAAATCGAATCCAAGAGTTGTTCGAATCCCGAACAGCCTTCATATAGAACATATTATGTTATCAGAATCTTATTATGAAGAAGCAAAGGCAAATCCAAATCTGATCATAGAGTCTGAGCCGGAATATTTGCCTTTTGATGAAGATGGAAATTTATGGTAACAACGTTAGAATGGAAAGGAAAACAGATCATGGAAAAATTAAATTATGAAGTACTAGAAAAAACAGGCTACGATGGATATATTTTAAAAAATGCACCAGAGAAAGTCATGCAGTTTGGCGAGGGAAACTTTTTGCGTGCCTTTGTGGATTACTGGTTTGACCTTGCAAATGAGAAGGCAGGATGGAATGGAAAATGCTGTCTGATCCAGCCAATCGCGCAGGGCTTAAGCAATATGATCGATGAACAGGAAGGACTGTACACTCTTTATCTGCGTGGCAGTGAGAACGGACAGAAAGTGGATGCAAAACGTGTGATCTCCAGCGTGAGCCGCTGTCTGAATCCATATGAGAAAGCCGGATATGAAGCAATGATGGAGGTTGCAGCAAGCGATGACCTTGAGATCATTGTTTCCAATACAACAGAAGCAGGCATCCAGTATGATCCGTCCTGCAAAAAAGATGACTGCCCACCATCCAGTTTCCCGGCAAAACTGACACAGGTGTTATATCACCGCTATCAGGCAGGAAAAAAGGGTATCATCATGCTTGCCTGTGAACTGATCGATAATAACGGAAAAGAATTATTAAAATGCGTGAACCAGTACATTGACCAGTGGGAGTTAGAGGATGGCTTCCGTAAATATGTTAATGAGGAATGTACCTTCTGCGGTTCTCTGGTTGACCGTATCGTGCCGGGGCGCATCCGTGATGGAAAAGAAGTTGCAGAGTTAGAACAGAAGCACGGCTACTCTGATGCACTTCTTGATGTTGGAGAAGTATTTGGTGTATGGGTAATCGAGGGGGATGAAAAACTGAATGACATCCTTCCGTTTAAAAAGGCAGGACTTTTGGAGAAAGTATTTGTCGTACCAGATATGAGTCCTTATAAAAAGAGAAAAGTGCGCATCTTAAATGGGGCACATACAGGTTTCGTGCTTGGTGCTTATCTTGCAGGCGAAAATATCGTCCGTGACTGTATGCATGATGAAGTGATCAAAGGTTTCATGAACAAAATGCTTTATGAGGAAGTCATCCCGACACTGCCTCTTGACAAAAACGATCTTCTGAACTTTGCAGCAGCAGTTTCAGACCGTTTCAATAATCCGTTTGTAAACCATGAACTGATGAGCATTTCCTTAAACTCAACTTCCAAATGGAAAGCGCGCAACATGCCGTCCTTCCTTGAATATGTGAAAGAAAAAGGAGAGCTTCCGGTCTGCCTTACCATGTCACTGGCAGCATATATTGCATTCTACAGCAATGATGTCCAGAAACTGACAGATGCAGGTCTGGTATGCAGACGTCCGGCAGGAAACGAATATACGGTAAGTGATGACCGCTGGGTACTGGAATTTTATTACGCACATAAGGACGATTCTCCTGAGGATCTGGTACACGCAGTTCTCACAAATGAAAAAATGTGGGATCAGGATCTGACACAGATTCAGGATCTGGAGACAACTGTAGTAAATGACCTTAACAAGATTCGCAGGGAAGGAGCAAAGGCTGCCTATGCAGGCTGCCTGTAAAAATACCTATGAACACGATACAGATTGCACCTGAAGACAATGTTGCGGTTGCACTGTGCCCGATAAAAAAAGGTGAAACTATCGATGTAGGGGAGCATACGCTTTCTGTAAGGGAGGATATCCCACAGGGACACAAGATCGCATTAAAAACGATAAAAAAAGATGAAAACATTATCAAATACGGCTTTGCCATCGGACATGCACTGGCAGATATTTCAGTCGGAAGCTGGGTTCACACACACAATATGGCAACAAACCTTGCAGGAGAGATTGAATACAGTTATCATCCTGCCATTAAGAAAATAGATACAGTACAGCCGGAATATTTTCAGGGATTTCGCAGAAAGGATGGACGTGCAGCCATCCGAAACGAGATCTGGATCATCCCGACAGTAGGCTGTGTCAATGATGTGGCAAAGCGGATGGTTGCATTAAATCAGGATCTTGTCACAGGAACGATTGATGGGCTGTATACGTTTGACCATCCATTTGGCTGCAGTCAGACAGGACATGACCATGCACAGACGAGAAAGCTTCTGGCTGCATTGGTGCGTCATCCAAACGCAGCGGCAGTGCTTGTACTTGGATTAGGCTGTGAAAACCTGACACATGAGCAGTTTCTGGAAGAACTCGGCGATTATGATCCGGACAGAGTGAAATTTCTGACCTGTCAGGAAGTGGAAGACGAATTTGAGGCAGGAAGAAAGCTGTTAGAAGAATGTGCAGCATACGCAGGACAGTTTCACAGAGAACCGATACCGATCAGTGAACTGGTCGTTGGAATGAAATGCGGTGGCTCCGATGGATTGTCAGGAATCACTGCCAATCCAACCGTCGGACGTTTCAGTGATATGCTGATCGCAAGAGGTGGTTCAACAGTCTTGACCGAGGTGCCGGAGATGTTTGGTGCAGAGGGATTTCTGATGAACCGCTGCATTAATGAGGCAGTTTTTGAAAAAGCAGTCCATATGATCAACGGCTTTAAAAACTATTTTATCAGCCACAACGAAGTGGTCTATGACAATCCAAGTCCAGGAAACAGGCAGGGAGGCATCACAACTTTAGAGGACAAATCCTGCGGCTGTGTCCAGAAAGGTGGAACAGCACCGATCATGGATGTAATTGGATATGGAGATGCAGTTGTGACAAAAGGGCTGAATATGCTTTATGGACCGGGAAATGATTTGGTATCAGCAACTGCGATGACCGCAGCCGGAGCACATATGATCTTATTTACGACAGGACGTGGAACCCCGTTTGGAGCACCAGCACCGACATTAAAGCTTTCCACAAACAGTCAGCTTGCCGGAAATAAAAAGAACTGGATTGATTTTGATGCGGGATCGATCGTAAATGGTGAGTCAATTGATGATGCGGCAGCACGCTTATTAAAGCTTGTAATAGAAGTGGCAGAAGGAAAAGAGACACAGACAGAAAAACGTGGCTATAGAAGTATTTCTATATTCAAGGACGGCGTAGTATTATAAAGAAAATATCATGACAAAAAAGGGACTGTAAACAACTCCTTTGACAGAAAAATCGCTCATTGACCGTGAGGTCTGAGCGATTTTTCTGTCTTGAAATTATATTGCAAAATCAATGATAAGTGTACAGATGTTTTTTCGTTTTATTTCGCAGCAATATTTTTTGCAGCAATCACATCAACGCCGGTTCCAGCAACATCAGAAAGCACGACATCCCCAATTTTCACAGGAGCGGTGATAACGACATCACGCAGTGCATTGGCGCAGTCAAAAATCTTGGATTTTGGAATGTCACTGGCTGTTTTGACATTGACCATCGGTGATACACCGCCCTGCACACGGACGGTGGAAGTCACGATACGTGTTGGGTTTGTGACTTCTTTTCGGGCATAGGCATCACCTCTTGGACAGGTGTTTCCGGTGACGGATACGATATCGGTATCGTTCATTGTAACAGTAATGGAACATCCGAGTGGACATCCAATACAGGTAAGTTCACGAGTTGTTTCGCTCATAATTACGCCTCCTCAATTTTGATTGTAATTTTACTTAAATCAGGATGTTCGTTCAGTTTTTTCTTGTCTAAAATGACCTGTTCCATTTCGCCCGGAGCCATGACCGGACGTTTGCGTTTTGAAATGAGCTGGTCGTCAAAATAGGTGGCAATGGCGCAGTTTTTATAAACAGCACCAACACGGAAACGAACGGTTAAGGTGTCATCCATTTCTGTCGGGCGGATGTATTTTGGAACAGTGTAACGGACACCATCGACTGGAAGTATCTCAACAATTTTTGCATCTTTTTCTTCACCATTTTTAATATAATTTGCTGCATTTTTTCCGGCGGCAGATGCTTCCTGGGAAACATAATCTACCAGATCATGAACGTGAAGCACATTACCGCAGGCAAAGATTCCCTCGATGTTTGTCTCTAAACTGTCATTTACAATTGGACCAGAAGTTACTGGGTTTAAGGCAACACCGGCACTTTTACTAAGTTCGTTTTCCGGAATCAGGCCACAGGAGAGCAGCAGTGTATCACAGGTATAGCGTTCTTCTGTGCCTGGGATTGGTTTGCGGTCAGGACCAACTTCAGCGATTGTAACTGCCTCGACACGGTTTTTGCCTTCAATATCAACGACGGTGTGGCTTAATTTTAAAGGAATGTCAAAATCATTTAAACACTGTACAATATTACGTTTTAATCCGCCGGAATAAGGCATTAATTCTGCAACAACTTTTACTTTTGCACCCTCTAAGGTCATGCGGCGCGCCATAATAAGACCGATGTCACCGGAGCCTAAGATCACAACTTCTTTTCCCGGCATATAGCCTTCCATATTGACAAGGCGCTGCGCGGTACCGGCAGAGTAAATTCCGGCAGGGCGGTAGCCAGGGATATTTAAGGCACCTCTGGAACGTTCACGGCAGCCCATGGCGAGGATGACTGCTTTTGCCTGAACTTCAAACATACCGTCTTCGCGGTTCATGGCGGTTATTTTTTTGTCGGAAGAAATATCCATGACCATGGTGTTTAACTTGTACTCAATACCGCGTTCTAAGACCATGTCGATAAAACGGGAGGCATACTCCGGTCCGGTCAGCTCTTCCTTGAAGGTGTGGAGACCAAATCCATTGTGGATACACTGATTTAAAATTCCACCGAGTTCTTTGTCGCGTTCAATAATTAAAATACTGTCAATACCGTGATCTTTTGCGCTTGCAGCAGCGGCAAGTCCGGCAGGACCGCCACCAACGATAACTAAATCATATGTATTCATGATTAAACCTCCTTATTATATCCGACTACAATATTGGAACCAACACCGTTTTTTGTAATGTCAAACATACTCATTGGAACTTCACGCTCTAAGATCTCCATGGTTCGTGGAGAGCAGAAACCTGCCTGACAGCGTCCCATACCGGCTCTGGTACGGCGTTTTACTCCGTCTAAGGAGCGGGCACCGAGTGGGCGGTGGATTGCGTCCATAATTTCACCCTCTGTGATCATTTCACAGCGGCAGATGATGTTACCATATTCAGGATGTTCCTTGATGAGTTTATTTCGGTCTTCCAAAGATAGTGTATCCGGGCGGAGAATTCCTTTTCGTGTTCCGACGAAATCAGGATTTTTCTCTAATGGGAGAATTGTTTTTACAATATCAGCGACCATTTCAGCGATAGCAGGTGCAGAAGAAAGACCAGGAGATTCAATTCCCGCAACATTGATGAATCCTTTGGCATCTTCGGCTTCTCCGATCACAAAGTCGTCTCCGTCCTCGTGTGCACGAAGTCCGGCAAAAGAGGTGATGACCTGACGCATTGGAATATTTTTTACACTTCTTGCTGCGGTTGCAGACAGAGAATCGAGTCCGGCGGCAGTCGTATTTATCGCTTCTTTGTCGCTCACATCAACGGCGGTTGGTCCGACTAACAGATTTCCGTGAACCGTCGGGGTGACGAGGACACCTTTTCCCATTTTGGAAGGAAGCTGGAAAATGGTGTGTGAAACGTGGGTTCCGGCGTCTTTGTCTAACAGACAGTACTCACCTTTTCTGGCGGTAATATGAAGTTTTTTCTCGCTGACCATGTTATTTAAAACATCAGCGTAAACGCCGGCGGCATTGATCACCACTTTGGCTTCAAAAATTTCCGGCTCTTTAGTATCCGTGTGAACCGTGGAAATCCGATAAAAATCATTGCACTTTTCAATGGTATCAACCTGTGTGTTTAAGAAAAATTTTACACCGTTGGTGCAGGCATTTTCCGCAAACGCCATTGTCATATGGAATGGGCAGACGATTCCGCCGGTAGGAGCAAAAAGAGCACAGGTCACATCATCACTCAAATTTGGCTCCATTGCGATCAGCTCCTCACGCTCAATAATGCGAAGATCCGGCACACCGTTGGCTTTTCCTTTTTCTAAAAGTTTTTCCAGACCGCTTTGATCCTGGTCTTTGGTACAAACTACGAGAGAACCATTTCGTTTAAAAGGAATGTCGAGATCCCTTGCAAGTTCATCCATTAAAAAGTTACCTCTGACATTTAATTTTGCCTTGAGCGTACATGGTGCTGCGTCAAAACCACCGTGGATAATGGCACTGTTCGCTTTGGAAGTGCCGTTGCACACATCTTCTTCACGCTCAATCACGCAGGCATTTACCTGATATCTGGAAAGTTCTCTTGCAATTGCACTGCCCACAACACCGGCGCCAATAATTGCTACATCATAAATCATAATAATCCTCCTTGTTTTCCGTAGGAAAATGCGAACCCTCTGGTGGGCAGAGGATTTAGCCTCCCTTGTTTTACAAAGTAAACAAAAAAAGAGCAAAGAAACAAGACGACTCTCATCGTCCTATTACCCTGCTCATGTCTCTCGGTAAGTTATTAACTTAATTACATTATAGCATGAGATGAAAAAAGTGCAACGGAAAATTTCAAAAAAGAATATAGTGTCAGCAGATAAAATCAACTATAATAAGAACAGGAAAGCCAAAAATGGGGTGAATCACATGGCAAAATCGGAAAAACAGAAATTAAAACTTCTATATATCATGCAGTGCCTGACGGAGAAAACAGACGCGGAGCATGCAGTGACTACGCAGGAGATCATTGATTATCTCGCATTGCAGGGCATTACTGCGGAACGGAAAAGCATTTACACGGATATTGACCTTCTGATCGACTATGGAATGGATATTGTAAAAAATTCGGGGAGATCGGGCGGTTACACGCTTGTGAGCCGCCGGTTTGAACTGGCAGAACTGAAATTGTTGGTAGATGCGGTGCAGTCCTCCAAATTTATCACAACAAAAAAATCAAGAGATCTGATCGGAAAGCTGGAAACACTTTGCAGTAAATATGAAGCGGGTCAGTTACACAGACAGGTAGCTGTGACAAACCGGAATAAGACGGTCAATGAAAACATCTATTATAATGTCGACATCATTTACAATGCGATCGCGGAGAACGTGAAAATACAGTTCCAGTATTTTGAGTGGGATGTCAGCAAGGAGATGAAACTCCGCCGGGACGGAAAAATATATGAGGTGAGTCCGTGGCTCTTGACGTGGGACGATGAAAATTATTATCTGATCGCTTACGACAGAGAGGCGGGGATCATCAAGCATTATCGTGTGGATAAAATGTTAAAAATCGAACTTTCTGTGGAAAAAAGAGAAGGGAAAGAACAGTTCCAGCATTTTGATATTGCAGCTTACTCGAAAAAAACATTTGGAATGTTTGCAGGAAAAGAGGAGACTGTCACACTGCGATGCGACCGTTCTTTAACAGGCGTGATGATCGACCGGTTTGGAAAAGATGTTGCGATGAGAAAAATTGATGAGAACACGATCCGGGCGAGAGTGAATGTAGCGGTGAGCCGCCAGTTTTTCGGCTGGATCACTGGCTTGGGAAATATCGTGAAAATAGAAGCTCCGGAGCGGGTGGTGGAACAATATCGGGATTATCTTGGCGAGATTATCGAGAGATATTCACAATAATTCAGAGCAGAAGGAAACATAAATCGGACATGAAAGAAAAAACATATCAGATCGTATTAGACGGCATTGTTATTACCGTGACCAAAAAACGGATAAAAAATATGTATCTGCGCATCAAAAAAGAGGACGGCAGGGTTATGATCTCTGCGCCGTATCAGATGAGTGATCTTCGCATCCGCAGATTTGCGGAGGAACGTCTGCCGTGGATCAGGGAATATCAGGAAAAGTATAAGCAGATAAAGAGGCAGCAGGACGAAAAGCCAGCACTAAGCGAAGCTGAAATACGCCGGAGAAAAGTCCTGTTGAAAGCAGCAGTGGAAAAATTAATTCAAAAATATGAGCCGATCATGCATGTAAAGGTATCCGGTGTGACGATCCGGCAGATGAAAACGCGCTGGGGCTCCTGCAATGTGAAAACACATCATGTCAATATCAATCTGGCGCTCTATGAGAAAGGACCAGAGTGTCTGGAGTATGTGGTGATCCATGAAATGTGTCATATTTTAGAAGCAAGCCATAATAAAATCTTCTGGGGATATGTGGAAAAATATTGCCCGAATTATAAGGCAATCCGGGCAAAATTAAATGAAGAAGGTGTATAAATTATGAGAATGAGCGGTTTAGGACCTGAGTCTGTCAGCAGAATAATCAGATAAACTGATTGGCTGTGGCATCATACTCATAATCAATGGATTTTAATTTTGTTTCAAGTGTGGTGCGGTCTAACTCAAAGCTGTCACAAAATGCATCCAAAGTTGGGAAAAAATCCCTTAATTGCGTATTGACGTAGCTTAAGAGCATGACCGGATCATTTGGAAAATTCTGGCTCATAAAAACTCCTTTGTATTATTTGCTTTAGTTTTTTTATTAGGAATCAGTACTGTTGTTATCCTAAAACAGAAGTAAAATTGTGTCAATACATTGGTTATGGTATACTTTTGCCGGAGCTGGTTTTACAATTATCAAGAAAGAAAGGAATACAAAAATGGCAAATTGTGATAGCTGTGTATATAACGTTTATGATGATGACGACGAATGTTACTACTGTGAGGTAGATATGGATGAGGATGATGCTGCACGTATCATGCAGGGACATTATAAAGAGTGTCCCTACTACCAGAATGATGATGAGTATGCGGTGGTACGTCATCAGATGTAAATGGTGAGATTACAGAAATTGTAGTGACTCAGGGAATGGGTAATGGCATGGGAGGCGGTCAGCCGAGCGACAGCGCTTCCGGGGTTGATAGTTACGATACAGCGACTGAATACACAGAAGATACCGAGGTGGATGGAGAAAGCTATTCGTCCACCGGAACGGATGAAAATGCAATCCTCGTTTCAAACAGCGCAACCGCTAGCTTGAAAAATATAACTGTTACCGGCACATCTTCTGACAGTACTGGAGGGGACAATTCCAGTTTTTATGGAGTAGGAGCGGCAGTGCTCACGACAGACGGAACGTTATATGCATGGAATCTGAACGTGGAAACAGAGGGTGCCAATGGTTCTGACTGTACATTTACAGCGGACGATCAGGATATGGAAGGCGCAGTGATCTGGGACAGCCTCAGCCAGCTTGATTTTTATATGACAAACGGCAGCACATTGACGGGTTATTTTGCAGATGATAAGACTTTCCGCAGATTTTAGCGGAGCAGCGATGTGTGAAGAGTTAGATGGGATAATTAATGCAAAATTAGATGCAAGAGAAGAACGTGGTCGAAATGAAGGAGAGAATGAGAGTAAACGAAAAACGGCAAAGAATCTTATAAAAATGGGAATGCCGATAGAACAGATTGCGCAGGCAGTGGAAGAAGATATCAATGTTGTAAAAGAGTGGATAGCATAATAATATATAGTTTTTATACCCCAAAATCTTCGCAGTATTCAAAACTTGAATATTGCGAAGATTTTTTTCTCTACAGGAAATTACAATATTCCTATAAAGATATAAGTTTCAGATTATTAATTCATTTATCGCGGGGGAACTTACAGATGAACAATGCAAGCCTTTTCAAAAACCACCGGTTTTGGCATTACTTAAACCAGTGGTTTTTTCTGAGTATAAAAAGACTGCAAAAATATCCCCCCCACAGGCTTACATCCAGCATCGTTCCATGTTAGATTAGTACAAGACTGATAAATCCGCTTTCTTTTGCACATGCAAAAAAAGTGGAAATAGAACAATGAACGATAAAGCAGGATACAAAAGATGTTAAACGAAGTGGAATCATACTGGAGCCGCCGGGCAGAGAGCTATTCGGAGGTTGTCTGTGGGGAATTAGATCATATCAACGAGATCAACTGGATGAATGTCATATTGTCTCAGATTCCGGAAGAAAAAAATATAAAAATTGCAGATATGGGAACCGGTCCGGGATTTTTTGCAATCGGACTTGCGAAAAGAGGCTATGCGGTGACAGCAGTGGACTACACGCAGGAAATGTTAAACCATGCCATGCAAAATGCCGGAGAGCATGTTTCTAAGATCGAATGGATGCGGGGCGATGTACAGAACCTTGAGAAAATGCAGGATGCGTCTATGGATGTGATCGTGACGAGAAATCTGACATGGAATCTGGAAGAACCAAAGAGGGCATACGAGGAATGGTACCGTGTGCTGAAAAAGGGTGGTATCCTTTTAAATTTTGATGCAGGGTGGTACAACTATCTCTTTGATGACAGCCTGCAGGATGCATACGAAGAAGACCGGAAAAATGTCAAGGACGCTGAGGTTTTTGATTTCAATGAATATGATGAAGCGTATAAAATGGAGGAGATTGCCAGAAAGCTGGAACTAAGCAGTTGTGAACGTCCGGCAGAAGACATGCGGATGATCCGGGAAGCCGGATTCGAAGAAGTACAGGCGGATCGTGAGGTATGGAAAAAGGTCTGGGATGATGTAGAAAAAATCAATTTTGCATCGACACCGCTTTTTATGATCCGCGCGGTAAAATAGGGAGAACACATGATAAAAAAATTGTTACTTGTCATAGGAAAAGCAATGATTCTGATCATTGGAATTACGTTTCTCTCCTTTTTGCTGGTTTATCATTCACCGGGGGATCCGGCAACAGTGGCATTAAAAAAATCCGGTATGCGTGTTTCGGAGGAGGCACTGGAATTAAAAAGAGAGGAACTTGGCTTAAATGATCCGTTTCTGGTGCAGTATGGAAGGTGGTTTAACTCCTTTTTTCATGGAAATCTGGGGGATTCTTACAAGACAGGAAAACCGGTAGCTGAGGAACTTTATAAAACGATTCCGGCGACACTTCTTTTGACGGTAACAGCACTTGCATTGACGATGTTACTCTCTTTTCCGATTGGCGTCTTATGTGCAAAATATCAGGACAGGTGGTTTGATAATGCAGTGCGTTTTGCCACGTATCTGCTGGCATCTATCCCCTCTTTTTTCTTAGCACTCATGTTGATGTACGGATTATCCATGAAACTAAAACTTTTGCCGGTGATCGGTTCGGTCAGTGTGAAAGGAATCATCATGCCTTCACTTGTGCTTGCACTGACACTCTCGGCGTGGTATATCCGGCAGATACGCGGAATCGTGCTTGGAGAGCTGGAAAAAGAATATGTGATCGGTTTAAAATCCAGAGGCATTGCGAAAAACAGGATTCTTTTCTGCCATGTGCTGAAAAACTGTATGCTTCCGATCATTACACTGCTTGGAATGTCTTTTGGCACGCTGCTTGGCGGCTCTGCCATTGTGGAAACAATTTTTTCGTGGCCGGGCGTAGGAAGACTTGCAGTAACGTCAATTGGCGCGAGAGATTATCCGGTCATTCAGGCGTATGTCGTGTGGATGGCACTGATATATCTGCTGATCAACACAGCAGTGGAACTTTTGTGCCAGCTATTAGATCCAAGGGTCAGAAGGGAAAAGAAGGTACGATGAAAAAACTGGACGTAAAATTTAGGGCAAGCATATGGTTTCTTGCAGTGCTGCTTATTATCCCGCTGATCGGACCGTATCTGATCCGGCATGATCCCTATGCGGTCAATATGAAAAGTGCGTTTCTGGCGCCATGCAGGGAATATTTATTTGGCACGGACAATCTTGGGCGGTGTGTGTTCTGCCGCATTATTGCAGGAAGCAGAACGTCTATATATACAGCGTTTATGATCGTTGGGATTGTCTTTCTGGTTGGAACGCTGATCGGGATTCTGGCAGGATTTTCCGGCGGGATTTTGGATGAGGTTTTGATGAAAATCACGCTTGTGTTTCAGGCATTTCCGGCGTTTGTGCTTTCCATTGCGATAGCAGGGGGCTTAGGTGTTGGTCTGTGGAATGGCGTGATCGCCTTAAGCGCGGTGTACTGGACGACATATGCGAGACTGGCAAGAAGCCTCGTGGTATCCATGAAAAAAGAAAATTATATGTATGCGGCAAAAATGAATGGTGTACCACTGCACCGGATGATATCTGCGTATATTTTGCCGAATATTATGGGAAACATGGTGGTCACGGCCGCCATGGATATAGGAAGTGTCATTTTGAGTATGGCAGGACTTTCGTTTCTGGGACTCGGCGCAGCAAGACCTACCGCGGAGTGGGGTGCTGTTATGAGCGAAGCAAGAGATTATCTGCAGAAGGCACCGTGGATCATTGTTTTTAACGGAATCGCACTGTTTGTAGTGGTGACCGGGTTTCAGTTGTTTGGAGACAGACTGAGTGATTTTATGAATAAAAAAGACATAGGTAGATAAATGTAAAACTTCTATTTAGGTTGTAAGGATTGTGAAGAATTAACAAAATATAGGTAATTTAAGCATAGGAGAATATTTAAATGAAAAAGAAAATAGTAAGCGTAATAATGACAATATGCGTGTTTGCAACCCTTGCAATGGGCTGTGGCGATACGAATACTGGAAGCCAGACAGGCGTGACAGGAACAGAGGCAGAAGGGCAGACTGCACAGAATGTTGCAGGTGACTGTGCAGATCTTATTTTGGGTGCAACAACCGGATTTTTCGGTGCGGAGAGTCTGGATGTGGCGTATAACTGGGACGGCTGGATCATGTCGATTTATGGAATCAGTGAAAATTTATACCGTCTGGATGAAAATATTGTTCCACAGCCTTGGATCGCGGAAAACGTGGAGACACCGGACGAAAATACCTGGGTGTTTACGATCCGTGACGGAGTGACTTTTTCCAATGGAAAAACAGTGGATGCCGAAGCTGTGAAGGCATGCTTTGAGCGTACTTACGAAATGAATGAAAGAGCAGATACCACTTTAAAGATCGCATCCATGGAAGCAGACGAGATGCAGTTTACAATTGTGACACCGGAACCGAATCCTACACTTTTAAATGATCTGTGTGATCCGCTGCTTGGTATCTATGACGCGACAGAGGAGCCGGATGCAGAACTGGGTGTTTCCTGCACAGGACCTTATATTGCAACTTCATTTACTGCAATGACCGATGTGAAAATGCGTGCAAATGAGAACTACTGGGGCGGTGCACCGGAAGTGGATACCATAGAATTAAAAATTATTGATGACCAGGATGCGCTCGATATGGCACTTGCAAACGGCGAGATTGATCTGATCGCGCAGGAGACTGCAAACGGAGCAGCCAAGTTCACAGACACATCCTTATATACAACGGATACAGTCACAACAACAAGAGCGAACTTTTTGAATTTTAACCTGAAAACAGAAGGGCTTGAGGATATTGCAGTGCGTCAGGCAATTAATTTCTGTATTGACAGAGAAGGATTTGCTGAGGTTGTCTATCAGGGATTTGCCACACCTTGTTATGGAATTTATCCGGAAAATCTGACGTTTGGCGGAACAGACGGATTAAATCTCACAGTGGACTCCTACAATCCGGAAAAAGCAAAAGAACTTTTAAAAGAAGCTGGTTACGAGGACACAGACGGCGACGGGATTCTTGACAAAAATGGTGTGAATCTGTCCTTTAAGATTCTTACCTATAGCTACAATAATAACTGTATCCAGCTTGCGGATATGCTGCAGGCAGAGCTTTCACAGATCGGAATTAACCTTTCGATTGAGACAATGGATGTGCTGGATGATTCCCTCGCAGCAGGCGATTATGACATTGCAATTTTAAATTACGCAATGGCTCCGATCGGAACGCCTTCCTATTTCATAAACATGCTGTTCACAACCGGAGCAAGCAACAATTATGGTGGATATTCCAACGACAAAGTGGATGCACTTGCAGCAGAGATCGGGGTGACAGCCGATACGGACAAAGTGGATTCCCTTACGAAAGAATTATCCCAGCAGGTATTAGATGATAATGCTTTTGCGTTTGTGGCTGACCAGCAGCTAATCTTTGTTTATTCAAACAAAGTAAAAGGTGTGCAGATCAACCCGACGGAGTATTATCTTGTGACGAATACACTGGCTGTTGAAGAATAAGAGGATGATTTTCAAGAATTCCTTTATGTATATGGAAGAGGTCTCATAAAGTTTTGCAGATTTAGGAATAAAGATAAGAAATAAGACAAAGAAATATAATAACGCATAGAAAATGAAAAAAATTATGGAAGAACACACTATGGGTAAAAATCTGATCGTAGATCATCTGAAAGTAACATATGGGGAAAAGCTGGCAGTGGATGATGTCAGCTTTTCCCTTTCTGACGGAAAAATATATGTGATCGTCGGGGAAAGCGGTTCCGGTAAGACGACATTGCTTAGAACAATAGGTGGACTGCTGAAGAACGAGGGCAAAATTGTTTCCGGGGAAATTAAATTAAAAGAGCAGAATCTCGCGCATCTGTCCGAAAAAGAATGGGGCAGTATCCATGGAAGCAGGATCGGATATATTTTCCAGAATCCGGAGCAGTCGCTAAGCCCATTATCGAAAATTGAAAAACAATTTCTGGAATGTGGAAAGGTAAAAACAGAATTCGGGCAGCAAAAAATGTCAGTCCTCAGTTCGGACAGAAGGAAGAAAGAAATTTTGACAGAGGCAGAAGCACTTCTTGGAAAGCTTCGTTTTGAGAACCCGAAACGTATCCTGAAATCCTATCCGTTTGAATTAAGTGGCGGTATGTGCCAGCGCGTTGCCATTGCGCTTGCAATCATGAATCATCCCGATCTGCTTTTAGCAGACGAGCCGACAAGTGCGCTGGATGTGGCAGCACAGGATATGGTGATTGAGACGCTGCTTGTCCTGCGGGAAGAAACAGGGCTTTCCATACTGCTCGTCACTCACAACATGGATGTTGCCTGCAGACTTGCAGACGAGATTGGCGTTATGTATCATGGCAGAATCATTGAATCCGGTTCGCCGGAAGAAATACTGCATCACCCGAAGGAGGGTTACACAAAGAAATTGATCGATGCAATCCCGAAGATGCAGGAAGCCGGAACAAACAAAGGAGAGGGAGCGCTGCTTCGGGCAGAGCATTTGAAAAAACAATTTCATGGAAATGCAAAAGACAGCTATGCGGTGCAGAATGTCAGCTTTGAGATTATGCCGGGAGAGTGCCTGGGGCTGATTGGTGAGAGTGGCAGCGGAAAAAGTACGATAGCCAGAATCCTGACCGGTATGCTGCCTGCAACAGAGGGAAGTGCATATTTTGAAGGAAAACTGATTGTCGGAAAGAAAGTTCCAAAAGACGCGAGAAAAGATATGCAGATGATTTTTCAGAACCCGAAAATATCTTTGAATCCAAAGATGACGATCGGGCAAAATCTGGAGGACGCTCTGCGTTATTATGAAAAATTATCGAAGACAGAGCGGAAAGAACGGTGTGAAAAAATATTGGAGCGTGTACATCTTCCGCAGGAATGCAGTTTTAAATATCCAGATCAACTAAGCGGTGGCGAGTGTCAGAGAGTCTGCATCGCAAGAGCACTGCTAAGACATCCGAAACTTTTGATCTGCGATGAGGCGACAAGTGCGCTGGATGTGTCGGTGCAGAAAGAAATTGTGGAGCTTTTAAAGCAGGTGCAGAAAGAGGAACATATGGCACTGCTTTTTATCTCTCATGATGTGGCACTCGTAAGCAATTTCTGTGACAGGGTTATCAGGCTTTCTAACGGAGAGATTACGGAGCCAGATGCAGGTACTTTACTATTTCCCTTGAAAGAGTATAATTAGAATGTTTTGAAACACAGCAATTCAAATCTCCGCTTCAAGTAAGCGAAATGGATCAATATTTGAATGACAGAAGACCGAAGGAAGTTTACATAATGAATAACAAGACAACATTAATGACAGAGGGAAGCATTACAAAAAATATTTTATTTTTCTCAATCCCGCTGATACTGGGAAATCTGCTGCAGCAGTTATACAGTACGGTGGATTCGATTATTGTTGGAAATTTTGTTGGCAGTGATATTGGGATTGATTCTTACGGTGGGCGGCATGATTTTATCGGCACCGCTTTTGCGCTGGATGAACACACCGGAAGAAGTATTTGGGGATTCTGTCACTTACTTAAAAGTGTATTTTGGCGGTGTGCTTTTTAATGTCATTTACAATATGGCAGCTACTACTTTCGTCGGACAGAACTATGGAGCAGGAAAAACAGAACGTGTGAAAAAGGCACTGTGGGTTACGGTTGCAATGGGATTTATCTATACGATCATAACCGGATTCCTGCTGTTGACATTTGCAGATCCGCTGATGAGAATGTTTACTGCGGATGACGCGGTTGTGGCAGTTGGCAAAGCAGCAATGCGGTATTTCTGCCCGTTCTACTTTTTGCTCAGTATTCTGCATGGACTTGCCGGAGTGGTCCGGGGAACCGGAAAGACGGTTCCGCCAATGGTCGTGCTGCTGGTATCTTTATGTCTGTTCCGTATCGTGTGGATTCAGTTTATTCTGCCATTCTTTACGACGATTGACGGTATTTTTATGATTTATCCGGTTTCGTGGGCGCTTGGTACGGTTTTAATGATCTTATATACATGGAGGGGAAAGTGGTTAAATCAGCGTTAAACCACACTTCCAGAATTGACGATTCCGGCAGAAGGAGTGGGTGCGGCAGAAACGGTGCTGTCACAGGCAGCGGCATCTGTGGTGCTCATATCTGCGGAAGCGTTTAGTTCAGCATTCATCTGGGCTTCCATTTGCTGCAGTTCACTCATCTGCAGACCAACGTAGGAAAGGTCAACAGCGACAGAGTCGTTTGTAGTGGAACTGTCGCCATGCTTATAATCCATGGTGTTTTCCAGATATTTCATGTCGGCTTCGTTGATCTTGTCGCGTTCTTCGTTGCGATGCATACGGCGTTTTCGGATAATCTCCTGATGTCTGGATTTCTCTTTCTGCACCTGCTGAATCTCCTCGGCAGCCATTTTTTGTTTCAGGTCGTTTTCTTTCTGATGAACGCGACGTTTTACTTCTGATTTCTGCTGTAATTCTTTTGCTGATTTTTCACGTTCGTATTTCCGCTGCAAACTTTCTTCCTGTTTCAGATTCGATACCTTGGACTGGGCGCATTTGACCATTCTTTTTGCGTGGGCGAGGGCAATCTCAACTTCGCTGTCATCATATTCTCCAGTTTTAAGACAGCGTTGTAGATTATTGACCGTGCTTTTGGCTTTGTAAAGCGCCGCAGAAGCAGTCCGCGATTTTGTGGCGCGCAGAATCTGAGAAGATAATTGCTTTGCATTGTAGTTTAAACTTTTTTTTGTTTGCGACTTCCCTGTGCAAAAGGAACTGACAGTGGAAGCTCCGGTGCTTTTGGTGTTGACAGTAGCATTGGAGAATCCATTCATCGTTCCGGACAAATAATTGTTAACGGTTAAGTTCATCTTTATTTCCTCCGTGAAATAAAACTGACGACATGATGTACCAGGCACAGTTTGATATAATGACCTGTTTGAAAATAAATGCGCCTGTACATATTTATAATTTATATATCGGCAGGGTTGGGGAGTTTGTTCACAGAAAAAAATCTTTTCAGATAAGATAAAACAAGGTATGATAGTGGCGGGAAAGTTGTTAAAAAGCGGTTTGTGAGGATAAATATAGAGATTATGAAGAAAAAATCATTGGTAAGCCAGACAATATGCATGCTTGGTATTCAGAGTGTATTGCTTGCAATTGTAGTTATTTCATATATTGTAGTTTCTTATAATACAGTTTTAGAAAATATGCAGACAAGCAGTAAAAATTTGCTTCAATTATATGGCAAGGAACTGGAGAATAAACTGGAAAATGCGGATATGTTATTGGAGCGTCTGATTTACAAGAATAATGATTATGATATGCTTCAGAGCGAAAAAGAAACAGAACGATATTATGCTTCCATAGAGATAAAGAATTTTATACAGGAGCAGATTACCTATGATCAGTATGTGGATGCGGTTGTGATTGGTGACAGTACATACGGTAGTTGTCTAGATTATGAGAATAGTGAGATAGCTTATCAGGAACGTGAGAGTTTGCGCACATATGCCATTGAGAGAGCTGGGGAGGGCAGTGCAAAAGCAGAGTGGAAGATTGTGCAGATAGGTTCACGGGATTATGTGTCTAAGATGTATGTGTGGCAGGGAAGATCAGCCGGGATTTTTATTTCGGTGGATCATTTTATGGACAATGCAACAAAAAAGTCACTGCAAAAAATAGCAATCCTGTTAAAGGATGATAAAGAAATCGTATGGGGTAGTTGCGGCAAACAGGAAATTACATATGAGATAGGAAAAAAATTAGAGAAAAACTGGAAAAATGGTACTGTGTACGAGACAGATTATTTGCTCGCAGACGGACAAATGGAGGTATCAGCATATGTAAGCATGTCTGAAATTTTCAGTCAGATCCGGTGGAATATGATCCTGGTTCTGAGTGTCATATTGATTCTGGCTGGATTCTCTGTATTTTTTATTAATTTTCTACGCAAAGAAATGATTGCACCGATGGGACATATACAGAGAAGTATGGAGCAGATGCAGACGGGAAATCGTGAATACCGTATCACAAAAGAATTTGATAACAAAGAATTTATCGTTCTGAAAGATACATTTAATCGTTTAATGGATGAGATTATGAAGTTAAAAATCCAAAGCTACGAAAAACAGATTGATTTACAGGAAACAGAACTTAAATGCATGAAGCTTCAGATACGACCACATTTCTTTCTGAATGCAATGACTACGATTTCCAGTTTAAGCCAGCAGGGAAAAAATAAGGAGATTGAGAATTATATCAGTGCTTTGTCAAAAAATATACGTTATATGTTCCGGGCAGGATTGCATACAGTTTCTTTGCAGGAAGAAGTCGCGCATGTGGAAAATTATTTTGAAATGCAGGAGTTGAAATATCCTGGATGTGTGTTTTATTATATAGACATTGATCCGGAAGTGAAAGAGTGGAGAATTCCACAGATGATCATTCATACGATTATTGAAAACGAATATAAGTATGCTGTAAATATAAATCAGATGCTGACAATTCTTATCAAAGCGGAGAAAAGAATTATAGGTGGTGAGCAGATGCTCTATATCGAAATTGAGGATGATGGAGAAGGATATCCAGATGAAGTTTTAGAAGCTATTGAAAACAAAGAAAATACAATTACGCAGACAGGTGAGCGTGTGGGATTAAAGAGCGTAAAGCGGATGATGGAACTTATGTATGAGAGAGATGGATTATTTACAATCAGTAATATTGAGCCACATGGGTGTAAAAATACATTCCTAATACCGGAACATGCAGTACAGGAAATGAAGGAACAGAAACAGATAAAAATGGATTAATGGGATTACAAATGAGGTTTAAACAATGCAGGTTTTAATTGTAGATGATGATATGGCAACAGTAGACGTGATACAGAATTCAGTAAAATGGAAAGAATTAGGGGTGACTGATACCTTTGCTGCATATAACATACAACAGGCAAAGGAGATATTAAAATCAAAGAATATTGACGTTGTGATCAGTGATATAGAGATGCCACAGGGTTCCGGAATTGATCTGTTAGAGTGGTTTCGGAAGGAGAACCTTCCGGGAGATTTTCTTCTTTTGACCTGCCATGAGAGTTTTGACTATGCATCTAATGCAATCCGGTATCAGGCATGTGAATATTTGCTAAAACCATTTGACGTGAATGTTATGGAAGCAGCTTTAAAGAAAATTATTTTAAAACGGCGGGAAAACCAAAAGCTGAAAGAAAATAGTGAGTATGGAAAATGGTTAAAGGAGAATCAGAGACATATTCAGGTTTCTTTCTGGAGTGAGGTTCTGTCAGGACATATCGCAGGAAAGAAAGAGATAATTTTGTCTGAAATTCAAAAACGAAAGCTACAGATTAATGAAAATCAGGAATATTGTATTATTGTCTCTAAAATTACAGAGATAAAAAGGGATCGGGCAAAGATGAGTCCTGATCTGATGTTGTTTGTAGTTGAAAACATCCATTCTGAGATTTTTTGCGGAAGCCCGGATAATAGTTCTGTAGTATCTATGGACTATGATCATTATTATCTGGTCGTAACAGTTTGTTTTAGCAAAACTTCTGAGGAGCTAAGACAATGCTGTAAATTGCTGCATACAGAGTTTAAAAAAATCTTTTCATCAGAAATCACAATCTGTATTGGAAGACCATGCAAAATGGAAGAAATTTATGAAACATTTCATTATGAGCAGGAGCTGATAGAAAAAAATGTTGCATATTATGGCGGTTTCTTTGAGGAGGATGATGCTGCAAAAATTCAGGAAAATGTAAAGACTGTTTTTGAAGTTGAAAAAATAGAACAACTTTTATCAGAGAAGAAAAAGCTTGAAATATTAAGTTATCTAAAGGCAGTGTTACAGGAAAGAATTTATGATAAGACGCTAAACAATCAGGTTCTGACCAGAGGGAAGGAAGAAATTCTTCAGGCGGTTTACACTTATTTTGGGAAAAAAGAAATACAGGTATCAGGATTATTTGATGATGATAATGTAAATCAGTTGGGACAGAAAGCTACACAATCCGTTCTGGATATGATAAGGTGGACGAATTATCTCATTGAATGTACTTTCCAGTATGAGGAAAGTGTGCAGAAGAATTATAGCTTGAGTGAGAAGATTGACCAGTATATAAGAGAGCATTATAGGGAAAATATAGGACGAACAGAGATTGCGGAACAATTTTATCTGGCACCGGAATATTTATCGAAAACTTATAAAAAAATGACCGGGAAAACAATCAAAGATACCATCACTGAATACAGGATTGATGAGGCAAAAAGAATGTTAGAACGTGGGGAGAGAGTAAGCGATGTGGCAGAAACAGTAGGATTTGATAATTTCACCTATTTTTCTACCATGTTTAAAAAGTATACAGGTGTGTCGCCAAATCAATATCGTAAAAAATAGAGAATCAGTTTTGGTTCTCTTTTTTTTGAAAGTTTGTATCTTTTTTTTGAAAGAAAGAGAAGGTTGAATCTGATAAATTGATACTATCAAAAAAGAGGAGGGTTTTTCAGATGAAAAACAAAAAAGTTCTGGCAGCTTTATTAGCTGCAGCAATGACACTTGGGTTAACTGCCTGCGGTGGAAGTGATTCCGGTTCTGTAAATGGTACTGAAAGCGGAAGCAAAGCAGACGGAAACTACGATCAGGTTACTTACGCATATTGTACTTTTAACAACATTCCGACAGAGGAAGATCTTGATGTTGTGGAAGAAGCAATCAATGAGATTACACGAGAAAAAATCGGAGCAGAGATTACCTTAATGCCAATTGCGATTGCTGATTATTCCAGCAAAGTCAGCCTTGCATTACAGGGTGGAGAAAAAATTGACATATTTGAGTCATTAGGTGATTTTAACAATTATGTTTCAACAGATATGACCTATGATCTGACAGATCTTTTATATCAGTATGGACAGGAAACAGTTGATACAGTCGGTGAAGAATGGCTGGCTGCCTGTGCAAAGGAGGGAAGTATCTATGGCATTCCAACCATGAAGCCAGTTGCACTTACACCAATGGTTATTTACAGACAGGATATCGCAGATGAACTTGGAATAGATATGAACAGTGTTTCTTCCATGGAAGATATGACTGATATTTTTGAAAAGGTTAAAGCAGCATATCCAGATATGACACCGCTTGCACCGGTTCAGACTGGTGAAATAGGCGTTTCAACAAACTATGGAGATGTGGATTTCCTGACAGATGATATGTATAGTCCAATTGGAACATTAATAGGTGATGATCTTACTGTGCAGGATTTGTATTCCACTGATTTATTTAAAGAAAAATGTGAGTTAGTCAGAGATTGGTATAACAAAGGACTTGTTATGCAGGATGCAGCAACAACCACAAGTGCAGCAGCTGAATTGATGAGCTCTGGAAATTATTTCTGTTATCTTGCTGCATATAGTTATCCGGAAGCAGATACTGCGGCATCTCTTCAGGCACAGTGCGGTACATACCCAATTGGAGCGAAGATTATAGGTGATGCATATCTTTCTACAAGTGACTTGTCAGCAGTCAGCTGGATGATTGCATCTACAACGGATGTTCCAGAAGCAGCTATGAAATTTTTAAATCTTACCTATACAGATAAAGATGTTATTAACCTTCTCATTTATGGTATTGAAGGCAGAGATTATGTTTTAAATGATGATGGTACAGTTTCTTATCCAGAAGGAGAAGATGCATCAACTGTACCATATACAGCACAGTTAAGCTGTGGAACATTAGGTAATTTCTTCTTAATGTATCCAACTGCTGGAACAAATCCGGAATCTCTTGACTGGGAATTAGAGCAGAATAAATCTGCAAAGACTTCACCTGCAATGGGATTCACATTTGACTCAAGCAGTGTAAAGACACAGTATACAGCTGTTAAGAATGTAATTTCACAGTATCTGCCGGGTCTGATCTGTGGAAGCTTAGATCCTGATACAGAGATTGAAAAATTTGTTGCAGCATTAAATGATGCAGGTTATCAGGATATTATAAGCGCAAAACAGGAACAGTTAGATACCTGGGCAGCAGAGCAGCAAAAATAGAGATTTTGTTAAAAGAATGAAAAATCTGCCACATTGATTGTGGCAGATTTAGAGGAATGGAGATTAGAATGGAAAAGGCAATTGCAAAGAAGAAAAAAAGAAAATTCAAAAATCTGCCACTACTTATGATCGCCTTGCCGGGAATAGTTTATTTACTGATCAATAATTATATCCCAATGTTTGGAATTTTTCTGGCATTCAAGAATTATAGCTTAAGAAAAGGTGTATTTGGAAGCGACTGGTGTGGTTTTCAGAATTTTGAATTCCTGTTTAAAACCAAGGATGCCTGGATTATGACCAGAAACACAATTTTATACAATATTGCATTTATCATTATTGGAACAATTGTAGCGATTGCAATAGCAGTTATGATGTGTGAACTTGGAAAAAGAACAAGGGTAAAATTCTTTCAGGCTGCTTTGCTATTGCCGAACCTGTTATCCTGGGTTGTAATAGGTTTTATCGCATATGCATTTTTAAATGCAGATACAGGTTTTATTAATAAAACAATTCTTGCAGGACTTGGGGTGGATCAGATATCCTGGTATACCTATACAGGTGCATGGCCAGTCATTCTTGTAATCGTTAATTTGTGGAAAAATATGGGTTATCAGTCCATTGTTTATATGGCAAGTATTTCCGGAATCGACAAATCAATTTATGAGGCGGCTGCAATTGACGGAGCAACTAAAATGCAGCAGATTCGTAAAGTAACGCTTCCTATGTTGAAGCCAACAGTTATTACATTGACATTAATGTCAATTGGAAGAATCTTCTATTCTGATTTTGGGCTTTTCTATCAGGTGCCACAGAATTCAGGAGCGTTATTTAATGTGACACAGACCATTGATACTTATGTATATCGTGGCTTAATGGAATTAAATGATGTTGGAATGTCCGCAGCAGCAGGTCTGTATCAGTCATTAGTCGGATTTATTCTTGTGTTGATTGCAAATGCAATTGTTCGAAAAGTAGATTCTGACAATGCATTATTCTAAAAAGGAGGGGCAGATATGACAGAGAGTAAAACTTTTAACAGGACATCAACAATTATTTTAACAGTGCTTGTTGTTATTGCAATGCTGCCGATCCTTTTGATCGTTGTTGCATCATTTTCATCAGAGACATCATTGATCCGGAATGGATATTCTTTCTGGCCTGAAAGCTGGAGCCTGGATGCCTACTATTATATGGTAAAACAGGGTGTTATGATTGTAAGGGCATATGGAGTATCATTTTTTGTAACAATTGTTGGAACTGCATTAAGCGTTTTCCTTACAACAATGTTGGCATATCCGATGTCAAGAAAATCATTTAAATACAGAAATGTTCTTGCATTCTTTGTATTTTTTACAATGCTGTTCAATGGAGGAATTGTTCCTTCTTATATTATGTGGACAAGATTTTTCCATATTAAGGATACAATCTGGGCGCTGATTATACCAAATTATCTGGTGACGGCTTTTAATGTTATTTTAGTCAAGAACTATTATCAGAATAGCATACCGGACTCTTTGATTGAAGCAGCACAGTTAGATGGTGCATCCGAATTGAAAATATTTTTTAAGGTAATGCTTCCATTAGCGGTTCCAACAGTTGCAACGATCAGTTTATTTACAGGAATCTGTTATTGGAATGACTGGACCAATGGATTGTATTACATTAATAATGAGAAACTGTATAGTATTCAACAGCTTCTTATGAAAATAATGAATAATATTCAGGCATTAAGATCTAATTCCAATGCAGCTTTGCTTGGAACAGGTGCGGTGGATCTGCCGGGTACATCCATTCGAATGGCAATGGCAGTGATTGGTATCCTTCCAATTATGATTATTTATCCATTTGTACAGAGATATCTGGTAAAAGGTGTTGTTGTTGGAGCTGTAAAAGGATAAAGAAAAATACTGTAAAAATTTATAATTCTGAAAATATAATACAAAATGTCAGAGAGCAGATTGTAAAAGACCAAGTTGCAAAAAAGCAATCTTGGAGCAAATTTTATTATTACCCACGAACCAACATGGTTTTCGGGTGCAGATGATACAGAATGGCTTTTGAATGATCCTGTTTATCTGGAAAAGAAAAAAATGATCGAAGAACATCATATTGCAATCTGGAGATTTCATGATCATATGCACATGAGTTCGGAAGACGGTATTTACCGCGGTTTTGATGAAGAACTGGACTGGGGAAAGTATCGTGTGAAAGGAGAAGGTGAACTTGGATATTTTGGTGCTGTCTATGAATTGCCGGAAATGACATTGGAGGAACTTGCTCACTTTTTTCAGAAAAAAATGGATATGCAGGTTGTTCAGCTGGTAGGAAATCCGAAGATGCCAGTAAAACGTGTCAGTGCTTTAGTAGGAGGAGGAAGTCTTGGACTTGGACAGGAGAATCTTCCTATGAGACATATGAATCAGGAGAAGATTGATGTTGCAATCTGTGGAGATATTACGGAGTGGACACTTTCTGCATATGTAAGGGACGCCGCACAATTAGGGATGAACAAAGGAATGTTGGTGCTTGGTCATGAGAGAAGTGAAGAGTGGGGAATGAAACATCTTCCAGCCTGGCTTAAGAGTATTACAGGAGATTTGCCAGTGACATTTGTGGACGCAAAAGAACCGTTTACTTATATTGTATAGAACTTGGAAATGTCTGAAATATTACAGTAATTCAATGAGAATAATCTGGAGGGACTTATGCAGGAAATTTTAACAATTCAGGTTTGTATTACAAAGATTATGCAGGTAAAAGGAATATCAGCAGAGGCAGCTATGATTACATTTGATGGTACTTGTGATTGTGAAAATTTTACTGGAAAAATTCTTTCAGGTGGAGTAGACACTCAGAAAGAATTTTATCCAGATGCAAGAATGTTGTCTGCCCGGTATATGCTAGAAGGCGTGGATAAAGAAGGAAAAGCGTGTCATATTTTCATTGAAAATAATGGAACCGCGAATGAAGACGGGATGGTAGAAAAAACTACACCGAAAATTATCACAGACAGTGAATATCTTAGCTGGCTGGAGGCAGCAGAGCTGTTGGGAACAATCACACCATGGGAAAAGGGTGTGATAATCCATATATTTGTAGAGGAAAGTGACAAGAATTAAATGGAATTGGAAACGAGAATATGTTTAAGGAAAAGAGGCACATAGATGAAAATCAGAGAAATCACAGACAAAATTTTAGAATATCATCCGAAATTTGATGCATCCTATGACGGATGCGATGGCTACAAATCAGGAAATCCAGAGGTAGAATGTACAGGAGTTGTATCGGCATTAGTGCCTACTGTTGAGGTAATCCGTAAAACAGCAGAATTAGGCTGCAATCTTTTGTATGTTCATGAACCGTCATATTATTCTACACCGGATTATCCGGATTGGAGAGCAGGGTTTAAAAATGAGGTTTATGAGGAAAAGAGGGAACTTCTTGAACAATATGGAATTGCAATCTGGAGAGATCACGATCATACGCACGCACATAAGCCGGATGGAATCTTTACAGGTGTGATCAAATATCTCGGTTGGGAGCAGTATCGTATCAATCCGGATGAAGAGGGAATGACAATGTATTTCGAGTTCCTGGATATGACAGTGGAAAAGATGAATACATTATTGAAAGAGAAGATGTGTTTAAACGGAATCCGCTATATCGGAAATTCGAAGGATAAGCTTAAAAAAGTTGCAATTGTGGGACACTTACTGCCGAACATATTTGAACATCAGCCAACGACAGGAGATGGCTTCTGCAAGGAGTATGCAACAGAAGTGATCCGTATTATGGAAGAGGAAGATGTGGATGCAATCATTCCAGGAGAGGTGATTGACTGGACCGTCATGTCTTATATCCGTGATGCGGTGCAGCTCGGAAAAGTGAAAGCAGCATTTAACGTGGGACATTTTAATCTGGAGGAGCTTGGAATGAAGTATGCCGCAGACTGGATCCTGGAAGTGATCGGGAATGCGGTGCCGGTGCATTATGTGCCAAGTGAGGATATATATAAGTTTGGATAATATCAAGAAAGCCTGTGAAAAATGATTTTCAGAATCAATTTCACAGGCTTTTGTTATGCTGACGTAATGTGCATAATATACAAAAAATATAAAAAGAATGTGAAAAAAAGTAAAAAAATGACAATGCATCACGTAAAAAAAGGAAAGAGATATATAAAATGTAACGATATAATAAAAACATCCTAGGAGATAGATAAAGGATGTATGAAGGAGGAAAAATATGAAGAAGAAAGTAGTTAGTTTAATGCTTGTTAGTGCGATGATCGCAACGATGTTTGCTGGTTGTGGAAGCAAGGATACAAATGCGGATGTATCTTCCACAGAAACTGCAAAGACAGACAGTGCCGAAACTGGAAAAGAAGTTTCAATTTCATTCTATACAACAGAGACAGGTAAGGATGATATGTTTCAGAAACTGATTGAAGATTTTGAAACAAAAAATCCAGGAATTACAGTAGAGTACATAGCAGCTGGAGATGACCAGTTACAGCAGTGGATGGCATTGTATTCCAGTAATGAAGGACCAACAGTGTCACTTATGGATCCGATTAATATTTATGAAAATCAGGAAAGAATGCTTGAACTTACAAACGAACCATTACTTGACAACATTGAAGAATCTGCACTTGCAACAATGACTTTTGACGGAAAGGTATATGCGGCACCGGGCACAGCAGCTGGTATCGGTATTCTTTATAACAAGGCAGTATGTGACGAGGCGGTTGGAGGAGATTTTGATCCTTCATCTATTAAAACAAGAGCTGACCTTAAAGATTTATTTGACAAGATTGAAGCAACCGGAGTTACTGCAACATGTGTGACAGGGGTTAACTGGTCAATAGGTGCACATTATCTCTGTCAATCTTACGGAGCCGCAATTGGTTCAGTAGATGAGAGAGTTGCTTATGTAAATAGCATTATTAGTGGAGATACAAAAGAAATTGATAATGATGTATTTAATGGTTACATGGATACGTTCGATCTTCTTGCTGAGTATAATTATAACAAGGCTGATCCATTAGTTGGTGATGTCAATATGGATGCACAGGCACTTGCAACAGGTGCATGTGGAACATGGTTTATGGGTGACTGGGCTTGGACTTATCTTGCAGATATTGTAGAGCCAGGAGCTGAATTCGGAATATTACCAGTTCCTTACAGTGATGATGCAGATGATGTGATTAATCAGAGCATTGCTACATCTTATGCAAAAGGATATTGCGTGGATGCCAGCCAGAATACAGAAGAACAGCAGGAAGCAGGAGTTAAATTTATCGAATATCTCACTTCTGATGAAACAGCAGAACAGTTAATGGCAGAAACCTGCGGACAGGCATTACCTTACAAAAATGCAAATGTAACGATTGAAAGTCCGTTAGGATTATCAACAGCTGATTATATTGCTAAAGGACTTACCTATGATTTCTATGGTACACCAAACCTGTGCCCGTCTGATATTTGGTATGAATGCGGAGCGTATATGTGTGAATATCTTGCAGGAGCATGTGACAGAGAAACACTTGCATCAGAATTAGATGCTTACTGGCAGAAACAGGAAGCAAGATAATAGTGTGTATAACTAAGATGTGGGGAGGGAAACTTCCCCACGTTTCTTTTTAGAAGGAGAAAAAGATGAGCAAGAAGAAAAATAAAAAAGTAGCGAATGTTTTGCAGTTCGCAGGATTTGGCTTTCCGGCGCTTTTTGTCTGGATGACAGTTGTTATTGTTCCATTTATATATGGTATCTGGATTACATTTACTGATTGGAATGGACTGGCTATGCATATCAACTATGTTGGGTTACAGAATTATATTGAAGTGTTCAAGGATGCAACATTTGTATCGTCTTTTTTGAAGACAGTAATTTATGCACTTTTTACGGTCCTTGCAAGTAACATAATTGGATTTGTATTGGCATTGGCTGTCACAAGTGGAATTAAAGGGCAGGGATTATTTAGAACGGGTTTTTTTACTCCTAATATTATTGGAGGAATTATTCTTGGATATATCTGGAATTTTATCTTTTCTTATGTGCTGACAGCATTCGGAAAACAATTTAATATAGGTTGGATGTCAACATCCTGGCTCACAAATCCAACAAGAGCCTTAATTGCATTAATTATAGTAAGTTCATGGCAAATGAGTGGTTATCTGATGGTAATTTATATTGCAGGACTAACAAATGTGCCAAAAGAATTGATAGAAGCAGCGCGTGTGGATGGAGCAACAGGCTGGCAAACAATTATGAAAGTCAAAGTGCCGTTAATTCGAAATACAACAGCAATATGCATTTTTCTGTCTATTTCGCGTACCTTTATGTCATTTGATATGAACCTGTCATTAACAGCAGGTGGACCGTATAAATCCACAGAATTGATTGCATATAAAATATATCAGACAGCATTTACGAGTATGGAGTTTGGTAAAGGACAGGCACAAGCTATTGTACTGTTTGTGATTGTTGCTACAATTTCACTATTACAAGTGTATTTTACTAAGAAGGGAGACGAAAAATAATGACGAAGACAAGAAAAAGAGTAGTTTTTCTGATTACATTAATTGTTTTGATTTTCTTTATGGTACCTTTTTTTGTACTTGTAATTAATTCTTTTAAAACAACGAATGAATTTATTACAGCACCATTTGCACTTCCAAAAAAATTAAGTTTCGAAAATTTTATGGTTGCAATTGAACGAATGAATTTTTGGTCAGCACTTAAAAATACCGCAATTGTCACAGTTTTAGCCGTTGCAGTGAATATGTTGATTGGATCTATGACGGGATACTTCTTTGCAAGAAAAAAATGGAAAATTAATAAAATTATTTTTGCTGCTTTTTTAGCCTCCATGGTGGCACCGTTTCAGGTGTATATGATTCCATTGGTAAAAATATATGCAGGACAGTTTGGATTTTCTAATAATTTACTGATGGTTGCGTATATTGCAGTTGGTTTAAATCTTCCATTTGCGGTGTTCCTGTATAAGGGATTTGCAGAAGGAATTCCAGAAGAACTAGATGAAGCAGCAAAAATTGACGGATGTAGTTTCACAAGAACTTTTTTCAGTATTATTATGCCATTGTTAAAACCAATTATTATTACAGTCACAGTTTTTGTTGCAATGGGTGTATGGAATGATTTCCTCATGTCCAGTTTGTTCCTTACAAAACAGGAAACAAAAACACTGGCAATTGCAATTAAAACGTTCCTTACCAATCATACTGCAGAATATGCACCTATGATGGCAGGATTGTTATTAAGCATTTTACCAGTGCTTGTATTTTATCTGTTTGGACAGAAATACATCATAGAAGGCGTTGTTGCAGGAAGTGTGAAGGGTTAATCTTTTAACGAATTTAAAAATGCACCAGGAGTACAGCCATATAATTTTTTAAAAGTCGTAATAAATGATTTTATATTGGGAAAGCCGTTATTAAAAGCACAGTCTGTTAGATTTTCCTGACCATTTGAAAGTTGTTCTGCTGCATGTCCTACGCGGACGAAGTTAAGGTAGGAATGAAAATTTACGCCGAGAGCCTCTTTAAAATGTCTTGAAAAATAACTGGGAGTATATTGAAAATGTTCAGCCATATAGGGAAAGATTTTCCTGATAATGTTTTTCAATATAATCGGCAAATGAAGATGCAAGATGTACTTCCTGTTTGCTTGGAACAGAGTAGGAAACATCCTTCTTTATGCACTGTGTTGAAACTAGAGCCAGTATTTCGTATATACAGCTCATAAGATGAAATTGATAGGCTGGGGCATCTGGGTTCATATTAAATATATCAATAGATATATTTTTAATCTGGGCAGTGAGGCTTGGATTTTCAGGATTATAAAAAAATAAATCTTTTCCCAACCACTTTTCGATAAAAGGGAGTGAAAATAAAATGCTGATGCCAGTAAATGTATCGGACGGAGCAATATAACGGCAGGAATGTAGTTCACAGCTGTTGATTAGCAGCCAGTCGGATTCTTCAAAATCAAAATTTTTGCTTCCAGAATTAAAGCGGATGCTGCCTGTTAATGTTACGGTGAGTTCTATACTTCGGTGAAAATGAAGTGGAGAATAGATATAATTTCCAGCCAGATTATGGCGATAAATTTTCACAGGTAACAATGATACAATATCATTATGTGACTCATATAATTGTGACATATATTCAACCCTCCCACTTATAATTGTATTTTAGTATGTAATATCTGTAAGCAATTGTATTCTAACATATAAAAAGGGAAAAGTCATAAGTAAAAAGCAGTAATTGTATTTGGAATAATAAGAAAAAGAACAGAAAAATGAAAGTAAATAACTTTTTTTTGAAAGAATTAATAGAAATCTAAGCGTATATTTAAATTAGAAAGAAACAAGCGAGGTAAAACCAAATGGCACTATTACAAGTCAATACATATTCGATGGCACTTAGCCGTATCATCACATTTCATATCATTTTGCCAAATGATGCACCACCAGAGATGCTGGCTGGAAACCTACATTATGAGAGGGCAGTAAAGACGCTATATCTTCTTCATGGATTTTCGGGAAGTACACAGGACTGGCTTACAGGAAGTCTGATTCAGGAATTGTCTTTAAAATATAATCTGGCTGTTGTGATGCCAGCAGGAGAGAACAGCTTTTATCTGAATGGCAAAGGAGTTGGACGTGGATATGAAACATTCACGGCAGAGGAACTTCCGTCTTACTGTCAGAAGACATTTGGTTTGTCTGATAAACCAGAGGACAACTTTATTGGTGGTTTATCTATGGGTGGCTTTGGAGCAATCCATACTGCATTGAAATATCCGGAACGCTTTGGAAAAATGTTTGGACTATCATCCGCATTGATTGTAAATGGAATCAAGGGAATGAAGCCGGGAGAAAAAAATGATATTGCGGATTACGACTACTATGCACAGATTTTTGGAAATCTTGATCAATTAGATGACAGTGAAAATAATCCGGAGTATCTGGTTACGGAGAGAAGAAAAAAAGGTGAAACGATCCAGCCGATTTTCATGGCATGTGGAACAGAAGATTTCTTATTAAATGAAAATCATGAATTCCGGGATTTCCTTGAAAAAGAAGGCGTAAAAGTAACCTATAAAGAGAGCACAGGAATTCATGAATGGAAGTTCTGGAACGAGTATCTGGAACCAGCAATTCAGTGGTTATTAGATGTGGAATAATAGGAGAAAATGAAAAATGAAATCAATTGCAGAAATCGTAAAAAACATAACAGACTGGCAGCCACCGGTAATACCGGAAGATATTGCACATGGTGATATGCCGGGAGACAAGGTCGATATCGGTGAAGGACATGTTCAGAAAGCAGACGTTATTTTTAAGGAATTGCTGCCAATGCTGGCGGAAGCTTCTGAAAAATCCGAGACCGGAAAAGTTGTGCTTACCGTTTGCGGAGGTTCCGGAGTTGGTAAATCGGAGATTGCTTCTTTATTATCTTTTTACCTGAAAGAAGCAGGGATTGGAAGTTATACATTATCTGGGGATAATTACCCACACAGGATTCCTGTATATAATGATGCAGAGCGCCTCCATACTTTCCGTGAAAGTGCAATAAAGGGAATGGTAAAAGAAGGAACATTCACACCAGAGCGTTTTGAACTGATCCATGAATTCCAGAAAAATGGAGATGATGCCAACCCGAAACACACAGAGGAATATGACTGGTATGAGTCTTATTTAAGAAATGGTAAAGAAGGATTAAAAGGATACCTCGGAACAGACAAAGAGATCGGATTCGATGAAGTGGAAGAGATCGTAAAAGAGTTCAAGGCAGGCACGGATGAGATCTGGCTGAAACGCATGGGAAGGGAGGATACCGAATTATGGTATGAGAAAGTGGACTTCTCACAGATTCAGGTTCTCGTGATCGAATGGACACACGGAAACAGTGACAACTATAAAGGTGTGGATATCCCTGTTTTATTAAACAGTACCCCGCAGGAGACACTTGCACACAGAAGAGCGAGAAACAGAGATGGCGCAACAGACAGTCCATTTACCATGATGGTACTGGAATTAGAGCAGGCAATGCTAGAGCATCAGGCTCCAAAGGCAAAGATCATCATCTCAAAGAGCGGTGAGTTATTAAGCTATGAAGAGTATTGTAAGCAGATGGAGGAAGGAAGATAAAATCATGAATATTGGACCGATGTTGAATGTTTACCCGGACAGTATGGGTGGAACGTTAGATGATATTGCCACAGTTTTGCAGAGACCGGAAATGAAAGATGTATTTTCTTCTTGCTATGTGCTGCCAAGTCTGTTTCATACAGATTTAGACAGAGGATTTTCTGTGATTGATTACTCCCTGAATAAGATGCTTGCATCCAGAGAGGCACTTGATAAGTTAGAAGCACTGGGGGTTGATTTAAAACTGGATTTTATTTTAAATCATGCATCAGTATTGTCCAGACAATTTCAGGATATTATTAAAAATGGTGACCAATCTGAATACCGTGATTTTTTCATCGACTGGAATAAGTTCTGGGAAGGCTGCGGGAAGATGACAGAGGAAGGCTATATCCAGCCGGATCAGAAATATATCAAGGACATGTTTTTCCGCAAACCGGGATTGCCAATTTTGATGGTAAGGTTTCCAGATGGAAAAGATGTTCCGTACTGGAATACCTTTTATCAGGAAGTAACTTATCGCACAGTAGATGCACAGGATCTGATGCAGGCAGCCGCACTGCAATACACGGAAGCAGCTATGCTTGCAGATATTATAAATAAACAGACAGCAGAGGGAAAGAAACCGAAAGAGATACTTGATGCAGAGGAAAACAATGCAGTTGTTCGCTTCCTGACGGATGAGGAAAAGAAAAAAGTCATCGATTATATGGAAGCAGGCAGACGATACTTAGGTCAGATGGATCTTAACATCAAATCTCCGCTTGTATGGGAGTTTTACGATAATACATTAAAGACATTAGCAGGGTATGGTGCGAAGATTGTACGTCTGGATGCGTTTGCCTATGCTCCAAAGGAACCTGGTGAGAAGAATTTCCTAAATGAACCTGGAACGTGGGAGCTGCTTGAAAAAGTGCGCAAACTGGCTGACAAATACAATCTGACATTATTGCCGGAGATTCATGCAAGCTATGGTGAGAAAAATTATGAACAGATTGCAGAGAAAGGTTATATGACGTATGACTTTTTCCTTCCGGGGCTCATTATTGATGCGTTGGAGAGTGGTGATGGAAAGCACCTTTGTGACTGGGCAAAAGAATTAATAGAAAAAGACATTCGTACCGTAAACATGTTAGGATGTCATGATGGAATTCCGCTTCTTGATTTAAAAGGTTTATTGTCAGAAGAACGTATCCAGAATTTGATCGATACGATTGTCGGAAGGGGCGGTTATGTCAAAGACCTTCATGGACAGAAGAACATGTATTATCAGGTAAATGCTACTTATTACAGTGCACTTGGGGAAGACGATGCAAAGATGCTGCTTGCGAGAGCTTTGCAGCTTTTCATGCCGGGAAAACCACAGGTCTGGTATCTTGATCTTTTTGCAGGAAAGAATGATCATGAGGCTGTAAAACGTGCCGGAGCAGGTGGACATAAAGAAATCAATCGCACGAACCTTACAGCAGAGCAGATGGAAAAGGCATTAAAACAGCCAGTGGTGGCAAGACAGTTAGAGTTGCTGCATTTTAGAAATACTTGTCCTGCATTTGCTATGGACAGTAAGATTACCATTAATTCAGAAAAAAATAAGATAGAATTTATATGGGAGAATGACGGGTATCAGGCAAAACTTGCAGTGGATCTTGCATCCTTTGAATATGTAATCACAGAGTGCACACCGGACGGACAGACAAAAACATTGTAATTCCTAAAAAAATATAAATACTGTAATCTAATAGGTCTGCACAGCCATATGCAGACCTATTAACTTATAAGAGGCGAGGAGAAAAAAAGAATGAATTATAATATGAATGAACAGAAACTTGGGTTTGACAGAGTTCTTCCATGGGAAGGACAGGTTCCGGCAATTGTAAAAGAAGGTAAGCGATATTTCCTTCAAATTGCAGCTCCGGAAGCCCAAAAAGTAACATTTACCATGAATGAAGAAGAATTTCCATGTGTCAGACAGGAAAAAGGGATCTGGAGATTAGAGTATACACTTCGGGTTGGAATTCAATATGTGCAGTTAAAAATTGATGATGTTGAGGTGGTGACACCATTACTTCCAATTACTTACGGCTACAGCCGTCCGTATAACTACGTGGCACTTGAGATGGAATCGGAAGATTTTTATCAGATCAAGGATGTGCCGCATGGAAGTGTGCGCAGGGAATATTTTTTCTCGGAAGTAACCGGAGAGTGGGAGAGCTGTATTGTATACACACCATATTGCTATGAGAAAGAACAGGACAGAGAGTTTCCCGTTCTCTATCTTCAGCATGGTCATGGCGAAAATGAAGTTGGATGGACTGCTTCAGGAAAAGTCAACTTTATTCTGGATAATTTAATTACAGAAAAAAAAGCAGTTCCTATGGTCATTGTTATGAGTAACGGAATGGTTCAGACGATGGATGCGGACGGAAGAAGAATTGTTGACTTCAAGTTATTGGAAAAACAGCTTATAGGGGAAATTATCCCTTATGTAGAAAAGAAATTCCGTGTTGGTAAAACAAAAAAAATGCGCGCAATGGCAGGTCTGTCTATGGGATCGCTTCAGACAAGTATTATAGGATTTATGCATCCGGAATATTTTAGTTCATTAGGGATTTTCAGCGGTTTTGTGTCCGATATAATTCAGGGAAGTCCACTTGATATGGTTGATCGGAGAGCAAGTGAGAATGAGCATATGAAGATTCTGGATGATGCAGAGGCATTTAATAAGAAGTTTGATGTTTATTTTCGAGCAATGGGTGACAAGGACCCATTCTGGGAACATTTCGAGCATGACGATCAGATCCTTTCGGAGAAGGGAATTAATCAGATTCGAAAAGTGTATCAGGGGACACATGACTGGAATGTATGGCGCAGGTGTATCTATGACTTTGCGCAGCTTATTTTTAAATAAAACACGTTTGTATGAAGAAATAAGTGAAAATAGCAGGACAGCATAATCATATAAAAATTGGAGGATGAGAATAATGGCTTTTTTGCAATTAGATTATAAATCAGAAGCATTAATGCGTGGAGTGAATGTGAAAGTAATCCTGCCGTCGGATGGGATGGCTGGAAAATGGGAGCCACCATATAAAACCTTATATTTGTTGCCGGGTTACAGCGCAACAGCGACAGAACTAATCACTTATCTCGGACTTAGAGGACAATCTGAACTGAAAGGGATTGCGATTGTCCTGCCGGATGGAGAGAATTTGTTTTATCAGGATATGCCAGACCGCATGACGTTTTACAGTACTTATGTGGGGAAAGAATTAGTGGAAGTGGCCAGAAAATTACTACCTTTGTCTACAAAGAGAGAGGATACGTTTATTGGTGGAATTTCCATGGGTGGTTATGGAGCTTTGTATAATGGCTTTAAGTACCGGGATACTTTTTCTAAGGTGGTGGCATTTTCGCCGGCCTCTGATGCGTATATGCTTTTGGCAGAAGCGAATGCACCAGGTTTTTCCAAAGAGCAGTTCTGTGGAATTTTCGGAAACAAAGAGGCTTACTATGGAAGCGAATGCGACATGTGCACACAATGGACAAGAAAAGATGTGGATAATAGACCGGAATTGTTTTTGTGTTGTGGAAAAGAAGATCGGGCAGTATACAAAGCTGTCGAAAAATTAGAAAACGCATTACAGAAAGAACGCATTCCTCATATCTATAAAGAAGGACATGGAGATCATGAATTCTACTATTGGGAACAGATGTTAGATTCTGCCTTTTCTTTTCTTGCTGGAATTGAAGAAGGAACAAAAGATAAATTGCTGATTCCGGGTTGATAAAACGAAGATTGCAGATGGAAGAAAAGAGAAGAAGCTGACAGCAGGTGAAATGGAGCGTGTTATATGAATTATAATGTTGAAAAATTAAATGATAACACATGGTTTATTGAAGAATATGATAAAACAGCGAGTGCTTATATGTACCTTCTGACAGGAAAAAACAAGGCGCTTTTGATTGATACCGGGTTTGGAACGATTCCGCTAAGAAAAATCTGTGAAGAGCTGACAGATTTACCGATTGTGGTGGCACTGACGCATGGTCATGTGGATCATATTGGGGGAACCGGGGCATTTGATGAAGTATGGCTTGAGAAAGCGGATAAGGAATTATATGCAGCACATAGTAAGGATGAAGTACGACGTATTTTTACGCAGGATAAGCTTTTGCCAGTAAAAGAAACATGCAAGTATTATGATGATGAAATGACTTTTGAACTTGGGGATAGAACTGTCCGTGTTATAAAGACACCGGGACATTCTATTGGCTCTGTCTGTTTTCTGGATGAGAAAAACAGATGGATGTTCACAGGTGATACCTGTTGTAAAGCGCATGTGCTGCTGCAGATGGAATATGCGGCAACGATGGAAGCATATAGGGATTCTCTACAAAAGCTGATTGATCTGGAAACATTTTATGATATTACATGGCCGGGACATCATAGTAAACCGGTGGAAAAACAGGTGATTCACGATTTCCTGACAGCAGTCGATGGAATACTGGATGGTACAATGAAAGGCGTCAGTATGGAACTTCCTATGGGGAAAGCGAGGTTACTAGAATACAAAGAAATAGGAATTGAGTATTAGGAAAAAAATAAAATAGATTTACTTTTTTCATGGATTCAGTGTATCATAGGAGTAGAACATTCTTAGCAATTTTATTATGGATAGGAGCATTTCATGGCAAAAAAATTTTGCGTTACCGGAACCTGTATTCCAGAAAAAAATTATATGGTAGATATTAGTGAGCGTGTGGATTACATGATCAGCGAGTATATTGAAAATGGAAAATATTTTACTGTTAATCGTGCCAGACAATATGGAAAAACGACAACATTATATTTGCTGGAGCGTAAATTGAAGGAGGACTATATTGTTCTGAGCCTTAGTTTTGAAGCGGCAGATGAATATTTTCAATCGCTGGCAAGTCTGGCAGAAGGACTTGTGCTGGATATCGGAGATTGTCTTCGTGCACAGAATGTTGAAAAAGAAATTCTGGATAAATGGAATCAGCCGTTATCAGAAAAATTTCCAATGAGATCTCTAGGCGAAAAAATATCGTATTTATGTGAAGATTGTGAGAAAAGAATCGTTTTAATGATTGATGAAGTAGATAAAAGTTCAGATAATCAGATATTTTTATCATTTCTTGGACTGCTCCGCGAAAAATATTTAAAATGCCAGCAGGGAAAAGACAAGACCTTCCAGTCTGTGATTCTTGCAGGTGTGTATGATGTGAAAACTCTGAAATTAAAGCTGCATCCGGGTGAGGAGACAAAGTATAACAGTCCATGGAATATTGCCGTGGATTTTCATGCGGATATGAGTTTCTCTGAAAAGAAGATAGAGGGCATGCTGGAAGAGTATGAGCATGATTATAAGACAAATATGGATATCGGTGTGATAAGTCACATTCTGTATGAATATACATCGGGTTATCCATATCTGGTTTCAAAGCTATGTCAGCTTGTGGACGAAAGAGTTACCGGGACAGAAGGTTTCCCGGATAAAACACGGGCATGGACAAGAGAAGGGATTCTTGCAGCAATGAAATTATTACTGAAAGAACCAAATGCCTTGTTTGACGATATGACTAAAAAGCTTCTGGATTATTCAGAATTAAAGCAGATGATCCAGAACATGTTATTTGACGGAGTTGCATATCCGTTCAAGAGAGAAAATCCGGTAATGGAACTGGGAGTTACCTTCGGATTCCTTAAGGAAAAGGATGGATTGGTGGTTGTTGCAAACCGCATTTTTGAGATTCAGATGTATGATCTGCTGCTGTCACAGATGGCAGTAGAGAGTAAACTGTATTCCGAAGCACAGGAAAATCGAAATCAGTTTATTGAAAATGGAATGCTTCAGATGGATTTGGTCATGAAAAAATTTTATGAGTATTTTTCCGAAATCTATTCTGATAATGATAAAAAATTTGTAGAAGAAAATGGACGTAAACTTTTTCTGCTTTATCTGAAACCGATCATCAATGGAACTGGAAATTATTATATTGAAGCGAGAACAAGAGACAATCAGAGGACAGATGTAATTGTAGACTACAGAGGAGTGCAGTTTGTCATTGAACTGAAAATCTGGCGTGGAGAAGAATATAATACGAGAGGTGAGCAGCAGCTCTTTGAATATCTGGATTTCTATAAAAGTGACAGAGGATATCTGCTGAGTTTTAATTTTAATAAAAACAAGCAGACAGGTGTGAAGGAAATCGATTATAAAGGGAAAAAGATTTTAGAAGTAGTAGTTTAAAAAGGATTTTATATGGATATCAAAGACTGTATTATATATGAAAAAACAATTCCTGCGCACCCGGCAGTGTACGACGATTTCCCGGAAAATCTTCTGCCGGAGCTTGGGGATTATCTGAAAGAACATGGGATTGAGAAGTTATACTGTCATCAGGTAGAAATGTTTGAAAAAGTCACTTCCGGAAAGAATGTCGTCATCACTACCTCGACAGCAAGTGGCAAGACGTTAAGCTTTCTGCTCCCGGTTTTGCAGGATATCTTAAAAAATCCGCAGACGAGAGCTATTTTTATCTATCCGACTAAGGCGCTGGCGGCAGATCAGTATCGTGCGATCAAGCCTTATCTGGAATATTTTGGAAAAGACCGCATTGCAGCGGGTGTGTACGACGGAGATACGCCGGTCGCAGAGCGAACGAGAATCCGGCAGAGTGCCAACATCATATTGACAAACCCGGAAATGGTAAATGGAGCGTTTCTGCCAAATCATAGCAAGCATGGGTTTGATTTTATTTTTTCCAATTTGAAATACATTGTGATTGATGAGCTGCACACCTATCGCGGAGCGTTCGGCTCGCATCTGGCAAATGTGTTCCGCAGACTTTCGCGTGTATGCCGGTATTATCATTCCAATCCGCAGTTTTTGTGCAGTTCGGCAACGATTGCAAATCCTGTGGAGCTTGCAACCGAAATCTGTGGAAAGCAGTTTGAACTTGTGGATAAAGACGGCTCGCCTTCGGCAGAGCGTGGATATTATCTGATCCAGCCGCCAAAGATTATGGGCAAGGACGATAATTATTATGGTCAGGTGCGTATTACGACAGTGGCGGCAGAACTTTTGCCGGAACTTATGGATGAGGGGAAGAACTTCATCGCTTTTACAAAATCAAGAAAAAATGTCGAGATCGTTTTAAAGGAGACACGTGATCATCTAGAGGCAGAGGGATTCCTTGGAACGCATAAGGCAGAAGAAGTGTCCGGCTACCGTGGCGGTTACACACCAGTCGAGCGAAAACAGATTGAAAATCAGATGATCTCCGGAGAACTGATGGGACTTGTCTCCACGAACGCGTTGGAGCTTGGAATTGATATTGGAAAAATCAGTACCACCGTTTTAGTCGGCTATCCAGGCACCAGAGCATCGTTTTGGCAGCAGACAGGGCGGGCAGGAAGAAGTGGAAAAAAGAGCAGCAATTACCTGATTCTGGATAACCAGCCGTTTGATCAGTATATTGCGTTAGAGCCGGACTGGCTGTTTGAGGGCAGCAGCGAAAATGCAGTGATCGATAAGAATAATCTGATCATTGAACTGGCGCATATCCGGGCAGCGGCGGCAGAGATACCGCTGACGTTAGATGATATTTCTTTGTTCCCGGATCTTGGAGAAGCAATCCCGGTATTGCTCCGGGCAGAGGAACTTTCCAGTTACAATGGCAAATTTGCATGGTCTGGCGGAGAATTTCCGGCAGGTGATTTTTCCATGCGCAATATTGATGAAAAACGCTACAAACTTTTACATAAGGACAGTGGCAAAGAGATTACAGAAATGGATGAAAGCCAGGCATTCCGCGAACTTCATGACGGTGCGGTCTATATGCATGACGGGGTGGCTTATCAGGTGACAAAGCTTGATCTTGAAAGCAGGACTGCTTATGCAGTGCCTTTCAATGGAAATTATTACACAGTCGCAGCAGGGGAAGCGAATGTGAAGATTATCCACGAGAGTAAGAACAAACCGCTGGCCCGCACGGAACTTCATTTTGGAGATGTCAATGTCAGTGACTATGTTTACATGTTTAAGAAAATGCAGTTCCACAACCACCAGAATCTCGGATATGAGCAGCTTCCGAAAGCACTTTCCAAGGATTATGACACGGAGAGTACCTGGATGCGCGTGCCGGAGAATGTAGTGAAGGTTTACCGTGGGCTGATTCAGGTGAACGAGAATACAAAACAGGTACGCAGCAATTATTATGAGGGTGTCTGTTTTGCCCTGAAAAATGCAGCCAGAATGGTGACGATGACAGAGCAGGAGGACATTGGTGTTGTGACTTCAAACAATGTGCTGGAGCTTGCATTTGACACCAGTTCGGATGTGGATATTTATTTTTACGATAAATATGTTGGTGGACTTGGTTTTTCTGAAAAAATATATGACAAAATGGACGATATCATCCATAATGCAGTGAAGCTTGTAAAAGGATGTAGCTGCAAAGACGGCTGCGCAGCCTGTGTAGGTGATCACAGACTTGACAAGCAAATGGTACTGTTCGGGTTGGAAAATCTGCTTGAACACTGGGATGTTCCGATAGATGTAAAAGTGGCAGAGTATGCGCCGTCTACCTTCCGCAGAAAAGAGTTTTCTTTTGAAAAATTAGAGGAGCAGTGGCAGGAATTTTGCAAAAAAATCAGTGAAAACGGAGAGAGTTTTGCAGCTTTTTTACAGACAGTTCCGTCGGTGGAGATAAGGGACCGGATGCTTATTTTAAAATTAGCCAGCTCTTTTTACGCAGACTGGGTAATGGAGCCTGAAAACCGGAAAAGCCTTGCCAATATCATCAGTTATTATGCAGATGTACCGGCTGGTTTCCAGATTCAGGTGGCGTTATCTGAGGATGCAAAGGAACCGGACGGGGAGGCAATGGAGAAGATGCAGAGGAGATATAAGTCAAAGTTCTAGCTTGTTGGAAGGATGGCTGCTACTTACCATACTGTGGATAGAACATTTGGAATATCAGCTCATACACGCAAAAATAGAGATCAATCATCAGATCAATGCGAAACCGGGAACCTCGCATTATGATTTTTGCGTGAAAAATGGATGGCAGGAGTATATAGATACAATGCTTGCTGTTGATTTCCTGATATTAAACAGAGACCGGCATGGAGCGAATATTGAAGTACTTCGGAATGCACGAAAACGTTCTTTAAGAATTGCCCCTCTTTTTGATCATGGACTTTCATTGTTATGTTCCTGTTATAGTGAGGAGCAGATAAAAAAATTTGACATCATGGAAGATAAGCCATGCCAGAATTTTATCGGCAGCAGATCGACGTTAGAAAATTTAAACTTAATACAAAATAAAGCATCTATTTTTAAAAATCGTCTGACGGAAAATGATAGGGACATTATTTTTAAAGATTTACAGAATACATTATCAGCAGAGCATATGGATAAAATATGGGAAATGATAGATACGAGGTGGCGTTATCCAAAGGAGAATGCTCACAGGACAGTTGTTATATAAAAGAGATCACGTATGACGAAATCCCGGAAGAAATCCGCACAAGAAGTGAGGATAATACGGAAGAAGCGTGTGAAATGTTACAGTGTTCGAAACAGAACCTGACCTATTTAATAAAAACTGGGAAAATAGAGCCGATCAGACAGGAATCCAGAGAAAATATGTTTTACAAAGGAAACATTGAGAAAATCAAATGGGGATAATTATGAAAACAAGAGAAGAAGCATTAAATTATGGCATGTCATTTCCAGACACATACACAGAAACACCTTTTCATGATCCAAACTGGCAGTTAGTCCGTGTGCGCGGAAGCAAAAAGGCATTTTTATGGACGTATGAAAGGGACGGCTATATCAATCTGAACGTGAAAGTCCGTCCGGAGTGGAGAGATTTCTGGCGTGACACTTATGCGTCTGTGATTCCGGGGTATCATCAGAATAAGGAACATTGGAACACGATCATTTTAGATGGAACGATCCCGGAGAAAGAGATAAAGCAAATGATCGCAGAAAGCTATGATCTGATCACGGACAGTCCGACGAAACGCATCTATGAAGCAGTGAAAACGATCCCACGGGGAAAAGTTGCGACTTACGGGAAGGTGGCAGAACTTGCCGGAAATCCGAGAATGTCAAGAGCCGTCGGCAATGCCTTACATCATAACCCAGACCCGGAGCATATCCCGTGTTACCGTGTGGTCAATTCTAGGGGAGAACTTGCAGGGGCATTTGCCTTTGGCGGGGAACATGTGCAGGAAGAACTGTTAAAAGCAGACGGGATTGAAGTGGTGGATGGTAAAGTAGATCTGCTGAAGTACGGCTATAGAGGCGGAAGATGATAAAAATCTATCGAATTGAAAATTAAAAATCAGTCGGATTGAAATTGAAAAATTAATCGGACTGCGGATCGGAAATCTATAAGATTGAATACAAAAAATGCAAGAAAGATAAGGAGCAACATTGAATTATACAGAGCAGCTAGATCGCTTAAATGAATATCAGAAAGCAGCAGTGACAGACGAGAGCAACGCCTGTCTCGTGAATGCCAATGTTGGGAGTGGCAAGACAACCGTTCTCATCACGAAAGTTATGTATCTGCATTATGAGAAAAAGATTCCGTATGAGCAGATGGTTGTGCTGACATTTACCAATAAAGCGGCAGATGAGATCAAGGAACGGCTGCTGGCATTAGAACCGGATATCCCGGAGGAGCAGCTCTGGGGATTTGGAACGTTCCACAGTGTGTGCCTTACGATGTTAAAGACAATGCTTCCGGTGGAAATGATTGGTTACACAAAAGAGTTTCAGGTAATGGACCCGGACGAAGAACTGGAACTGGCAGAGCAGCTGATCACAGAGCATCAACTGAAAATCAAATATAAGAACCGTTTGAAAAAACGGTTAGAACAGAAAAACAGCAAATATCAGGACGATATCGACACACTGAAAATATTACTGAAAGAAGAAAAAAAGCGTCAGGACAAAATGACGTTTGACGAACTGTTAGAAAATACATGCAAATTACTGACACTTCAGAATGCCAATGGAGAAAAAATCACATGGATCATAGTCGACGAAGTGCAGGACAGTGATGAAAAACAGTTGGAACTCATTGAGTGTCTGAAAAAACCGGAAACCAGTTTTTTTGCGGTCGGTGATCCAAATCAGGTGATCTATAGCTGGCGTGGAAGCGCTTTCCATATTTTTTATCAGTTAAAGACAAAGTATCAGGCAACGGAACTGACGCTTCCGGTCAATTACCGCTCCAGCAGTGAGATTCTTGCGGTTGCACGTTGTTTTATGCAGCAGGGAGGAACGCTGCAGGGCGGCACAGAGAGCGGAGAAAAAATCCAGATCTGGAATATGTATGATCCATTTCAGGAGGCAGATTACCTTGCGGGCAGGATCAGGGAACTTCATGCATCTGGAATCCCATACCGGGAGATCGCCATTTTTTATCGCCTGCAGAATCAGTCCGAGATCTTTGAGCGCGTTTTCGAAAAAGAAGGGATTCCATTTGAGGTTTCCATAAAAAAATCGGCAAAGAATATTTTGGAAAAAGAGATACATAATGAAGAAGACACGGTAAAATTAATGACACTTCATGCGTCCAAAGGACTGGAGTTTTCCCATGTATTTATCACAGGTGTCAATTATGGGCTCATTCCGCTCCAGACGAAAAGCTTTGAGGAGGAAGAAGAGGAGCAGCGTCTCTTTTTTGTTGGAATCACCAGAGCAAAAAATCATCTGGAACTTTCCTATTATACCAATCCGGGACAGTACCGGGCGACACCGGGACCAAGCCGTTTCCTTCGCATGATACCGGGAAAACTGATCGAGGGTTCGGCAAAGGATGAAAAAGCTTCTGCGACGCATTTACAGGACTTAAAGCGTGAGATCATGGCGGCACGGGAAGAAAATAAATCAGAGAATCCTGTGCCAGAACAGCCCCACCGGGTTCGTCATCCGAAATACGGCACAGGTTTCATTGTGAAGGAAGATGACATGATGATCACCGTCAACTTCGACGATTACGGGGAAAAAGAAATGATGAAAATGTTCAGTGAACTGGAAGAATTATCATAACAGATTTCATTTTCGCATGCAGCCACAGCCAGAAAATCTGAGGGAAAACAATAATGGCGCATGTACAGAAAAGAAAACAATTCCTACCTTGACAAGGGGAAATAATGAGTTATAATACTTATATCATATCAAATAACTAGGAAATATACAGTGAGTGTAAGACCATTCGTATAGAAAAAGGATTCAGCTTTGAACTGAAATTCGAGTCTAGTATCAATTACAAACTAATACAGAGATAGAAAGAGGTACAAAGATATGAGTAAACTGATTTACTTAGATAATGCGGCAACAACGCAGGTATATCCGGAAGTGTTACAGGAGATGCTTCCATATTTTTCAGAAGTATACAGCAATCCATCTGCAATTTACAGTTTTGCATCTGAGAGCAAAAAGGCAGTTGATAAAGCAAGAACTTCCGTGGCAGAACTGATCAATGCGAAGACAGATGAGATTTATTTTACAGGCGGCGGAAGCGAGTCTGATAACTGGGCGTTAAAGGCAACTGCAGACGCTTATTCTTCCAAAGGAAAACACATCATCACAAGCACAATTGAACATCACGCTATCCTTCACACCTGTGCTTACCTTGAGAAAAAAGGCTTCGAGATCACATATGTGAATGTTGATGAAAATGGTAAAGTAAAACTGGACGAGTTAGAGGCAGCAATCCGTCCGGATACTATCTTAATCTCCATTATGACAGCAAATAATGAGATCGGAACAATCCAGCCGATCAAAGAGATCGGTCGTATCGCACATGAGCATGGAGTATTATTCCACACAGATGCGGTTCAGGCGTTTGGACATATTCCGATTGATGTAGATGAGATGAATATCGATATGCTAAGTGCCAGTGGTCACAAGATCAACGGACCAAAGGGAATCGGTGTCATGTACATCAGAAAAGGTGTCAAGATTCTTTCCTTCATCCACGGCGGTGCGCAGGAGAGAAAGCGTAGAGCAGGAACTTTGAATGTGCCGGGTATCGTTGGTATCGGAAAAGCAGCCGAGATCGCTAAGAACACAATGGCAGAGAGAAGTGCAAAAGAAACCAGCTTAAGAGATCACCTTATCGACCGTATCTTAGCTGAAATCCCGTATGTGAGATTGAATGGTGACAGACATGACCGTCTTCCGAACAACGTGAATGTATGCTTCCGTTATATTGAAGGCGAATCCATGTTGATCTTATTAGATCAGGCAGGCGTTTGCGCATCCAGCGGTTCTGCATGTACTTCCGGATCTTTAGATCCTTCCCATGTACTGCTCGCAATCGGACTTCCTCACGAGATCGCACACGGTTCTCTCCGTCTGACTCTGTCTGAGAAGAACACAGTGGAAGAGATCGACTTTGTGGTAGATGAACTGAAAAAGATCATCGAGCGCTTAAGAAGCATGTCTCCATTATACGAGGACTTCGTAAAGAAACAGAACAAATAATCTGTCCGTTGGCAGCCAGAAATTCAAAGTAGAAGGACAGAATATATAATAACAGGTTATAATTCATAGAAAGCAGGATAAATATTATGTATAGTGAAAAAGTAATGGATCATTTTAATCATCCAAGAAACGTTGGAGAGATCGAAAACCCAAGTGGTGTTGGTACTGTTGGCAATGCAAAGTGCGGAGACATCATGAGAATGTATCTTGATATTGATGACAATGGAATCATTCAGGATGTCAAATTTAAAACATTCGGCTGTGGCGCAGCCGTTGCAACAAGCAGTATGGCAACAGAGCTTGTAAAAGGAAAAACAGTACAGCAGGCATTGGAAGTAACCAACAAAGCTGTTATGGAGGCATTAGACGGACTTCCACCAGTAAAAGTTCACTGCAGCCTTTTGGCAGAGGAAGCAATTCACGCAGCATTATGGGATTATGCAGAGAAGAATCACATCACAATCGAGGGACTGGAAAAACCGGTAAACGATATTTCTGAGAAAGAAGAAGGTGAAGAGGAAGAATATTAATCACTTCCTTAAGCGGAAATGTCAGGAACGTTGGGACTGTCAGGCAGATTTATGTAAAAGTAAAACTGCCGGCAGTCTTTTTTAGTTTCTATTTTGGTGCAGTTATGATAAAATATATCTATTCAGCAAATTTGAAAATAATTGTGAAAGTACTGAATCGTTACAGATGATCATAAACTAAGACAGATTGAGGATAAAAACAGAATGGAAGAATTTCATGTAGAAGATTTTAATGATCCAATAGAGCAGGAAGCAGGAAAGTCTGCCGAAGACGCACAGACACAGAAAAAACGTGGGGAAGATGAGGAGCATAACTCTATTTTTAAAGAGATCATGAGCTGGGTGATCCCATTTGCAATCGCACTTGTGGCGGCACTGCTGATCAAAAACTTTCTGATTATCAATGCAGATGTTCCGACCGGTTCTATGGAGAATACCATTATGCCGGGAGATCGGTTTATCGGAAACCGGCTGGCATATGTATTTGGAGATCCGCAGAGGGGAGACATTGTGGTATTCCGGTATCCGGATGATGAGAATGAGATATACGTCAAGCGGGTGATCGGACTTCCGGGGGATACCATTAACATTGACAACGGAAAAATCTATATCAATGGTGCAGCAGAGCCTTTGGAGGAGGATTATCTGAAAGAGGAATGGACAGTTGCTACAGGACCTTATACATTTGAAGTGCCGGAAGGCTGCTACTTTATGATGGGGGATAACCGGAATGACTCGTGGGATGCCAGATACTGGCAGAATACCTATGTGGCGAAAGAGAAGATTTTAGGAAAAGCATTATTTACCTACTGGCCATTTGGGCATATGGGAAAATTGGAATAATCATTATAACAAAGGGGAGATAATACATGGTAACATTACTGGCAAAAATTTTCATCAAAGATTCCGAAGACAAGATAAAACAGCGGGAATCTTATGGAATGTTATGTGGTGTGGTTGGAATATTTTTTAATGTAGTGCTCTTTATCGGAAAATTTCTTGCAGGAACCTTAAGCAATTCCATTGCAATCACGGCGGATGCTTTTAACAACCTTTCGGATGCGGGATCTTCCATTGTGACACTGCTTGGCTTCAAACTCGCAGGAGCAAAACCGGATACGGAACACCCCTTTGGACATGGAAGGATTGAGTATGTTTCCGGCCTGGTTGTGGCTGCGGCAATCCTTTTGATGGGTTACGAACTCGTCCGTGACTCCATCGGAAAAATCATGCATCCGGAGGAAACAGAGTTCACGCTCCTTGTGGCAGTGATCCTGATCGCATCCATTCTTGTAAAACTATATATGGCATATTATAACCGTGCTATTGGAAAAAAACTGGATTCTGCAGCGATGAAAGCGGTTGCCACAGACAGTTTAAGTGATACCGCAGCGACAACGGTTGTTCTTCTGGCATCCGTATTTACCCATTTTACAGGAATCAAAATTGATGGCTACTGCGGTCTGGTTGTGGGCTTATTAGTCGGCTATGCGGGCTTTGACGCAGCCAGAGAGACATTAAACCCACTGCTTGGTCAGCCACCAGCACATGAATTTGTGGAAAAAATAGATGAGATCGTAATGTCACACCCGGAAGTGTGCGGAATGCATGACCTGATCGTCCACGATTACGGCCCGGGCAGGCAGATGATCTCATTGCATGCAGAAGTTCCGGCAGAGGGAAATATTTTGGAACTGCATGATGTGATAGACAATATTGAGAATGAACTGCGTGAGACACTTGGCTGTGAGGCAACAATCCACATGGATCCAATCGTGACTTCGGATGAGCATGTGAGTGAGACGAAAGCAGCTATGGTATCTCTGATCAAGGCAATTGATGAAAATTTGTCCATTCACGATTTCCGTATGGTCAGTGGCGGGACGCATACGAACCTCATTTTTGACATTCTTGCACCATTTGGATTCCGCTTGACGGATGAGGAACTGCTCACAGAAGTGCTCGAGTCTGTGCATGAGCATTTCGGTGATAACTATTACGTGGTGACGAAAATCGATCATTCTTACATATAAAAGCTGTAAAGTGAAAAATCCCGGATATAGAAATTTCTAGATCCGGGATTTTTCATGGATTAATTGTTTTCAAATGTATTTGTAGTTTCAGAACTTCCAGTCTCGGAATTTCCTGTTTCAGAGGTTTCTGTCTCAGTGCTTTTTGTTTCAGAATTTTCTGTCTCATTTACCTCAGTAGGTTCTTCGGTTTCAGTTGTGATCACATCAGGATCTTCATAAATTACTTCATCCGTGCTTGCACGTAAGATAATTCCCTGGGAACCTGTGATACTTACGGAAATCACATCGCCATCGGAAACATTATCCAGAGAAGTTGTCAGGATTCCAGAGGTAAGGTAAGTGGTAGGAACCTTCTCTCCATTTATAAAAATCTTGGCATTCTTTGTAAAATTGGAACCGTAAACCGCTAAGGTATTATTCAATACATTCTTGCGGACAGATGTTACATTCACATCCTCAACGTCCATTACAAGGTCAGTTGCCGGATATAAGTCTTCGCCATTGTAAGCGTATCTCTCACCATAAAGCAGGTCATACTGAAGGTTATCAAGACCATTCTGGTAAGTGGAGGAATCTGCCTGTGTCTGGGTGTAAGTAAACATGGTTCCTTCATGGATACCCACCTGATCGGTAACATGTGCTAACAACTGATAAGCTGTGAGGTCTGCGTCCTGTTTTGGAAGACCGAAGTTATTCCAGGTTGCATATTTTGTCTTGAAAATATCACCGGATTTCATATCGGAATCTTCAAGACCCATCGTAGGAAGATGGTCGCCAAACATAACAATAATGGTATCCTCACCGCGGCGGTTGACTGCATCAATGAGGTTTGCAATAAAGTTATCTGTGTTGTGGATCATGTTTACATAATATTCCCACTGATTATTGGCGGCTTCATCGGCAGCTCCGGTTACAGTGATCTCCGGGTTCTCAATAATCTTTTCAGCAGGGTAATCGCCGTGGGAACCAACCGTGATCGTGTATACAAAGTCGGACTGATTTTCGGTTGCATCCATAGCTTTTACAGTCTCATTTACAAGAACTTTATCAGTTGGCCAGCTTCCGCTTGGTGTGTACTCGGTAATGTTCATTAACTCTTTACTTGTAAATGTATCAAATCCCATTTTTGAAAACGCATTGTTTCTGCTGTAGAAAGTAGCAGTGTTGTTATGTACTACATGTGTGCCGTAACCAATAGAGGAAAGGTCAGATGCAATACTTTCAACGCTTGGGCAGTCAGACTGTTTTAAAATTGTTTTGTAAGGATACTCGCCGGTACCAAAGTACTGCATGCTCATACCGGTTAAAACTTCAAATTCTGTATTGGCAGTTCCAGCTCCGACAACAGGTACGGTAAGATAACCGGTGGTGAAGTTCTGCTCTAAACTGTGGAATGTTGGAATCGGATCTTCTGACATCTGAAGGAAATTTACATCATAGGGATCGATAAAGGATTCCAGTAAAATACAGATAATATTTGGCTCGCTATCAGCGGAAACCGTTGTTTCTTCCTTAGAGGAGTCTACTAAAGTTTCGATAGCGTCAATGGTTTCTTTGGAGTAATCATCCGGTTTATTCATTCCACGACCGACAACGCTTGTAGAGAAACCATAAACAAATCCATAATCAGAGTAACCCTGTGCAATATTTGCAAAATAAGAAGCAATAATATTGGAGTTCTGTGCAGCCTGTGTTGTGATCGGGATACCGACAACTAACAATGCAACAATTGCAAGCGGGGAAAGTACAACGTGACGTTTTCCCTGATATTTTGGTCCTTTAATAAAGAAGAGAACCAAAAAGGCGATAAAGGAAGCAACAACAGCAACAACGATCGTTGCCTCTTCCGCGGTAAAATAATTTGTGTTCTGCATTGCAAACAAATCTGGAAGCATTTTAAAATCAGTGTAGCTGAATGGTGTTACACGGTTAGAAAGAATGATTCCGTTGACTGTTCCAAGGAAAATCCAAAGCCCGGTGATCAGAACACGAAGCTGTGCTCTTGTCTTAAACAGGTAAACAATCGATAAGGAAGCAAATACAATAAAGGCATTGTAAAGGTATGCCCAGGTATGATTGCCTACGAAGGAAACAGCAGAGAAAAAGTCTCTTCTGGAGATCACTTCTACGGTAAAAGTAATAAGGCATGCTAAAATAAAGTGGAGAATAAGAGAATATTTATTGAAAAATGCGATTCTCTTATAATACTTTTCGCTGTGCGGTTTTTTCTTTGGTAATTTGGAAAGGAGAAGCTGTACTTTTTCCTTTACCGGTGCAAATTTCTGGAATAATTTATTCATTTTTTCTTTGACTGGTTTAAATTTCTGTTTCATATACCCTCCTTGTTGGCACTGGAAAATACAAAAATTGCTTTTTCCTGTCTGCATCTGAGCTTTTTGCAATTGCTTTTGCAAAAAAAATACAGGTGCGTTACATCTATCAGCAGTTATGGTAATCTGCAATGAAAAAGAGTTTTAAAAGCTCTTCTATTGTCCAAGTAAAACACATGTAAAATTACAGTAAAAAATTATTTTTGATACTAAAAGAATATATCGCTTCTGAGAGAAAAAAACAATTGGAAAGATAAATAAAAAAGAAGGAAGATTTCAAGATTTTCTATAAAATATGAATAAAAAATGAACAAACTATGACTAAATGAGAATATATAGCACCGGAGGCTATTTCACAAACTTGTTAATAGCCTCGTTTAAATCCTTTAAAACCTGATCGTCGCCTGTTTCAATGGCATCGATCAGGCAGTGATTGATATGATCCTCTAAAATAATTTTACCGATATTGTTAATTGCAGACCGGACGGCTGCAATCTGGATCAAAACCTCGCTGCAGTCGCGCCCGTCCTCAATCATCGTTTTCACAGCCTCCATATGCCCGATCGCACGGTTCATTCGGTTTAAAACTGCCTTTGTGTTTTCATGGTGATGAGGGTGCGAATGAGAGTGACCGTGTTCGTGCGCTTCCTCATGCGTATGTGTATAAACAGTACCATCTTTGGCGATATGTGTATGTTCCATATGTACTCCTTTGTATTTAAAAGCTTACCAGTCGCTGTCCCAGTCCGTCGTTCCAGAGTCCCAGCTGTCGCCGGAATCCCAGTCATAACTGCTGTCGGAATCAGAATCGGAAGTATAATGCTCGTCGTAATAATTGCTGTCTTCAAATTCCGTAAAAGAGGAAGTCCACTGGTTTTCATCATTATAATCAAACTGATAGTCTGCCTTGTTGGCTAAAACATCGTCCGGAATCGAGGATTTGCTTACTTTTTCATAGTCACCGCTGTAAACGTAGTCTTCGTATTCATACCAGCTATAGCGTGTGTTGGCGTAAATCGTATCGTTATACCGATAATAACTGACACCATAATATGCATGGAGAGGTACAAATAATAAGCAAAAAGAAACAACATAAATGACAGCATAGGTCAGTAAAAATGTGCGGCCGGACGACTTTTCCCCAATTACGTTATCATGAAATTTTTGCAGGAGAGGAACACGGCCACCAAATTTGCCAGCCAGAATTAAACTTGCGATTGTCAGTCCGATTGCAAGAAAAATGGACCAGAATAGGGAAGCTCCGAATCCTTTGGCAAGCGCATCAACAATAGCAATAACAATCAGTCCGATAAATCCAGCTAAAAAGATTGCAAAAGTAATAAGTCCGGCTTTCCAGTTCTGTCTCTTTTGCTCACGGGTGAGAGTCTGTTTGTTACGATTTGTCTGATTATTCGCTTTCTGGTTTAAAATCTCAGATTTCAATTTCAGATACAGCTCATTTACAGCATAAGCCTCATCCGTTCCCTGATAACGGATCGCACGTTCTCCGTTTGCCTTGTTTTTATAAACAATGAACTGGCTGCCTTCCTGATAAATACCGAAAGCCTTTGGTTTTGTATAATTGATCCCTATGAAAAAACGTGTGGTTTCATAGGGCGGTAAGTGCCGGTTCTGATACCATTGCTGCAATTCGGCAATTGTTTTCGGTGTCTTGTCGGCAGTTCGTTTGATCGCATTATTTGTAGCACCACAGAAAGGACATTTTTCCGCTGTCTCCTCAATCATGGAACCACAGTATTCGCATTTTATCTGCATTTCATCTTCTCCCCTGAAGTGGTGTGTCCGGCAGAACAGAGTCTGCCTTTACCACTTCTATATTATAAGGTAATGATTCCGTACTTTTATGCTATTACAGTATAGATTATATTATGACATTTATCTTTGACAGAATCAATAGGAAAAAGTGTTATTGCGGGCGAGCAGTAACGCTTGCATTTCCGGTATAAAGCAGATATAATTTCTACATTAGAATAAAAATGTTTTATCAACAAAAACTATACGATGGGGTATATCAGATTTGGTATACCCTGTTTTTTCTTCGCAAAACAAGGAGGCTAAATCCTCTGCTCACCAGAGGGTTCGCATTTTGCTTCGCAAAACAAGGAGGATTATGAATTTATTAGATATTATTGGACCGGTCATGGTTGGACCGTCCAGCTCCCATACAGCGGGAGCAGTAAAAATCGGACGAGTCTGTCACAAACTGCTTGCTGAAAAAGTGGTAAAGGCAGATATCTATTTTCACGGATCATTTCTGGCAACAGGAAAAGGGCATGGAACGGATAAGGCGGTTGTGGCAGGGCTTCTGGGAATGCAGGTGGATGACCCGGCTATTCCGCACAGTTTTGAGATCGCAGAGCGTGAGGGATTGCAGTTCACACTGTCCGGGATCGATCTTGGGGATGTGCATCCAAACTCTGTCAAACTGGAACTTACAGGCGAATCAGGAAGAACGCTGGAGGTAATCGCGGCATCTATCGGAGGCGGACGTATTGAAATCTGTGAGATCGATGGTCTGACAGCAAATTTCAGTGGAGATTATCCGACACTGATCGTGCATAATATTGACCAGCCGGGGCATGTTACAGAGGTAACATCCATGCTTGCCCACAAATCGGTTAACATCGCAACGATGCAGTTATACCGTGCAAGCCGCGGTGGAAATGCAGTTATGGTCATTGAGTGCGATCAGGAAATTCCGGCGGATGCACTCAAGTGGTTAGAACGGATGGAAGGAATTTTAAAAGTAACATATCTGAGTTTACTGTAGGGAGAGAAAAATGTATAAGTCCTTAGAAGAAATATGCGAAATGACAACAAAAGAAGGAAAGCCCTTCTGGAAAATCGTGCAGGAAGATGATTGCAGGGAGCAGGGAATCAGCGAGGGAGAAGCCTTTGAGCAGATGCGGGGCATGTATCAGGCAATGCGTGAGGCAGATGACAATTATGATGGAAAGCTGAAGTCTGCAAGCGGTCTGGTGGGAACAGACGGGGAAAAAATGCATGCAGCAAGAGAAGCAGGAACTTTGCTCTGTGGAAAATTTATTGGAAAAGTGATGGAAAAAGCTTTAAAGACAGGTGAATCCAATGCCTGCATGAAACGGATCGTTGCGGCACCGACTGCGGGCTCCTGCGGTGTTGTTCCGGCAGTTTTTCTCACATTAGAAGAGGAAAAACATTTTTCCGAAGAAAAAATGGTGGAAGCCCTTTATGTGGCGGCAGGAATCGGCGGCGTGATCGCAAACAGGGCGTTTCTCGCCGGGGCAGCCGGAGGTTGTCAGGCTGAGATCGGCTCGGCTTCGGCGATGGCGGCTGGAGGAGTGGCATACCTTATGGGTGGAGATGCCGAGCAGATTTCCCATGCGGCAGCCCTGGCATTGAAAAATCTGCTTGGACTTGCCTGTGATCCCGTGGCAGGTCTGGTCGAAGTGCCATGTGTGAAGCGCAATGTGATGGGAGCGGTCAATGCAATGACTTCGTCGGATATGGTCATGGCTGGAATCACAAGTAAAATCCCGCCGGATGAAGTGATAGATGCAATGCGTGCGATTGGACGCAGCATGAGCGAGGATATCCGCGAAACTGGAAAAGGAGGGCTTGCAGGAACTCCGACCGGAGTGGCAATCCGGGAACGGATGGCTGGGACACTATAACCGGAGTTTAACGGACGTAGTGTCGCAGATTTTGTGGTGCTTTTATAGGTTGTGAAGGGCAAATCTCTCAAAGTTTAACCTTTGATTTCTGGCGCTCGTAGCTTGGATTGACGGATTTTTAGATTGAATTTCTATGGAGGGTATATTCAAAATATTGCAGTTTCATAACTTATGGAGTAATGAATGTAAAATGGACGAATATTGTTTTCGTTTTGCGTTATGGAGATGAAACTCTCCATTTGTGGAAGCCTCTGCTGAACACAAATGATCAGAGAGGTTCATCGCAATGTTTAACGCAACGAAACACAATATTCGTCCATTTCACATTCATGCTTTTGTAAGCATGTGAGACTGCAATATTTTGTACATAACCTAAATTATAAAATTCAATCTAAAAATCCGTAACACCACCTGCAAACGGCAGTTCACAAGTGAAACTCTGGTTATGAGAAGAATGTCTATATGATGGCTCCAAAGACAATCTGCATGCTCAAAATAATTTAATTACATTTTTTTATGAATTTTAATAAAATCGAGCAGGATTATGATAGAATCATGGTACTAAGGAATCAGAATTTATACAGTTGCTTCGTATAGCTGAAAAGGAGAGGCTTAATCAATGAGAATTGGAGCGTATCAATTTGCGGTATCTGGAAATGTAAATGAAAATTATAACGAAATAGAAAAAGCGATCTATTCTGCAAAACATAAAGATGTTCAATTACTAATATTTCCAGAATGTTCATTAACAGGATATCCACCTAGAGATCTATTAAATTCATCATGTGTCGATTTTAACCTTGTGCAGTCAATGTGTAATAGACTTCAATCTATAGCTGACCAAAATGATATTTCTTTTATTGTTGGAACCATATTTAAAGAAAAAGAAATATATAATAGAGCATTACTATTTCAGCCTAATAAACAAATAATGTTTTATGACAAGCGTGCTTTATGGGGATGGGATAATGATAATTTCACAAAAGGGAATAATGATGGAATATTTGAAATAGATGGGGTTGTATTTGGAATTAGAATTTGTTTTGAAATACGCTTTCCTGAATTTTTCAGAGAATTGTATAAAAAGCATACAGACATAAATATAGTTTTGTTTTATGATGTAGCGGATACGGATGACAAAGAACGCTATCGTATGATCAGAGGACACCTGCAGACTCGTTCAGTTGAAAATGTCACTACTACTATTTCGGTAAATGCTACTTCCCCTTTTCAAACCGCACCGACAATGGTTTTTGGAAAATCTGGTCAATGTATTAAGGAATGTGTTAGAAACAAATCTGAGCTATTGATTTATGATTTTGAAAAAACGATTAATGATTTCGGAGAAAATGGACGAGTATCAATATCTGATTCGCTGATCAAGTAGAATGTGAAGACAACTATAAGTATCATTTTACAAGTCTTCATGGATGTTTGATCAGAAAGGAAAATCGTACAAACGAAATAGAATTGCAGGTGGACTTATGGTAAATTCATGGTATTAATTTGTAGTAGAAATTCATTATAAAACCAGAGTTCGTAACGTAAATTGCAGATCTTGTGGTGCGATTCATAGTGTAAATTGGGCATGTATAAGCGTCCTCTCACAAGTCATCCATAACGTAAATGAAAGAAAAACGGTGCAGACAAATATGATTTCCTTTGTGAGCCATGGAGACAAGACTCTTCAGAGGCTTGTCGGAATGCACGGCGAGCAGGAACATCATATTTGTCTGTACCGTTTTTCTTTTCATAAACCTATAAAATCACGACTTGCGAGAGGACG
>ERZ860508.50-NODE-50-length-102717-cov-8.092994_pt1 | contig 102717 bp, 124 predicted proteins | sample MGYA00509976_ERZ860508 | MGnify/ENA primary metagenome ERZ860508 (study PRJEB30046, sample SAMN00715242) | human gut metagenome | study: EMG produced TPA metagenomics assembly of the A metagenome-wide association study of gut microbiota in type 2...
AAAAACGGTACAGACAAATATGATTTCCTTTGTGAGCCATGGAGATAAGACTCTTCAGAGGCTTATCGGAATGTCCGGCGAACAGGAACATTATATTTCGTCTGCACCGTTTTTCTTTTCATAAACCTATAAAATCATGTCTTGTGAGAGGACGCTTATATTTGCCCTTCACAACCTAGGAACTGCACCACAGAATCTGCGACACTACGCCAATTAAACTCCGGTTTATTTGTAAAGCCGCTCTAACGAATCCATGCGTGCACTCATATTTGCAAACATCGCATCCACGATCGTGATAGCTGCCATAGATTCCACGACAACAACAGCACGCGGTACGATGATCGGATCGTGGCGCCCTTTGATATTGATGTCGATCTCTTCGCCGGATTTATTGACCGTGTGCTGGGTGGCAGAAATGGAAGGCGTCGGTTTGATCGTGGCGCGGAGAATGATATCGGAACCATCACTCATGCCGCCCAAGATACCACCGGCGTGATTTGTTTCTTTGGAAACAGAACCATCCGCTCCGATGCGGAAGGCATCGTTATTGTTCTTGCCGGTTGCTTTTGCAACGTCAAAACCATCTCCGATTTCGAAACCTTTTACAGCACCGATGGACATGACTGCTTTGGCGAGGTTTGCGTTCAGCTTTTCAAAGACCGGATCGCCGATACCTGCCGGAACACCGGAAATGATACACTCAACGACACCGCCGGAAGAATTTTGCTCAGCGATGCAGGCTTCCAGATAAGCCATTGCATTTTCTGCGGCATCGGCATCCGGCATGTATACCGGATTTTTCAGAATCTCCTCGGCATCGAAATAACGTGGATCGCATGCGATTGGACCGATGGATCTGGAATAGGTCATAAGTTTGATGCCAAGCTGATTTAAAATTTTGACCGCGATCGCTCCGGCTGCCACACGTCCGATCGTTTCACGGCCGGAGGAACGGCCACCACCGCGGTAATCTCTGAAACCATATTTCATATCAAAGGTGTAATCAGCATGTCCCGGACGATAATAGGATGCAATTTCACTGTAATCTTTGGACTGCTGGTTTTTATTATATACAACAAGTGAGATTGGAGTTCCGGTTGTTTTTCCCTCAAATACGCCGGATAAAATCTCAACGGAATCATCCTCCTTCCGCGGGGTAGTGAATTTGGACTGTCCCGGTTTTCTGCGATTTAAAAATTTCTGGATATCTTCCTCACAGAGAGAAAGTCCTGCCGGACATCCATCTACAACGACACCGACTCCTTTTCCGTGGGATTCCCCCCAGGTTGTTATTTTAAATATATTTCCAAATGTTGATCCTGCCATAGGTATGTACTCCTTTATCACCAAATATAAACTGATTATAAAAGATTTCGCTTTGCGCGACAATAAGAATATGGTAAAATATAAAAAGTTGTAAAAAAATTTGTGAGGAGATTCCAAGAATGGAACAATACCCTGTGAGAAAAATAGAAAAACCGATCGACTGGTGCGTGACAGTGCCGGGGTCAAAGAGCATGACAAACAGGGCGCTTTTAATGGCAGCACTCTCGGATGGGACAGTGACATTAGACGGCGTGCTTTTTTCAGATGATTCCAGACATTTTATCAGCTCACTGACCGCGCTGGGCTTTGATGTTCTCGTGGAAGAGGAAAAAAGGCGTGTGACGGTAAAAGGGGAAAGCGGAACAATTCCGAAAAAAGAAGCAGAGATTGATGTTGGAAGTGCAGGAACAGCCGCCAGATTTCTGACAGCAATGCTTGGAATGTCAGATGGCAGTTATGTGATCCAGGCATCCGGGCAGATGAAAAAAAGACCGATGAAAGATCTGTTTGTCTTATTGGAGCAGACGGGTGCAGAGATTACATATCTGGAACGGGAAGGCTTTCTTCCGGTTAAAATTACCGGGCAAAGAAAAGACCAGAAGCTTACAGTCCGGCTTGACATCAGCAGGAGTACCCAGTTTTTGAGTGCCATGCTTTTGATTTCGCCGATGCTTCCGCAGGGACTGCATATTCAGATTACAAGCGAGAAGACGGATGGTTCTTATATCCGGATCACACGCAATATGATGGAAAACTGGGGTGTGCAGACACAGTTTGATGGAAAAAATTATGAGGTGATGCCGGGGGCAGCTTATCATAAAACTACTTACATCGTAGAACCGGATATGTCGGCGGCATGCTATTTTTATGGTGCGGCAGCGATCACCGGAGGAAAAGCTATCATCGAAAATGTGCATATGGACAACACGCAGGGAGATAAAAAATTTTTAAAGGTGTTGGAGCAGCTCGGTTGTAAAGTGACAGATACCGCAAAAGGGATCTGTGTGGAAGGTCCGGAACATGGAAATATTCATGGAATCGATATAGATATGAACGATTTTTCTGACCAGACGATGACGCTTGCGGCGATGGCACCATACGCAGATGCACCGGTGCACATTTCGCACATTGGCCACATCAGACTTCAGGAGTCTGACAGGATCCATGCGATCGTGACAGAACTGCGGCGTGCCGGTATCCGGTGCGAGGAAGAAGAAGACGCTTTGACCATTTATCCGGGAGTGCCGCATGCAACTGTGATAAAAACATATGAAGACCACCGCATGGCGATGGCATTTTCCCTTCTTGGCTTAAGGACAGAGGGAATCATAATAGACGATCCGCTATGCTGCAAAAAAACATTCGAAAATTATTTCGAACTGTTTACAATATTGACTCAAGAGTGATCATATACAATGAAAAAAAGAATTTTAGTGCCATTGCGAGTGACACGTAGCGGAAGCGTGTTTTCGTTGATCTTGAACAATTGAAAGAAGAGTAGGATGAGTTTCGCAAACGCCTAAATATAATGGAAACAGGAAAGGAGTACAAAAATTGTACGAGTTATTAAAAGAAGAGGGAAGAGCCAAACGTGGAGTATTTCACACGGTGCACGGAGACATCCAGACACCTGTGTTTATGAATGTCGGAACGGTGGCAGCAATCAAAGGAGCTGTCTCCACTGAGGATTTAGAACAGATCAAATGTCAGGTGGAATTATCGAACACTTACCATCTGCATGTGAGAACAGGAGATAAACTCATCAAGGAGATGGGCGGATTGCATAAATTCATGTCATGGAACCGTCCAATCCTTACTGATTCCGGCGGATTTCAGGTGTTCTCTCTTGCAGGATTAAGAAAAATCAAAGAAGAGGGCGTTTATTTCCATTCCCATATTGATGGTGCCAAAATATTTATGGGACCGGAGGAGAGTATGCAAATCCAGTCTAATCTCGGCTCAACGATCGCCATGGGTTTTGACGAGTGTGCGCCGGCTCTTGCGGAACGTTCGTATGTGGAAGCTTCCGTGGCGAGAACAACACGCTGGTTAGAGCGCTGTAAAAAGGAAATGAGCCGCTTAAATTCTTTGGAGGACACGGTAAATAAAAATCAGATGCTTTTTGGTATCAATCAGGGAGCAATCTATCCGGATATCCGTATTGACCATGCAAAGAGAATTTCAGAGCTTGATCTTGATGGATATGCAGTTGGCGGCCTTGCAGTTGGCGAGACGCATGAGGAAATGTATCATATCTTAGATGAGACAGTTCCATATCTGCCGAGAAAGAAGCCGACATACTTAATGGGAGTTGGTACTCCTGCCAACATTTTGGAAGGCGTTGACCGCGGAGTGGATTTCTTTGACTGTGTTTATCCGTCACGGAACGGCCGTCACGGACATGTATACACAAATCAGGGAAAAATCAATCTGTTTAACCAGAAATACGAAAAAGATATGCGCCCGATCGAAGAAGGCTGCCAGTGTCCGGCGTGCCGCAGATACAGCAGAGCATACATCCGCCATCTGCTGAAAGCCAAAGAGATGCTTGGAATGCGTCTCTGCGTACTGCATAACCTTTATTTCTACAACACGATGATGGAAGAAATCCGGGATGCCTTAGATGCCGGAAACTTTAAGTCCTATAAAGAAGAAAAACTTTATAACATGGGACAGATCGACCGCGAAAAAGAAATGAGCGGACAGAAGAAGTACCATTAATCGCAGGCAGCAGAAACCGAAGCTAAATATTTTATAAAATTAATTGGAAAAGCTTGCCGAAACGCAAGGTTTTGTGTACAATGTTTTATAGTTTCTAAAAATATCAAAATACGATATTAGAGAGCAATAAGTTTTTAGGAGGAAGAAAGATGTTATCAATCTTGGCATCATCAGGAGCATCATCCGCAGCAGGAATGGGTGGAATGATCCTTTGGTTAGTTATTTTATTTGCATTCATGTATTTCTTCATGATCCGTCCACAGAAGAAAGAGACTCAGAAGAAAAATGCAATGTTATCGGAACTTGCAACAGGAGATACTGTTTTGACAACAAGTGGCTTCTACGGCACAGTTATTGACATCACAGACGATACAGTCATTGTTGAGTTTGGAAGCAACAAGAACTGCCGTATCCCAATGCAGAAATCTGCAATTGCAGCAGTTGAAAAACCGGAAGAAGCATAAGAATCACAAGAGAATAGAGTGCTTTATTTAAGACGTCGGCAGTTGCCGGCGTCTTATCTGTATCTGATAAAATATGATTCAGAAAATAGATAATTGCTAAACTTATAGATCTGGTAGCATATTAAGAAAAATAGGAAGGAAAAATAAAATGATACATCTTGAAAATTTAGGAATGGAAGACTTTGAAGATGTTTTTCGGATTATGGAACAAAGCTTTCCAATAGACGAGCGTAGAAACCGGGAAGGGCAGCAAAAACTGCTTTCGGAAGAAAAATATAAACTTCTTGGCGTGAAAAAAGACGGAAAACTGCTTGCTTTTTTCGCAGTCTGGGATTTTTCAGATTTTGTTTTCATAGAGCATTTTGCAGTGGAGGAGTGTGCGAGAAACAGCGGAACCGGTGGCAGAATGTTAAAAACTCTTTTGGAGCAGAAGCCGGGAAAAGTGGTTTTGGAAGTGGAACTGCCGGAAGATTCCATAAAGAAACGAAGAATTGCATTTTATGAGCGGAATGGATTTTGCTTCAATGACAACTCGTATATGCAGCCGGCAATGGGAGAAGACCGTCAGGCAATTCCGTTGCGTATCATGTCAGCACCGCAGAAACTTTCTGTGGAAGAGTTTGAGACAGTGCGCGCGAAGTTATATCAGAATGTATACCATTATAAATGTAAGTAATGGTAGTGCATAGGTATATATACTTAAGAGTTATATCTATTATGAAAAAGAAAAATAGCATGGGTGGTTGAAATGTTTCCAAAGATACTATATTATAGTCTTAATAATACTGTCAGTGATTACTGTACTAAAGTGTAAAAGGCACAGCTTAATAGTCAGCCATTGACAGACTGTGAAATGGAAGAAAAGAGGGATTGGATATGGAGTGTCATATTGGAGTGATCTCAGGCGACGGAATCGGACCGGAGATCGTAGCGGAAGCAAAGAAAGCTTTAGATAAAATTGGGGAAAAATATGGTCATTCATTTTCCTATGAGGATATTTTAATGGGAGGATGTTCAATCGATGCGACAGGCGTGCCGCTTACCGATGAGGCAATTGCAGCTGCAAAGGCATCGGATGCAGTTTTAATGGGATCGATCGGTGGAAACACACAGACTTCCCCATGGTATAAACTGGCTCCGGAATTAAGACCGGAAGCAGGGCTTTTGAAATTAAGAAAATCCCTGAATTTATTTGCCAATTTAAGACCGGCTTATTTATATGAAGAATTAAAAGAAGCGTGCCCACTCCGCGACGATATTATCGGGGACGGATTTGACATGATGATCATGCGCGAACTGACAGGCGGTCTTTACTTTGGCGCAAGAAAGACAGAGGAAGTAGACGGTGTGATGACCGCTACAGATACACTCACTTATAATGAGAACGAGATCCGCAGAATCGCAAAACGTGGATTTGACATTGCCATGAAGCGCAGAAAGAAAGTTACAAGCGTGGATAAAGCAAATGTTTTAGATTCTTCCCGTTTATGGAGAAAAGTGGTGGAAGAAGTCGCAAAGGATTATCCGGAAGTCACCTACGAGCATATGTTAGTTGACAACTGTGCAATGCAGCTTGTGAAAGATCCGAAACAGTTTGATGTGATTCTGACAGAGAATATGTTTGGAGATATTTTATCGGATGAAGCAAGCATGGTAACTGGTTCCATTGGAATGTTATCTTCTGCAAGTTTAAACGATACGAAATTCGGACTGTATGAACCAAGCGGCGGTTCTGCACCGGATATCGCCGGAAAAGGAATTGCAAATCCGATTGCTACGATTTTAAGCGCAGCAATGATGCTTCGTTATACGTTTGACTTAGACAAAGAGGCGGATGCAATCGAGGCAGCAGTCAAACAGGTATTAAAAGATGGTTATCGTACCATTGATATTATGCCGCAGGAAGAAGCAAAAAGAGCCGGCGTAACACAGGTTGGCACCGCAAAAATGGGTGATCTGATCTGCGAGCGCATTTAATTAGAGAAAGGAAACACGTGATATGAAGAGTGATAATGTAAAATCAGGGATGCAGCAGGCACCACACAGAAGCCTTTTCAATGCATTGGGCTTTACCGAAGAAGAAATGAAAAAACCAATGGTAGGTATCGTAAGCTCATATAATGAGATCGTACCTGGCCATATGAATCTGGATAAAATTGTAAACGCAGTCAAATTAGGAGTCGCAGAAGCTGGCGGTGTTCCGGTTGTATTCCCTGCAATCGCGGTCTGTGATGGAATCGCCATGGGACATATCGGAATGAAATACTCTCTTGTGACAAGAGATCTGATCGCTGATTCGACAGAGTGCATGGCACTCGCACATCAGTTTGATGCGCTGGTCATGGTTCCAAACTGTGATAAAAACGTTCCGGGACTTTTGATGGCAGCAGCAAGAATCAATGTTCCAACGGTATTTGTATCCGGTGGTCCGATGCTTGCTGGTCATGTGCATGGCAAAAAGAGAAGCCTTTCTTCCATGTTTGAGGCAGTTGGTTCCTATGCAGCAGGAACAATGACAGAGGAAGAAGTAAAAGAGTATGAAGAAAAAGTTTGTCCTACCTGTGGTTCCTGCTCCGGCATGTATACCGCAAACTCCATGAACTGTCTGACAGAGGCACTTGGAATGGGCTTAGGAGGAAACGGTACAATTCCAGCCGTATATTCAGAGCGTATCAAACTTGCGAAACACGCCGGAATGGCAGTTATGGATATGTACAATAAGAACATCCGCCCAAGAGATATTATGACAAAAGAGGCAATTTTAAATGCACTGACTGTTGATATGGCACTTGGATGTTCTACAAACAGTATGTTACATCTTCCGGCAATCGCGCATGAGGTTGGATTTGATTTTGATATTTCTTTTGCAAATCCAATCAGTGAAAAAACACCGAACCTTTGTCATCTGGCACCGGCAGGTCCAACCTATATGGAAGATTTAAATGAAGCTGGCGGCGTCTATGCAGTGATGAAGGAACTGGCTGATATCGGACTCCTTAATACAGACTGTATGACTGTTACCGGAAAAACAGTCGGAGAAAATATTAAAAATGCAGTGAATAAGAATCCGGAGGTTATCCGTCCGGTTGACAACCCATATAGTAAAACAGGCGGTCTTGCAGTATTAAAAGGAAACCTTGCACCAGACGGCGGCGTTGTAAAACGTTCCGCAGTTGTGGACGAGATGATGGTACACGAGGGACCGGCAAGAGTATTTGACTGTGAGGAAGACGCAATCGCAGCAATCAAAGGCGGTAAGATCGTAGCTGGTGATGTTGTTGTGATCCGTTATGAAGGACCAAAAGGTGGTCCAGGCATGAGAGAGATGCTAAATCCAACCTCCGCAATTGCAGGAATGGGATTAGGTTCTTCAGTAGCACTGATCACAGACGGACGTTTTTCCGGCGCAAGCCGTGGCGCTTCCATTGGTCATGTATCACCGGAAGCAGCAGTCGGCGGACCGATCGCTCTCGTGGAAGAGGGAGATATTATCCAGATCAACATTCCGGAGATGACGTTAAACATTGCAGTATCTGATGAAGAACTGTCAGCCCGTAAAGCAAAATGGAAGCCAAGAGAACCAAAGGTTACAACCGGTTATCTTGCACGTTACGCTTCCATGGTAACTTCCGGAAACCGCGGAGCAATCCTGCAGATTCCGGGACAGAAATAAGATACTACACAAATAACGAAAGGGGACAACAATATGCAGTTAACAGGTGCGCAGATCGTAATCGAATGTCTGAAAGAGCAGAATGTTGACACTGTTTTTGGATATCCGGGTGGCGCTATCTTAAATGTATATGATGAATTATACAAACATCAGAAGGAAATCAGACATATTTTAACTTCCCATGAGCAGGGAGCGTCCCATGCAGCGGACGGTTATGCAAGAAGCACGGGAAAAGTAGGTGTCTGTTTTGCAACGAGCGGACCGGGAGCAACAAACCTTGTAACCGGAATCGCAACCGCATACATGGATTCTGTCCCAATGGTAGCAATCACTTGTAACGTGAATGTTCCATTGCTTGGAAAAGACAGTTTTCAGGAGATTGACATTGCGGGAATCACAATGCCGATCACAAAGCATAACTTTATCGTAAAAGACATCCACAAACTGGCAGACACGATCCGTCGTGCGTTTAAGATCGCACAGACCGGAAGACCGGGACCGGTTCTTGTGGATATTCCAAAAGATATCACCGCAGCAAAGACCGAATACAAGGCAAAAGAGCCTGAAATGATTGCAAGAATTTCACAGACCATTACCGAGGAAGATTTAAATAAAGCGGTCAAAATGATCCAGAAGGCAAAGAAACCGTACATATTTGTCGGTGGTGGAGCAGTGATCTCCGGCGCCAGCGAGGAATTAAAGAAGTTTGTAAAAATGGTGGATGCACCTGTCTGTGACTCCTTAATGGGAAAGGGTGCTTTTGACGGTGAGGATGATCTTTATACCGGAATGCTTGGTATGCATGGAACCAAGGCATCCAATCTTGGTGTCAGTGAATGTGATCTTTTGATCGCAGTCGGTGTTCGGTTTTCAGACCGTGTGCTTGGCAATGCAAAGAAATTTGCAAGTCAGGCAAACATTTTACAGTTTGATGTGGACCCTGCGGAGATCAATAAAAACATCCAGACCGATGCATCTGTGATCGGAGATATCAAAGAAATCTTACAGCGTGTGAATGATCGCCTGATACAGATGAACCACACGGAATGGATCACACATATTATGGATTACAAAGTAAAATATCCGCTGACTTACCCGAAAACAGGTCTGTCTGGTCCTTATGTGATTGAGGAGATCTACAAGGAGACGAACGGAGATGCTGTGATCGTGACAGAGGTAGGACAGCATCAGATGTGGGCAGCACAGTATTACAAATACAAAAAGCCGAGAACACTTCTGACATCCGGAGGACTTGGAACAATGGGATATGGTCTTGGTGCTGCAATCGGCGCACAGATCGGATGTCCGGATAAGCAGGTCATCAATATTGCCGGAGACGGATGTTTCCGTATGAATATGAACGAGATCGCCACAGCAGTCAGACAGAAACTTCCGTTGATCGAAGTGATCATCAATAACCATGTGCTTGGCATGGTAAGACAGTGGCAGGATCTGTTTTATGAAAAACGTTATTCTGCAACCGTTTTAGATGACGGTGTTGATTATGTAAAATTGGCAGAAGCTATGGGTGCAACCGGTTATCGTGCAACAAATCGTGAAGAATTTAACGAAGCTTTAAAGAAAGCACTTGCATCTGATACCCCGGTTGTAATAGACTGTATCATAAATAGTGATGACAAGGTATGGCCAATGGTTGCTCCGGGTGAAGCAATCAGTTCCGCTTTTACCGGGGAAGACTTGAAAAAGAAACAGGAGGAGTAATGATTATGAGCAGAGTTTACAATTTTTCCGCAGGACCAGCCGTTCTGCCAGAGGAAGTATTAAAGGAAGCAGCAGATGAGATGTTAGACTATCAGGGAAGCGGCATGTCTGTTATGGAGATGAGCCACCGGTCCAAAGTGTATGACAACATCATCAAAGAGGCAGAGCAGGATTTAAGAGATCTCTTAAATATCCCGGATAACTACAAAGTACTCTTTTTACAGGGTGGAGCTTCCCAGTTCTTTGCAGAGGTTCCAATGAACCTGATGAAAAACCGCAAAGCCGGATACATTCTGACTGGTCAGTGGGCGAAGAAAGCATTCCAGGAAGCAAAAATCTATGGAGAGGCAGTGGAACTTGCTTCATCCGCAGACGAGACTTTCTCTTATATCCCGGATTGTTCGGATCTTCCAATCACAGATGATATGGATTATGTATACATCTGCGAAAATAATACAATCTACGGAACAAAATACAAAAAACTTCCAAATACAAAGGGCAAGATCTTAGTATCTGACGTATCCTCCTGCTTTTTGTCTGAACCAATGGATGTCACAAATTATGGTGTAGTATACGGCGGTGTTCAGAAGAACATCGGACCTGCCGGAGTTGTGATCGCAATTATCCGTGAAGATCTGATCACCGATGACGTCCTTCCGGGAACACCAACCATGTTAAAATGGAAAACACAGGCAGACAATGATTCCCTTTACAATACACCGCCTTGCTACAATATTTACATCTGCGGCAAAGTGTTCAAATGGTTAAAGAAAATGGGCGGACTTTCTGTGATGAAAGAGCGCAACGAAGTGAAAGCAAAAATCTTATATGATTTCTTAGACCAGAGTAAATTATTTAAAGGAACCGTCAGAAAAGAAGACCGTTCGCTGATGAATGTTCCGTTTGTAACCGGAAATGAAGAATTAGATGCCAAGTTTGTAAAAGAGGCAGCAGCAGCCGGATTTGTAAACTTAAAAGGACATCGTACCGTTGGTGGAATGAGAGCATCTATCTATAACGCAATGCCAAAAGAGGGCGTTGAGAAGTTAGTAGAATTTATGAAGAAGTTTGAGGAGGAAAATGCGTAATGTTTAAATATAACTGCTTAAATCCAATTGCATCCGTAGGATTGGATCTTTTCTCAAATGACTATGAAAAAGTAGAAGACTTAAATCAGGCAGATGCAGCACTCGTAAGAAGTGCTGCGATGCATGATCTTGAACTTCCAGACAGCCTGCTTGCAGTAGCAAGAGCAGGTGCTGGCGTCAACAATATTCCATTAGACAAATGTGCAGAAAAAGGAATTGTTGTGTTCAATACTCCGGGAGCAAACGCAAACGGTGTCAAAGAACTTGTTTTTGCAGGAATGTTATATGCATCCCGTGATATCGTTGGCGGTATCGACTGGTGCCTTGCAAACCAGAATGATGAGAACATTGCAAAAACAGCAGAAAAACAGAAAAAGAATTTTGCCGGAACTGAGATTTCAGGTAAAAAACTTGGTGTGATCGGTCTTGGCGCAATCGGCGTGTTAGTTGCAAATGCAGCAATCCATATGGGAATGGATGTGTATGGTTATGATCCATATATTTCTGTCAGTGCAGCATGGAATCTTTCCAGAAGCGTAAAGCACATCAGCAACGTGGAAGATATTTACCGTGAGTGCGACTATATTACGATTCATGTTCCACTTTTGGATTCCACAAAGAAAATGGTAAATGCAGAAGCCATTGCCATGATGAAACCGAATGCAATCGTATTGAATTTCGCAAGAGATCTTCTTGTAGACGAAGAAGCAATGGTGGAAGCATTAGCAGCTGGAAAAATCAAAAAATATGTATCAGATTTCCCGAATCCGACAACAGTTGGAGCAAAAGGATGTATCGTAACACCACATCTTGGAGCTTCCACAGCAGAATCTGAGGATAACTGTGCGATCATGGCAGTCAGAGAAATCCGTGATTACATGGAGAACGGTAATATCGTTCATTCTGTGAACTTCCCGGACTGCTCTATGGGAGCATGCACAACTGCCGGAAGAATTGGTATTTTACATAGAAACGTCAGCGGTATGATCAGCCAGTACTCCACAACTTTAGGAGATGCCGGAATGAATATCGCAGGCATGACCAATAAATCCAAGGGCGATTATGCATATGTACTGATCGATGTGGATTCTCCTGTCACAGATGATGTGATCGAAAAATTAGAGAATATCGAAGGTGTTTTAAAAGTTCGTAAAGTAAAATAAAATGAGGGCAGAAAAATGTTGCTGACAGTTAATACAACAGAGGCAGTGGAAGCCATTGCCGAAGCGCAGGAGAATCTTCAGGAGGTTGCAAAAAATCCGGGGATCATCCGTACTTATTTTCAAAACCTTGTTCCAGATCTTTTGAATTTTGCATTGCAGGTTGTCATTGCAATTATCGTTTATGCAGTGGGAGCAAAACTGATCGGTCTGATCGTTAAGATCGTAAGAAAAACGATGGAGCGCAGAAATGCGGATGTGGGAGTCATTCAGTTCTTGTCGGCAGTGGTAAAATATGCACTGTATTTTATACTGATCATGACGATCTTAAGTCTGTTTGGGATAGCAACTACCTCAGCAGTGGCAGTGCTTGGCTCCTGTGGTGTGGCGGTTGGTCTTGCACTGCAGGGAAGTCTTTCCAACTTTGCAGGCGGAGTGCTGATTCTTTTGCTGAAACCTTTTGTGGTAGGAGATTATATCATTGAGGGCTCGAATGAAGGAACGGTATACGAGATTTCTATTTTCTATACCAAGTTAAAGACCGTAGACAATAAAATGATCGTCATTCCAAACGGTAATCTGTCCAACAGCAGTCTGGTCAATGTATCGCATATGGATAAACGGCGGGTGGACATTGTGGTAGGTATTGGTTATGAGGCAGATATCCGTACGGCAAAAAATATTTTATATGAGATCGGCAGAAATGATCCGGCAAGACTGCCGGAAGAAGATGCCATTGTGTTTGTAGATAATCTTGGAGCTTCCTCGGTAGACATTGGGCTTAGAATCTGGGTAAACACAGCAGATTACTGGGATACCAAGTGGCGTTTGTTGGAAAATATCAAATATGCACTGGATGAAAACAATATTTCCATTCCATATCAGCAGATTGATGTACAGATCAAGCAGTAAATATCAGTCAGGTCTTATGACCGGGCTAAATTATATTTAATAGTTGTTGACAAAAAAACAGATATATGCTAACTTCATTTTGTGTGACATGCACAAAACATGTCGAAATACAAAAAGGTTTTAGTGTATTAGGAGGATTTTGTTATGCAGCAGGGAACTGTAAAATGGTTTAATGCAAAAAAAGGTTATGGATTTATTTCTGATGCAGAAGGCAATGATGTATTTGTTCACTTTTCAGCATTAGACATGGATGGATTCAAAGAGTTAAAAGACGGTGAGAAGGTAGAATTTGAAGTGACAGACGGAGCGAAAGGACCTCAGGCTGCGCACGTAAAACGCATCGGTTAATTCGTTGCTGTTCACTCGTACCTTATTTCAGTAAGGTTAATTCATAGAAGCGAATCTAAAAATGTAGGACTGTAATACCGGATACGAAAAAGTACCGGAATTACAGTCCTTTTTTTTGAAAAATAAAAATAGGATAATGCCCTAAATTGTGGTATACTATAAAACAGTATGTATTAGAGAGAGGACAGACAGATGCAGTTAAAAGATTTACAGGCATATGAAATTTTAGAAAAACGCCCGATCAAAGATCTCAATTCAGAGGGAATCATTTTGCGTCACAAAAAAAGTGGGGCAAGAATCGCAGTGATTTCAAATGATGATGACAACAAGGTTTTTTATATCGGTTTCCGGACACCGCCAGAAGATTCGACAGGTGTGGCACACATTATCGAGCACACGGTTTTGTGCGGTTCAGACAAATATCCGGTAAAAGATCCATTTGTGGAATTAGTCAAGGGATCGTTAAATACCTTTTTGAATGCAATGACTTATCCGGAGAAGACAATCTATCCGATCGCAAGCTGCAACGATAAAGATTTCCAGAACTTAATGAGTGTTTATATGGATGCGGTTTTTCATCCGAATATTTATAAATATCAGGAGATTTTTAAGCAGGAGGGATGGCACTATGAGTTAGAGAGCGAGGATGCTCCGGTCACGATAAACGGTGTTGTATACAATGAGATGAAGGGAGCCTTTTCTTCCCCGGATGATGTGTTAAGCCGTCAGATCATGACTTCCCTGTTCCCGGATACGACTTATGCGAATGTTTCCGGCGGAGATCCGCTGTATATCCCGGAACTGACATATGAGGAGTATCTCGATTTCCACCGCAGATATTATCATCCGTGCAATTCCTACATCTATCTCTACGGCGATATGGATGTGGCTGAGAAGCTGGCATGGATGGATGAGGAGTATCTGAGTAAATATGAGGCAATTGAACTTGATTCGGAGATCAAACTACAAAAACCGTTTGAAAAACCGGTTGAAGTGACACACAAGTATTCGATTTCCTCTACGGAATCGGAAGAAAATAACACCTATCTTTCTTATAATACGGTGGTGGAGACAGCGTTAGATGAGAAGCTGTACCTTGCATTTGATATTTTGGATTATGCGTTAGTCAGTGCGCCGGGAGCACCGTTAAAACAGGCGCTGATCGATGCAGGAATTGGCTCGGAGATCACAGGCGGTTATGACAGCGGAACGTTACAGCCAACTTTTTCGATTATTGCAAAAAACACCAATCCGGAGGAGAAAGAGCATTTTCTTACTGTCATCCGTGAGACGTTAGAAGGACTGGTAAAAAATGGTCTGAATAAAAAATCTCTGCTGGCAGGAATCAACAGTTCCGAGTTCCGTTACAGAGAGGCTGACTTTGGACATTTCCCAAAGGGACTTTTATATGGAATCCAGTGCTTGGATAGCTGGCTGTATGATGATATGCGTCCGTTTTTACATCTGGAAGCACTTGACACATACCGTTTCTTAAAAGAGCAGGTGAATACCGATTATTTTGAGCAGCTGATCCAGAAGTACCTGTTAGATAATAAACATGCATCCGTTGTCATCATTGAGCCGGAGAAAGGCTTAAATGCGAAAAATGAGGCGGTGCTGGAGAAGAAGCTTGCAGAGTACAAGGCAGGTCTGTCAGAGGAGGAGATAAAAAAGCTGGTGGAAAACACCAGACATTTGAAAGAGTATCAGGAAACACCTTCTTTGAAGGAAGATTTAGAGAAGATACCGATGCTTGCGCGCTCTGATATGAAAAAGGAGGCAGCACTTTTTTATAATACAGAACTTTCCGTGAAAGAGGTTCCGGTGATTCACCACGATATTTTTTCCAATGGTATTATTTACCTGACCATGTTGTTTGATATTGCGCATATCCCGGCGGAGGATATTCCATATCTGGGTGTGCTTAAAGCGGTACTTGGTTATGTGGATACAAAAAATTATTCGTATGCAGATTTCTCCAACGAGGTGAACATCCATACAGGTGGAATCGGAAGTACGATCGGGGTTTATCCGAGTGTCAAAGAGAAAGATGACTATAAAGTAAAATTCGAGGTGCGCACTAAGGCATTATACGATAAACTGCCGGAGGCAGTAAATCTCATGGAAGAAATGCTTTTTACATCGAAGCTTTGCGATGAGAAGCGTCTCTATGAGATCATTGCCGAGTTAAAATCCAGACTTCAGGTAAGCATCAGTTCAGCAGGACATTCCGTGGCATCGACAAGAGCCATGACCTATTTTTCCAAGGCGGCTGCCTATAAGGATACGATCACTTTTTACGAGGTGCTGTGTGATCTGGAAGCTCATTTCGAGGAAAGAAAAGAGGCACTGATCGCAAAATTAAAAGAATTGACAGAAGCAATTTTTACAAGAGAAAACCTGTTAGTCAGTGTTACCTGTGAAAAAGAAGGACTTTCCATTGCAACGGCAGAACTGGAAAAATTCATTCCGATGCTGTTTGAAACAGCAAAAACAACGAAAAAGGCAGAGATTATCCCGGTACAGAAAAACGAGGGATTCATGGACGCTTCCCAGGTAATGTATGTTGCGAGAGCCGGAAACTTCCGTGCGCATGGCTTTGAGTACCATGGAGCACTCCGCATCTTAAAGGTGATCATGGAATATGATTATCTCTGGATCAACATCCGCGTGAAGGGCGGCGCTTACGGCTGCATGAATGGCTATATGAAAAACGGAGACACCTATTTTGTTTCTTACCGTGATCCAAACCTGGAGAAAACAAATGAGATTTATGACGGAATTCCTGCATATATTGAGCAGTTTACGGCAGATGAGCGGGACATGACGAAATATATCATCGGAACGATCAGTGACATGGATATCCCGATGAACCCAAGCACAAAAGGTGACCGTTCTATGGCAGCTTACTTGCAGAACATTTCCTATGAGGAGATACAAAAAGAACGTGATCAGGTGATCCATGCCACACAGGAGGATATCCGCAATCTCAAAGACATGATCGCATCCGTGCTGGACGAGAAAAATCTTTGTGTCATCGGAAATGAGGAAACTTTGCAGGCGCATGAGGATATGTTCGATAATTTGAAACATCTGACAGAATAACACATACAAAGAGAGGAAATTTATGAACGCAAACTTTAAATCTGGATTTGTAACGATCATCGGAAGACCGAATGTAGGAAAATCCACATTAATGAACCATTTGATCGGACAAAAAATTGCAATCACATCCAACAAACCGCAGACCACCAGAAATCGTATCCAGACGGTCTACACGGATATGGAGCGCGGACAGATCGTATTTTTGGATACGCCGGGAATCCACAAGGCAAAGAATAAGCTTGGCGAGTACATGGTCAACGTGGCAGAGCACACTTTAAACGAGGTGGATGTGATTTTATGGCTGGTAGAACCGTCAAACTTTATCGGAGCCGGGGAACAGCATATCATTGAGCAGTTGAAAAAGGTAAAAACTCCGGTCATTCTGATTATCAATAAAGTGGATACGGTAGACCGTGAAAAAATTGTAGAGTATATTGACACATACCGCAAAGTTTATGATTTTGCAGAGATCATTCCGGCATCAGCGCTGCGCGCAAAAAATCTGGATACAGTGATCGACATGATCTTTAAATATCTTCCATATGGTCCGCAGTTCTATGATGAAGACACGATCACAGACCAGCCGGAGCGTGCAATCGTTGCGGAAATCATCCGTGAGAAGGCACTGCATGCTTTAGATGATGAGATTCCGCATGGAATCGCAGTCTATATCGACCAGATGAAGGGCAGAAAAGGACAGGACATCATTGATATTGATGCAACGATCGTCTGTGAAAGAGATTCCCACAAGGGAATCATCATCGGAAAAGGCGGTGCGATGCTCAAAAAAATCGGAAGCAACGCCCGTTATGAAATTGAGCGTCTTTTAGATACCAAAGTGAACCTGAAACTTTGGGTAAAAGTCAAGAAAGACTGGCGCGACAGCGATTTCCTTATCAAAAACTTTGGTTATAATAAGGACGAAATCTGATCCATTTCCAATAATTGACGTGTATAAGGTTTGTTCCAGCGTAAATCCTAATAACATCATAAGAAAGAGATGCAGGGGAAGCTGAAAGAGCAGCGCAGTCATAAAGTTTGAAGGTTTCCTTTTGCAGACGGCAGGAGGGAACAACGATGGAGAAAACCTGGAACACATTTTTGGAAACAGGACGGATTGACGATTATCTGAAGATATGCAGAGAAAAAGAGAGTGACAGAGAGCAGGAAGTAAGGCAGAATGGGGCAAAACCTGGTAGTGACCGGAATGGTCTTAAATGCGATGCCGATTGGCGATTATGACAAAAGAATAACACTGCTCACAAAGGAGAGAGGAAAGATCACGGCATTTGCCAGAGGGGCAAGAAAGCCAAACAGCCAGTTTCTGGCTGCTACCAATCCTTTCTCCTTTGGAGAATTTGAACTTTTTGAGGGACGTTCTACATATACGGTTGCAAAAGTGTCGATTCAGAATTATTTCCGGGAACTTGCGGCAGATTTTGATGCAGCATATTACGGATTCTATTTTCTGGAATTCGCAGACTATTATTGTCAGGAAAATAACGATGAAAAAGAGATGCTAAAACTTCTTTATCAGACACTGCGCGCACTGGAGAGTCCGGCTCTTTCCAACCGGCTGGTAAAATGCATTTATGAGCTTCGTGCACTTACAATCAATGGGGAGGCTCCGAACGTTTTTGGCTGCACAAAATGCGGAAAAAAAGAAAAACTGCACTGGTTTTCCGGGAAGACTGCACGGATGCTCTGCGACAGTTGTGTGCAGGAATTAAAGAAAAAACCGGAAACTATGTCAGCCCTGCCTGCCTATCAGAAAGTGCAGGAGTCCACAGTTTATACGATGCAGTACATTATGACAGTAAATCTTGCAAAACTATATACGTTTTCAGTTTCGGATCAGGTATTGCGCGAACTGCAGCACTGCCTTAAAGAATATATGAAGTATTATGTCAACCATTCATTCAAATCACTTAAAATTTTGGAAGAGGTTGAAAACATGATGTAAAAATTGTATAATATCCAAGATTAACATGAAATGAAAAAGGAAAAGAATGGAGTCTGTATCATGAAGAGATTAGGATGCATTGGACTGACCATTATCATCTGCGCAGGAATGCTTGCCGGGTGTGGTTCCAGTTTAGAGGCAGACACGAATACAGTTTATGTTTCAAAACATGGCAAAGTCGTTTCCATGGATGTGGAGCAGCTTGACCAGTCTTATTACGATGAAACAGAATTGAAAGAGTTTGTGGACTCTGCGGTGGAGGAATACAATACCGGAAATGGAAAAAATTCTGTAAAAGTGGACGACCTGACCGTGGAAGACGGTACAGCGAAGCTCCGGATGGATTATGAGACGGTGGAAGATTATACAGCGTTTAACGGTGTGGAACTGTATCAGGGGAAAATCGTACAGGCATTAGCTGCCGGGTATGATTTTGACACAGATTTTGCCGGCGTGACAGAGGATGGCAGTGTCACAGGTGTGATGCGCGAGGAAATCCTTGCACAGGAGGATTTAAAAGTTGTCATTATCAAGGCAAATACAGATGTAAAGATTGATGGAAAGATTTTATATGTTTCCTGCGATAATGTGACAGTTACCGGAAAAGATTCCGTTTCAATCAAAGAGGGAACCGGGATTGAAAAAACATGGGTGACAGAGTCAGAAGAAGTACCGGCAACAGAGGAACCGGCATCATTGGAGAACACAGAATCCGATGAGAAAGTGATCGAGGCGGAAGTGATCATTGGAACAGAGGAGCCGTCGGAGAATGAGGTTGTGACGAATCTTTCAGGAGATTCTTTTGGCACAGATATCTATACTTATATTATTTATAAGTAAATAAAAATAGAATGTGAGGAATTTTATTATGGAAAAAACGATGGATAAAATCGTAGCACTTGCAAAATCAAGAGGATTCGTATATCCGGGTTCTGAGATTTACGGAGGTCTTGCAAATACATGGGACTACGGTAATCTTGGTGTAGAATTGAAGAACAACGTAAAAAGAGCATGGTGGCAGAAATTCATTCAGGAAAACCCTTATAACGTTGGCGTGGACTGCGCAATCCTTATGAATCCGCAGACATGGGTAGCATCCGGACATCTTGGCGGATTCTCTGATCCTTTGATGGACTGTAAAGAATGTCATGAGCGTTTCCGTGCAGATAAGATCATTGAAGATTTTGCTACTGAGAAGAACATCGAATTAAAGGGCTCTGTGGATGGATGGACACAGGAAGAAATGAGAGATTTCATCGAGGAACATCAGATTCCTTGCCCAACCTGTGGAAAACACAATTTCACAGACATCCGTCAGTTTAACTTAATGTTTAAAACATTCCAGGGTGTTACTGAAGATGCAAAGAACACAGTTTATTTAAGACCTGAGACAGCACAGGGAATTTTCGTAAACTTCAAAAATGTACAGAGAACTTCCAGAAAGAAAATCCCATTTGGAATCGGTCAGATCGGTAAATCTTTCCGTAATGAGATCACACCGGGTAACTTCACATTCCGTACCCGTGAGTTTGAGCAGATGGAATTAGAATTTTTCTGTGAGCCGGGTACAGACCTTGAGTGGTTCCGGTACTGGAGAGGCTTCTGCCGTGACTGGTTACAGACACTTGGTATCAAAGAAGACGAGATGCGTCTCCGCGACCATTCACCGGAAGAACTCAGCTTCTACAGCAAGGGAACAACCGATATCGAATTCTTATTCCCATTTGGCTGGGGAGAATTATGGGGAATCGCTGACAGAACAGATTATGACCTTACACGGCATCAGAATGTTTCAGGTCAGGATCTCACTTACTTTGATGATGAGAAGGGTGAGAGATATGTACCGTATGTTATCGAGCCTTCTCTTGGAGCTGACCGTGTGGTACTTGCATTCTTATGTGCAGCTTATGACGAGGAGAACATCGGAACAGAGGAAAAACCGGACATGAGAACCGTTCTTCATTTCCACCCGGCACTTGCACCTGTTAAGATCGGTGTGCTTCCATTGTCTAAAAAATTAAACGAGGGTGCAGAAAAGGTATATGCACAGCTTGCTAAGAAATATAACTGTGAATTTGATGACAGAGGAAATATCGGAAAACGTTACAGAAGACAGGATGAGATCGGAACACCATTCTGTGTAACTTATGATTTCGAATCTGAAACAGACGGAGCAGTTACTGTACGTGACCGTGATACTATGGAGCAGGAGAGAATTAAGATCGAAGATCTTGATGCTTATTTTGCAAAGAAATTCGAGTGGTAAGATATAAAGAGTTTCATAATATGGAATATGATTTCAAATTGTGAAATGTGCATAAAAAATAGGCGAAAAGAAGCAAAAAAGTTGTTGCCTTTTGGTTAATGTGTGGTATTATAAGTATGTGCGTTTTGGAAAAACGCGCATACTTGTGACAAGAACAGAAGCTAATGCTTTCTGTTTGAATAAAAGTTACAGTATTTTATATTAGGAGGAATTATAAAATGGCAAACAAATGGGTTTATATGTTTAGCGAAGGCGACATGACCATGCGTAACCTGCTTGGTGGTAAAGGTGCCAACCTTGCAGAGATGACAAGCATCGGACTTCCTGTACCACAGGGATTCACAATCACAACAGAGGCTTGTACACAGTATTATGAAGATGGACGTAAGATCAACGACGAGATCATGGCTCAGGCTATGGAAGGCGTTAAGAAAATGGAAGAGATTAACGGAAAGAAATTCGGCGATCTTAAGAATCCATTATTAGTATCTGTTCGTTCAGGTGCAAGAGCTTCTATGCCAGGTATGATGGATACTATCTTAAACCTTGGTTTAAATGACGAAGTAGTAGCAGCTATGATCGCTGGTAACCCAGATCCAGCATTCGAGCGTTTCGTTTACGATTCCTATAGACGTTTCATTCAGATGTTCTCTGACGTAGTTATGGAAGTTGGTAAGAAATATTTCGAACAGCTTATCGACAAGATGAAAGAAGAAAGAGGCGTTAAATTCGATATCGACCTCACAGCAGCAGACTTAAAAGAGTTAGCAGAGCAGTTCAAAGCTGAGTACAAGAACCAGTTAGGAACAGACTTCCCTTCAGATCCTGTAGAGCAGTTAAAACTTGCTATTGAGGCTGTATTCCGTTCTTGGGACAACCCACGTGCAAACGTTTACCGTCGTGACAACGATATCCCATATTCCTGGGGAACTGCTGTTAACGTAATGCCAATGGTATTCGGTAACTTAAATAACGAGTCTGGTACAGGTGTTGCATTTACACGTGATCCAGCTACAGGTGAGAACAAACTTATGGGTGAGTTCTTAATCAATGCACAGGGTGAAGACGTAGTTGCCGGTGTTCGTACTCCAATGCCAATCGCACAGATGGAGCAGGAATTCCCAGAAGCTTACGCTGAATTCTTAAAAGTATGTGAGACTCTTGAGAATCACTACCATGATATGCAGGATATGGAGTTCACTGTAGAGAACAAGAAACTTTACATGTTACAGTGCCGTAACGGTAAGAGAACAGCTCCAGCTGCATTAAAGATCGCTTGCGACCTTGTTGATGAAGGACATAAGACAGAGGAAGAAGCAGTATTAATGATTGATCCTCGTAACTTAGATACATTATTACATCCACAGTTTGATGCTGCTGCATTAAAAGCTGCAACTCCACTTGGAAAAGGTCTTGGAGCATCTCCAGGAGCTGCTTGTGGTAAAGTTGTATTTACAGCAGAAGATGCTGAGGAATGGAATGCAAGAGGAGAGAAAGTCGTATTAGTACGTCTTGAGACTTCTCCAGAAGATATCACTGGTATGAAAGCTTCCCAGGGTATCTTAACAGTACGTGGTGGTATGACATCTCACGCAGCCGTAGTTGCACGTGGTATGGGTACATGCTGTGTATCCGGATGTGGCGATATCGCTATGGACGAAGAAAATAAGAAATTCACATTAGCTGGAAAAGAGTTCCATGAAGGAGACTTCATTTCTATCGATGGTACAACAGGTAACATCTATGATGGAGCTATCAAGACAGTTGATGCTACAATCGCTGGTGAGTTCGGTCGTGTTATGGCATGGGCTGATAAATACAGAACATTAAAAGTTCGTACAAATGCAGATACTCCAGCAGATGCTAAGAAAGCTCGTGAGCTTGGTGCAGAAGGTATCGGTCTTTGCCGTACAGAGCATATGTTCTTCGAAGAAGACAGAATTGCTGCATTCCGTGAGATGATCTGTTCTGATACAGTAGAAGAAAGAGAAGCTGCTCTTGAGAAGATCCTTCCATATCAGCAGGGAGACTTCGAAGCACTTTACGAAGCATTGGAAGGTAACCCAGTTACAATCCGTTTCCTTGATCCACCTCTTCATGAGTTCGTTCCAACTGAAGAAGCAGATATTGAGAAACTTGCAAAATCTCAGGGTAAATCCGTTGAGACAATCAAGAACATCATCGCTTCTTTACATGAGTTCAACCCAATGATGGGACACAGAGGATGCCGTCTTGCAGTTACTTATCCAGAAATTGCTAAGATGCAGACAAAAGCTGTTATCCGTGCAGCTATCAACGTACAGAAGAATCATCCAGAATGGACAGTAAAACCAGAAATCATGATTCCACTTGTATGTGAAGTAAAAGAATTAAAATTCGTTAAGAACGTAGTTGTTGAGACAGCAGACGCTGAGATCGCAGCAGCAGGCGTTGCATTAGAGTACGAAGTTGGTACAATGATCGAGATCCCAAGAGCAGCTCTTACTGCTGATGAGATCGCTACAGAAGCTGATTTCTTCTGCTTCGGTACAAACGATTTAACACAGATGACATTTGGATTCTCCCGTGACGATGCTGGTAAGTTCTTAAATGCTTACTATGATACCAAGATCTTCGAGAACGATCCATTTGCAAAACTTGACCAGAACGGTGTTGGTAAATTAATGGAGACAGCTATTAAGCTTGGTAAACCAGTTAATCCAAAACTTCATGTTGGTATCTGTGGAGAGCACGGTGGAGATCCATCTTCCGTAGAATTCTGCCACAAGATTGGTTTAGACTATGTTTCCTGCTCACCATTCCGTGTACCGATCGCTCGTTTAGCAGCAGCTCAGGCAGCTATCAGCAATAAATAAGAGTACTCATTCTTTGGAGAAGGTTGTGTATAAAAATAGGTTTGTAAGAGGCAGACTTATTGCGAAAACCCGATGATTATACTTAATCATCGGGTTTTCTGCATACTGAGGAAAAATGAATTAGAGAGGTTAATTGGAATATGTTGAAACGGTGCAAAAAGTTTCTGGATCATTCTAAATATGGTGGAATTATATATATTCTTATCTGTATGGTGATTATCTGGATTGCATTATATGTGATTCAGGCATTTTTATCCTGTTTGTTTTATAAAAAGCTGACACCAGAAAATTATGAAGTTGGGTATGTCAGAAGTTATCGAACTGACAATCTGTCAGATGATGGAACCACGACAGATTCTAATAATTATAAAGTAGATGTAAGCTTTAAAGTGGATGGGAAGAAGTATCATGTCGATTTGGATATACCAGTTTCCCTTAAAACAAAAGTGAGGAATTCCGGTGTGGATGCAAAGTATGTCATTGGAGATATTTATTACAGAAAGTCAAATCCGAAAAAAGTGAAGATAGTAGGATTGCGTCGCCATGTGCTTCCTTTTACAGGAAATCAATACATATGTAAGGACAATTTGAATGATTTCTGTGAAGAAGTATGGAAAGCAATTCAAGACAGTGATTGGGAAACGCTTGCTTCGCTTTCCTATCTTGGACCGGAGGAAGAAGCAACAGCGAAGAATGTTGAAGAAAATTTAGCTTCGGATTTTGAATATTACAAAGAAAATAAGATTGATATAAAATCATTACAATATAAACAATTTGACAGCGATTGCACACATTATGTGATGCTTTCAGATGAAAGTGGAAATGGAATAATTTACTACATCACAGTAAAAGATGGGACGTATAAATTAGATTTGCGATATCGGATGTAGCAGACAAACTATTTGAAATGAGGTATTCCTATGAAAAAGACTTTTCAGGTAGAACAACAGAAAAATCTTCTGGAAATGTTACAGGAAAAAAATGAATACATCAGTGCGCCATGCAATGGAAATGGAACCTGCGGAAAATGCATCGTGCGGTACAAACGTGGAGCAACAGAACCGACAAGACGGGACAGGGAAGTTTTTTCGGAAAAACAATTGGAGGATGGATACCGTCTTGCCTGTCAATCCCATCCGGTAGGTGCATATGAAGTGGAAATCCCAGAGTCAGAAGAAGCGATAGAAGTTCTTTCAGAGTGGGAGAAGCTGCAGACAACGGACACAGAAGGACTTACAGAAGCTTACACGCAAACGCCGGCAGAAGCGAAATCAAGCGGCGGCATACAGGACAATGAAACAGTAGAAGGAACGGCAGAGAAAACAGAAAATGCAATTTATGGAATCTGCATCGACATCGGAACAACGACTCTGGCGGCACTGCTTGTGAATCTGGAAACAGAAGCAGACTGCCAGACTGCCGTATCCGTTAATCACCAGAGAGCTTATGGCTCGGATGTGCTTTCGAGAATTTCTGCATCTAATAGTGGAAAAAAGTGGGAGATACAGCGGTGTATCCGACAGGATCTTCAGAAACTGATCCGGGAGCTTCTTCAAAAAGAAAAGATAACGGAACAGCAGATACAAAGGATCGTGATCGCTGGAAACACAACGATGTGTCATCTGCTTCGCGGGTTTTCATGTGAGACGCTGGGTGTGGCGCCTTTTCTGCCAGTTGACCTTTCATGGATGGAAGGCAGTGCTGCAGATTTTCTTGGAATGAAAGAATTGGATATAAAAGTTGTGATTTTGCCTGGGATCTCAGCGTTTGTAGGGGCTGATATCATGGCTGGCATTGCAAAAATGAATATGCACAGATCCGAAGGATATCATTTGCTGCTTGATATTGGAACGAACGGAGAGATGGTGCTTGGAAACAGTAACCAGATGTATGTGACATCCACATCAGCAGGACCGGCATTTGAGGGAGGAAATATCTCCTGCGGTATGGCGAGCGTTTCCGGCGCGATTTCACATATTTCCATGAATGAAGCCGGGGAAGTTCGACTTGAGATGATAGGTCAGAAAAACATTGACCAGAAGAACGGTATTTGGAGAAATCATAATCTGGAAAACAACAGCAAAATGCAGCCAATTGGAATCTGTGGAACCGGAATGGTAGATCTGGCTTATGAACTTCGGAAACATGGAATAATCAATGAAAATGGAACTTTTTCGGACGCATATTTTGATACGGGTTATGAGATCACAGAAAAGGTAAAATTTACACAGAAAGATATGCGTGAACTTCAGATGGCGAAGGCAGCAATCCGCGCCGGTCTTGATATTCTGATAAAAAAGGCGAAGATCACCTATAAAGACGTGGAGCATTGTTATCTGGCAGGTGGATTTGGAACAAAAATTGATATCAGAAAAGCAGCAGGCATTGGTCTTATCCCGGAAGAATTAGCAAACAAAACAACAGCAGTTGGAAACACAGTGCTTGCCGGAACAAAAGAGGTACTTGCCGGGAAAATTACAAGAGAAGAAATGGACAAAATACAGCGAATGACAACTGTAGTAAATCTTGCAGAAGATAAAAATTTTGAAGAATTATACCTTTCCTATATGAGTTTTTAATGTTGGTGTTTAGATCGTGCTTTTTAAATGAAAAGGCTTACAAAATTGGAGTCTCTTCATATTGAAAAGAAAAAATAAGTCTGTTATCATATAAATATATGTTTGGAACGGAAGATAAAATGAATTTGGCAGGTGGCTGAAGCCACTACAAATGGAGAAGGACTGGCACAAGGGCATATGACAGGAAAAAATACAATATTAATTGTGGATGATGCAAGACATAACAGGACTGCATTGCGGGACATTTTAAATGACAATTATATCGTGCTTGAAGCAAAAAATGGACAGACTGCATTAGCAGTTTTAGAGGAGAAGTATCAGGCGGTAACCGTGATCATTCTTGACCTGATCATGCCGGACATGAGCGGACTGGAACTCTTAGAAATTTTTCACAAGGATGCAAGATATCAGAATATACCTGTGATTGCAATGTTGAGAGAAATCAATGATGAGATCGAGTGCAAATGTCTGGAATATGGTGCATGGGATTTTATGCGGAAACCATATGATCCAACAATCGTTCGTTTTCGTGTAAAAAACGTGATCGACTGCAGTCAGGCAAGAGTGGATGATGAACTGAAGTACCGTGCGGAGCATGATGTGCTCACAGGCATTTATAACAAATCAAAATTTTTTTTTAACACGCGGAATATGCTGAATATTTTCGGTACGGAGAATTTTGCTTTTATAAGAATTGATATTGAAAAATTCCAGCTGATCAATTCCTTTTTTGGTATGGATGAGGGCGATAATTTATTAAAATATATGGCACATCATCTGCAGGAAGCGTCAGAAGGATTCCGGTATGCCGCCTATGGACGAATCGAGGCAGATATTTTTGCGATATGCTTTTCTTATCAGGATGAAAAAGAGATCACAGACTTTGTGAAGAACTTCACAAACCAGTTGGAAAAATATCCTTTAGAATTTGATATTACGCCGTTTTTTGGAATTTATCTGGTTCAAAACCGGAAGCTTTCCATGAACGAGATGTACGATAAGGCAAATCTTGCCTCTAAGAACTGCAAGGGAAATTACATTCAGAATTATTTCTTTTATACAAAAGAGATGAGCGAAGATATCATCCGGGAACAGCGTGTGATCAACAATATGAAAAATGCGCTGAAAAACGAGGAATTTGTGCTGTATTTGCAGCCTAAGTATGAACTTCAGAAAAATTCTATTGCCGGAGCGGAAGTCTTAGTGCGCTGGATCACCTCCGAAGGGAAGATGATATCGCCGGGAGAATTTATACCGGTATTTGAACGGAATGGATTTATCTTAAAGCTGGATCAGTATGTTTGGGAGAAAACCTGTAAACTGCTTGCAAAATGGAGAGACGAGGGAAGAAAAATATTCCCGGTTTCGGTCAATATATCCAGAGTAAGCCTTTACAATCCAAGAATCGTGGAAGTGATCAGTGGTCTGACTGAGAAATACCATATTCCACCGGAATGGCTTCAGTTAGAATTGACAGAAAGTGCCTATACTGCAAACCCAAAGGCAATCAAAGAGATGATGGAGCAGCTTCAGAAAAAGGGATTTTCCATTTTGATGGACGACTTTGGAAGCGGTTACTCGTCTTTGAACGTGTTAAAGGACATTGCAGTGGATGTTTTAAAAATTGATATGAAGTTTCTGGACGGTTCGGCGGATGACGGCAGGAGCGAGAATATTCTGGCATCGGTTGTCCGTATGGCAAAATGGCTGAATATGCCGGTTGTAGCGGAAGGTGCAGAACGGAAGGAACAGGTTTCATTTTTGCGGAGCATTGGATGTGAATATGTGCAGGGATTCTATTTTGCAAAACCAATGCCGGTAGAAGAATACGAGAAACTGCTCTATGAACAGCCGTATTTTGAAGATGATGAGACGAGGAAAAAATCGGATGACACGAATGTAATCTGGACTGCAAACATGCAGATGGAAATGATTTTTTCCAATATGCTGCAGGCTGCGGCTATTTATGAATACCGCAATGGAAATCTTGAAGTGGTGCGTGTGAATGACGCTTATTTTGATCTGTTTGGATATCATGATACAGATTATGTGATGAAGGAGATTGAACAATCCATTGCAGAGGAGGATCGGGCGGGATTTCTCGACACTTTTTCACGGGTGGTTGAAAATGGAAAAGCTGCGGAGTGCGAAGTGAAACGAAACTTAGATTCCGGAAGAGAAATCTGGATCAAACTCCGGCTGAAATATATTAATAAGGTTGGCGACAGACATATTATTTTTGGCTGTATTGATGATATTACAAGCCAGAAGGAAATGGATGACGAGTTGACGAAGTACAGACTTGCCTTACAGGAAGAGGATGCAAATGATAAAACGATGCTTGTAGTAGATGATATGGAAATTAACAGGGCATCTTTGGAGAGCATTTTCGAGAAAGACTATCAGATCGTGCAGGCAGGCGACGGCGAGGAAGCGCTTCGGATATTAGAGGACAAAGATTACAAAGTTGATATGATCCTGCTAGACCTGATGATGCCTGGCATGAACGGGCAGACTTTTATGCAGATCCGAGAGAAGAATCCAAAACTCTTGAATATTCCGGTTGTGATCATCACAGCGGATGATACGACGGAGCAGCAGGTACAGACGATGGAAATGGGTGCCAGCGATTATATCGTAAAACCATTTATTCCGGAAATTGTCACAAGACGTGTGCAGAATGTTTTAGATTCTACAAGACGAAAAAAAGAAGTTTTGCAGGAGCATCAGAAATAATGGAAAGTGTCAACGGACTGCGTATATTTTATGCGGATATTACAGCGCTGCGTGAGGAGTTAGAACATCCTCGGATGTGGAAGCTTTTGTGCAGCAGCAGGCAGAAAAAGATCACGCAGTGTAAGAATGAGGATGACAGGCTGCGTGCATTTGGTGCGGGTCTTTTATTAGAATATGGATTAAGAGCGTATGGATACACTCAGGTTCCGGATGTCGGAGAAAAAGAGCATCCATATGAGCAGGTCACATTTTCATATGGAGAGAACGGAAAACCATTGCTTGTGGATGCGAAAGGGCAGAACAGTAAAGTGCATTTTAATCTCAGTCATTCCGGCAGGTATGTGGCAGCCGCATTTGATGAAAAGCCTGTCGGGGTAGATGTCGAATGTCTGCGCGAGGGAAAGCAGAAGGTCGCTAGGCGTTTTTTTTCCGAAGAAGAAAAGCGGTATTTAGAACAATGCTGGAGTGATTCTGCATTTACAGGCATCTGGACGAGAAAAGAAGCCTACATTAAGGCGGTCGGAACCGGGATTGCGATGCCGCTTCCTTCCTTTTCCACTATGGAGGAGTGGGTGGAGGACTATGCCCTAAAAACATGGGAGATAAAGCCGGATGTCTGGCTGTCGGTGTGCCGTAAGGGGGAGCAGATTGAGTGTATCCCTGAGGAAATACCGCTTTGAAAGCTTGAATTTCAAGAAAAAAATATGCTATATTAATGAGCAGGGACAACGCCGCACATGAGGTGGCGACAACGCATTTGAGTTGTCGGAGGAAGCGGCGAAGTCAGAAAAATGGAGGATAGATTCATGTATGACGAGTTGACCGAACAGGATATTAAGAAAATGGAAGAAGAGATAGAATATCGGAAACTGGTTGTCAGAAAAAATGCATTAGAAGCAGTAAAAGAGGCGCGTGCACATGGGGATCTCAGTGAAAACTTCGAGTATCACGCTGCAAAAAAAGATAAAAACCAAAACGAAAGCCGTATCCGCTATCTGGAGAAAATGATCAAGACGGCGAAGATCATCTCTACGGATTCCGCGGACGATGAAGTTGGAATGAATAATACCGTTACGGTTTATTTTGAAGAAGATGACGAGGAAGAAACTTATAAGATTGTCACAACCATTCGTGGCAATTCTTTAAAAAATCTAATTAGTAACGAGTCACCGCTTGGCAAGGCATTATTAGGACACAAAGTTGGAGACCGCTGCGAGGTAAAAGTAAACGATAATTATTCCTATTTTGTCGAGATACGCAAGATCGAGAATACGATAGACGACGGAAGTGATAAGCTGAGAAGCTTTTAAAGAATGAGTGCATTTATGTATTTCGGCGAGCGACGAATGTTGCTCATGAAGTAGAGTTTCATGATAGAATAAGTACAAGTGAGAGGAACAAAAAATGAGATTAACAGAATTATTAAACAAAGACGAAGTAACAATTTCCTGCGAACTTTTCCCACCGAAACAGGGCGCGCAGTTAGAAAATTATAAGAACATTGTAAAGGATATGGCAGCGTTGAAGCCGGCATATATGAGCGTTACTTACGGTGCAACCGGAGGAACATCCGATTATACGGTAAAGCTTGCAGAGGAAGTGCGCAACAACAATACCCCTGCATTAGCACATCTGACCTGTGCATCCTCCACAAAGGAAAAAGTTTCTTCTGTCATTGAAGAATTAAAGGCAGCCCATATCGAAAATATTCTTGCGCTGCGTGGGGATATTCCTGCAAATGCAGATTTTCCACTGCCTGATCAGTACAAGCATGCAAGTGAACTGATCGCAGACATCAAAGCACAGGGCGATTTCTGTATCGGCGGTGCATGTTATCCGGAAGGACACCCGGAAGCAGCTACTATTTTTGAGGATCTGGATCATTTGAAAGAAAAAGTAGATGCCGGATGCGAATTTCTGACAACGCAGATGTTTTTTGATAACAATATTTTATACAATTTCATGTATAAGGCATTGAAAAAAGGAATTGATGTTCCGATTGTAGCAGGTATTATGCCAGTAACCAATGCAAGCCAGATCAAACGTATCACATCTTTATCCGGTAATATGGTACCACCTAGATTTCTTGCAATCGTGGACCGTTTCGGGGATAACCCGGCTGCAATGCGCCAGGCTGGAATCGCATATGCAACAGAGCAGATCATTGACCTGATCGCAAATGGCGTGAACCATGTGCACATTTATACAATGAACAAACCGGATGTTGCCGGAGAAATTTTAGAAAATCTTTCTCATATCTACGTGAGATAGATTTACATAACAGAATAGAAAAGAGAGTATTAAAACCTCCTGAACAGGCTTGGATTTTTCCCGGACTGCGCAGGAGGTTTTTTCTTTGTAATACAATTTTATTGCTCTGTCATAGGAGATTGCTTTGTACTACATCTGTAAAATGAAAAACCTGGCATTGATGTGACCACGGTGTGACCGTGCATTCATATAATAACACAAGGGTTCATAAAATAATTCTATGGATAAGCGGAGGAGATGGAGCGTGAAGAAAAAATATATGCTTATGGCGATCGCGGCAGTGCTGCTTCTTGCAACGATGGTTGGAGGAACACTGGCAGCCTTAAATACCAAGAGTGAAAAAGCAATTGCAAATATTTCGATTAAAAGTGTCGGAGTTACGGTGATCAAAGATGAACCGGCTGCACTGGCAGACGGCAGCAAAAAAGAGCCGGTAACGATCGTTCCGGGAGATGACATCGAAATGCAGCGTGCAGTAAAAAACAATATCCCGGATGGCTATGATGTGTATGTGAAAGTAGTGATTTACCATTCATGGGATAAAAAAGACGGAAATCCTGTGGAAGCGGAGAAGGCAGACAGTATCTATGTACATAACAGTGACTGGCTTGTCCAATATGCAGATGAGGAACAAATGATTCTGTATTATACGAAGCCGCTGGCACCAGATCAGACGACATCGAATTTTATGGACGGAATACTATTTCAGGAATCAATGGGAAATGAATTTGCGGATGCAGCTTATACATTAGAGTACGAAGTTACAGCAGTTCAGGCAAATAACGCAGAAGATGCAATAGCAGCAGAGCTTGGTGTATTTCCAACGTTTGATGAAAAAGGGAACATTCTGTCTGTTTCAGAAACAAGATAACGGTTGAAGGAGATTGGAGTATATGAAAATAAAAAACATCGCAGCCGGACTGTTGCTGGTTCTGATCTGTGGAGTATCGTCAGTGGTCAGTGCGGCGGAAGTTCAGACTGTGCAGCTGACGAAGGATAATCAGCTTGTATATGCAAAAGACAATGCAGAGCTTGTAAAAGCATTCGAAGGAATGGCACCCGGAGACAGCCGGACTGCTGTGATCAAAATTGAAAACAACAATGCGAATAAAGCTTCTTTTTTCCTGTCGCAGAAAACAACAGATGCATTGGAAGAGGCAGGAAAAGCTTCTGGCGGCGCTTATGAATTTCGGGTTGAGATTGGTGATGACACCAACAAGACATCGTTGTTAGATGCGAGTGCCGGGGGATATGCAGGGAATGTGGCAAGTATAGAGGGACTGGCGGAAATCACCGAATTGAATGAGTACCGTTATGTGACAGAACTTGCTTGTGGGCAGTCGACGAATGTTTATGTGACACTGACACTTGACGGGGAAGGAATGGACAGTGCAAATGGAATCGACTATTCGAAGGCAACCGGCGCCATGCAGTTTGAATTTCGCGCTTATTATGCAGATGACAGGGCACCGGTTGTTGTTACCAATTATGTGACAGAGCAGGGAAAGGATACGGTTCTCACAAAAGTTGTAAATAAAGTGATTCCAAAAACAATCACAGAACAGCTCGTTCCGCTGGCACATGCTGTCAAAACAGGAGATACGCTCACCGTAACAATATTTACAGGCGTTCTGATCGCTGGCGTAGTGGTTGTCGGGATTGCAATGAAAAAAAGAAAGGTGGAACACAGGTCATGAAAAAAATGAAACAGATGATTACCGGGTTTCTTACCATTTTTTTATTCATGGCAATGATTCTTCCGGTAACAACAGTCAAGGCTTCTGCTGAGAAAACAGCAGAGAAAAAATGCTATACGGTGACTTTTCGTGCTGGAAATGCTGCGGTCTTTGATCTGGATAAAATCAATCTTCCGCAGGGAACGGAAGTGACAGAAAACTATATAAAAATAAAAGTGGCAAAAGGTGATAAAATTACATCTATAGTAAAAAACTGGGAAACAGATGCAAAGCTTACGGCATGGTTTTCTAACTGTCTGAAATATGAAAAAGAAGCAGTTTACAGGTTAAAGAATTTTTCGAATGTTGCTGATAATGTCATTTCGAAAAACACGGAATATGTTTTGGACTATGAACGTCTGATTGACCCGGTTTCCTACACAGTAAGCTTTATAGACCGGGAATCTAAGGAGCAGATCGCAGCGCCGAAGATTGTTTATGGAAATGCGGAGGAAACAATCACAGTGCTGCCGGTGGAGGTGGCAGATTATACACCGACAGAAAGCAGTAAAACCTTAAAACTGGAAAAAGGAAAAGAGAATACGGCAACGTTTGAATACAACTACACAGGGCATGTGGATACGATCATAAGTACTGTGACAAAGGTAATTCCGGGAACAACGCGGACGGAAACGGTTGTAAATGAGATTGAGGAGACGGTCATTGTTCCGGGAAGTGCAGCAGGAAACCGCGTGGAAGCAGATGTGAATGTGGTGGAGGAGGCAGGAAATAATCCGGCAGAACAGACAGACGACAATGAAAATATTGATATTGACGACGAACAGACGCCGTTAGCAGACGGGGAAAACGATACGGTTGAGATTGAGGAGAGTGAGACGCCGTTAGCAAATGTGCCGGATACAGAACAAACGTCTTCTGCCGAAGTTGAAAAAGAGGATGCAGCGCTTGCCGCACAGGAACTTCAAACAGAATCGGTATCTGTCGCGGTTCCGGTTATCGGTGCAATTGTCGCAGTTTTAGTAATCGGTGGAATTGTATTTCTTGTGTACAAAAAGAAAGTGAAAAAATAAGAAAGAGAAATTGTAATGTCGAAGTAACAAGGAGTTTAAAGTACAGTTTTCGACTTTTATAGACTGAAACAGATGTTAGTATAAATCGCGATAAATGCTGTAAGGGGAGGAAAACTGCATGTTTACCATTCGTACTTTGGGAAAATTCCAGATCAAAAATGAAGAACATACCTTGAACGAGGACGACATACGATCTTCAAAACTGACCAATCTTTTAGGATATCTGCTCATTCACAGAAATCAGTCCGTCACGATCGATGAACTGGCAGAGGCATTGTGGCTGGAGGATGAAACGGAAAATCCGGCGGGGGCACTGAAAAATCTGATGTATCGGCTGAGAACTCTTCTGAAAAAGCATTTTGGCGAGACAGAGTTTATTCTGACAAAACAGGGTTCTTACCATTTTAATCCGGAACTGGAAGTCCGGGTGGATGCAGAACAGTTTGAGCAGATGTTAGAGGGTATAAAGCAGAAGCAGATGAAAGAGGAAGAAGCCATTTTGGAATTAAATACAGCACTTGCACTTTATCAGGGCGATTTCATGCAGAAAAATACGGAGATGCACTGGGTGATAACATTGACCACTTATTATCATTCCCTTTATTTAAGCGGCGTGAAGTATTTGTGTGACCTGTACGTCTCCACACGCAGATTTGAGGAGCTTGAGACGCTGTGCAGCCGGGCACTTTTAAAGGAGAGTCTGGATGAGGATTTGTATTGCTATCTGATCAGGGCTATGGCAGAGGAAAATAAAATCGGTTCTGCGATGGAGGTTTACACGAAGGCATGTGAACTTTTGCAGCGGCAGCTTGGAATTTCTGAATTTACAAAATTAAAAGGCATTTATGATAAATTACTGAAAATGAAAAAAAGCGGAAAAGTGAGAGGACTAGCCGAAGTGTATCAGGATATTTCGGAAGAAAATCCGGAGGGTGTTTTTTTGTGCGGATATCCGGTATTCCGGGAGATATACAGATTGGAAGCAAGAAAAACAGCCAGATTTGATGAAAAGGAATATTTACTGTTGGTCACGCTAAATGCAAGGGAGAAGATGAGCGGCAAGGGATGTGAGGTGGAGTGGTTCCGGATCAGAAATGCGATGCAGCATCTGACAGAAACGTTAAAGCACTCTCTCCGGGCAGGGGATGTCGCTGCGCAGTACAGTGATTCGCAGTATGTCATTTTACTTTCAACCTGCACTTATGAGGCAGGAAGAAGTGTTGCAAACAGGATCATTTCCAATTTTTATCAGGAAAATAAAATTTACCGGAACCTGAAAATGAAGATAAATATGGAAAAAGTGGAAACCGCAGACAACATTTTACATAAATACACTGGATGAAATCTTTTGAGAAGAAAACAGTAGATCAAAGGGCAGGAGCAAGGAGGATTGTATGAAGTTTGCAGCCATTGTGAAAAAAGGAATCGCATTTTTGATATGCGCTGCGTTGCTGACATCGGATGTAATGGTCACCAATGCAACGAGTGTGGATACAACCGAAGTTTCCACGGAACTGGTGCGCGAGGTAAATGCTGCATCGGAATCCGTTGAAAATACAGAAAGCGTTGGGGAAAGTGAAAAGAATAAATCAACGGATACAAAAGAAACGGCTGATTCAATCAAACCAGCAGAAAGCATAGATAATACAGAAACAACAGAATCTACGGAAAGTATAGAATCTGCTGAAAATACAGAGACAATCGAATCCACCGAAGAGGCAGAACATACAGAAACGACAGAAATGATCGAATCCACAGAATCTACAGAAGCAACGGAAACAATCGAGGAGCAGAAACTCCGCAAATTAAAAACAATATTAAATTCTGCGGGCGAAGCAGATGCTTCCAAATACAGGATCGTCAATTGTGGCGAAGATACTGTGACAGTTACGATCGAACATTATGATGCCAGAAAATGCAGTGAGGAAGATGAGCAGAGCGGAAAAATCTACAGTGATGATGTCTGTGTGCTGGCACCGGGAGCAAAAATCTCAGATTACAACAAGGCGGTAAACTGGGATGTGGATTATGTGCAGGTGGACGACGAGACAATTTCCGGGGAAGCGTTGGCTGCAATACCGATTGAGGAAGATTCGACCGTAAAAGTATTTTATAACGCCAAAACGGCAGAATATATCGCAGATGCAGCATTTTATGATTATGATGTGATCCCGTATGACACAAATGGAGAGGCGAGAGCCGATTTAAGCATCAATGCGGATGACAATTATCCTTCTGAAAAAACAGAGGATCGTTTTACGGTGGGAACTGTATCCCAGAATTTAGAGGGAAACCGATACGATACGATCACAAAAAAGAAAAATAAGGACGGCACAGAGTCAGACCAGCACATTAATGTTTATACCGCCGGAAGCGGGGAAAATGCAAAGAAGACCGGAATTGTTACCGGATTAAGTGAGGATTATAAGGAAGTACTTTTCAGTGTGAACGAGCCGGGCGTGTTTCCAAAAGACGGAGAGACAGCCGCAAATACGGTTGGGCTGACCGTCAAAAAAGGGTATCAATTAAAATTTTCACAAAGTGGAGATACTTATGAGCTGAAAGAAGTGTTAGACGATAAAAACAATGTGGCGGCAACAGCGGGAGCTGATTTTCTGCCATTCGGCGGAAACAACTTCTATTTTGGAATGCGTTATGATGTGACGTTCACGCTGGGTGATTACATTGGAGATCTGAATTATTCTTTTACGGGAGATGATGACCTCTGGGTGATTTTAGACGGAAAACAGGTTGTCATTGATCTGGGTGGTATTCATGATGCATTGACGGATACCGTTGATCTTTGGAACTATATTGACAAAGAGCAGGGAGATAAAAATCAGGAACATCATCTGACCGTTTTATATATGGAGCGCGGAGCAGCAAAAGCAAACTGTAACATGAAGTTTACACTTCCGAATGCTAGTGTGGTCAAGGTTGTGGAGGATGATGTGCCGGTCATACCACCGGAGAAACCGGTCGAATTTACGGATAAGGATGTTGAGTATCACAAGACGGCAAAACTGACAGACTGGGAAAAACGTGAATACCAGATCACGCTTGATGCGAGTTCCCTTGTGACTTCGCAGACAACCGTGGAGCAGACACAGAAGGTGGATGTCATGCTTGTATTTGACCTGTCCGGTTCCATGAATGAAATTTTATCAGGAAGCAACAAGCTGACGGATTTAGGAACTTTTGCACAGGTAAAAAATTCATTAGATACCAACAAAGTCTATTACTGGAATAAGTATGAACAAAGTGGCTGGGGACCGTGGCAAACAAACGAAAGTGTTGGCATGGGTACAACATCGGTTTCCGGTAATAAATATGCAAAATATCCGGTCAAATATATTGACGGTGCCTGGAAAAAATATGTCAGCGGCAGTTACCAGAATCTGTCAGACAGTGATGTAATCGCAACATGGAATGCGAAACTCACCGCGCTGAAAGATGCCGCAAGCGGTTTTGTGACAGGAGTTGCGGAAACATCCCCGGAGAGCCTTATTGGAATCGCAACCTTCTATGGAACTGGAAACGGGTGGTATAGCAGCACCGAAGGAAAGCTAAATCATGGTCTTGCAAAAGTAAACGAAAACGAAATGTTAAAGGCAGTGAACGCTCTTTTTGCCGACGGTGGCACTTCCCCGCAGAAAGGGTTAGAGATCGCTTATCAGGAATTGAAAAAAGCGGTCGATGACAATAAGAAATATGTCATTCTTTTTTCGGACGGAGAACCTTCGAGCAACTCGGATCAATACCAGACAGAACTATCAGCGCAGAAATTAAAGACAGCAGGCTGCACGGTCATTACCGTAGGACTTGGTTTAAATGGCGATACAGCCACATGGCTGGAAACAAAAGTGGCATCCATAGGCTGTGCATTTACAGCGGAAACAGCAGAAGAGTTAAATAAAATCTTCCAGAAGATCCAGAGTACGATCACGCAGTCAAAGTCGCTGACCGGCGTGCAGGTGACAGATGTCATTGATTCCAGATTTGAACTGACAGAGGCAGAGATAGAGCGTCTGAAAGCGGACGGTGCGACCGTTACCGTAAATGAGGATCAAACGACAACGATAAGCTGGATCGGCCAGGAAGTGAAGCCAAAGGAAAACGGAACTGCCGGGTGGTGTAAGACGATTCAGATTGTGGCAAAAGAAGCTTATCTGGGTGGAAATAATGTCACAACGAATGTGAATCCGGGCTCTTATCTCAGCATCGGAGGCACACAGTTAGAACTTCCACAGCCGACTGTAAATGTCAGAATCCAATATCAGATTTCAGATGCCGAGGATACGATTTTTCTTGGCGAGAGTTTAGAGCAGTATGCCGAGGATGCAAAAGGACGCATGTGTGACAGCAATGACATAGATGCTTCCAAATTAAATATGATTTTCTATACGGATAAGAATTGTCAGAAAGAGATTTCCATGGAAAATCTGAAAAAAGAAAAACCAGAAAAAGATATCACGTATTATGCAAAGGCATTTTTTCAGGTTGAGGAAGCAACGGACGCTTCAAATGCAAACTGCACAATCAATGGTGTCGTTTATAAAAATAACACAGAGGTGGAGGCTGCCACAGTGGAAGGCGAGACTTACGCAGGCAGATATGAGGTAAAAGTAAAAACCGGAGTGCTGACACTCACAAAGAAGATCAGCAAAAAAGATATCAAAGTCAGTGAGGGAGATCCGGTCTTTACCTTTAAGATCACCAACCAGACGACAGGGGATATTTATTACAAGACACTGCGTTTTGGCGAAAAAGGTACAGAGGAGCAGACCACGACAAACGGATTGTTCAATGTGAAAGCGCAGACCACGTTAGAAGGACTTGCGCAGGGAATCTATCAGGTGGAAGAACTTGACACAATGGGATTTACCTTAAAAGAGTTTGAGGCGGACACAAACTGTGCGTCTAAGAGCAATGGAAATTCGATTCAATTTGCTATGGGTATCTGCAGTCGGGAGGAAGCGTGCAGCTTTGATGCAAAAAACTTTGTGACGACAGCGGCAGACCAGCATTTGAAGGCGGACAGTGCCAAGATCACTGCCAGAAATAACAAGACCAGAAACGACGGAAAATTGACAGATACAGACGCAGTAAAAAATAAATTTGTAATTGGCAATAAGGCAGAGAGTACGACCTGGGTTGACAATCAGTTTACAGCGGATGTGCGAAAATAATCGGAGGCAATGTGTATGAAAGAGATATGGAAAAAGAAAAAAATATTTGTGATTACAATTGCACTGATTGTTGGAATTATTGGAACAGCTACAACATTTGCAATTGTCACGGCAACAGCGGGAACAGTAACGAATACGTTCCGGGCAGCCGGAGTCACTACGGAGATTCAGGAAGAATTAGACGGTGACGTAAAATCAGGCAGTACGATAAAGAAAAATCCGAGTGTTCAAAATACCGGAATTTCCGATGCGTTTATCCGTGCAAGGATCACGGTATCTCCACAGCAGACGGATGTTACGCTGTTAAGCGGTGTCTGGAAGGACAGTGTTTTTACAGAAAAAGGGGCAGCGGCAGACCGTATCGCTGCGGAGACAACGTTATATGATCCGGACGGTGACGGAATCGGCTGGTATCAGGGTGCGGACGGCTGGTATTACTACAATAGCCCGATCGCACCGGGGCAGAATACTGGAACTTTATTTGACGCAGTAAAAATTGGAGAGGTCACAAAGAACTTTGACATCACCGTGTATCAGGAAGCAGTGTTTGCAGAGAATTATCATGCAGGTGAGAAGGCAGAATTAAATACTATACAGGATTTTTTTGCAAAAGTAACAAAATAAGTCAGAAAGGCGCAAAAGAAGATGATGAAAAAAATTTGCGGAATTTTATCTATGCTGATATTTCTTGGATTATTAGGAATCGCAGGTCTTCTGTTTGTTCCAAAAATCTTGGGATACAGCCAATATGCGGTACTAAGCGGGAGCATGGAGCCGGGAATCCCAGTCGGAGCGATTGTATATGACAAAGCGTTTTCCGACAAGACTTTAGAGGAGGGGGCAGTCGTCACCTATGAGCTGTCACCGGAAACGTTGGTGACGCACCGTGTTATTTCGGTCGATCAGGAAGACCAGACTGTCATTACGCAGGGAGACGCCAACAATGTCGCGGATGCCTCGCCTGTTGCTTGGCAGCAGATTGTGGGCGTGTATGCATTTCATGTTCCTTATCTGGGTTACATTTCGATATATGCAAAGACACCTGTGGGAATTGCGGTCGTATGCGGTGTTTTGATCGTGCTGATACTTTTGACGTTTCTGCCGGATATTTTTGAGGAAGAAAAAACGATATCAAAAACAAATGAGCATGCATAAGCAATAATAATAATGAAAGTTCTTGCATATGACCGGTGTGTGACCGACTCATGATAAAACAATATTGGAAAGCATACATAAGAGTTATTAAAAATTATAAAAAAGGAGAACAAAAAATTATGAAAAAAACAAAATTAGTCACAATGCTTGGAGCAGTATCTTTGATCGGAGCAATCGGAGCAGGCAGCACATTTGCTTACCTGACCAGCACAACCGGAACAGTCAGCAATACATTTACGGTTGGTAATGTAAACTTTGACGAGGAATTGCAGGGCGGTTTATCCGAATCAAAAGTTGCGAGAGATGCAGAAAGCGGATTATATGTGGATGCAGACGGAGTCAATGTATGGAGCGTGAAAGAAAATCAGTATAAGGATCTGGTTGCCGGAGAAGTGGTATGCAAAGATCCGACTGTACACATGGCTTCCGATTCTCAGGATGCATGGGTATTTGCAAAAATCGTAAATGCAAATCCTGATCTTACAATTGCTTACGCAGGTGACTGGGTAGATGTAACAGACGATTATAAAGATGCAAAGTCATTGACAGATATTGATTACAAAGTATATGCCAAAAAAGACATTATTTCCAAATCAGAACATTCTACAATTTTCAACAACGTAACAGTTGGCGCAGATGTGACAGCAGATACCACCTTTACACCAATCAAAGTTTCCGCATGTGCAGTTCAGACAGCCGGATTTTCAACTTACACAGCTGCACTTGGAGAAGTTTCCTTTAACTAAAAACTGAACCGGATTATCAAATATAAAAAATCATTTGAGCAGACTTTCATTATTACTAGGAGGTCTGCTCATTTTATGGTAAAATAAAAAAGTACCTGTCCGGATTCATTACGAAGTCAGGACATATGAAATGAGGGATATTATGATAAAAAAGAAAAGTGACCGTTCCACGATCCTTCTTTTCCTTCTTGGAATTGCATTGATCGCCATTGCGCTTGCCATGCTTGTGCCAAATCTTTTGAACTACAAAAAGTCGAACGATACCTATGAGGCATTGAAGGAAACCTATGTTTCCCAAAACGAACAGCCGGATAAGGAAGAAAATGTGGCGGACACAGGGGAAGATGATTCGTGGTATACAGATGTGGATATTCAGTTAGAAAAATTACAGGAAATCAATCCCGATATCATTGGCTGGATTCTTTTTGATAAACTCGATCAGATCAGTTACCCGGTTTTATATTCGGGGGATGATGAAAAATATCTCCGCACCGATATTTATGGAAATCAGACGATTGCAGGATGTATTTTTATGGAAGGAATGAATACGCCGGATTTTGGGGATTATCATACGATTTTGTATGGTCACAACATGAAAAACTTAAGTATGTTTGGCAGTCTGAAAAAATATAAGACAGAGGATTTTTACAAAGATCATCAGTTTTTTACAATCTATACAACGGAAATGGCGTACCGTTATCAGATTTTTGCCTATTATGATGTGCCGGAGACGGATGCAGTCTACACGGTCGGCTTTGCACCGGATGATACCTTTCAGAAATTTATTGATAATATGCTGCAAAAGTCCTATGATGATACAGGAGTGAAGGTCACAAAAGATGACCATATCATGACACTTTCGACCTGTTCTACAACAGGAAACCGTTTTGTGGTGCATGCAGTGCGCATCGGGGAACATGCGTTAGAAAAATAGAAACTATGGAATTACAAGGAGAAAAACAATGAAAAGACCAGAAGAATTAAGCCATATGCTGACAGAGATGTACAATGATACAAAGGAAGGGAAAATCCACTGGAATATCAGTGTGCAGACAACCGAAAATAATGAAGCGGCAGAGAAACCGGTAGAAGTAGAGGACGGTGTTTCCTGGACGATTGACGAGTGCTATGTTTCTTATTATTGCAAATACAAAGGCCAGGATTTTCTGATGATCACCTATGAGATGATCAAAACCGCAGGGGATAAGGTGCATACAACGAATATGATCTTTATGCCGCCGCTTGGCATCCGCGTGTTCCAGCTTCCAATGCTGCTGCCATATGCAATTCAGGCATCCGGTGTTCTGGCAAATCAGATTCACAATCTGTGGGAATTGCTTCTTACTATGAAAAAGGCGGACCCGGAGAGCGTATTCATGGAAGTGACAGCAGGCAAGCTTGTGATCGAGGATGAAAACTAATTGATACAGACGAGGTATCTTAACCATTTTAAGTAAACAGTATGTAAGAAAAAGATGTTCGTGGCTCTGGTTGTACCACAGAACATCTTTTTTCTTGGAAATCAAGCAAAATAAACGCAGAAAAGGGTGCTTTATAAACAGATTTTCTCAAAAAACCTGCAAAAAAATGAAAAAAAGCAACTGGAAATGATATACAATATTGTCAAAAAGTATATGAAAATGTAAATAATGTTGAAACTTTATAAAATAAGTGTTAAAATAATAACAATCACTGGTATGACCAGAATAATAATTTTTACAAGGGAGGAAACAATATGTTAAATCATGGACTGTTGTTTCAGGTTTACGGCGAAGGAGCTGCATGGCAGTTTCTTGGTTGGATTTTAGTTTTTGCTTGTCTCGTACTTGCAAATGAGATTGCCAGACGTACAAAAGCCGGCGGAATGTTATGTTTCGTTGTTCTTCCAATTATTCTGACAGTTTACTTTATTGCAATTTACGTTTCAGCAGCAGCGGGAGCTGAATGGGCACTTAATAACAATACATATGTACATATGACAAGCTGGTTCCATTATGCGAAGTTATATGCAGCTACAGCTGGATGTATCGGTTTTATGATGCTCAAATACAAATGGGGTGTTGGTAAAACACAGTGGTTTAAAGCTTTCCCATTTGTTATCGTAGCAATCAACATTTTAATCGCAGTTTGTAGTGATTTCGAATCTGCAATCAGAGGTGCACATGCACTTGCAGAGACAGGAACAAGCTGGTGGTTATCATCTGAAGGCGTATGGTTATACGGCGGATGGTGGAATGTTCTCAACGGTCTTGCAGGTATTATCAATATCTTATGTATGACAGGCTGGTGGGGAATCTACAGTTCCAAGAAAAAAGATGATATGTTATGGCCAGATATGACATGGATGTTCATCTTAGCTTATGATGTATGGAACTTCCAGTATACTTACTTAAACCTTCCGACTCATTCCTGGTATTGTGGTGTTGCATTATTACTTGCACCTACATTTGCTGCAGCATTCTGGAACAAAGGTGGCTGGATTCAGAACCGTGCTAACACATTAGCATTATGGTGCATGTTTGCCCAGGTATTCCCATTATTCCAGGATCAGGGTAAATTCGCAGTTATCCCAAGGCTTTACGCAGACGGATTCATGGATGCAGCAACACATCCAACAGCAGCAGATCCTACAGCACAGGGTGTGATCTCTGTTCTTTCAATTGTAGTCAACGTTGTTGTATTCGCTGCGATCATCAAACGTTCTATGAAGTTAAAGAAGAATCCTTACAAAGAAGAGATCTGGAAAGGCACAAAAGATTACGAAGAAGCTATGTCTCGTGCGGAATAATCTTCATCTGATCTGTAATGAAAAATGAGCACTGTATGGTGCATGAAAAAAGTCTGCTGGCAGGTAGTACCTGTCGGCAGACTTTTTTGTAGAGGAAAATAAAAAATCTGTTTTATTTACACATCTCCGCAATATCATAAATCAATTTTCTGGAATCTTCCCATCCAAGGCAGGGATCTGTGATAGATTTTCCATAAATATGGTCGTGGATCTTCTGAGAACCCTCTTCAATATAACTCTCGATCATCACACCTTTTACCATGTTATGGATGTCTTGCGATAACTGACGGTTATGCATGACTTCCTTGACAATACGGATCTGTTCTTTGAACTGTTTGCCGGAATTGGAGTGGTTTGCATCAATAATGGCAGCCGGGTTCACAAGATCCATTTTGGCATACATATCGCAGAGACGGATCAGATCCTCATAGTGATAGTTCTGCGTGCTGTTGCCGTGTTTGCTGACGGCACCGCGGAGTACAACGTGGGTTAATGGATTTCCGGTTGTCTCCACTTCATAGCCACGGTAAACAAAATGGTGTGGATGCTGGGCAGCATAAACGGAGTTGAGCATAACGGCAAAGTCACCGCTGGTTGGATTTTTCATCCCGGATGCAACATCAAAACCGCTGACGGTAAGACGGTGCTGCTGGTCTTCAACCGAACGTGCACCGATCGCAACGTAGGAGAGCAGGTCTTCTACATATCCCCAGTTTTCCGGGTAAAGCATTTCGTCTGCACAGGTAAGACCGCTTTCTTCAATTGCACGGATGTGCATTTTGCGCATGGCGATCAGTCCTTCCACCATATCAGGTGCTTTTTCAGGGTCAGGCTGGGAAGCAATTCCTTTGTAGCCTTCGCCGGTGGTACGTGGTTTATTCGTGTAAACACGCGGGATGATGATCAGCTTGTCCTTGACATCTTCCTGAATGGAAGTAAGACGGCTGACATAATCGCATACAGAATCTTCGTTGTCTGCAGAACAAGGTCCGATGATGACAAGAAAACGGTTGTCAAGGCCTTTGATCACATTGCTGATCTCTGCGTCACGCTGTTTTTTTAACTCCTGCAGTTTCTCTGACAGAGGATATCTTTCCTGGATCTGGGCAGGAGAAGGTAATTCGTTTAAAAATGTAAAACTCATGTTGAATCTCTCCTTTAGTATGTACTACCAGTCATTCTAATAGATTGTGAATAAGTTGTCAAATTCACAGGCGTTCCAATTTTTTATACAATCCATAAAAAATATTTATGTTCCATTGCATAGTGATTCGTAGTGTTTTAAAATAATGGATATAAAGTAAAAAGGAGTGGGAACATCAATGGAGATAAAAGGAAAAACAATTGGGGCAGGAAAACCACTTTTATGTGTTCCAGTCATGGAAACGAAGAAAGAGGAGATCATTGCGGAACTGCAGACGCTTGCAGGCAGTGAGGCAGATGTGATCGAGTGGCGTATAGATGCGTTTGAGGATTATAAGAATTACAATGCGGTGCGGGAAGTGTTTGCTGCGGCAGCGGAATGTATGAAAGAAAAGATTTTTTTGTATACATTCCGCACAAAAAAGCAGGGCGGTATGGGAGAACTTGCACCGGATGAACTGAACGATCTGCATGATCTTGCGGCAGAGTCCGGGTGCGTGGATCTGCTTGATCTGGAATTTTTTGAGGAGGAGCATCCGGCAAGAAAAATCAGAAAGCTTCATAAACAGGGCTTGAAAGTCATTGCTTCCCACCACGATTTTTATGAGACACCAGACCGTGAGGTCATGAAAATGCTCTTAGAGCAGATGTGTGCAGGAGGCGCAGATATTGTAAAACTTGCAGTCATGCCACAGAATATGGAGGATGTTTTAAAACTGTTATCTGTGACGTATGAGTTCAAGGAAGAGAATCCGGACACGCCGGTCATTACAATGTCCATGGGAAAAATGGGAATGATCAGCCGACTGTGCGGAGAGAGTTTTGGTTCGGCTATTACCTTTGCTACACACAAAAAGGCGAGCGCACCTGGGCAGATGGAGATGCACGAGGTAGCGGACATCTTAGAGAGAATCCATAAAATTATGTAACAATTATAAAATTATTATAAACACCGACAGATGTCTTGACACAGATATTTGCCGGTGTTATTATTTAACACGCTTAATACATAACAATGTTAACTAATGACAGGCGGTGAGTGAATTATGGATAAATTATATGAAGAACTTTTTCGGTCGATGAATCAATTCCGAAAGCTGAAGTTTTCCGAGATGTTTCCGGAATTGTGTAAGACAGACTTTTTTGTGCTGTGTACGATCATGGATAAAGGAGAGAACGGTCAGATTACGATTTCGGAACTGGCTGCGCGGGCGAAGATGCTGCCTCCGGCAATTTCCAGAACGTTAAAAGGGTTAGAGGAGCGTGGATACGTGGAGCGGAATGTCAACAAGAATGACAGGCGCAACACCTATGTGGAACTGACGGAAACAGGAAGACAACTGACAGAGGAAGCCAGACAGACAATGTCGGATTTTGGAAAGTCAGTGATGTCACAGGTGGAGGAGGCAGATATGAAACGCTTGATTTCTTATTTGGATAACATTTACCATATTGCGGAAAAAGAGATTGAAGCTAGAAAATGGCAAGGCAGAAAGGAAAGGGAACATGAGTAAGATTTTTAAAAATATGATTCCATATTGGAAATCAATTGTGATTATCATTGCGTTACTCTTTGTGCAGGCATGGTGTGATCTGTCACTACCGTCTTACACATCGGATATCATTGATGTTGGTATCCAGAACAATGGTGTGGAACACGTAGTGCCGGAGGCATTGACTGCGGATGAGTTCGAAACGGCAAAGTGTATGATGACTGAGGACGAAGAAAGTCTCTGGGAGAGCATTTATGAAAAAGACGGAGACATTTACCGTCTGCAGGTAACATCCGAGTCAGAATTAAATGAGATAGACGAGACGTTATCAGTTCCGCTTATCATGAATTATCAGATGAGTGCCATGGAGGAATCTGCGGTAAAAGAGCTCGTTGCAAAGCAGACCGGGACAGACGAAAAGATGCTGGATAAAGATACACTGCTTTCCATGCGGGACAGCGTGGAAGATACAATCAATACAATGGGAAGCTCACTGGTAAAATCCATGGGTGTTGCCTATGCAGTATCCTGTGATAAAGCAGCCGGACTGGATGTAGATAAAATCCAGAAGACCTATCTTGTCACAGCCGGACTTAAAATGGTCGGCATGGCGCTTGTAATCGGAATTGTAACGGTTCTGGTCGGATTTTTTGCATCCCGTGTCGGTGCCGGAATCGGTAAAACATTGCGTGAAAAAGTATTCAAACAGGTGGTCGGATTTTCCAATGCGGAAATGGATAAGTTTTCAACGGCTTCCCTTATCACAAGAAGTACAAATGATATCCAGCAGATTCAGATGGTATCGGTCATGCTGCTTAGAATGATCGCATATGCACCGATCCTTGGACTTGGTGGTGTCCTTAAAGTCATGCAGACAGGTGCAGGAATGGGCTGGATCATCGTTCTTGCAATCATTGTGATCCTTGGTTATGTCATGGTGCTTATGGCGGTTACAATGCCAAAATTCAAACTGATGCAGAAATTAGTGGATAACATTAACTTGGTATCCAGAGAGATTTTGACAGGACTTTCTGTTATCCGTGCTTTTGGCAGGGAGAAAAAAGAAGAAGAACGTTTTGACGTGGCAAATAAAGAATTGACAAAAACAATGTTATTTACCAACCGTGTCATGACCTTTATGATGCCGGGTATGACAATGATCATGAACCTGCTTTCTGTTGGTATCGTGTGGGTTGGCGCGCATAAAATTGATGCAGGAACCATGCAGGTTGGTGCGATGACTGCGTTTATCACGTATGCAATGATGATCGTAATGTCGTTCTTAATGCTTACCATGATGTCGATCATGCTTCCTCGTGCAGCGGTTGCAGCAGATCGTATTGATGAGGTGATTCAGACAAAATCCTCTATCCGTGATGCAAAAGAACCGGAAAAAGTGACAACACATAATGGTGTTATTCAGTTTTCACATGTGAACTTCAAATATCCGGGTGCAGAAGAAGATGTGCTCCATGACATTGATTTTACAGCAGAACCGGGACAGATAACTGCCATTATCGGAAGCACCGGCTGTGGGAAATCAACACTGGTCAATCTGATCCCGCGTCTGTATGATGTGACAGAGGGAAGTATCACACTTGACGGAAAAGATATCCGGAATATTTCCATGTCAGATCTTCGTGAGGAGATCGGTTTCGTACCGCAGAAGGGTGTTCTGTTCTCCGGAACGATCGCATCTAACCTGCGTTTTGGAAAAGATGACGCGACAGATGGGGAAATCAAAAAGGCAGCAGAAATTGCACAGGCAACGGAGTTTATTGAGGCAAAAGATGATAAATACGAGAGTGCTATCGCACAGGGCGGAAGCAACGTTTCCGGCGGACAGAAGCAGAGACTTGCGATTGCAAGAGCAATTGCAAAAGATCCGAAAATCTTTATTTTTGACGATAGCTTTTCAGCACTGGATTTAAAAACAGATGCGGCACTTCGAAAGGCACTTGCCGAGAATGTAACAGACAGCACCGTGATCATTGTAGCACAGCGTATCAGCACGATTTTGCATGCAGAACAGATCTTAGTCTTAGATGAAGGAAAAATTGTTGGAAAGGGCACACATGAGGAATTATTAAGGTCATGTGAAGTTTACCAGCAGATCGCAAAATCGCAGTTATCCGCAAAAGAACTTGGACTTGAGGAAAGTGAGGTGGCTTTGCATGAGTAAAGAGCAGGAATTTAAGACACAGCAGCCACGCAGAAGAGGACCTATGGGTCATGGCATGCAGCCGGGAGAAAAACCGAAGAATTTTAAGAAATCCATTAAAAAGCTGATGAGCTATATTGGAAAATACAAAATTGCTATTTTTATCGTCATGTTTTTCGCGGCATGTTCTACCGTGTTCAATGTTGTTGGACCTAAAATCTTAGGAAAAGCAACCACAACTCTGTCAGAAGGGTTAATGGCAAAGATTCAGGGAACCGGAAGCATTGATTTTGGCAAAATCGGAAGCATTCTTTTATTTGTGCTTGGTCTGTATTTATGCAGTGCGATATTTAATTTTATTCAAGGCTGGATCATGACAGGAATCACACAGAAAGTGTGCTATCGGCTCAGAAAGGAAATTTCGGAAAAAATCAACCGCATGCCGATGAAATATTTTGAGAGCCGTACTTACGGTGAGGTTTTGTCACGCATTACAAATGATGTTGATACGCTAGGGCAGGGACTAAACCAGAGTATTACCACGATTATCACGTCGGTTGCAACTCTGATCGGTGTACTGGTGATGATGCTCAGTATTTCGCCGCTGATGACACTGATCGCAATTGTGATCTTACCGATTTCCATGGGACTGATCGGTTTTGTGACAAAAAAATCACAGAAGTACTTCCGTGCACAGCAGGAATATTTAGGACATATCAACGGACAGGTGGAAGAAGTATATGGCGGTCATCTTGTCATTAAGGCATTCAACCGCGAAAAAGATACCATTGAGGAATTTGAAAAGACAAATGATATTCTTTACGATTCTGCATGGAAATCACAGTTTTTATCCGGTATGATGCAGCCAATCATGATGTTTGTCGGAAACTTAGGATATGCGTGTGTTGCTTTGGCAGGTGGACTGCTTGCCATTAACGGAACCATTACCATTGGTGATATCCAGGCGTTTATCCAGTATGTGAAAAATTTCACACAGCCGATCCAGCAGATCGCGCAGGTGATCAATCAGGTGCAGTCCATGTCCGCAGCTTCCGAGCGTGTATTTGAGTTTTTAGAGGAAGAAGAGGAAGAACAGATTGCAGAACATCCGGCAGATGTATCAAAAATCACTGGCGCAGTTACATTTGATCATGTTCATTTCGGATACAATCCGGAGCAGATCATTATCAACGATTTCAGTGCTGATGTAAAACCGGGACAGAAAATTGCAATCGTTGGTCCGACAGGCGCAGGAAAGACAACTATGGTAAAACTGCTTATGCGTTTCTATGATGTAAACAGTGGTGCAATCTGTCTGGACGGAAACAATATCAAAGATTTCAACCGCAGGGAACTCCGCGATGCGTTTGGAATGGTATTGCAGGATACCTGGCTGTTCAAAGGAACGATTATGGAGAATATACGTTACGGTCGTCTGGATGCAACGGATGAGGAAGTCATTGCAGCAGCTAAGGCAGCAAGGGCAGACCACTTTATCAAGACTTTGCCGGGCGGTTATCAGATGGAACTGAATGAGGATGCAAGCAATGTATCGCAGGGACAGAAGCAGCTCCTTACGATCGCAAGAGCAATTCTTGCGGATAATAAGATCCTGATCTTAGACGAGGCTACTTCTTCGGTCGATACAAGAACGGAGATTGAGATTCAGAGGGCAATGGATAACCTGATGAAGGGAAGAACCAGTTTTGTCATTGCACACAGACTGTCTACAATTCGTGATGCAGATCTGATCTTAGTCATGAAAGACGGTGACATTATTGAGCAGGGCAGACATGAGGAGCTTCTTGCAGCAGGCGGTTTCTATGCAAACCTTTATAATTCACAGTTTGAAGATGTTGTGGCTTAAAAATTTTCAGGCGGCTCTGCGAAACAGGCACGTTTGATTGCGTCGTCTCCATATTTATCACGGATTTTGTCAATGGCAGAATTTAATTTGGAAAGCCGCTCAAACTTATCCTGATCGAAAAGATTATACTGTTCGTAGCTTTCATCAGTTGCTTTGCTTGTAGATACGCCGAGCAGACGGATAGGGGAATGATCCCAGCCCTGATCAAAGGCTTTGAGAGCAGTTTCATAAATCTTCTCGGTCACATTTGTGGCAGAGGGAAGTGATAACTGCTTACAGCGATGATGAAATTCATTGTCTACGATTTGAACCTGCACAACACTGATATAGGCTTTATCATAACGGATGCGCGCACCCACAGTCTCACAGAGAGACAATAAAATGTGGTGCGCGTTTTCTATGTCTGTGACATCATAAGGGAGCGTGACAGAATTGCCGTAGCCTTTGCTGGCCGGGGATTCGGCAGTGACGGAAGACGAACCGATTCCGTTGGCAGATTCCCATAAATAGTCTCCCTGTGATTTAAAGTTTGAGAGTAACATCTGCCTGTCTGCCTTTGCGAGTGCACCAATCGTTGTGATTCCAAGAGCACGCAGTCTTTTGGCAGTAGATTTACCGCAGCCGAACAATTCTTCGACTGGAAGCGGCCAGAACTTTTCAGCCATTTCTTCCGGAAAAAGTGTATGAACACGGTTCGGTTTTTCAAAATCAGACGCCATTTTGGCTAACAATTTATTTGTGGAAATTCCAATATTCACAGTAAAGCCAAGTTCCGCATAAATCCGGTCTTTTAATTTTTCTGCAAAAGCAACAGGATCACCATAAAGCTTTTCGGTTCCGGTCATGTCACAAAAGGCTTCATCAATACTGCATTGTTCAATCGCCGGAGCAACTTCCTCTAAAATATGGATAAACTTTCTGGAGGAAGCAGCATATAATTCATGATCCGGTGGGATCACAACAAGATCAGGACACTTCTGTCTGGCATGAGATAATGGCTCTCCGGTCATTATGCCGTATTTCTTCGCGGAAGGAGACTTTGCGAGGACGACTCCGTGGCGCATCTTTTCATCGCCGCCGATCACGGCGTTGATCGTTCTTAAATCCTGTGCATCCGGGTTCTCACGCAAACGTCTTGCAGATTCCCAGCTCAAAAAAGCAGAGTTTACATCGATATGAAAAATAAGAGAGCGCATACAGATTCCTCCTTGGTGCAATTTTTGTATAGGCATTTGCGGAACTCAGATTCAGGTTGTGAAGATTGTGAAAAATTAACAAAATTTTCGAAAACACGCTTTCGCTACGCGTCGCTCGCAGCGGTACTAGCATGCCAGCCACAGCTAACGCTATGTCTGCCAAGTAAGAACCAATCGAACTTGTTCGATTTTAGCTCACTCAGTGTTTTCTCAAGCTTTTGTCAATTTTTCACAATTCTCCAAGTCTGCTATGAGTTTTGCAATTTTATAATACAATTTACATTAATTATAGCAAACCAAGTTGAATCTGTAAATGAAAAGCAAATATATGTTCGAAAAAGCAATGCGTTGCGCTCGGTATATTGCAACTGAGGGAGCAAGGTATGAGTGAAGCGTAAATTATGCTGTAAAAGGCAACATAAAATCAGTTTAATAAGGGAATGATAGGAAAGAATCAGATGATTGCGAAACTAAAAAAATTGGCGAGGTGATTTTATGGTAAATATTCGAAAGGCAGCAATGATAGGCTGCGGTTTTGTGGGTTCATCCTCTGCCTTTGCATTGATGCAGAGCGGACTTTTTTCTGAAATGGTAATGATCGATGTGAACAGGGAAAAAGCAGAAGGTGAGGCAATGGATATCGCACATGGTCTGCCGTTTGCAAGACCGATCAAGCTTTATGCAGGAACTTATGATGACATTGTGGATGCGGCAATCATTATTATTACAGCGGGAGCAAATCAGAAGCCGGATGAGACGAGATTAGATCTTATTCATAAGAATGTAGAGATTTTTAAGTCGATCATCCCGGAAATTGCAAAACGCAATTGCGAGGGACTGCTTTTGATCGTGTCAAATCCGGTGGATATTCTGACGTACACAGCGTTAAAGCTGTCAGGTCTTCCGGAAAACCGGGTGCTTGGATCGGGAACGGTGCTTGATACCGCAAGGTTAAAATATCTGATCGGTGAGCATTTGAAGGTTGATAACCGCAGCGTGCATGCTTTTATAATCGGGGAACATGGGGACAGCGAACTGGCGGCATGGTCGAATGCCAATGTTTCCGGTGTGCGTCTGGATGCGTTTTGTGAGATGCGTGGGCACTATTTTCATGAAGAATCGGAAAATAAAATTTATGAGGAAGTGAAAAATAGCGCCTACGAGATCATTCAGCGGAAACAGGCAACTTATTACGGAATCGCTATGGCGGTAAAACGAATCTGTGAGTGTATTATCCGAAACGAGCAGTCCATTCTTCCTGTGTCGTCCATGATGCATGGCATTTATGGCATGGAAGATGTGGTGCTCAGTATGCCGGCAATCGTCGGGAAAGACGGTGTGGAGGCGGTAGTTCCAATCGAACTGGATGAGGAGGAGCAGGAGCAGTTAAAAAAATCAGCCAGTCTTTTAAAAGATTTAAATAAGAAAATTTTTGCCTGACAGACGAAAAATCTCTTGAAATTTATATTGTTATCTGATATGCTTAATAGGCTGTGTGAACAGAATATCAGATAATTTGCAGCTGTAGTTTAATGGATAAAACATCGGACTCCGACTCCGACGCTGCGGGTTCGATTCCCGCCAGGTGCAGTAAAAAGCAAGGCTCAAAACCCAGTAAAATCAATGGATTGCGAGCCTTGAAGAAACAAACGTTCTGATTACTCGTGATTACTTAAAAAAATACATAAAGAAAGGAATTTCTTTACAAGTTCTACCAAAGATAAATCGACCACGAGCCGGTTTATTTTTTTGCGCAAATTTAGGACTTGTTATATAATCATGGTAGTATAATATTTTTTAAATTACGAAAGAGGAAATTATGGAGCACAATATTTTAGTTATCGGTAATGGTTTTGATTTGGCTCATGGATTAAATACCAGGTATGATGATTTTATGGCATACATTAAGAGAGCAGCGGAGGATGCCAGTTTTATAGAAAATCAATCTGAACGTGATTTTGTTAAAGATTGCATAGGGCATAATGGATTTTTAAGATATTTTATGAGTTATACAAATAAAGTGCCTGGATGGGTGGATTTAGAAAAACTAATAAAAAGGGTAATCAAATATTTCGAATTGTTCTTTAAAAACTATTATCACTTTATAGATAGATATGATATCACTCTGGATTCATATGAGGCGGAGAAAACAAAAGGAAACGCTGGAAGAGTAAAGATGTGTTTGCTCTCATTTGAGATGTTGTACGACAAGAATAATTCATTTGGAAATAAATATTCAAAACAATTAATGGAAAAATATTATACGGTTGAATTTGGTTTGAATAAGCGTGAAATATTGAAATTGCTAAAAGAACAATTAGACCAGGTAATAAGGCTTTTGCAAATATATTTAAAAAATCACATGGATGAAAAGCGTGATAGCTTAAAAGAGATTCCACAAATCAAAGAAATAGATCCGTCATATGTAATTTCATTTAATTATACAGACACATATAAAATTTATGGAATAGATTCGGAAGATGTATTTCATGTTCATGGAAGTCTTGATAAAAATAATATGGTTTTGGGATTTAATGATGATGATGAGAAAAACTTGGATTTTATATATTTCAAAAAGTATTTTCAGAGAATACAGAAATTAACCGGTTATATTGACAATGATAGATTTCCATACAAGGATGAGAGAGGTATTACCTATGGTAATGCAACGACTGTTCATTTTTACGGGCATTCAATGGATAATACAGATGGAGATATCATTAGGAAACTAAAGAAATTGTCTGATGGATTTGTGATATATAAATATAATCAAGAGGATTTTGAACAGAAAGTAATCAATCTGATAGATGTGTTTGGAAAAGAAGAAGCAACCAAGCTTATTCAGAACGGATTTATTAAATTTGAACCGTGCAGCGAATAGAAGCTGCACGGTCTTTTGGCTTTATTTGAAAATATCTATAAATCCAATCATTCGTAGAATGGCAAGAATTCCTTTTATAATCCACCCAAATAGTTTGAATGCTAGAATAATAGGAAAGAACATTATGTAAAATAGTAATTCAATCATGATTTTGACCTCCTAGAAAATCTTGCTAAAAATTTTGATACCCCCCGGGGTGTCTTAAAATTTCTATATAAATTTTGATTTTGATTTTTTTTAAAATTTGGTTACGATTTGATTCAAATACTCCATTTTGAGATGAAATGGAATTTTACCACGATAAAGTGCCTTATTCATGATACGTTATCGATAATATACTGCCTAGACTTCATATTTGCGCCATTTTCGAATTAGAAGCATTTTAATGTATTCTTGACTGATTTATACTGAAATGCTCTTAAATTCGATTTTATGAGTTTGTACGATGTGAAAGCACAGGCGCAGTGCTTCAATCTTTATCGAGAGCAGTATACACGCCGTCTTTATTAATAAGGGCAAGCAGTCCGTCCATATCATTACATAAACGCATTAAGCTTTCGGATCTGGTTGCGTCCTGCATCTCCATGATGATTTTATAAGCATCCTCAAGCGTTTTCAATTCATCAACTGACAATTCGACACCTTTTAATCTGTTCATTTTTATCCCTCAGTATTTAAACGACATAACCGGCGGCATGATCTGCCTGGATATGATCGCACTTGTTATATTATTATTTTAACGATTATTTATTTTTTTTCAACACAAAAAACCGCCTCCGGTAGTGATCCGGCGGGCATCCTCTGCGGCGGTTAGTTTAAAAGTATGATTTTTCATAACAAACTTGTTTTAAATAACTGATTTTTCGATCAAGTTCTCCGTCTAAATTTATAGCGTAAAGCATAATATCAGACGGGGCAGCTTCAAGAAGCTTTTCGTATCTTTTCAATTCCGGCATAGAATCAAGCCACTTTTCCCATTTTTCACACTGCACATTTGCACAATGTTCAATTTTTAGAAGTGCATCGCCCGGAACGTAGGAAACCGGGTTTACATACCATGTAATTTTCCCGCATTCCGCAATATGTGCAATTGTCTTGTAATCGCCGTTTTGTTCAACTGCCTTGTTGCATACAGTAATGCCATTACCAAGGCATCCTAGAAATAACTCAAATTTTTCTTTGCTCATTCTTTTATTCCTCCATATTTTAAAATTCACAGTTATCCAGGTAAAAGCAAGCCGGGGAATCGAACCCCCGGAAAACGCCGCCGCTTGCCTAATCTGCTAAAATCATTCTAGCTGTATTAAATACATAAAGCCTGTTGTAGCTGTGGTGCTTAAAATCTCCATTATTAGCGATCGTCCGCCCGGTATTTTCATATTTTAATGATAAAACAATGAGATATTTCTCTAGTAATTCATCCGGACATTTTAAGCATTCTATAGCGTTTTCAATCTCGCTTTTTTTACTATTCCAGTAAATGCCGTCGATATGCACTCGCTTTTCTTCTTCTAGTTCTTTAAATTCTTTCATAAGTTCTGCTTTCGTCATAAAATCAACATTCCTTTCTATTTTAAAATAAAACCGTAGCCGCTAATCTGTGCTGCTCTTTGAAATTCTTCTTTTCCATATCTTCGATACATTTTTTCAAGATTTTCAGAAATGTCAAACCCGGCAAGCTTCAATTCATGTAGTATCATTATTTTTTCAATCATAAAAACAACCTTCCTTTCATTGTGTGCCCTGTCTCATCGGTGCAGGTGGGGCAGTTCCTACAGACCGCCGGGCGGCGGTTTCGACTAATTGTAAAACATTTCTTGCATTATCTGGTGGCATTCCAAATCAGATTTGCTCCGGTGCATTTCCTTGTAATCCTTTTCGGCTTTTGCCCGTGCTTCTTTTTTGGTATATCCTCGATTTCTCCAAAGGTCATATAATTGTTCTATCGTCCAGTCCTTCATATTTTCCCTTTCTGGTCTACCATCATCAGAGCCGGGTGACCATCCCACGGCTGACGCTCCAGATCAGAGCGTTTCGGCTATGCTATGCAGATTTCAAATACATCGCCTTGGACGTGTTCAAAATCAACTATTTCAAAAATACCGATTCCGTAAAAGTCGGCTGTGAGTTCCCCAAAGTGGTTATACTCAAATGCGATGTTGTTCTTTTTCAGCTCATTGATTGCGTCACTGTTCTTTGTTGTTCTCCATGTAAAACGCATTCCCGTCTTTCTCATATTTAAGCCCTCCCTATAAAATTTCCGAAATCTGTAAAATCTGCGCTTCGCTCAAATGATCAATAACCACATGTCCGTTTGCGTCGCTCAATTCGTATTCATCCGGAAGAGTAGTAAAGCCGTCAAATTGATTTGAGATATAATAACCTTTGCTTTCTAATAATGCTGTTGCTGTTTTCATATCGCTCATTTCGTTTTCCTCACTTTCTTATTTTTTATTAATCCCGGCGGTTGCTTTGCTGCGTACGGCTGAACCGCCGCCGGATGTGTTAAAGAACTGGGGAGTATTTCTTTTCGGTTATCGCAATCGCTGTTTTCATTCCCTCTACAAATGCGTATTCATTTGTTGCCGTGATTGCATCGTTCAGAAGTTCCACAAGTTCGTCATAGATACTTTCACTTACATATTTTTTTAGAGCTTCTTTGAACTGCTCCGTTTCCGGCTGTAATTCTTCAAATGTTCCGCTGTTTACAATGTGGTTCATTCCTACAATTTTCAAAAATTCATCCATTTTTATTTCCTCGCTTTCTGTTGTTCTTGATGGTTATATATTACACAATAATAGAACAAAATACAATATAAAAGTTATACAAAAATAGAACTTGTTAACGGTATATTTATTGTTCAGGAGTTACACAATAATAGAACTTTTAAATTACATATAAATAGAATTTGACAATTACATATAAATAGAATATAATATTACATACTGATAGAACGAAAAGAGGTGAAAGAATGGAGTACGGCGAAAATGGATATTTGGATTTTTCCAAATTGTGGAAACTACTAGAAAAAAAGAACTTAAGACAACAGTATTTAATAAACAACGGAATACATAGAAACACAATATACAAATTGAAAAACAACGGAAATGTGACAAGCGAAGTTATTTGCAACTTATGTAAAATACTTAGCTGTCAGCCAAAAGACATATTAGAATACATTCCTAATAAAAATACTACTGATTAAACTACCAAAGATAACAGCCATAAAATAGGCACTTTGGTAGTTTTTTTATTTACTCCAGATAAAACAAATTTAATTTACAGAAGAAAGAGAAAAACTCTATTTACAGAAGATGTAAAAAATAATTGAATTTGATTGGAGAGAAAATATATGAATGAATTGAAAAATTATGAAACGCAGACACTTAGCAGTTTAGAAGTTGCGGGAATGGTAGGGAAAAGGCATTGTGATTTGATGCGTGACATCAACCGTTATTGTAAGCAAATCAACGAAGCCAATAATGGCTTGGTTAACGAACGCAAAATTGCGTTGGTTGATTTCTTCCGAGAAAATACATACAAGGATAGTAAAGGAGAATTAAGACCAAGCTACGATATAACCAAGAAAGGTTGTGAATTTATAGCCCACAAGCTAACCGGAGTAAAGGGAACAGCTTTCACAGCTCAATATATCAATCGTTTCCACGATATGGAGCAGAAAATTCAGAAAAAGCCAGAACCGCAAGCAGTACTTCCAGAACCGAGCCCGTTCGATGATTATTATGTCGTAAAAAAGCCGGAAAGCGGTCAATGGTTTAATAAAAATAACTGGAAATTAAAAATAATATTAGAGCGGTTCGGATGGTCTAGAAAATTTTTATATCACAAGATTCTTGTTGAGTTGTCAGATTTGCATAATCTGCCAGCAGTAGAAAAGATGTATACACTGACATACGGACGCAAGCCGGAATATAAGCTTAATCTACTAGATTACAGCACAGATCTTGCCAGAACAGCAACGAGGTATATTAATTATTTACTTATCGAAGAGGATTAGAGCATATAAGCGGCTTGAAATATAGCCGCTTTTTTTTATTTCGTGAAAATGCTGAAAAAGTTTGTTAGAATTTACCAATAGACATAATACAGAAGAATAATAAAGCAGTCATACCATTCCATAAAGTTATCAAGTAACGTTACATGAAACGTTACTGTAACGCACTGTAACGCCCTAGATCATTCTTATTCTTTTTCTTTAAGTTAAAATTTAAAAAGAATTAAATAATAAACATAATATAAATATATATAAAAGGGATTGTGATAATAATTAAGCTTGACAGATTAAAAAAAATATAATAATCTCATAGCAAGAAGATATTAAAAGTGAAGAAGCATTCGGGCAACGGGCGGAGCTGATCCGTCGAGGACCCGAAGAAAACGGAAGTCATGCAGCCGGCGTTGATCTGATTGAAACACAGATCCGCCGAGCTGTTTTTTTTATAATAATTATCTAAGTACTGGAGAGAGGAGATGTATATTATGTCTGATAAAAATACACTAAAAACAGAATCAGGAGTAGAAGTATACGAGGATAAAATATCAGAATACCTTGACCAGTACATAGAAGAGCACAACATAGAGGACATGCATAAAGAACCACAAAGCAGATGGAACGCAGCTTTGTTATATATAAATAAATATTTATTTAAACCACATCCAGAATTGTTAAAGAGTGAGAATAGATTGAGCAATACTTATGATCTTGAGATTATAAATAATATATGCGATAGATATATAGAGTTATGTTATGAGTACGATAAAGAGATTAGTATATTAGGATTTTGTAAGCTAACCGGAATAGCACAGGATACGATATATCAGTGGGGAGCTGAAACGTCGCGGCTCGGCTCATCAGCTTCGGAGATATATAAAAAGTTGACCCAGGAACGAGAGGAATCCCTTTCGAATATGCTGATTTCTGGAAAAAGAAACCCAGTCGGATTACTTGGAGCTTTAAATAGGCATTACGGTTGGAATATGGGGCAACCTAGGGGCGGATCAGTTGAAAAACAACAGTCAATTGAGCAGATTCAGCAGAGATACAAGCCTGCTGAATTGCGCGAAAATGGTAAACAATTAGAATTGCCGAAAGCGGATTTCTAACATAGAATTGTATGTAGTTATCACACAATTTAGAAAGCCAGTAAAATCAAGGCTTGCAGAGGTTTTGAAAAATGTCAACTATTCGCAATAGTTTTGTTTAACGAATAGTTGAAAAGTATAACAATGAATTGTACTAATTGTTTTTAAATAATACACAATTATAACGTGTTCAAAGTTATTCTGGAACTGATCCAGAATAGACCCGGGGCGGGGGTCTGGTGGAAACTACCTCGGGGCGGTAACTGAGTCCCATAAGTTAATTTAAAACAAAAAGACCACCTGCCAATGAACGATATACACATACGATGCCACATAATTTCTGCAAAGTTACGGAAGGGTGATTAACATGATTGCTAAACTTGAAGGAATGCAAAATGGATATGTATTGTTAAGATCATCTACGGACGAAGAATTTCAAGCAATCCTTAAGCGGTATAAAGACGCGAATAATTTTAAATGCATTATCTGCAACAAGCATACTGCTAAATGTTTTAAGCACACAGGGATTTTATCAGATTCCACAATAACGATAAATAATAAACTGTCGAGTGGTGTATTTTACATCAACGGAGTTTTCTAAATTCAATTTCTACATCAGATAAAAATTCAAAGAGTTACATTCGATAACGATTTTCAAAAATTTTTAAAAACAAAAAAGAGGTTTTAATATGTCAGATTGTAAACAGTGTTGCGGAACTTGCCGGTATGGTTCATACGACAAAACAGATGGCTATGTATGCGTAAACGGTGACAGCGAGTATGTGGCAGATTTTGTGGAGTACAATCATGCGTGTGATGAATGGGAGAGTAAATAGTGCGGGTAGTATCACAAAACAGAAATTTTTCATTTGATTTTGACCGGACTACATTCTGGATGCAGGATGAATATGTGTATGCCAGAATTGATAGTAACGATCAAGTGATTGGAAAATACGAATCAAGACAAAGAGCACAGCAAGTGTTTATTGATATGCACAATGCATACAGTCCAATACAACTAATGAGTGAGAGCCTAAGTGAGGAGCAGATTGCACAATTTGTCGGTTCAAAGAATGTGCCTATCAAATGTCTAAATCTCGATATTCCAAACTCTTCAATAACCGTATTTGAAAATGCAATATATTATATGCCGGAGGAATAGATTAATGGTAATTGTCAAAACAGTCATATCAACATTAGATGTTTTATTAATCTTGCTATTATTCTTTGTTGGCAGAGAATCAAAGGATAAACCTACAGCAATAGGCTTTGGAAGCATGATTATGTTGTTGATTATAAATATTTTCCTTGTGTGGAGATAATACAACATTGGGCTATTGCCAAGCGGTAAGGCATTGGATTTTGATTCCAGTATTCGCAGGTTCGAATCCTGCTAGCCTAATTGAGGAATGGATTTAACGATTCATTCCGTGCAAGGTTTCTTCTGGGTGTTTCATTCACACCTCCTTCGCCACTAGGACAATTCTGTTAAGGACGGTGCAAGACCGTCCGGTGGTGATCACCGCAGAAAGCGGTATTTAATGTAAGCCTATATGGTGTTGAACGGCGTCGTTCCGTAATTTGCAGACGTGCAATCCATATAGCAGTCAATCACAGTTCGGACATCTATCCCACGGTGCCCGAGCTGTGAAAATGTAATTCCCATAAACAGATAGGTGGTGGCGGAATAGGTAGACGCTTTAGGGCATTAAATTGTCGGTTGAGTTTCGGAGTTAAACCAGGTAACCCGTGCGGTCAAATGCTGAAACAGTGTACCCGTAATCCAGCTTAGGTAGCTGGCTCATGTGAGGTGCAAATCCTCACCCACCTATTCAGCCAAAATTTTTCTGTTTGAATGTAGGCGGTCTATGTTTTGGCTGAAAATGAGTTGCCGGTGAAATGCTGTAAACCGGATAGTGCAATGCATGGCACGAAAAACATTATTGCTAACCGTCTGATGGCGGTTATTGGGATTTAATTCAGTGGTAGAAGACACGGCTTATATCCGGGTTGTCGCGGGTTCGATTCCTGCAATCCCAATGCGTTGCAGAATAGCATTTGTGTGACAAGGTTGACGAATTTTGGTGTAGCAAATGAAATTCTTCTTGTGATGGAAGCGTTGTCGACTTAAAAAGCGTGAAAACAGGACGATGAAAGTTCGTTGACGATTATGGAAAGGTATATCGCGTGGAGCAATTACGGTGAGGTGCACCAATAGTCCGTGAGGTCGGTTCGATTCCGGCACTTTCCATGCGTCCAGTTCGCTACCGGATAGACAGGAGTAAGCGGTCACTGCCCTGTTGAATTAAAATAACGCTGATTCTATCAGCAACCGCATATGCACTTATCTGATGGTCAGAAAGAGGTCTCCAAAACCTCTAACGGTGGTTCGATACCATCTGGGTGCGTTTATCTTTATCTCCACTTAGTCGGGTACTACTGCAATAGTTCCGGTCGATGGGAGATATATGGATAGTAACGGCATTATTGGAAACAGTAAACCCTTTGCAAAGTATGAGTTGCAGCTCGGAAATGCATTGGCATGGTTTGGACTGACGGAGTTCGATTCTCCGTGCCGCTATTTGAACATTGAAAATTGAATATTGGCGGTTGAAGTGGTATAATTTTCCTATCACAAAAGATTGGGGGAATTTGCATATGAAATGTTTACGTTGCAATACTGAAATGAATCATTACAAACTGAATAAAGACTGGCAGATTTACGGGAGAGAGTACAATCCCGGAAACGGATATGCAATCAGACAGAATCCGCATAATCCACAAAGCATATACGAGTGTCCAGAATGTGGTTATATGGAATTGAGTTCAAAGTATTGTGAAAACGAAGATATTTAAAAGCGAATACCAACCGTCAATATTCGATGGTTGGTATTTTTTTTACGCAAAAATGAGGTGTGAGTATGAAAGTAAGATTTTTACAGGATGTGGAAATAGACGATAAAAAACATGGATATAAGATGCTTATTGATAAAGGGGATGTACTTGAAGCAACAGAGCATGAAAATCATTATGAGTTAAGAAAAAAGAACGGATGGGGAACGATGGCTCCAAAGGAATGTGAAGGAGAAATATACGAAATTATTGAATAATTTGCATGAAAATGAGGTTTAAGCATGGTTCTTAATGTGTCGGAAGAACAGAAAAAGTTTATTGAATCGCAAGGATATATGGTTGTTGAGTTCAAATTGTGGTGTCGGAAATTAGGCAAGATGATTCTTGAGTATATTGAAAAAGTAATTGATACTTGGCGAGAAATATTTTTGTTTATACAAGAACAAGCAATTAAGGTATTCAAGCATATCAAGGATTTTGTGGAACAGCTTTCAAACGAATTGGAGCCATATATGAATTCCTTGGATTATATGGATTGTGGAAAAAAGAAATATCTGTTTGTTCGGTCACTTGGAAGAGCATATGAAGCGAATGAAAGAGGAAAAGTTATTTATCACAGATGCAGGGATAGGTGTTGAATATGTGTAGATTTTACATAATAGGGCAACGACTTCCGATAAAAGCGAAAGTCAGAAATAAACTTACAGGCAATATAAAAGAATATAAGGCTTATGAGGTTATTAACGGAAAATTTTTCTTGTGCTTTGATAATAAATTTTTACCGAAACTAATTTATGAGATGGTAAAAGATGTGTGATTTTTGCAAAAATACATGGAAAAATTTGAAAGGTGGATGAAAAATTAGCATGGCAGAATTAATGGAATCAATAACAGATGAATTAACTAAGCAGATGGAACATGATGCATTTGCACGGTATATGAATCCACCAGAGGGATTGACAGACGCACGTTGTAGCAAATGTAACCGCCTGTTAGGTAAATTCAACGGACAGGCTGAAATCAAATGCCCGAAATGTGGGAAAATCAATAGAATTGGGGTAGAATGATGTTAGAGGTAAAAGCAACAGACGGACAAGTGGACATTACACAAATGGAAGGAACAGAAAACAGACTGATTTCTGATATTGGAACTATTGCACATAAGGCAATGCTTTTAATTGCAAACGATGGTGCAAAATCTGCTGACGAAGTTCATTTAAAGTATGGAATATTAGCAAGGAAACTTGTTGATTACATCGAAACTACTGTACATAGAATTGATGAATTAGGAAAATAGAATAATTCAGAGCACCAGCCGTAGAGTGCCTACGCAGAGAGCCGAATTTCCAAGATTTGAGGAAAGGAGGCTCTTTTTTTTGGTTTCAGAACAAACAAAGTCAACAGCAGACAGCATTAAAAATTACATAAAGCAAAACGGAATTGAATACCAATCGTTGTATGACCTTTTGGATGTGGCGAAAGTGGCATTTGAAAAGGAAAACGACACGGAATGGGCATTGAAAGTCACTTCGTACATAAAAGATTGCTGCAAGTGGGCGATTCAGAGCAATGTTGAAGTCGTGCAGATGGATGATTTGTATTGGAAAGCCATGAAAGCTGAAGCTCCGTACCATTTTGAATCATTCCTTTTTTACATGGAGAAGAATCGTAGACCGGAAAAGCGATTCTATGAGCCGAGAAAGAAAACCCTTGGAATTGTAGTTCAAGATTTGCAAGACTTGGAAGATGGATTGCTTGAATTTTTGGGTATTTCGCTTCCACCGCGAGTCGGCAAGTCCACTCTTTGTATTTTCTTCCTTGCTTGGGTTATAGGACGGCATCCAGAAAGCCACAATGCCATGTCAGGTCATTCAGGAATCCTTGCTGATAGATTTTATCGGGATGTATTCAAACTTACGGAAAACGAGGAATACACGTTCAAAGAGATATTCCCGGAAATCAATCTTGCAAACAAATCTTCTGAAAAGAATGAGTTGTATTATTCTCCAACAGAAGCATTTGCCACGCTGACTTGTCGAGGTATTGACGGTACATGGACCGGTGCGGTTGATATTAGTTCAGATGGATATCTGTACGTTGATGATATGGTTCGCGACAGAACCGAATCATTAAGTCCTATTCGATTGGAAAACAGATACCAAGACTATTTAAATGTATTGGTTGACCGTAAAAATGACGGCTCTAAAGAGCTGATGGTCGGTACTAGGTGGAATGTCCTTGACCCATTAGGGCGTGTTGAAGCGGAAAACAAGAACAATCCGAAGTACCGGTTTCGGAAGATACCGGCATTGAACGAAAAGGATGAATCTAACTTCCAATACGATTATGGCGTTGGATTCTCAACAGAATACTATCACAAGATGCGTGATAGGTTAGACCGCAATGAATGGATGGCTAAGTATCAGCAGATGCCATTTATTCGAGAGGGGTTATTATTCCCATTGGACGAGCTTAATTATTACAATGACGTCCTCCCAGATGGAGATTGCGTTACTGCAGCGGCATGTGACGTTGCGTGGGGCGGCGGAGATAGTTTATCAATGCCATTCGGTAAATTGTTTGGAAGTACAAGCGATGGACCTATATATATTCCGGATTGGATTTTTAATAGGGGGGATAAGTATGTTACGAAACCTCTTGTCGTGGCAAAGACGCTACAGCACAAACCAAACATGGAGAAATTTGAAGCGAATAATGGTGGGGACGAGTATGCGGAAGATGTTGACCGCTTGCTAAAAGAGCAAGGGTTTAAAACAAACATTACCTGGGCGAAAGCAAGTAATCAGATTGGTAAAATGGCGAAGATTATCCAATATGCACCGGATATAAAGCGGCGATTTGTGTTTTTAAAACCAGAATTGCAGCCGCCGGAATACAAAGATGCTATGGAAGAATTGGGAATGATTACCCAAGTAGGAAAGAATGAGCATGAGGATAGTGCAGATGGGTTGGTGCAGTTATTCCAGCTATTTGACGGTGGCATGGCTAAGATTGAAATTATGAGCAGGGCAGAGTTAGGGATATAAAGGAGTGGTATTTTGAATAAAAGAAATTTGAATCTTGAAAAATATGGAATTTCCGGCAAACGGTACAAAGAACTGTGCGGATTCTGTGAGCAGTATCCGGAATGGAAGAAACAGCTAAAATACAGCAATGATACAGTAAAAAGCATTGAAATTACAGATATGCCGATTACTCACAACAATTCTGACGCCACTGGAAATCTTGCAATGAAACGATATGAACTGGAAAAGAAGTGCGCATTGATTGAGGATACTGCAAGACAGACCAGCGATGATTTGAGCCAATACATAATCAAATCCGTATGCTATGAAGTTCCGGTAACGTATTTGATCGCTTGCGAGGAAATGCCGATTAGCAAATCTGCATTTTATGAAATGCGCAGATATTTCTTTTATCTGCTCGATCAGAATAAGAAAATATGAAATGCGGAAAAAAAGGACATACTTTCGCGATATATTGATATTGTCGAAAGAATCAAGAGAGCCATGAGCTGTAGCTTATAGGCTCTTTTTTTATGTGGAGGTAAATACTGTGGAGCTTTTCGGAAGACGGCAGATATTTTGCGATAAGCCAGTAATTGATAAATCGAATATTTTGGAAGTCTTAAGCGACGCATTTGCCATTCATGAGCAGAATAGATCGGAAATGCTTTATTTGTTTGAGTATGTAAAAGGCAGACAGCCGATTCTTGATAGAGAGAAGCAGTACAGGCCAGAAATCAATGAGAAAGTCGTTGATAACATGGCATCTGAGATCCTTGAATTTAAACTTGGTTATGAATTTGGATCGCCTATTTCATACGTTCAAAGAGCAAGAAAAGATATTAAGAGCCGAAAAGCTCTTTTTTCTTTTTTCAAAAACCTGTTCACTTCTGAAGAAAGTAAGAAAGAGGATTTAAGAGTTGCTGCACTTAATGAAATGATGGTTGAGGAATGCAAAGCAGCAAAAGATCTGATGCTTGCAAAGGATGTTAAAACCTGCGGTGTCGGGTATCGTTTGATTCTTCCTAAGCGACTTAAGACGGTTGTATCGGTATTTGACATTCTGGTGCTTAACCCTATGAACACGTTCGTTGTATACAGCAATGATGCATATAGGGAACCGGTACTTGGAGTATCTTACTTCCCACATAGAGACGGAAGTGTCACTTTTGGGTGTTATACAAAGACTTCGTATTTCAAAATTGAAATGGGTGTTACTAAAGGGTTTGAAAAGTGGTTTACAGAAGAGCCTAATGTGTTAGGTGAAATCCCGATTGTCGAATATATCAATGATTATGACCGCATGGGATGCTTCGAGAGGGTTATTCCTCTTATGAATGCATTGAACACCGTTGATTCTGACCGAGTAAACGATATTGCGCAACACGTACAGAACATTCTTTGGGGTGACAATGTGGCTCTTGATAAAGAGCAATACAAAGAACTCCGAGAGAATGGAATGATTCTTACGAAGTCAGAACAAGGTAGAACGGCAACCTTGAAGTACTTGGAAAGTGTTCTTAACCAGTCAGAGAACCAGACGTTGGTTGATTATATAAAGCAGCAAATTCTTGATATAACGAATACACCAAGCCGGTCGGAACTTTCTGGTGGGAGTACTGGAAGTGCAACAAATATGTCGACCGGATGGATGGCTGCTGAAACTGATGCAAAAGAGAAAGAGCAGATTTGGGCGGCTTCTGAAAGAAGAGAAACTTATATAATTTTGCAGATTCTTAAAACAAGTGATGAAGTTGATTCTGATGTTGCAGAGTTGAATCTTTCAGATATTGAAATTAAATTTTCACGTTCTCGTACTTATGACTTGGCAACTAAGTGTAATTCACTTGCTACTCTCATTAAGATTGGAATTGACCCATTGAGAGCAATTGAGGTTGTCGGATTGTTTACGGATCCGCAGCAGGTAACTCTTGATTCGGCAGAGAGGATTGACAAGATTCTGTTTAAGGATTTTGAAAATAAGGTAAATTCGAGTGAGGACGACCCATATGAGAAACGGCAACCGGACATTACGGACCAGCCGTCAAAGGTATCTGTATCTGATGAATAAGGTATTTTGAGAGCTTAGTGATAGGTTCTCTTTTTTATACATAGCAGGGAAGCTATTAAAAAACGCAAAAGACAAGACAAGTCATTAAAACGGAAATAAAGCGCGGAGGGAACCGCCTGAACAAACGCAAGGAGGATTTATGGCAGAATTAAAAGATTTATTAGGCGATGCTTACAAAGAGAACATGACATTGGAAGATATCAATGCAGCATTAGCGGATCGTGAGTTTGTTGATAAAAGCCAGTTTGATGGATTTGTTCCAAAGTCACTTCTGGAAAAGGCAAATTCGGAAGCAGCGGACTACAAAAAGAAATGGAAAGCTGCAAGCAGTGAACAGGAGCAGAAGCAGATTGAGGAAGCTGAAAAGCAGGCAAGGATTGAAGAAGAATTAAAAAATCTTCGCCGGTCATCAAAGGTCTCTGAATATGAAAAGCAACATTTGGCTTTGAAGTATGACGAGAAGGACGCAAGAGAGATTGCGGAAGCTCTTTATGACGGAGACATGGACACTGTGTTTCGGTTACAGAAAAAACATGAGGAAGCTTTACAGAAGGCAATCAAGGCTGACTTGATGAAAGATATGCCGACTCCTCCAGCAGGGAACCAGACAACTATTGATTATTCAAAGCAGATTGCAGACGCACAGGCAAATGGAGACATGGCGCTAATGGCTTCGTTGATTCGTCAGCAAGCAGCAGCGAACGTAAAACATTAATTTTTTTATAAGGAGATATTAAGATTATGGCAGATGTATTTGCAATGAGTGGAAACACTCCTAATTATTCTGGAATGCTCTTTAATAAGGGCAACACAAAGACACCGTTTTCAACAATGATCGGTGCAAAAAGAAAATATTCTGGAAGCACAGAGTTTGTAACTGGACAGGAATATGAGACAGCCACAGGTCACCAGCCTAAGATTTCAGAAGCTGCATCACTTACTGCACCGGACGCATCTATTATTATTAGAGAACAGAAAACCAATGTTACACAGATTTTCCAGGAATCCGTTGGTACTTCCTATGGAAAAATGTCTAATATGGGTACATTGAGTGGAATCAACATCGCAGGACAGCAGGCAAATCCAATTTCAGAAGAAGATTTTCAAGTTGCTGCAAAGATGGCAAAGATCGGACAGGATATTGAGTATACGTTCCTTAATGGTGAGTTCCATAAGTCCACAAACGATAATGATGCGAACCAGTCAAGAGGACTTCTTGAAGCGATCACATCAAACGTTCTTGATGCAGACGGAAAGAGCCTGTCGTTCATGTTGGTATGTGAAGCATTAAAGTGCATCAAAGATGCAAACGGAGACATTACCAATATCGTACTCGGTCTTGATTCTACAAGCAGAATGCAGTTAAATGCTGATGCTGTGGCAAATGGACTTACAATCGTTGAAAGCGGGAGAGATGTAAACGGTATTGCAGTTGATAAGGTACTTACACCGCTTGGAACTGTTTATTTAAGAGATTTATTTTATCTCCCGGCAGGAACAGTTACTTTATTTGACCCATTCATCATGTCACCTGTTGAGCAGCTTGTACCGGGCAAAGGCAATTTCTTCTTGGAAGATTTAGCAAAGACCGGTGCAGGCATTAAGAAGCAGATTTTTGGACAAATCGGACTTGATCACGGACCAGAATGGTATTCTGCAAAGATTACCAACTTATCCTCTGCAATGCCTACTGACAATGATATGGCAAGAAAAATCTATTCTGTGACGAAGGTTGAATCTGATGCTCCAACGGCACTTGGAACACTGACTATTGCATCAGCAGCCGGAAGTGCAACAGGAAAGACAAAGATCACGGTTACAGAGCCTTTAACAGAAAACAATACCTATAAATACAAGGTAGATGAAGCTGAATCAGTTGTTAAGTTAGGACAGTCTGTAAGAACATGGCAGGCATGGAATGGAACAGACGAGATCGAAGCTGAATCCAACAAGGTAATTACCATTGTTGAGTGCGATAAGTCTTACAATGCTGTTAAGGCAGGTCATGCAACCGTAACTGCAAAGACAGAGTAGGAGATGATCAAGGATGGAAGAGCTTTTGAAAGAACTGAATACAGATTTGGAAGCTGAATTGTCTTCTGAATTGCATGATGATTCCGACAAGGCTCTTCTAGCCTTAAAGGTAAAAGGAGCCTATTATGCCGTAAGGCGAAAACGAAATTACCGAGAGCATCATACAGAGGAGTTTATCGACAAGGATATGAAGTCAATGTATGACATCATCAAAGACCTTGCCATGTATGACTGGAATCATATCGGAGCAGAGGGCGAGACAAGCCATAACGAAAATGGTATTAGTAGAACTTGGAATGCGAGAGAAAACATTTTAATGGAAATAACCCCATTTGCAACGGTAGTATAGAAAGGTTAAGGTGATCCGAATATCTCCCGACCGCAGGGTTAAGCGGTAACCGCATGGGATTTCATACGGTTAAAGAAGAGTGAGCGTGACCATTTTTCCAGTGCCGGCAATATGGTTGCAGGCGGCGCACCATGTAGCGGTGGAGGGCGGTGCGCCAAAGTACAACAAAAGCGGGTTGATCAGACCCGCTTTTGTTGTCTTGTCTTTAGTTTTTATGCGTTAGTATGAATAGTGCTATAAACACAAAGGTTAAGCATATGAAACTGAACATCTCAGGTCTCATGTTGCAAATGAAAGCGTGTAGCGCAACAAATATGCGTTCACCATATGTACCAACAAACAAAAGGACAAGGTTCAAGAAATCTTCCCATTTGAAATTAAATTTCTTCATAGTCTTGCTCCTTTAAGGTTATTTTCTTGGGGCAATTAGCAATTTCGTACCTATAACCCCAAGCGAGCAAGAACTACAATGGGAATTGATGCAAGACTATACGGTAAATGGGATATACCGTGTGCTAAATCCGTGACTTATTCACGAAAATAAAACGTGTGTCTTTTATATTGTAGACATAAGTTTTCAGTTGCATGCACCTCTTTCATGTAATATTCACGCTTTCAACTATAGAATACTACAAAATTCGCGAGGATTCAACAAAATATGCGTTCATTAAAAAAGAACAAACAACCGTTCTATTACGCCACCTACGATGCCGAAAAAAAGGTATACGAGCGTGACGAGGACGGAAATATCAAATACATAGAAATTGACGGAGAACAGATTCCAGTCGAGATAGGAACAGAACCAGGTTATAACGACCCGGTTCTTTTTTATGCCAACATTTCCGCAGGCAAGGGCGATGTGCAGGCTGATGTGTTCGGAAATAGCGTTGATTATTCCCGGACAATATCTACTTGCGATATGGATTGCCCGATTACGAAGCTGACACGGCTATGGATTGGGCGTGAACCACAATACAATGAGGACGGCTCTGTGAATGGCGATAGCGCGAACTATGAGGTTGCCGCGCCGCCTGCGAAAAGTCTGAATGGAATTGTAATTGCGATTAAGGAATTACCGGAGGGTTGATATGGTTTGCAGACAATGCGGAAAAGAACTTCCAAAGAATTTTACTACAAATATTTGCCTTGAATGTTCCAAAGAAAACGTAAGAAAGATTTTCAAAGAGAATCCGGAAATCAAAGATGCGTTTAGGGAATCTATTGAGGAAATGAGGAAACCGGAAAACATGAAGAAAATGGTTGATGATACTGTTAGGTTCATGGGTGCTATACAGTCTATGCAGAAGAGGTAGATATTGATATGACATTGTCGAAATTATCAGAAAAGTGTAAGGCTTGCCCGAAAGTTGATTCGTGCGACCATAAGAGAATGGAAATGTGCGCTTTGGCAGAGTTGCCACAAAGGGCAATGGCAGAAGTTACAGCTACGGCATCAGTAAGTGCTATGGCTCCGGTTCTGCGAGAACGGATTGACAGTCCATTAAGTCCATTTGCTTATCGAGATGAACTTGAAAAGGCATTGAATGAAGCGCATTTTGGAAACAGATTTATGATGTTTGGAGCGTGAAATATGGAAAACAGAAAAATCAATATTCTTGGAACTGAATACCGGATTGAAACCCACAAAGTATCAGAGGACAGCTATTTGGAAGATAACAAACTTTCCGGTTATTGTGGAGAAGAAGAAAAGCTGATTGTTGTTGCTGACATGTCGGAAGAAAAGTATTTCACCGGCATGGACGAAAAGGCGCAAGAAGCATACCGAAAGAGAGTCCTGCGTCATGAAATCATGCACGCATTTTTGAATGAGAGCGGATTGTCCGATAGTTCAAACCAGTATGGCGGCGCATGGGCGAAGAATGAGGAAATGGTTGATTGGTTCGCTATTCAGTCTCCGAAGATTTTTAAGGTGTATTCGGAGTTGGGGATTCTTGATACACCGATTTCAAGTATTCCACCATTACAAACAGGCGCACTTACTCCACGTTCTATGATTTGGGGCGATAATGGCACCGAATATCTCGGAGAAAATGCAAAAGGCGCTACCGAAGCGTTGAAGAACATTTCAGATGGTATAAGAAAAGCCGCTGAATCGGCAAAACGGGCGGGGTTACTGAATGAGTAAGACTATTTCATTCGGTTTGTCTGTATCGGAAATCGACAGGGCAATCAAAGAGCTGCGCGAATATCAAAATAACATCGACAAAAAATGTGAGCAGCTATGCTTTGAATTATGCAAAGCAGGAATGCCGATAGCGCGGTCATACATAGGTGAAAGTGGCTTCGGCAGGTATATCCGTTTGTCCTCTGAAATAACACCGGAGAAAGCCGGATGCAGGGCAATCCTCATTATGGAAGATTCACAGAAGATTGTGAGTAAATGGAAGAATCAAGATGGTGTGCAGAGTAAAGAAATCTCCCCGGCGTTGATGCTAGAATTTGGTGCAGGACTTCCAGCGCAGAATCCGGCGAACATTCCGGGTGTTGGTGCAGGAACATATGGTACGCATGGAAATGAACCGGGATGGTGGTACATGGACTTGCAAGGCGAATGGCACTATTCAACCGGTATTTCTCCGAAGATGCCAATGTACAATGCCGGAAAGGAATTGAGAGAAAAAGTTGCAGAAATAGCCAGAGAGGTATTTAGATAATGTCATTTGAATGGAATACATTTTATACACATTTTGAAAAGAAAATGAAAACTGCATATCCGAAATGCAAGGTCGGGCGATATGTTACACCAAAGAAAACTGACTTCCCATATTGTGATGTAGCCTTAAGCGATACATCTGGCGGCAACTATGATTTGGAAGGAAACGAAGGGTCGCAGACACCAATGATTACCATATCAGCGTATGCAGTTGGAAGCCTTGCTGATAATACTTGTTATACGATTTGCAGTAAAGCAAAAGAAATTATGCTTAAGTACGGATGGCAGTGTAAAGTTGGTCCGATACCTGTTGCGAATGCAGCAGATCCGAATGTAATCCGCTGGCTTGTGAGATTCCAGCGGATTTACGCAGACGGAGACAGGATAGAAGAAGTACAGACAGAATAAACCCCTCGATTCCGATGGGGTTAGATAAATGAAACTTAGAGCCGAAAGGCTCTTATTTTTTTACACCGGACGTCAACTCGAGAGGCGTTCGCTGACCGCAAAAAGATAGCGGTGGAAAGGAAAATATATGGCAGAAGTTGAAAAGAAAGCAGTAAGCACGATTGGAACAATTTTGGAAGTAAGCGAAAATGGTACTACATGGGAAAAACTGTGTAAAATCAAGTCTTATCCGCAGTTAGGTGGAGCGCCTGAGCAGATTGAGGTGACAGACTTGGAAGATGAATCGCAGGCTTTTATCCCTGGCGTACAGGCACAGGATGCTATGGAGTTCACAGCAAACTATACCTTAGAAGCTTATACAGCGGTTAAGGCAAAGGCTGGCAAGAGCTTAAAATACCGCTTAAAAATGGGAAAAGATGGTGCAGACGGAGTGGCTGCATGGGATGGACAGCATGATGTATTCATCAACGAGGGAGCAGTAAATAGTGCACGTGAAATGACGATTACGGTTTCACCTTCCACAAAAATTTCAGTCGGAGCTGCAACAGCCTAAGATTGAAAAGGAGATTTTATTATGGCAACAGTAAAAATTAACAACAAAACTTATCAGGTACCAGAATTAACATTTAGACATTCGAGAATGTTTGAACAGATGGGATTGCCACTGACCGGATTAAACTCACCGAGCTACTTCTTCACAGCAGTAGCCGCCTTTATTGCCGTTTGTGTGAATTGTCCTGTTGAGCAGGCAGAATATTTAGCAGAACAGCATGTTATGGGCGGTGGTGATTTACAGGATATTTACACAGCTTATGTGAATGCGATCGGTGACAGTGGTTTTTTCAAAAAGCTCCTTCAGGAGAGCGAGGAGACGCCGAAGACTACGAAGAAATCTGCACAACAGAAAACGGAGTAGAGGTTGTCGAAGAAAAAGAAGTCACATTTTCTGGATTGATCGATGATGTATGGCTTCCAGCAGCACTTAGAATGGGGATACCTGTTGATGTGTTCTGGGAGCTTAATCCCAAGTACATGTATATGTACCAAGATAATTATATCAAAGAAAAAGAAGAGCAGATAAAATTACTTGATGTTGCTGCATATTATCAAGGCTTGTATGTGCATCAAGCAATTGCATCATGTTTCAATAAAAATGCAAAATATCCAAAAACACCTTATTCACTGGTTGAAAAAGAAAAACCTTTATCTTCAGAAGAGAAGTTTAAATTGTGGATAGAAGAATTTAATAGAAAATTTGACGAAAATCAAGGAGCGGACGTGTCATAGCGTCCGTTCTTTTTACTGGCTATCACGTTGGAAGATAGTCATTGACCTTAAAAAGCTATAGGAAGTTGGTGAGATCATGGGAGCAGCAGATATTGATCGTCTGGAAGTTGAAATTGAAGCGTCTGCCGTAAAAGCGAATAGGGCTTTAGATGCATTTATCAGCAAATTAGAGAAGTTGAGTTCATCTGTTGGAAAAATCAATGGAAGTGATTTAACTGGATTTGCAAATGGAATAGAGAAAATCTGCAAGGCAAGTTCCGGGATGTCAAATATCAAGACATCTGATTTCACAAGACTTTCAAAAAATATTGAAAAGATTGCGTCTATCAACACCGCAAGCATAAATGCTACATCATCAGCACTTGGAGTAATGGCAAAACAGCTATCATCTTTCAGTGCGGCATCTACAAATGCATCTGCAATCAGTGAGTTTGCGAAGAATATTTTTAAGCTTGGAAATAAAGGTGTTACAAGTGCTATGGCGAATATGCCGAAGTTTGCAACAGCCTTTAACCAAATGATGGTAACGATTTCCAAAGCACCACAAATGAGCAAGAATATTATAGATATGACAAATGCTTTGGCAAATCTGGCACAGGGATTAAAGGGAACGCAATCAGCCGCTTCACAGACAGGCGGAAGTGCAAGTAAATTATCAAAGGTACTTAATACGCTTACTACCAGCACACAGAAGAGTGGAAGAAGTTTTAAAAGCTTTGCACAGATTGCTGGTTCTTTCTACGCAAACTTCTTTATGGTTGCAAGAGGAATACAGAAAGCATGGAAAGCTGTCATGTCCTCAATGGATTATGTTGAAACGTTCAACTACTGGAATGTTGCGATTGATAAAATCGGTACTGAATTTGGAAAGCAGTTTGAGCAATACGGATATGACAGTGCTGAAGCTTACGCAAATTCGTTTGCTGGCAGATTAAAGACTCTTACCTTAAAAATGACAGGGTATGAGATTGGAGATGTTGGAGACTTATCTCTGACTGGGAATAAGAACCTCGGTCTTGACCCAGAGCAGTTAATGAACTACCAGGCAAAGATTGTATCTGTGACTAATGCAGTCGGTCTTTGCGGAGAAACCAGTACCAATACGGCAAAGGCATTGTCCATGCTGGCGGCAGATATGTCCTCATATACCAACGAGGATTTATCATCTGTTATGACAAATTTCCAGTCTGGATTGATTGGACAGTCAAGGGCACTGTATAAATTCGGTATTGATATTACAAATGCCACATTACAACAGTATGCATATAATCTTGGTGTAACAAAATCACTGTCCGCAATGACGCAGGCGGAAAAGATGCAGTTACGTTTGATTGCAATTTTAGACCAGTCAAAGGTTGCTTGGGGAGACCAAGCAAATACACTTGGTTCTGTAGCGAACCAGTACAGAATCATGAAACAGCAAGTATCAAATCTTGCGAGGACAATCGGAAACTTATTTCTTCCAATTATAAAAAATGTACTTCCGGTTATTAATGCTATGGTAATGGCATTGAACCGGTTATTCACGACACTTGGATTCCATTTCTTTGGCTCAAACTGGCTGAAAGATTTACAGGATGGAACAAGTAAAGGATATGGAACAGGGCTTGAGGACTTGGGGGAAGATGCGGACGATGCGGCTGATAGCCTTGGAAGTGCGGCAAATGCCGCTAAAAAGCTTAAAGATGTTACGCTTGGAATTGATGAATTAAATATCAATGACCCAACATCCGACAGTGGTTCGTCTGGTAGCGGTTCTGGAGCTGGCGGTGGTGTTGATTTATCCGGTGCAATCGCAGATGCGTTGAAAGATTATGAAACTGTATGGGATAGAGCTTTTGCAGAATCAGAAAACAAAGCACAAAAAATCGCAGATGCTATTTGCAGTGCATTTAAGCGTGGCGATTATGAGGGCATTGGAACGTATATCAGCAATGGTATTTCTTCTGCATTGGAGAAGATTAACTGGGAATCAGTCTATGGAGTGGCAAGAGATTTCGGTTCTGGATTCGCACAGTTTTTGAACGGACTAATTACACCAAGATTGTTTGGTAATGTTGGCACGACAATTGCCGGTGCTTTGAATACGGCTATTTATACTGCACTTTCGTTTGGAGAAACTTTTGATTGGAATAACCTTGGAAATTCCATCGCAGAGGGAATTAATAAATTCTTTTCTACGTTTGATTTTAAATCAGCAGGAAAAGCATTAAATACTTTTGTTAAAGGATTAAAGGATGCTATCAAGGAAGCTATTAAAAAGGTAAAATGGAAAGACGTATTTGATGGAATTAAAGACTTTTTATCAGAATTAGATGTTGATACAGTTGCAATCCTTATCAGTGCATTTACACTTAAATACGCAGGAAAAGTATTGACTAGCACATTGTTTAAAGAAACAATAGCATCATTAATTGCAAATAAATTTGCAGGTGCATTCGGAGCTTCATCCGTAACATCGATGCTTTCATATATTATACCAATAACTGTATCATTGGCATGTGGCATTGCATCTGTAAAAGTTGGCAAAGACAGCCTTGATAAAGCAAATGACGATTTTAAAAAATCTTTGGAAAGTGGAAGCTTTTCCGATGGATTTTCTACTGGTGTGAAAACAACGTTAAATCCTTTTGGATGGATAGATGCCATTGGCGGTGGAATTATTAGTGGACAGCCAGATTTGGAATGGTTAAAAGATATGCCTAACCAAGAAGATTATAAAAATCTGGATGATTACAATAAGGCACTTGACAATTTTAATAAGAATTTAGAAGAAACGAATGGTCAATTTTCTGGCGGATTCAGTCTAAAAGAATGGATTGATGAATGGAAAGCTTTAAATGGTCTTGATGATGTTGATTTACATGCAGAGGTGGTATTACCTAATTTGCAAGAAAAAATCGGACAGTTCAAAGACAACTTGAATGAAGCATGGGGTAACTTTAAATTTAATCTCTCTGTGGAAATAGATAATATCAAAGAAAAAATAGCGGAAAAATGGGGCGAAGCAAAGCAATACGCAGAAGATAACATTTTTCCTTGGTTCACGAAAGAAAAGTGGATTGAAATTGGAAACGGAATTAAAGATGGACTTTCTGAAAAATGGAATGAATTTTCCGAATGGTGGAGCGAGACAGGTATAGTCGTCTGGTGGGATGAAAATGTTGCACCGTGGTTTACGAAAGAGAAATGGAACGAATTAGGGGATAATGTAAAAAATGGATTATCGGAAAAGTGGGAAGAATTTGATACATGGTGGACTGATACCGGATTCTACAAATGGTGGAACAGTGATGTTGCACCGTGGTTTACGAAAGAAAAATGGTCTACTTTCGGAACAAACATTAAAGATGGGCTTTCTGGCAAATGGAATGAATTTTCAAATTGGTGGGAAGATACCGGATTCTACAAATGGTGGAATAATGATGTAAAACCTAAATTTACGAAACAAAAGTGGACATTCGATGGCGTCAAAGATGGACTTGGTCAAGCGTTTGAGAATGCTATAGCAAAGATAAAGGAAATATGGAATGGTTTTGCTGATTGGTTCAATCAAAAAATGCAATTTAGCATACCTAGCGTAAATGTATTTGGACATCAAATGGGTGGCGGCACTGTTTCACTTGGTAATCTACCTAAATTTGCAGAAGGCGGCTTTCCAGAGACAGGGCAGTTATTCATGGCTCGTGAAAACGGACTGAATGAGATGGTCGGTAGAATCGGAAATAGAAATGCAGTTGCAAATAACGATCAAATCGTAGAAGCGGTTTCCATCGGTGTATCACGAGGTGTTGCCGATGCGGTAGGACAAATATTATCTCCGTATTTATCGCAGATTGCGCAGAATACAAGAGAGGTTGCTGATAAAGATATGTCGGTAAATATAGGCGATAAGGACATTGCAAGAGCAAACATAAGAGGACAGCGAGCAATGGGCTTGACATTGAGAACCACATAAAAATATGGAAGTTTATTTTCGAATAGACTTCCATTTCTCCTGCAAATGAGATACAATCTGTGCATGAAAGCAAGGGGGATAAAGTTATGGCTCTTATTAAATGCCCGGAATGTGGAAAAGAAATTTCTGATAAAGCTGAAATATGTATAGGATGTGGATTCCCAATCAAGGAACATTTGCATAATTTTGAAGAAAAGTACGAGGAAAAGTGTGAAGATAACTGCATATATTGCGAATTTTGTGGAGAAAAAAACGAAATAGATGCAGATTATTGTGAAGCATGCGGAATGCGTATAACACCTTATTCAACAATGAAAAATAAAAAGACAACCATTTTACAACCGGACAGGAGAAATGGGGAACCGGAAGTAACAGGGATCACCAGAGCGTTCATGAGAAATAGTCCACCAGAGAAAAAAGCAGACCCATTTTTTAATGGGATATATAAATATACTTTATTCGGGGAAAAGAAAGAAGTTTACTGTCCAAGATGTCATAGTGCGGATTGTTCTTGGTATACAGAGCAAAAATATGTTCCGGGAAAAACCAAGACAAGATATACAGCGAACTTGAATCCGTTTCATCCATTTACACTTGTAAATAAAAAAGAAAAAATTGTAAGAAATGAGCAGACGTATACACAGAAGAAAATCATGTGTAATAGCTGTGGATTTACTTTTTATTGAATTATCAAGACTAGCACTTACCCATATGGATAAGTGCTTTTCTATTACAATAAATCGGCTATTTAAAGAAAATAGTTGTTGACCTAATAAAATTATAGGTGGTGGCTTTATGAGAGGAAAAACATCTGATTTTTTGATTGTGAACGGTGTGCAATTTCCTTATCCGTCAAGAGGATTGGAAGTCATACATTCACAGACAGTAAATTCCGGCAGAAATGCCAACAATGCAGTTGTCGGACAGCTTGTCGGAAGAAAATTATGGAAATTAAATAATTTACAATGGAATGGTCTTGACGCCGCTACATGGAAAATGATGAAAGCCGCATTAGAACCATTTTTTGTTCCAGTGACATTTACCGGAGACGATAACCAAAGACATACCATTTATATGTACCCGGGAGATACAAGCGGAAAACCGCTGTTTCTGGATGGCATTTTCTATAAGAACTATTCGACTTGTAAATTCAATTTAATTGATTGTGGGTGGTAGTATATGCAGAATGTATCAAGACAGTATAAAGAAATGATGGATAGCATGATACGAAGGCAAGGATATATGTCCGTTGCTGTCGGTGTCATTAACCAATATGCGCAAAATTCTGCAAGGCTTAATGGAAAATTTGCTTATTGGAGTAGCCAAGATACACCGTTGAATAATAAGGATGCAAATGGCAGGTATGCCACTATGGAGCGGAATTATTTCAAGGCAGATGGCAGCATGTTGTTTCTTCCGGAGAATAACGAATTTGCACAATTCGTACAGAATAGAAGTTGTACAACGAATGATATTCTCGGAACAATCACGATCAGATTTGATAAAGCGTATGAAATTAAAGGTTTTTCAATTGACTTCGATGAATGTTATCCTACATCATTCAAACTTAAGACAGAGACGATAGAAAAGACATATACAAATGACACGATGAATTTTACCACAACAGATACTTTAGGCGAAACGTCTTATGTGCAGATTATACCAATCGCCATGGTTGGTGGTCAACAAAGGCTAAGAATTAACAAAGCATTAATGGGTGTCGGTTTGAATTTTACAAATGATGATATTAAATCATCAACACTGAAAGAACAGGTAAACGCTGTATGTGAAGAGTTACCAAGTATTGATTACTCGCTTACAGTTAACGATTTTGAAAATAGATTCAATGTAGATGATAGAAATTCTTTCATCAATTATTTACAAGCAGGACAGAAAATACCGGTATCAGTTGGTGTGACACTGGCAGACGATACCATTGAGTGGTTGCAAATGGCGAACGTGTATTTATCAAGTTGGAAATCTCAAAAAGGTGCAATGAGTTTTACGGCAAAAGATATATTTACATTTATGACTGATAAGTATACAGCAGGTAATAAAATCCATACACGCACACTGTATGACGATGCAGAAGCAGTATTGACCGCATATGGATTAGAACCGGATGAGTATGAAATAGATGAATGTCTTAAGGATATTACAGTCATAAATCCTTTGCCGGAAGCTTCATACGCACAGTGTTTGCAATTGATCGCAAATGCCGGTAGATGTATTTTATATCAGAACAAAGAGGGAAAGCCATGCATAAAAGCAAATTTTGCAACGGTACTTAACCCGGATGATTTAACAGTTACAACCGAATCAGCGAGTGCTTGGTCGCACCCGGAAAATATCATCAAAGGAAGCAGTTACGTTTATGCCGACATGACAAAGAACTTCTTTTCCACGGATGGAAGTATGGTATTTATGCCAGAGGACGGAAAATATCTTGTAACATCATTTGTCAGCGCGGAAGTATCGGATGATTATGGAAATTTCAAGACCAATCCATCCGTTACAGTAAAACTACCGGCAGGATATGTATATTACAGTGTTTACGTTGATTTTGATGGGAATCCACCAAAGAATATGCTTATTCATACGTATAGAAATGATTCACTTGTTGAAACTGTGGAATTTAAAGACTTAAGCAAGAGCAATATTCTTTATCATGAATTTAGCATATTTGACAAAATGACATTGGAATTTACCAAGGCATATCCGAATGACAGAGTTCTTGTCAACAAGGTATCTTTTGGAGATTTATCCAGCTATACTTTGAAAAAGCAGGATATGTTAGAAAACCCAATTGGATACAAAGAAGCGCAGAATAAAGCAGTTTCGGTAAGAGTATTTACATTTACAAATGATGAACAAGGAAAGCCGCAAGCAAAGGACGATTCGGTGTATTACACACAAAATCTTGCGAGTGTAGGGAATACTGTTACATTTGAAAATCAGTTAATTAGTACGCAGGAACACGCACAGGACGTAGCAGAATGGCTTGGAAATTATTATAAGAACAATACTTCTTACAACGTTAAATACCGTGGTGAACCAAGGCTGAATGCAGCCGATATTATTTACATGGATAGTGATGTAATCAATAACCTGCAGGTGGAGATTGAATCAAATACTTTTACCTTTAACGGCAGTTTTGGTGGAACGTTGGAACTTAGACACGCATTAAGAATGATGGGGTAATTTTATGAAAAGAGTTATCAATGACTTGCTTTACGACACAGATACGGCAGATTTGATTTTTATAGAAGAAGATACAAATAGGAAACTGTACAAAACACCGAATGGAAATTTCTTCACGCTTTATCCTACAGGCGAGATCCGGGCAAAGACGGAAGAAGCAACAAAAGATTACCTGGGAAGATATGATGTTGAAAAATATATCAAGGTGTTTGGCGAACCAAGGGAGGCTTAATTATGGCATGGATAGCACCTAAAACAGATTGGAAGAATACAGATTATTTCAATATCGAAGATTATAACCGCATCATTGGAAATCTGGAACATCTCAAAGCACTTGGAACCGCACTTTTTTATGGATTCCAAAGCATTGCAAGCATGGGTGACGATAAAACCTATACGAGTATGATATACGCAAGAGAGATAAATGCTATTGAGGATTGCTTGGAGAAGCTAAACCTTGGTAGTTATTCATTTGATATTGGAGATAAAAAAACATTTTACGCAAATCAAGGCACTCCTTTATATTCGGAATTTAACCGAATTGAGAGTGCTATTTTATTGCTTTATAAAACAATGACAGCTCACAAAGAAGCACTTCCAAAGTTGTCATTTAGGCTCGGTAGCCAGAAAGGGATAAGGGTATAAACATGGCAGATTTAAAGACAAATTACAAAGATGATGTACTGGACACTTCGAAGAATGAAAAAAGAAAATTTAGGATGATTCAGAATGATGATGGAACAGTATCGTTTGATGATGCAACCGAATACACACAGCAAGGCGACGCTTTTGGTGCAGCAGACATTAACGCAACAAATGCAAAGATAAACGAGCAAAACCAGAGTTTAGCTAATAAAAATAAAGTTATTGTAATATGCCGCCCGGAAACTTTTATTTATGACAATGATAGTCCAGATTTATATACAGAATTTACGTGCGAGCAAAACCCGAACGATTTTAATTTATTTACTGCCGTTGTATCAGAAGCATATATTCAGACACCTGTATATATTAAAGAATGGTATTCCGATACAGAATACGGCATTAATATATCTGCGAGCAGAGTAGTTTATGCTGATAAACATTATTTTAATGATTTTTTCGCAATTATAACCTGGGAACGCAATCAAACTGCACCTTATAAAATTAAAGTCAGAAGAGCGAGGGATTTTTCTATAACAAGCACAGACGGAGTTTCTATTAATGAAATTGGTTTTCCAGGGAGATTATTTATATCGGTACTTCAAGGAATTAAATAACAATTTACTGCACATTCATATTCTTGACTTGGAGACGTCATAGTTTCAATGATTCTACTATATTGCGGAACAACCTTATAGGTAGTTAAACTCTGGTTATATTTGCAACGTGGAGATGAAAAAAACTATAAAGATAAATGCAATATTCTTTGCACTTAGTACTTAGGATAAAAACAATTTTATAAAAATCATAAAGAGAGGATTGAATATGTATGGCAATCGTAACCATGAAAGAAGAATTACCGCTGTTGAGGCGAGAGCGAAGTCCAACACGCACAGAATCGATAAGCTTGAATCAGTAGTTGAGGAAATACATACAATGAGCCAGACAATGGTTCAGCTTGTTGAAGAAGTTAAACATACGAATGAGAATGTATGCGCCTTAGATGAAAAGGTGGATCGCATGGATAGCCGGGTAGACAGTATCGAAAAAGAACCGGCAGAGGATTTGAAAAAATATAAGAACACAGCAGTAACAGCAATAATCAGCACAGTCGCCGGGGCATTGGCATCTGGGTTGATTTTTTTAATTGCACAAAATTTATGATTTGGAGGATTTAAAAGTATGACAGATTTAGGATTTTTAACAGAATTTATGGTACCAGTGATTGTAGGAATTTGCCTTTGTGTAGGCTATGTCGTAAAGAAGTGGATCAATGATGTTGATAATAAATACATTCCTACCATCTGCGCTGTCCTTGGTGTTATTCTGGCGGTTTGGATTAACGGATGGACAGTTACAGCACCTATTTTATTAAGTGGATTATTCAGTGGTTTGGCAAGCACAGGACTGCACCAGATGTTCAAACAGTACATTAATAAGGAGGAAAAATAAGTTATGAGAATTGGATTAAATGCAGGACACACACTGTCCGGTGCCGGATCTGGAACTTCCGGTGTAATCGTAGAGAGTATTGAAACAAGAAGAGTTTGTAACAGATTGACAGAAATGTTTAAATCATCTGGTGTAGAGGTTGTACCATGCACGGTAGATAAAGCTGCATCACAGTCAGCGTATTTACAACAGGCAGTAAACATGGCAAATCGTACTGATTTGGATTATTTTATCAGCATCCACTTTAATAATGATGCAAAGAGAGCTGGCCATGGCGTGGAAGTGTACACCTATAAAGGCAGACAGTACCCGGATGCAGTAGAAGTCTGTGAGCATATCGCAGCTCTTGGATTCACGAACCGTGGAGTAAAAGAAGGTAGCGGATTATATGTAATTAAAAAGACCAAAGCAAAATCCATGCTGATCGAGGTCTGCTTTGTAAATGATCCAGATGCATCTGCCTATCAGCAGAAATTCGAGCAGATTTGCGCCGCAATTGCTTATGCGCTGGCAGATTATGTACAGGCAGCACCAAAACCAGTTGCACCGGTACAACTTCCAGAGAAAAAGAAGTATGTGAAAGTTCTGGTGGATGATCTTGCAGTGAGAAAATCTCCAAGCTGGGATAAGTCAGCAGTAGCAAAAAGAGTACAGAAGAATGAAGTCTTTACCGTTGCGGACGGACCGATCAAAGCCGGTGGTGGTAGCATGTACAAGCTTAAATCAGGATTGTACATCACTGCTTATGAAAAATATGTAACTGCATACGAGAAATAAAACTATAGCCGGCGTGGAGTTTCCTCTGTGCCGGCTATTTAAAAGTTATTATTCTTCTGTAGAAGATGCATCCTCGCTAGAATCGTAAATAACTTCTTTTGTATCGTTGTCAACGATTTTTACGGTACAACTTCTTTCTCTTCATAACTTTTTCCTCCGCTGTAATATGTTTATTCGGTAATAAATTACTATACCATATTAAAAGATATATTAACATATAATCTCATGTAATTTGGCGAAAAAGTGTTTTACCTGCAAAACAATATTTATGCCATAATATATCCAGATGGTAAATTTTACCGCTAAAAATTAGTCACGAACGCTAGTATAATTTTACCCATGAAACATAAGTTACAGCAACTAAGATGGGAAAAAGGCTGGTCAGAGGAGCGGTTAGCAAGAGAATCTGGCGTAAGCAAAAGTACCATTTGCCGATTGGAAAACCAAAAAGATGCTAACCCTACGATAGAAGTAGCGTTTAGAATCGCAGATGCGTTGAAAGTGGATGTTCGTGAATTATTTTATTGGTAAAATTTGTAAAAACGCATTTTTTACAAATTTACTCTGACATACTTATTATAAAGCAAGATGAAAGAGGGGATGAAATATGCGATTTATTGATAAAGTTTTCAAAGCGTGATACTGTTTTAATGATAGAAAATGCATATTGAAAAAACAGAACATATGTTCTATAATTTTCGTAGGGCATTTTCGGGCAACTTACTAACTGAAACACAGTACATAGGGAGATGATTTTATGGAAGAAACAAAAGAATACGAAGTAATGACTAATGAAGAATACCGCAAAGAAATAAGAAACATCTTTGACGAAATACAAGAAAATTATAAATTAAGATGGTTTTATATATTTATAAGCGAAAAAATAAAAGGGTAGCAACTGCTACCCTTGGTCTTTATTTGATTGTTCCGACAATGCTTTCGCTTGGATTTCAAGCATATTTAGCATTTCTGGATTTAATTTTTCAGCATATGCAAGTAAGCGCATTAGCTGAGGATTTTTACTTGCTCTTGCAAGTGATGCTCCTTGTATATTTATAAACTCCTTATCCAATTTATACCATTTCACAACATTATCTATTTGTTCTTGAGGAATATCTCCGTTGTTAATCATTTCTACAACTTTAGATTTCGCAAATTCGAAGAAATCATAATGTTTGCTTTCTTCGTAATTCATATAAACATAATGAGAAAATTCGGCTTTTAAATATTTATCCAATTCTGTGGCTATATCTTCCGAACCACTTCTAACTTTTTCCAAACTGCTATAGCGAATAGATGCAAGTTCATTGTACGGCAACAGACATTTATATTTTTCTTTCGCTTTGAGAATCTTTGTGTGAAATTGTTCATGTATTGCACAGTCAAATTCATCAAGAGGGTTGTATTTCTGTCCGCATTCTTTACATTCTATCTCATCAGCTTTTCCAATTAAAAAATCTACAGAAACCCCAAAATAATCGGCTAATTTTTGTAAGCGTTCTGGTTTTGGGGTACTTGCCTTCCATTTTGAAATCGAGCCATTAGAAAATTCCAATTCTTTTTCCAGATTCCCTTGCGATATTCCTTCTTTTTTTCTTAAAAATTCAATTCTTTCATACATATTCATACTTTCAAACACCTTTACTGAAATATTTCTGTAAAATAGGGTTGACAAACAGAAAATATTCTGTATAATAAATACCAGATACAGAAAACTTTCGGTAAACGTTTTACAGAAAAAAATTTTTATTTACACAACATCAATATTTTAGAATACTTTCTGTAAAAAGTCAAGCATTTTGCTGAATATTTTCTGTAATGCAGAAAGGAGATGATAATTTGATTTACGACACAATCAAGGAACTTTGCAAGAAGAAGGGACTAAGCGTTTCTTCTGTTGAGAAAGAAGCAGGGTTGAGCAACGGGGCGATTAGTAAGTGGAACGATTCTAGCCCTACCGTAGATAAGCTTAATGCGGTAGCCAAAGTCTTGAATGTAAAAGTTGATTGCTTGCTTAGTTAGAAAGGAGAATTTCATGCAAAAGAAAATTCAAGATATGACAGCAGATGAATGCAAAGATGAATTTAAAAAGCTGGTTGATAAAATCACAGATGTGAGGGCGTTGCGATTCTTTTACAGATTTGTGTATGAGGTGGTAACTGACACACCAGAAATATTTAAGGAGGAATAATGAACGAACTTGTAAAAGTGAATTTCGACACACAGACAGTGTCGGCAAGAGAACTGCATGAGCAGTTACATATTAAAACCGCATTCAAAGATTGGTTTCCAAGAATGTGCGAATATGGTTTTGAAGAGGGAAAAGACTTTTGCTCAAAATTGAGCGAAACCTCTGAAAAGGGCGGTAGACCATCAAAAGATGCAGATATTTCAGTGGATATGGCAAAACAGATTTGCATGATTCAGAGAACGCCAGAGGGTAAGGCGGTACGTCAATATCTTATTGACTTGGAAAAGGCATGGAACACACCGGAACAGGTCATGGCGAGAGCATTGAAGCTTGCAGATCAGACAATTGACAGTCTTAAGACACAAGTGATCGAGATGAAACCAAAAGCTGATTATTTTGATGCGCTGATAGACAAGAAATTAAATACCAATATTCGAGATACCGCTAAAGAGTTGGGAGTTGGAGAAAGAGCATTTGTCAGTTTTCTTATTTCTAACAGATTTGTATTTCGACAGGGAAAGCACCGGGAGTTAAGACCGTATGCTCAATATATAGAAAGCGGAAACGGTTTGTTTGTATTAAAGGACAAGCACAATGAAAATAGTGGATGGGCGGGACAGCAGATGTTTGTTACGCCAAAAGGAAAGGAAACGTTTCGATTGCTTATGGGAAAGGAGAAGAATTGAACGAATTAGAGATAACCAAAATGCAGACACCGATTGAGATTGCGCTTGGTGTTGATGAAAACGGAATGACTACGGCGAGAAAGCTGTACGCATTCTTAGAGTTAGACAGCCGGAACTATTCAAGATGGTGTAAAAGCAATATCACCGAAAATGAATTTGCCGAGGAAAATATTGATTATTTTTACTCGTCATCAATGAAGAGTGAACAGGGCAGAGGTAATTTTGCCGAAGATTACAAACTCACTGCTCATTTTGCCAAGAAACTTTCCTGCAAAGGAAATGGAGAAAAAGCGGAACTGGCAAGAGAGTATTTCACCACAATAGAAGAAAGAGCAAAGCAGGTAGCAATCAATCGCTCGCAGTTATCGCCACAACTGCAGGCTTTATATGGTCTGATTGAGACACAGGCACGGCAGGAGTTGGAGCAGAAGCGTCAAGCAGAGCAGTTAAATCATGTCGAGCAGAGAGTTGAGAGTATCCGCGAGGTAGTTGCACTTGATACAACATCATGGAGAGAAGATACCGGAAACATTCTTCGGAAGATCAGCATGGAACTTGGCGGTGGACAGGCATATAGCCAGGTCAGAACTGAAAGTTATGAACTGCTTTCAAAGCGCATGGGTGTAAATCTGAAACAGCGCTTAACAAATAAGCGCAGAAGAATGGCTGACGAGGGCATCTGTAAATCAGCAAGAGACAAATTATCTTATGTGGATATTATTGCAGAGGATAAGAAGCTGGTCGAAGGATATACAGCCATTGTGAAGGAAATGGCAATCAGATACGGAGTTGGAAAGGATTAACAGGAGATATTCATGGATAGACAAAAGAATATTGTAATAAGAAAGACCTTAGATCAGATTGGCGTAAAGCATAATATAAAAGGATATGGTTATATAATTCTGGCAATTGAAATGTGTCTAGAAGATAGAAATAAACTTAATTGTATTGTGAAAGGTATTTATGCCGAAATCGCACAGGAAAACAATGATAAAGTCACAAGGGTTGAAAGAGCAATTCGACATGCGATAGAAATTACCTGGACAAACGGCAACACAAATGTAATTAACAAGATTTTTGGCTACACTGTTTCAGCAAGAAAAGGGAAACCAACAAATTCAGAGTTTATCGCATTAATAACAGATTTTGTTTGCTTGTATGGCGAGGAGATTGCCAACGATTCCTATAAGTGGCAGGAGTGAGGTGCTTATGAAGAAAATAGCAATAGTTATTGAAATAATCGGTGCGTTACTAGCATTAATTTCAATGTGCGCAGATGTGACCGAGCATCCGATACTTTCAATTCCAATCATAATCGGATGGTGTGTATTTTTTATCGGTACAAAAATTGACGGAGGATGGCAGGATGAAGAAGAGATTATTGAAAGCGATTCTTTTCATAATAATGGTTCTTACATTGATGGCGACATTACCTATATCACATATGATAGCAGCGGAACCGAGAGATACCTGGATTTCAAATGAGTTTCTTCATTATATTAATACAATTTCAAATCGGTATCACATTTGCCCGGAAATGTTAATGGCAATCATTGAGCATGAGAGCAGCGGACAAGCAGGTGCTACGAACGGTGGATGCAAAGGATTGATGCAGATCAATGAAAAATATCATACAGAGCGAATGAACCGCCTTGGAGTAACTGATATTTATGATCCATACGGAAATATCATTGTCGGTTGTGACTATCTGGCGGAATTATTTGCGGAGTATGAGGATATAAGCATTGTGTTAATGAAATACAACGGAACATCTGGAGCAGTGGAAAAGGGATATGAAAACCGGACTAAATATGCAGATGAAATTATTAAAAGAACTATGGAGTTAGAAAGGCTTCACGAAGAAAAAGAAAAGGAATCATCCAAACCGACCAAAGCAGAATGATTCCAGTTCAAGCAATAGCATAAGCTATTTGCGCCTATTTTAGCATAAGAAAAGGAGAATTTCAAATATGAACAAACTGATAGAGAACAATAATGTAGAGCTTGTTGGAGAAATTGTTTCAAATTTCACATTCAGTCACAAGACATTAGGGGAAGGATTTTACATTGCAGAAGTTGCAGTAAAACGCTTAAGTGAAACATTGGATTATGTACCTCTTTTAATTTCAGAGCGTCTAATTGATGTAAATTCTGATTATACAGGCAAAACAATCCATGTGAACGGACAGTTCCGGTCTTTTAACCTGCATGAGGGAGAAAAGAATCATCTTGTTTTATCCGTGTTCGTCATGGAATTAGAACTGTTGGATGATGGGATAAAAACAAACCAGATTTTCTTAGACGGTTATATTTGCAAAGACATTATTTACAGGGCAACACCACTTGGTAGAGAAGTTGCAGATTTATTGCTTGCAGTGAACCGTTCTTATGGAAAAACAGATTATATTCCGTGCATTGTCTGGGGAAGAAATGCAAGATTCGTATCAAGACTTGAAGTCGGAGGACATATTCGGATATTTGGTCGCATCCAGAGTAGGGAATACATAAAAAAAATCAGCGAGATGGAGACGGAAAATCATATTGCTTATGAGGTTTCGGCAAGCAGGATCGAGGTGGTAGAAGATGGCGAAGAATAGGGATTACGTGAGCGTTCCAAGGGAAGAGTATGAGGAATTGATTGAGTGTCGAATGCGTATCAATGACGTGTACAAGTTCATCACAGATAAACACAAGAGTTGCATAGCAAAAACAGGAATGAAAAGGCAATTTATATACATGAATGAAATCGAATCCGCAAGCGGCTATACAGAAAACGAGAACTATTTTAAAAAGTTACAGAAAGATTTCGAGGAGAGGAGAACAAAAAATGAAAATGATTTTAAAATCGCTCCATATTGAAAATTTCAAAGGTGTAAAGGATAAGACATACGAATTCGGAAAGACAACAAGGGTTTCCGGCATGAACCGGAGAGGAAAGACCACAATCGGGGCGGCGTGGTACTGGCTGATGTCTGATAAGAACTATGAACTTGTAAGTAACCCAAACATTAGACCGGACAATATAGAAGATTGCATTCCAACCGTTACTGCAGATGTTGATGTGGACGGAGAAGAGATTACTCTTTCCAAGATGCAGAAACGCAAAGTCGGAAAGCCGGATGCAAATGGAGTTTCAAAAGTTACGATCACAAATACATATGAGATTAATTCTGTGCCTAAGACAGAACGTGATTTTAAGGCATATCTGGAAGAATTAGGGTTTGATTTTGGCAAATTTCTCATTTGTTCACACCCGAATGTATTTACAAAAGACTTGTCGTTGAAGAAAAAGCAGGACGAAATGAGAAAATCATTATTCGCTATGGCAAGCGAAAAAACAGATTTAGAGATTGCGCAAATGAATAAAGAAACTGCGGATGTTGCCAAATTGCTTGAATCCTACAAATTTGAAGAGATTGAAGCCATGAACAATGCTTCCAAGAGGAAAGCAGTTGAACAGTTAGATGCGATTCCTAATCAGATTATCGGTCTGGAGAAAGCTAAAGTTGATGTCGATGTGGCAGAACAGGAACTTACTAAGGCTGATCTGACAAGAAAAATTGCTGATTTAGATGGCAAGATTGCAAATTCTGGTAGCACCATTGGAGATTTGAGAAACAGAGAGATGCAGTTGCAGTTCGATATGTCTGGAATCACGCAGATCATGAGCCGAGAAGTGACCGATAAGCGAAGAAAACTTGATAATGACATCTTTGATGCAGGAAAAAAGGCTGATGATTTGAGCAATCAGATTAAGATTGCAGAAAATCAGATTAAATTGAATGAAAGAGACATTGCCGATGCTGATGCGGAACGCAAGGATTTAGGTGTGAAATACAATGCGGAGAAAGCTAAAGCATTTGATGAAACACCATATCAGTTTGACGAATCCAAGTGGGTATTTGATGATTCTACGACTGTTTGTTCTTTATGCGGGCAGAAGTTGCCGGACGATAAAATCGAGCAGATCAAGGCGGATTTTGAAGCGAGAAAGGAAAAAGCAAAGGAAGATTCATTTAGAAAGCTTTCTGATGCGAAAAGGAATTTTATTGAACGGACAAATTCAAATATGGAAAATATCAAATCCAAAGGTTTTGAACAGAAGCGCATCATCGAGGATTTGACCAAAAAAAATGCCGAGTTGCAGCAGTCTATTGAATCCTTGAAGAAGCAGGAGCAGGAAACACTTGCGCAGAAAGAGGAACTTTCCAAGCAGTTATTAGAACTTCCGGAAGAAGCTGATTATTCACAGAACGAGGAATATGTGAAGCTGAAAGCTGAACATGATGAAGTTCTTGCAAAAATCGAAAAGTTGAAATCAGAGGGCACAGACAGCGTGGTTGATGAATTGAAAGGTGAAAAATCCAATTTGCAGTTACAGCTTGATGAAGTTAATAAAATCATCGCACAGGCTGAAAACAATGTTCGCATTGATGAACAGATTGTGGATATGCAACAGAAACAACGCGAGTATGGACAAGCAAAGACAGATGCCGAGAAAATTCTTTATCAGCTCAAAGAAGTTTCAAAGCGAAAGAATGAGTTGCTTGTTGAGGAAATCAATCAGCATTTCGGTATTGTGCGTTGGAAGTTGTTCGATTTCCAGAAGAATGGAGAATATAAGGAAGTTTGTATTCCTACGGTACTTGATGAAGAAACCGGCATTTATAAGGTATTCGGAGATACGACAAACACCGGCAGGGAAATTGAAGCGAAGATTGATATTTGCAACAGTTTTCAGAAGTTCTTTGATATGTATGTCCCAATCTTCCTTGATGGTGCAGAAAGTATTAATGACGAATATGTTCCGGTCGTTGATACGCAGTTAATTCTTCTGACCGTATCAGAGGACAAGCAGTTGAAAGTGGAGGGTGTGTAAATGTCAAGAGTAGGAATCGGGAACAACGTCACACAGCCAGATGCACGGTGCATGTCATGCAAGCGTTGGAAGAGTGCGAAAAAGAAAAACTTTATGGATTTTTCAGACGGACATTGTTCTCTTCCGTATTGCGAGAAAGACGCGAGAAATAAAGGAAAGAGAGGTCGTGTACATGGATGATATTGAAAAGTTGAAGGCTGAAAACTCGGATTTGCGAACAAAGGTAGACGAACTTAAGAGTAATAAATATTGCCTTGAAGGAGAACTTAGAAAAGCCACAGAAACAAACGAACGACTTTTGCGGATTGTTGAGAATTTGTCAAAGGGACATTAAAAAAGGATGGTTACGATGCAGTATATCAAAGCAAAATTTACAAACAGCACCAGAAGTTATACATACCGTACCGAGGATTCCGTAAAAGCCGGAGACACGGTTGTAAATGCCAAGGGTGCAAAGCTGACAGTTACGGATGAAACCGTTGATATGAAGTGGGTGGAAACCTACGGTGCTGATAAGGTGGCAATTGTGAAGAAATATGAAGAGCCGGAAGATGCCGGAGAAAGAGAGGAATAAATTATGCTTAAATCAGATTTTGGAACAGTAGAGGTAACTGGTTTTAAACCGGTTGTAATGGCAGAGTTCGTGTCACTGTTAGAGGTTTTAAAGCACGAGCTTGGGAAAGAAGATTACAACCGCATTTTACAGGATGCGGACAATACAAAGAAGTCCGGTGATGAACCGGAAGAAAAGGAAGTGGACTTTGAGCCACATTTAGTACAGTCGGATGGAACTGTCGACTACGGACGTATCGGAGAAGAAACGAACATTTGTGACATTACAGGGGAAAATTTGAGCGTTGGAGATACAGTAAATTTATATGCCATTGAGGACAACGGACAGGTTTCATTTAGAGGGGAACATTCGATTGTGAAATACGATAATTCGGAGTTTGTGATGGGAGTGAGCGGAAGCAAATTCAACAGGGGATTTAGCAACAATAATTTTGAGTGGCTCATCATTCTGAACAGACGGCATAAGGAAATCAAAGACGGAGAAACGGTGGATCGTATCAAGTACATTAAATCAGAAAGGGCAGGTAAGTAATTATGGCAGAGAAAAACAGTTTAGAGGTACAGAAAGTCAACACTGCGGTCAGCCAGTGGACTAATTCAATCACGAACCTTGTTACAAAGGATTTTGAGTTATGCGGTGTGCCGTATGATGATTATTCAAAGCAGTGCGCCATGTCAGCTATGACAAGCATTTATCAGCTTGTTAAGGATAGCGATAAAATCAAGGATTTAAACGGACTTGATACATCAAATCTGCGTGAGGTTGTCGGTCAGTGCGCAAGTCTTAAACTTAATGCAAATGCAGTGCCGAGAGAGTGTTATTTCCAGCTTAGGACAAAGAAAGTCGGAGACAACTATGTGCAGGTCGTAGAAATGGGAATTGAGGGAGACGGAAACGATGCATTACTTCGTAACTATGGAGAGAATGTAGACACTGTATATCCTTGTTGGCTTGTTAAAGAGGGCGATGAATTTTCATATCCAAAACATAAGGGAATCGAAATGACACCACCAGAATGGGAAGAAATTGGACAGTCGCAGAAAGTTGTCCGTGTTGTTTATCCTCTGAAATTAAATGATGGCACATTTCAGTATCTGATTGCCGAGAGAGACGGTGTAAAAGTCAATCTGTTTGCTCATGTGCGCAACAATCTGATGAATGAGACTTTCGGTATCTGTCAGAATCGTTACAAGGCATCTGCTGAACAGTTAGACAAAATCAAGGCTAAGAAAGAGGAGATTTTCGACGCTTTGAGAAAATGCGCAACCGTTGATGAAATGTTGGGATGTGAAGTTGCAAAGCCTTATATCAGCGCAGCATGGCTTGATACGCCAGAATCTATGATTGTTCGCAAGATGCGTAACAATGCAATCAAGAAGTATCGCAAGGACTTTAACAGTATGGCAAAGCAGTCATTCAATCAGCTTGATGAAACCTATGTGCAGACGCAGGAAGAAATTGCAGAGAACGCCAATTCCGAGGAATTTATTGTTGCAGATGCAGAAGCAAAGGAAGTTGAGAGTGCAGCAGTCGAAGCGCATTTTGATGTTGAAGCCCCGGAAGCCGAAGGGAGAAAAATTACTTCTGATGCAGATATCCCGGATTTCTTAAAGTAGGAGGTCGGTATGAAACTTCCAAAATCTGAATTGAGCAGGCAGGAAGCGCTACAGTTATGGAACACGCACCGTTCAGAGTATGCTAAGGAGCAAATGATTCTTACCAACTGCGGGATTGTCTTTCAAACTATGCAGGAGTTAAGTATTCCGGTAGAGGATGAAGATATGTTTCAAACTGGAATTGTTGGATTGCTAAAGGCTATTAATACATTTGATTCTTCCAAAGGGTATAATTTTTCAACCTATGCCTTCCCTATCGTGCGAAATGAACTGCTTATGTCATTCAGAAAGAGTAAAAAGTCGGTAAGAGCAGCGTTCTCTTTGGATGATAACGTAGACATAGGAAATGGCGAAAGTGTTCCATATGCCGAACTGATGGCGGACGGTAGGGATCACGAGAAAGATGTGATAAATTCTATACTTGTTCAACAGATTTTCGGAACGCTGAATTTGAGAGAAAAGCGTATTTTTATAATGGCATTTGTGGAAAATAGGAAGCAAAATGAAATCGCTGAAGAAATGAAATTATCGCAACCGCAGGTTTCCCGAATTATTAAGAATATGGGAAAGACAATGTAATGAATATTACAGTCCAGAAGATAACACTTGAAGATTTGGCAAAAGAATATTCAAAGATTGTTTCGGGGCAGTTAAGTATTGAAAGTGAGGTGGTTTAATGCTCTTAAGATGTTGCGGTTCATCGTCAGCAGGTAACAGTTACGCTTTAATCAGTAGCAGCGGTGAGATTCTTGCCATTGAAGCAGGTGTGAAGTTTACGGATTTCAAGAAAATGATTAATTGGCGAGTTTCTGATGTGGTTGGATGCATCGTCTCACATGAGCATGGTTAGGAGACCATGCACGATACATAAAAGACTTTATGCGATCTGGCATTCCGGTTTATACAGCGTTCGAAACACAGACCGCACTTGAAGTTATTACTGGAGAACGTACAATAGCCATTCCACCACATACAGTACGGCAAATCGGCAGTTTTACAGTAATACCATTCAATGTTCCACATGACACAGAAATTGAGTGCTACGGCTATTTAATCAAGCATGAGGAAATGGGACAGTTATTGTTCATGACTGACTTGGAATATTGCAAGTACAATTTTTCAAAGCTAAACATTGAGCATATCATGGTTGAAGCTAACTATGACATGGAACTTGTAGACCGAGATGAGCCAAACTACGAACACCGTCTGCGAGGTCACATGAGCCTTGATACGGCACTTAAATTTATTTCTACTAACGATAACCCGGCATTGAGAAATGTCGTTCTAATTCACTTATCAGAGAAAAGCGGAGATCCCGCACTTTTCAAACAAAAGACAGAAGAAACAATTAAATATGGAGCAGATGTTTATATAGCGGAAAAAGGATTAAATGTTGATATGAACCTTTGTCCGTTCTAACAAGTTATGATTTTGACCGGTCAATTTTATATATAGCAACTATTAACCAAGCACAGAAAGGAATTTTTATGAATCCAATTGATTTAGCAGAATTAGCAGGTGGTGCATTGCAGGAAAAATCACAGAAAGCATTGCAGGATGTTTTTGAGAATATGCAGGATCCTAATACACCATGGAAAAATAAGCGAGAGGTAGTTATTAAATTAAAGTTCACCCAGAACGAAGACAGAGACGATGCAACTTGTGAAATTTCCGTAGAAAAGAAACTTGCACAGCCGAAGCCAGTGGAGACAAAGTTTGCTCTTGGAACCAATCTTGCAACAGGAGAAGTTCTTGCCGAGGAATACGGACCAGGTATTAAAGGACAGATTTCCATTGATGAATACCAGAAGTCACAGAAAATCGGTGAAAAAACAGTAGACACCGAAACCGGAGAAATCATTGAAGAAAAAAATGAAAAAGAGAATGTGGGAGTTGTCGATTTTAGACAGGCAAAACAGGCATAGAAAGAAAGTTGAGGTAGAATCGTATGATTAAAGCAGCATTAGAGTATATCAATGGATTGAAAGAACCAGTTATCAAGGAGATTGGCGGAGAAACATATTCGGATAAGCCACTTGAACGCATCAATTATATTCCATATGCAGGTGCGATAGAGATGGTAACGCTTTCAAGTTTTGTGGAATATATCAAGGCAAACGTGGATGTTATGGCAGATAAAATGATCGCTCATGTGGTTTCTCCTACAGAAGTTCGCTTATACTCCGCTCTTGATTCAGATAGAAAGCGTGAGTATTTGGTTAATGTTCGAGCAGGACTTCCGGATTTTCGTTTTGGAAGTTTTATCGATCATGAAAACTTTGTTATCGCATTACAGTCAAAATTTGCCCCGAATGAGGACAGAGATCTTGTTTTGAAATTTGCAGGAACGGTAGAAGACGGAACTGTTGCACAGTATGGTGATGATGGCGTTACGCAGAAAGCAACCGTTAAGACAGGGCTTGCTAGCAAAGCAGATGCTGTTGTGCCAAATCCGGTCAATTTAATTCCGTATAGAACATTTCTGGAAGTGGAGCAGCCGGCAAGTGATTTTATTTTTAGAATGAAATCCGCAAATGGTGTGCAATGTGCAATCTTTGAAGCTGATGGTGGGGCATGGAAAAACGAAGCCATGAACAATATCAAAGCATATTTGAAAGAAGAGCTTGCAGATCTGAAGCAGTTTACAGTTATTTCATAAGGTTGTAACACCTTGGCATTTGCCTAAAAGAAACCAATTCATGTGGTATCTGAAATTTTGGCAAGGAATTTAATATATCACAACTAAATTGAAAGCCATGGGATACCTTTGGCGGTTGCCGAGTGTGACCGCCAGAAAGGAGAATAAGTGTTAATAATTGAGGATAAAGGACAGAAAGAGGGCTTGCATATCCTTAAGAACAGATATTTCAAAAGCCACGATATAGAAGTCTTGCGTGCACCATTGCCGGTCGGAGATTACATAATCGCCACGGATAAGGCAGCAGATGTTATTCACAGAAAATCAGCTAGAAAGTTAGAACTTAAAAAGATGGATTTTCTTGGAAGTTATGATGTCTCTGTAGATACCAAAAAGGACATGCAGGAGATTGTTGGGAATATTTGCGGTAAAGCACATCCGAGATTCCGTGACGAGTGCATTTTGGCACAGAACAATGGAATTAAATTGTATGTGCTTGTAGAGAATACGGACGGAGTTAAATGCGTGCAGGACGTCTTTAAATGGCAAAATCCGAGACTTCATAGATATAACAAGATTGCATTTATGCATAGTCAAGGAAATTGGCTAAATAAGCCGTTACCGAAAGCAAAACCGACATCCGGCGATAAATTGGCAAAAGCCATGCTTACAATGCAGCTTAAGTATGGTGTTGAATTTGTATTTTGCAGACCAGAGAATGCCGGAGAAAAGGTTATCGAACTACTTGGAGGAAATGCAGATGGCAGAGGTGAAGTGGATTAAATTAACCACGGATATGTTTGACAATCGGAAAATAAAGCACTTGAGAAAACTTCCGGCAGGAAATGATATTGTTCTGATCTGGGTAATGCTTCTTACAATGGCAGGAAGATGTAATTCCGGTGGAATGATCTACTTGACAGAAAATATTCCATATACACCCAAAATGCTTGCCGATGAACTTGGATTTGAGGAAAACGTCGTTATCATGGCACTGAAAGCACTTGAAGAATTGAGCATGATAACAATGGATTCTGCATATCTGACGATTCCTGGTTGGGAAGAATATCAAAGCGTTGATGGGCTAGAACGAATACGAGAACAGACAAGAAAACGTGTCCAAAAGCATCGAGAGAAGCAAAAGCAGCTTGAATGTAACGTTACTGAAACGGATGGTAACGCAATAGAAAGAGAAGAAGATAAAGAAATAGATACAGATAAGAAGAAAGAAAATACCAAAGAAAGTTCGCCCAGTAACGCTATTGAGGATTTTGATGCGGAATGGGGATGGGAATACACAATTAAAGCGTATCCAAAGAAAACATCGTTAGTTTCCGCCAAGACAGCTTGGTTAGACAAACTCTTAGAAGTTATCGAGCCAAACAGAAAAGCTGTCGCAAAGCTGATATATGAAGCTACAGTGGCATATATTGCCGACTACACAGAGAAGAATCCAAACGATACGAATTACCGTTATATTCCAAAATACGGAGAGTGGCTGAAAGAAGATTGCGATTATTGGATTCGGGTTGTCGAGCAAAGAGAAAGAGGTGAGAGCGGTTGACAGAAGCGGAAATCGGAGTGATTGGTTGTGCACTGATTGACAATGATTCCATGTACAAGGTTTACAACAAATTAAAGTCGGAAATGTTTAGTACAGAATTTTGCCAAGATGCTTTTGCTGAAATGCTTGCCATGTATGATCGTGGCGAAAACATCAACATCATATCGCTTTCGCAGGCTCTTGAAAATCATAAATGGGATCCGGAAATGATTGCAGCAGAGCTGAAAGAATGTGTTACAGCTGCTCCGGTCTCCTCAGTTATGACAAGTTATGCTGAAGCAGTGGTTAAGGATTGGCGTGCGAGAGAGACAAAGAAGCTTTTCCAAGAAGTAAGCCTTAGACCATGCGACATTGATAATTCTATAGCCGAAGTTCTCACAAAGCTTGAAGAAATTCAAGGGAGTAAAACAGTTCATTCAAAAACCATGAAACAGATTGTTGTAGAAAACAAAGGGAATTATTTCAACGAGCACGTAGGTGAAGGATTGATAAAAACCGGATTCTACCACACAGATGATTGTCTTGGTGGTTTAGAGGGTGGAGATATTACCGCTATCGGTGCGAGACCGGGAGTTGGTAAATCCGCAATCGTTACGCAAATGATCGGGCAGATGGCAGAAAAGGGTTATAACATTGGCTACTATAACCTTGAAATGAACGAATCGCAGGTGTATGAACGTTTCGTTTCTCGAATATCTGAAATCGGTCTAACAAGAGTTCGCCGGGCGAAAACATTCCTTGGTGGAGAACAAGAAGCTTTTGAGAAAGCGAATGACAAACTTTCTGGGTACAATATCACGATTTCTACCGGAGCAAAATCAGTAAGTGAAATCCGGGCAGAATGCAGACATCAAAGATATGATGTGATCGTAATTGACTATTTGCAGTTAATCAAAGCTGACCGGAGATTTACCAATCGAGCATCAGAAGTCGGGGATATTTCAAAGGCAATCAAAGCGTTGGCAACGGAACTGCACGTACCAATCATTTTATTGTCACAGCTTAATCGAGCATCAGAAGCAAGGGAAACGAAAGAGCCGACAATGGCAGAATTGAGAGAATCCGGAGACATTGAGCAGGATGCATCAAACATTATTTTGCTATGGAATCTTGATGAAGATGGAGTGTATAAGGGTTGGAAAGTTGAAAAGCAGAGACAGGGAACGCATTTGAAAGAAGTTTTAAAATTCGATGGAGATCATATGAAGTTTACAGAGCGTACTGAAACAATTGAACAGATTCAAGCCAGGTTGCGGCATGGAGATGGATTCCGGGAAGCAAGTGGTGGAACACCATTTGACTAATAAGTGATTGATTATGGCAAGTACAAAATTTGAAAAAGGCTCGGAAGAGTGGCAGGTTTTTAAAGATTACTACATTTTCAGACAGCAGTTTTACAAAGCTGATGATGGAGATTCATGGTTTGAAGAAATGATGAAATCGGGCGAATTACTGATTGAAAAGTATTCAAAGACAAATATATCAAAATACGTCCAAAGTCTTGTGTTTAGCCATTTTGAAGATGTCGAGCGGAGATATCGGAAAGAGATGAAAGGAAATTAAAATGCATAGAGTACAACAAAAGCAAACAATGATTTATGCGAGTGCGTACAAAAAAGAACTTGCAAAATGCAAGCTTGGAGATAATATCGCAAATCATATGGGATTTATATTTACAGCGATCCTGTATGACAAATTTAATATGACGTTTAAACAAGTTACTAACTATTACAGTAAAACTGTTGAACGCAGGAAGGCATGGCAGGACGATGACAACAAAGAGGTGACGAGTGAGAGCATGATGGAGTATTGCCGTAAGAAGAAAATCGATGTGGTCAAGTGGGTAAAGTCAATCCCGATGCCACAGAAGTTATATATGGCGGATATTAAAAACGGACATGCGGCACTTGGTGCAGATTGGAATATCGAAAGCGCACTGGCAGCTACAATGTATCTGACTATTCCGACATTAAAAGATTCTTACCGTTTCTCAAATGCCAAAATTGAGGAATTTATGAATTGGGTTGCCTATTACATTGATTCATATTGGCGCAAGCAGCCAAAGAGTAAGGAACACTATCTGACGGATGAAATTATTCGGAATCAGTTTATTGAGGATGAAAATTGGGATATTGTAACTGGAAAAGCAGTGAAATAAGGATTATTAACATGGGAGAAATGACCAAAACAAGCAAAGCCAGACAGAGATCATGTGCAGATATTATTTACAGACCAGATTAAGGCCTGGGTGTCCGGTTGGGATGTGCGATAAGTTTGAATCCAGAAGAAAGAGGAGAGTGCAATTGAAATGACAGAGGAAACAAAGCAGGAGATAGGGGCGGTGCTGATGTTGTTAAAAAATACACTGATAAAAAATGGTGTGAGCGTGGCACTTGCAGGAAGTGACGATACCGGAAAAGACGATGGATGCATTATGTTTTTTGATACCGCAGAGTATTGTCGCACCGGGAAATTTAAAGGGATATCTGTTAAAACGATGGATTTAGTGAGGTAGAAATATGATGGAGTGTATGAAAAGCATGGCTAAGAAGCCACAGACCAATGCAGACCGGATCAGAAGCATGACGGATGAGGAGTTGGCAGAAGTATTATTTGGAAGTTGCATAGAACACATGGGCGTAGAGGAATGTTCTCATCCTGAAGAGGCTTGCAAATCATGTGTTTTGGATTGGCTTAAGGCAGAAAGTGAGGAATAGTATGGAGAGATTAACAGAAAGGAATCCATCATGGATTGATGATGAACTGTGGGAAAGGGCATGTGAACCGGATTGCGAGGAAATAGATGCCGTATATCGGAAACTCAAAGACTATGAGGATGCCGAGGAGCAGGGATTGCTTCTGCAGTTGCCGTGTGGAATTGGCTCAGATGTATATATAATTCCTAGCAAAGTCAATTGTGAATTAAATATTTTAAGTCTGCACCCGGAGAACAACAAAGTTTATCATCAGAAAGTAGCCTTGATTACTTTTACAGAAAAAGGATGGTATATAGAGTGCGACAAAGATCGGGAATATGGTCCAGACCGAATCCTGTCAGAAAAAATGTACAAGAAAATATGGTTTTTATCACAAGAGGAAGCCGAAGCCAAGTTGAAAGAAATGGAGGAAAAGGATGGAAGATAGACATTTATGTAAAGCAAGACCAATAGGGACTAGAAAACAGTGGGTAACTGGATTTTATGCAGTCCTTGGAGAAAAGACGGTAATTATCGTAAATGAGCCGGAAAAGTTTTATGACGTTGATAGCGAGAAAAATAGTCATGGAAATAAGATTGTAGAGGTTATACCTAAAACAGTCTGCCAGTGTACCGGACTTAAGGACAAGAAAGGCAAGCTGATCTGGGAAAATGACATTGTTGACGGTCATATTAAGAGAGGTGCAGCTTTCAGAAACTGTGTGGTTTTATGGAATGAATGCAAAGCAAGATTTGATATAAGAGCAGTTGACTGTAATTTTCCTATGACGCTCGATGAATGTGTAGATGATATATCTGTTGGTGGATTGGATTATGAGGTTCTTGGTAATAAGTTTGACAACCCGGAATTGTTGGAGGTGCGGTTGTGAGTGAGAAAAAATTCCCAATTTTAGGAACAAATGAATCTATAGACTGGAATTTATATAATTATCTCTCTAACTTTCCCTATTTTATAGGCTTTCCCGCATGTCCATTAGTGAAATGATATGTAGTTTCCCTTATTTTTGCCCTTATGAGATAATCACAAGGGAAATAAGGGAAATTTTTTAGTCATTGCCTACCACTTTATCAAGAAGCCGAACCGATTTTCGTTTCGCATCTCTTGTGGAGTGAGCATAGACGTTCATTGTGGTACTGACATCTGAGTGTCCTAACAATTCCTGCACATCTTTTGGGGCAGCTCCATTTGCTAAAAGGTTGCTTGTATAGGTGTGACGTAACTGGTGGAAATGAAAGCCTTCAAATCCCTCTAATGTTTTTGCCACCTTTCTGCATACCGTTCCCAAAGTAGTCGGAAGTTCCAGGCAACCATCCGGTCTTAAGCAAACAAAAGAAATTTCTTTATAATCTGCTGGGACTTCCTCTGTTCTGTCTAAGCAGTAATATTCGTAGTACACTCTGTTTTTCTCTTTGACCTCTTTGTAGTAGTTCGTGTGATAAA
>ERZ860508.51-NODE-51-length-102325-cov-9.532717_pt1 | contig 102325 bp, 97 predicted proteins | sample MGYA00509976_ERZ860508 | MGnify/ENA primary metagenome ERZ860508 (study PRJEB30046, sample SAMN00715242) | human gut metagenome | study: EMG produced TPA metagenomics assembly of the A metagenome-wide association study of gut microbiota in type 2...
TCTTTTCAAGAAATTCTTTTTTGCTTGTTCTGGCTTGTGCCAGTTCATCGCTTATAAGCGAGAATGTTAGTTGTTTATTCATAACTATATTATACCATTTTTCTTCCTGATTTTCAATGGTTTGTGCGGTATTGCCTTAATTTGTCCTAAGTGTTTTTCTACGCTTTTTTTCTTCATACATAAGCTTGTCGGAATATCGGATAAGCTCATCAAAGCTCGGCTTTTCACCGTTTTGGGTTATGTAGATTCCAACGCTTGCAGTTATTTTATAAGGCTTTCCCGAGCGTTCGTTTACGCAGTCAAGCTCTTTATATAGCATATCTCTTATGTTATTTTCAGTACCGCAGCAGGGAAATACAGCCATTATCTCATCGCCGCCGAAGCGTGTGCAGGCAGCATTTGGCGGACAAACTCTTTTTAAAGCCTGTGCCGTATTTTTTATGGCAAAATCGCCGTTATCGTGACCGTACTTGTCGTTTATGGCTTTCAAACCGTCAAGATTGCACATGATCACCGCCAGTGAATTGCTGCCCAGACCACGAAGTATGTTTTCATACTCGATAAGGAAGCCGTGTCGGTTGAAAAGCCCTGTCAGAGCGTCGATCCTTGATATCTCATCGACCTTGTTAAGAAGATAATGCTGGTGACGAAGGTTTCTCAGTCCCCCAAGAGCATTGTTCAGCATATTGACTGTCTGCGGAATCTTGTAGTAATTGCTGGGTATATAGCTTGAAAAATGATAACAGGTGTATCCCATCGGTACACCCAGATAGCTGAGTGCGGTAAAAATTAAGCAGCGTCCGATAAAGCCGTTCATATTCGGGATAATATCTCTGCCGTCCATATTATAAGGAATGAATTTTTCTCCAACACTCTTCTTCAGGTCAATATCGTCGCTGTCATAGAGAACGAACATTTTGTTTCTAAAGCGCATTTGGATCTTTTCCTCAGGATTTACCGATTCATCTATACATTCACTTTTGATAACACAGGTCATTGCATACATAAGATCGTCTTTACGCATTTCATCGGCGATATCCGCAAAGCTTTTACATTGCTGTATGCGTTCGCTGACGTTCGAGAGAATGATATTTTCATCCTGAAAGCGGTAAAACTTATTCATAAGCTCGTTATACGAAGCTGAAGAATTGAACTTCATTCTGTGTTTTTCACTTTTGCAGCCGCAGGATTCGTTGATTATCAGTTCAGGAAACAGAGGAATATTTTTTGCCGCATATCCTTCTGAAAAAATTGTATTTACTGCATGGCATATTTCTTTAGCATTGGTCAGAGGATAGATGCCTGAGGACGAAACAGTGGGGTCTGCGCTGTATATTGTTTCAATTCCGTCAAATCCCGTAATCGCAACATCGTCCGGTACAGAAATGCCTTGATCCTGAAGATAGTTTGTAACCGCAACTGCCATTTGATCGTTGGCGCATACAATAGCTCTCGGGAGCCTGTTTTCTTTTATCAGCTTTTTGACAGCGGCAATGGCAGGCACCGACCAGTAATCGCCGTAGCTTACCATACTGTCGTCAAACGGGATATTATTTTCGGAAAGCACATTCCTGAAAGCCATGATACGTTCATCAGAATAATATTCACCTTTGACTCCCGCTATCATGTGAATATTTGTGTACCCGTGGTACTTTACCATATGGGAAACGATATCAGCAAAACCGTCACCTCGACGATACTCAAAATTGATACAGTCAGAGATATTTTCTCCCAGAGATATTACCGGAAGCCCCATTTCTCTGTATTTCTGCGCTAAAGCTTTGCAGAAGTCATAATTCCCGAAACGATCAGACTGAATAATAACCACATCGCAGAAGGAGGGGTCAATCAGATCAAAAACAGCTGTTTCTGCACTGCTGCTGTTTTTGTCAGGTCTTGAAATGCAGTTATATACAAATAAACGGCAGCCGATATTACCCAGCTGCCCGTCCAGTTCGTGAATCAGTTCAAAACATTCTCTGTCCTGGATACGACAGATACAAAGGGCAGCTATCTTATATTTTCCTATCATGTTCATCGCCTCATAATTCAGGTCTGATATAAGAACCCGTCTTCACAAGCATATGCGCACGTCTTTTCGGCAAATTTTGCCGCAGACTGCGTTAAAAATCCTTGCCGGGCGAAAGCCCGCCTGCGGATTTTTGCCTACTCTGCAACAAAATTATGCTCGAAAATCCGCACACATTTCTTATGAAGACAGGTTCTAAAAAGCAAAAGAATTTTTAAAATCGGTATATTATTTTATTATACCATATTCCTAACATTGTGTCAATCAACTTTAGCGTATAAATGACGGAAAACGGTGGTGTGAAATAACGGATCCCCCCGCAGATCTTGCAGGGGGATATCGCATAGAACAATGTTAAACGGGAATGATCTCCCAAAGCTGATTTGCCTGTCCGTTGTAATCCCACTGGATTATATTGGCGTTATCTTCTGAGGAGATACCAGAAACATCAAGAGCCTTTCCGCTGTTTCTGTTAATGATCTTCCAGCAGTCATCTACACGGATAATGCTCCATTCCTGATTTGCTCCGCCGCCGTACTGCCACTGCTGAACGTTTGCTCCGTTGTCGCAGGAAACTCCTTCAACATCCAGCACCTTTCCGCTGGCATAATTTTCGATCACATAATATCCGTTATCGAGCTTTTTAAGGTACCATTTCTGATTGTTATATCCGTTATAGGTGTACTGAAGCACATTTGCACCGTTATCGGGTGAGCCCCAGTAAAGGTCCAATGCCTTGCCGCTGTTCTTGGAACGAAGCATATAAAGTTGATTGCTGTCAAACTGCCCATCGGAGGAAGGCGCAGACGGCTCCGAGGGAACAGAAGGTTCAGCGGGGCCGGCGGAGGGCTTTGTATAGGATATCCAGTCATACTGAGCAGTAAGAGGTGCGACCCCGTTGTATCTGTTCAGCCAGCTATCAACGCCTGTACCGTTCCATATATTCATCATGATTTTTCCGGGAGTTGAGGGAATATCTTTCGTGGCAGTATATACAGGCTTTTCATCAACATACCAGGTAATACTGCTCTCGCCCCAGTAAAAACCGTAATGGTGGAAACCTTCCGAGGCATCAAAGCCCAGATCATAAAGATATTCGTGATTTCCAACGCCGTTTGTATAGTAATTGAACTGTACCTTTGTGGTATCCTTGCCGAGAAATTCAATATCTATCTCGTCCCATACCGTGCCATCGGTGGGTCCTGTATATGTAAAAAATGAACTTACAATACCATCGTTTTTGGCAGGCTTCATACTTACATCATACATTCCGTAACCGAAGGTCTGATTGGTTCGGCATTCACCGCCTGTATATCCGCTCCAACCGTTTCCGTAAATTGAGAGGTTCAGCTTGCCGTCCGAAAAGCCGACATTTGCAGAGCTCCAGGTACAGTCAAACATTCCGCCGTTTGACCAGCCGTCTGCGATCTGCATTTTATCTGTATCATAAGCATCAAAGCCTTCACCGAAATATTCGCCGTCAAACTGAGCCGAGTATGCACTTACAGATGTGATACATATTGCTGCAGCCGATGCCGCTGCAATGAGCCTGATGAAAAACTTTTTCATTTTAATACAACCTTTCTTATTAAATAAAACTACGCCAAATAATCGTATGTCTGCTTATGATTTAAAGCTTGAGGATAATGCTGTCAAGAATATTGATGCGGTATATCATCATCAACTTTACACCCCCTCTGTTTTATTTTTTCGATCACACTGCCTTTGGATTTGTATTTTTAATATACCTTTATTTTACGAAAAATAATATCAGTATTTTGATTTCATTGTCAGGATTTTGTTGTATTTTGGGATATGCAATAAATTGTTTTGTAATATTGATAAAAAAATATGCACAACATCCAAAATAGTATAAGCGAATTATTATTCATTTTTTTACATAACAAAACCGCCGTTCCCAATGTATAGGAAAACGGCGGTTTCAAATTATTCAGCATATCTCATTCATCAAAAGGGACGAAGGAAATTGACTCGTATTCTGCGGTAAGAGGCATATGACTGTCATCAAAAGCTTTAAGCCAGCTGTCCACACCCGTTCCGCACCAGGCATTCATCATTATTTTGCTCGGGGTAACGGGTATATTTTCCGTTGCGGTATAGGCTTCCTTTCCGTCAACGAACCACACTATCTTATCCTTGTGCCACTCAAAGGCATAATCGTGAAAATCCTCGGAAGCGTCAAAGCCAAGGTCATAAAGATACTCGTGATTTCCCTTGCTGTCGGTGAAATAATTGAACTGCACCTTTGTTGTGTCCTTGCCAAGAATTTCAATGTCTATCTCGTCCCAGGGATTGTTGTCGGAAGGTCCTGTATAGGTGAAAAAAGAGGAAACAACACCGTCATTTTTTATGGCTTTCATTCTGACTTCGTATCTGCCGTAGCCGTAAAAATCCTTTGAACGGTATTCCGCACCCGAATAAGGCACGCTGCCGTCCTTTTTGTCCTTGTCGATGATAAGCTGCATTCTTCCGTTTTCAAAGGTGCAGTTTTCCTTGCGCCATGTGACGTTGAACATACTTCCGTTGCACCAGCCGTCGGCACACTCAAAAAGCGATGATGCACCCTTTGTCAGGTCAACATCTGAAATGCTCTCAGATTCTGTGACAGCAGATGTCTCCGAAACGGCTGCTGTTTCTGAGGATTCGGATTTTTCGGAGGTTGCTCCGCAGGAACAGAATATTGCAGTGCAGGAGATCAATGCGGCAATAATGCAAAGTATATTTTTCTTTTTCATATTCAAAAAGTCCTTTCCGTAAGATTTATAGTTATATTGTACTTTCCTTACAGCTCAAAATATATCACAACTTTGCGTATCATGTCATTTTTTTGCACTGTTTTGCTTTATATTTCCCCAGCTGTCACGGTAATATTTCTTTCTGAACTCGTTGGGGGTCATTCCCGTGTATTTTCTGAAAATACTTATAAAATGGCTGTGAGATGTAAATGCGAGATAATTCCCGATGTCCGCAGGGGGATAATCGGAATATTTCAACATATTCTGAGCCGTTTCAACTCTTTTCACGGCAATATATGTGCTAAGTGAAACTCCCACTTCTTTTTTGAAAAGCCGTGATATATATGAGGGGCTGAGGGAGACATATTCCGCTATTTCCGTCTCGTTTATCTTTGAATGCAGATGATCATAAATATAGTCCATTGTCATTATGACAGGCTTGGAATATACATCTGCCGTGGCGAGTCTGTTCATCTGTCGGGTAAATTCAAGGACGGCTTCCTTGTGAAGAGCATGGATATCCTTTTCGGCCATACATTTGTCTGCTTTCAGAATATACAGATCGCTGAGAGTATAAGCCGTCTCCATTTCCATTCCGCCCTCAACGCAGAAACGGGTTATCAGAGCTATTGTGACAATAAAATGATATCTGAGATTTCTCAGAGGGTCGTTTGACAAAATTCCCGCTCCGCTTCCGCCGAGAGGTGTCATTACCCGCTCAACGCCATCGACATCGCCTTTTTTTACGCATTCGTAAAATTCAAATTCCTTTTCAAAGGGCGAATGTCTGAACCCATATTCTCTGTTAAGAAAAGCTTTATATGAAAGTTCCTTTTCTGTTTGTGACATCTTACCACCTCACATTTTATTATACAGCATACCGATAAAAAATACAACAATCTTTTGACAAAAAAAGCAAAAATGTGATATTTATTATGCAGGAAATATGTTTAAATTAAATTACAATAAATCACGGCACAAACATAAAAGGAGTTGTTCATTATGAAAAATGTCAATAAAGCGATAGCATTTATCTCTGCACTGGCACTGATGGGAACAGTGACAGCCTGTGGAAGCACCGACAGCGGTACATCATCAACATCAGCCGAGACCTCTGCCACCACCGAGACCACTCCTGCAAAGGAGCTTGATGAAGAGGACAAGGCAGCGGTTGCGGAAATGGACACGGGAGATGATGAAAAGCTTGAAAACGGTACTGTAAAGTGGCTGTCCTTCTGGGATCTTAACCCTGCAAACGGCAAGCCCAAATCCGTTGAGCTGGAGCTTTTTGAGACAAAGTATGGCGGAAAGATAGAGTATATACCTACTACATATGAGACCCGCTACAGCGACCTTTCCACACAGGTACTGGGCGGCACATCTCCCGACCTTTTCCCTGCCGCTGATCTTGACACCTTCCCGGGAAAGGCTATTGCGGGAATGTTTGAACCCTTTGACGATTATCTCGATTTTGACAGCGACCTCTGGAGCAGCGGTGCAAAAAAGCTTTCAGATGAGCATACTCTGGGCGGCAAGCATTATGTTGCCGTGGTTTCAACAGATGCAGGCTGCGTATGTATCTACAACAAGAAAACTATCAGTGAAAACGGTTTGCCCGACCCTGCCGAGCTCCTTGCCGAGGGCAACTGGAACTGGGATACTTTCAAGGATATGTGCGTGGAATTTACCGATCCCGAAAACAAAAAGTACGGTTTTGACGGCTGGTGGTTTGAGATAAACCTCCTGCTTACAACAGGAAAGCCGGTTATTGACATGAAGGACGGCGTTATAACCAGCAACCTTATGAGCGCTGAAATGGAACGTGCTGAAAACTTTATGCTTGACATGAATAAGATGCAGCTTCCTCTTCCAAAGGCAGAGTACAACTGGGTAGAGCAGCCCCAAAGAATCGCAGAGGGTACAACACTTTTCTATCCTTGTGGTGTATGGGCGCTTTATGAGGCTGACCTTTCAAAATTCGGCGAGCAGGGCGAAATAATGTTCGTTCCCATGCCCAAAGACCCCAAGGCTGACGAATACTACCTCCCCTCAGGCGTTGATGCTTATGCACTCTGCAAGAGCGCACCCAATCCCGAGGGAGCTGCGGCATTTATGAAGTGCAAGCTTATGGCTGTTGGCGATGAAAAAACCCAGGAAATCTCTGAAAAGCAGTACAGAGAGGATTACGGCTGGACTGACGAAATGATAGATATGTGGCACACAACAAAGGAGCTTACCAACGAAAATCCTGTTATCGACTTCTATGCAGGCACATCTTCAGACATATATGACCTTGTGCACAATCCCATCAAGGACGCTTCCTACAACGGCAAGGAGTGGTCAACAACTCGTGATGAGATAAGCAGTGCCGTTCAGAATGAAATTGATGCACTTAATAAGGAAATTGAAGAAAACTTCTGATTTTCAAATAAACGCACGCATTCTTCATAAGAGGAATGCGTGCAAACCTATTGATGAAAGGAAATACCGTATGACTGAATTTACAGGCTACAGAAAAGGCGTAAACTTAGGTGGCTGGCTTTCCCAGTGCTGCCACACAAAGGAGCATTACGACAGCTTTATCACCGAGGAGGACATTAAAGTGATATCGGGTTGGATGACAGATCACGTCCGTCTTCCTGTTGACTACAATCTTCTTGAAGATGAAAACGGAAATTTCAATGAAGAGGGCTTCAGCTACATAGACAATGCTGTAAAGTGGGCTAAAAACTATGGACTGAACATCATAATCGACCTCCACAAGACCGCAGGATTTTCTTTTGACAAGGGTGAAAATGAGTCGGGATTTTTTGAAAGTCCCACATTGCAGGAGCGTTTTTATAAGCTTTGGGAGCATATTGCGAAGCGTTATGCGGTAAGCGACGGAAGCATTGCATTCGAGCTTTTGAATGAAGTTACCGAACAGAGCTATAAGGACATCTGGAACAGTATTATAAAAAACTGCATTGAACGTATCCGCAGAATTGCCCCTGACACATATATCCTTGTAGGCGGCTACTGGCAGAACAGCCCCGATGCGGTGCCCGACCTTGAAGTTCCCTATGACGACAAGGTAATTTATAATTTCCACTGCTATGACCCGCTTATGTTTACTCACCAGGGAGCATACTGGGTGGAAAATATGGACAAAAATTTCAGGCTGCCATTTGACGATGTTGAGCCTCCGATCACTCCTGAATTTTTCATTGAAAGGTTCAGCAGGGCATATGATGCCGCAAAGGAGAACGGAACTGTTTTATACTGCGGCGAATACGGCGTTATCGACCTTGCCAAGCCTGAGGACGCTCTCAAATGGTTCAAGGCGATAAACACAGCTTTTGACAGGCTGGGAATATCCCGTGCGGTATGGAGCTACAAAAAGATGGATTTTGGTATTTCCGACAGCCGTATGGATAAAGTAAGAAATGAACTTATACAGTATTTATGATGCCTGTAATTATCTTTAGCAATTCTGTTAAGTTCAAGTTGCCAAAGTTCTGATTTTATTTGTTTTTGATTGAATATGTGTTTTAGGTACTGATCAATGTTCTGTTGACATACTGAAAAGGAGGTTTATTGTTCCGGCAATAAACCTCCTTTAATCATAATCTGCTTTTTCGGAGCACTATAAATTGTAATCATACGAACAAGTAAAATACCGCATTTATCTGTTCTCGCTTTTCTTCCAAGCTCCTGTATTTTGCTTCCTGTAATATTGGTTTTATTATTTCCCATTGACTTTCCGTCATATCACTTGTATATCTCATTGTTCTTTTATTATACCACATTTATCTTGTGAAGACAAGTTCTTAAAAAGGCAATACGGTCACAGCTTGAAAAAGCAACAGCGTAAATTTTACTGCATATTGTTAAAGTCATATCTCCAGATGACATATTCATCTTTTCGTGTGTGGTCGCCGACTACACGGCAATTAAACACCTTTCCTCCGCGGGCACATTCAAGGCAGACGTATCTTGGGTATCCAAGCTCATCGTTGTCAATGGAATAGTAAAATGCTTTTCGGCTGTCGTTCATTATTTTTGTGGAATTAGGCTTGCCGAAATGTTCGGTAATATCGGAAACAGTCATTCCTTCGCTGAGAAATTCGGTGAAATCATCTTGTGTAAGCTCCCTTTCGGGGGTGAACATATATCCCATGGTCTCGCCGTCTATCAGCCTGTGGGTGTCTGGCTCGGGAATGATGTTGCAGTATATGCTCATATAGCCGTGGCTGAATGTTGATGCTTGCTTTGCTTCATCATTTTCAATACCGAACAGCGTGACACCGTTGTTTTCGGAGTTATGGTCATTCTGATTTATGCGTATATTGATATAGTACGTTTCTCCGTCAAGCTCACAGGTGTAGGCGTCGGAGGACGTTTGCTGAAGCTGGCACTCTGAAAGCCCCTGAGGATAATATGTGAAAAATTCTTCAACGGAATCATCAAACAGATCGGAATTTCTGTAGCTTTCCGAAAACATTGACCTGAACTGGTCACGGTCATTTTCATCTGCCAACTTTAGCATCTGCTGAACGGTGTCAATGCTGTTTGTCGATTCAGGTAGCTCATAATGATCGGGAGAGACAAGTTCATTAACTTTGCGGGCGATCTGAACAGCGTTTGTAACTATTGCTACAAGCATGAATGCCATTATAGCGATACCCGATATTTTCAGTATTATGGGCCATGCCTTTTTCTCGTTTTCAGGCTTGCGATGACTTCTGAGCCCCCAGTAAAACAGGGCGAAGCCACCGGCGAGAATAGCTAATAAAATCACATAATACAGTATTACCAGGAAGATGATCAAATAAGTAAATCCAACAAATCCCATTTTGCACCCATATCCTTTTTATAATCTGTTTAATATATTGTAAATTATATCATATATTCCGTGCTGCTTCAACATAATTCTGCAATCTTTTTATCTTTTGACTGAGAGCGGGGCGTGAAAGAGCCTCTGCCTTGACATACCCGCTCAAAAGTGCTATGATAATAGCAATAAATCAATGGAGGCGCAGTATGCAGAAAGAGATATTTCCTATTATCGGCAATGAAAAAGAGCTTCCTTTTTATGTGGTCGGAATCGGCATAGAGTGCTGGCAGTACCCTGTTAACAGAACAGGCGGATATGAATATCCTCAGCTTTTTGTGGCAAGAGAGGGCGAGGGCGAGGTCACTGTGGGCGGCGATACCGCAAAGATAACCCCCGGCACTGCATTTTTTATCCCCGCAGGCTGCCCCCACGAATATCACTCCACCTCCGAATCGTGGATACTGGATTGGGTGTGCTTCAGCGGAACTTATGCTGCGAATATGCTGGAACAGTGGAGCCTTAACCGATACAGGTGCTGCGCAGGCTGCGATACGGAGCGTATGCACCGAATAATGTCAAAAATATATTACACGATCAAAAGTGACAAGCTTTACGGAAATCACTATGCCTCCGCCCAGCTGTACGACCTGCTCATCGAGTACAGAATGATAGCCGACAACAGGCCATCATCATTCAGCTCGGGCAATACTGCGGCTTTGGCGTATGTGCTGCAGTACATTGAGGAAAAATATGCTTCCCAGATAAAGCTCGGCGACCTGGCGGAAACGGCAGGGGTCACAGAGCAGCATCTGTGCAGGCTATTCAAAAAGAATTTCGGGCTTAGCCCAATGGAGTACCTTACAAAGGTGCGTATCCAGCACGCAAAGGAGCAGCTTATTTATTCGCCGAAGACGATCGGCGAGATAGCTGTCGATACGGGCTTTCCCGACAGTTCGTATTTTGCGGTTGTTTTTAAAAAGCAGGAAAAGCTTACTCCTGGAGAATACAGAGGAACAAGATAGAGCTGTTGCACAAGTTGCAGCAGCTCTTTTTTGTTAAACAACACAGCAAAAAAATCCGCACAAATAAGCACAAAGGTAAAAAGTTTATACTAAGCACCAATTAAAAACTATACAAAAAATTGAGCATAATCTTGCGTATATGGATTATGCGATGATTTTTTGTCTATAGTTTTATTGGTGATTAGTATTAGTCCACCTTTTCAAAGGTGGCAGGGGTCAAGTGGGCGGTGCCACCTTGTCGTCCTCCGCAGGTACGGACAAATATTAAAGTCCGTCTGCATAAAATAAAGGTTCCCACAGTTTCCTTTTTTTCATCTATCATAAACCATACAGCATTTTAATATAATGTCAGTAAAGAATACTGCAAAGGACTGATATTATGACGGAGAACGAAAAGCTGTTTTTAAACGAAAATGCAAGGATATATCACGTCGGACGGCCTGCACCTGTCAGAAAAAAACGCTCACGGAGTATCGTGTTCTGCGCTGCGGCTGCAGTGGTGCTGGCACTGTGGGAGGCTCCGGATAACGGGCACTTTACCGATATGATGAGAACTGCCGCTCAGGCAAGCGCAGGGGTGGAGCTTATGTGCTTTGACGGAATTTTCAGTGGCAATTCCACTGGCGCAAGTCCTGCCGACAATGCCAATATTGCGAATGAAGCCGAAAAAAATGTCAATAATATATCTGAGACGATATTGCCCTCAGATGAGGACGATATACTTATGCTTTCCAAGGGCAGCAGACGTATGCCCTCTTCCGCCGATGAGGAAAGTCTGGTGGAGGATTTTCTCCCCGAGCCTGCGGACAGCGGAACTCCTCTGCCGTATGCGGCTTCCTCCGACGGCAGCAAAAGCGGCAGGATAACCCAGACCACCTACATGGCAGGCAAGGGGGAGAATTACATCGACCTGCCTATGGGCGGTCAGATAAGAAATGTGACCAAGCTTTCGGCTGATGAGATCGCGGAAAATGCGGCTCTGCTCCCTGACTTTAAAATTAAGCTGAACGCTCCCGCAGATGAGCCGCAGGTGCTGATAATGCACACCCATACCACAGAAAGCTATGAGCCTTACCAGCGGGATTATTATGATGATTCCTTTACTTCACGCACCACAGATATGAGCAAGAACATGGCTGCGGTGGGGGACGTTATGACAGAGGTGTTTGAGAAAAACGGCATCAGGACATATCACGACACCACTATCCACGACTATCCCTCATACAACGGTTCATATGACCGCAGCCGTGTGACAGTGGAGGGGATACTTGAAAAATATCCCTCTATCAAGGTAGTGCTGGACGTTCATCGTGACGCTATCGAGCGGGAGGACGGCGAGCGCATTGCTCCCTCCGTTACCGTCAACGAAAAAAGCAGCGCACAGGTAATGATAATCTGCGGCTGCGATGACGGCACTATGGGAATGCCCGACTGCATGAAAAATCTCCGCACGGCTGCCCTTTTCCAGCAGTATATGGAAAGCAGCTTCAGCGGACTTACCCGCCCCGTGCTGTACGATTACCGCAAGTACAACCAGGACATGACCACAGGCTCGCTGCTTATCGAGGTGGGCGGTCATGCGAACAGTCTGGATCAGGCGCTGTATGCAGGCGAGCTTACGGCACAGGGCATATCGGAAGCACTTATTTCAATAGGAGAGTAAATTAAAAGGACTGAGGAGAATAAATAAAAATGACCGGTAAAATGAAAGCCAAAAAGAACAGCAAGTCGGTCTATATCCTGAAAATAATGAGCATATATGCGCTGTCGGCGGTGATACTTGCCGTGGGCAGCGCTGTGGTCAGCGTCAACTGCCACAACAGGGTCAGCAGCTCCAAGATGGTGCTGTTTGACGTGGAAAAGGAGGGGGACGGGCTTGTTATCACTGTTATGGACAGGGAATACAGGCTATGATTTTTTTACGTCAATTTTACAGTTAAATTTTCATATCCGATTGACAGGGGTGGGCAAATAATGTATAATAATAATGAACATCTATGCTGACATGGATGTTATAGTTTGGTTCAAAAGGATGTGAGTATATGGAATCCCGAAGTAGCGGTGTGATACCACGAGGGCGTTTTGCCTGCGCCGTGGATATTCTGTATGCTCACGTTTGGTTTATATAAGGAATTGAACTTTTTAAAGCTCTCCTGTCGGTAATGCGTGAGCTCGGCGCAGCGGTATTATGCCTCCTGTATATTAAGTTTAGGAGGTCGAATAAAATGGAAAAATACGAAGCGGTGGTACTTGTAAAGCACAGAGCATTCGTGCAGCTCAAGACCGCCCTCCAGAAGATGATGCCTGCGGACATTGCTCAGCTCCTCAGCGAAATGATAGAGGAGCAGGACGGATTCGGCGAAAAGGAGCTTACCCTTATTTTCAGAGTTCTTCCCAAGGAGCTTGCAGCCGAAACTTTTACTTATATGAGCAGCGATCTGCAGATGCTGCTTATCAACGCATTCTCTGACCGTGAGCTTAAGGCAGTGCTTGACGAGCTTTTCCTTGACGATACAGTTGATATCATCGAGGAAATGCCTGCCAACGTTGTTTCACGTATCCTTAAGACTACCGACCCTGCCAAGCGCAAGCAGATAAACGAGCTGCTCAATTACCCCGAGGACAGCGCAGGCTCCATTATGACAACGGAGTTTGTGTATTTCCGCCGTGATGATACGGTAAAGGAAGCCTTTGAGCGCATAAGGAGCGTCGGCGTGGTAAAGGAGACGGTTTATACCTGTTATGTCACCGACTGCCGCCGCCTTGTGGGACGTGTTTCGCTTCTTGACTTAGTTGTTGCGGACGAAAACGCCATTATCGAGGATATCATGGACTGCACTGTGGTAAGCGTAGGCACTCACGATGACCAGGAGGTCGTTGCGAACCTTTTCTCAAAGCACGACCTGGCGGCTTTGCCAGTTGTTGACGCTGAGAATCGTATCGTCGGAATCATCACATTCGATGACGCAATGGACGTTATCCGTGAAGAGAGCAACGAGGATATGGCAATGATGAGCGCCGTTATGCCCAATGAGGACGGCTACTTCAAGACCAGCGTGTGGAAGCACGCAAGGAGCCGTATCGTGTGGCTGCTGGTGCTGATGCTTTCCGCCACCATTACAGGCGCTATAACAAATCACTTTGAACCGCTTATATCCACCGTTCCGCTGCTGGTCTCATTTATGTCCATGCTTACGGGTACGGGCGGTAACTGCGGCTCCCAGTCATCTACCATGGTAATTCAGGGTATGGCGATGGAGGAGATAAGGCTGAAAGACTTTTTCAGGGTAGCGTTCAAGGAATTCCGCATTGCGCTCATATGCAGCGTTATTCTTGCGGCGGTAAACTTTGTGCGAATAATCATCATGTATCAGAACGTGAAAATAGCTGCCATTGTTTCCATAACCCTTATCGGCACGGTAATTCTTTCAAAGCTGCTGGGCTGTATGCTCCCCATGCTTGCAAAGAAGATACACATAGACCCTGCAATAATGTCTGCGCCCCTGCTTTCAACTCTGGTTGACAGCTGCTCCACTCTGCTTTACTTTACCATTGCCATGAAAATACTTAATGTTGCGGTATGATACCGGGCTTTTTCGGTTATGATACAATATATCCCAAGCATTCGGAAAGATTTTATTTTAACAAAAGAGGGTAGGATTTATGAGAAAAACCAAGATAGTGTGTACCGTCGGTCCCGCTACAGACAATGACGATATACTCAGAGAAATGATGCTTTCGGGCATGAACGTTGCACGATTCAACTTTTCCCACGGGGACTATGCAGTCCACGAAAAAAGATATAATCAGCTGTGCCGCATAAGGGACGAGCTGAAGCTTCCCATAGCCGCACTTCTTGATACCAAAGGCCCTGAGATAAGACTGGGCAAATTTGCAGACAGCACTCCCGTTACCCTGAACGACGGCGACAGCTTTGTGCTCACCACCGAGGAAAGAATATGCGACAAGGAGATAGCCTGCATTTCTTTCAAGGGTCTCCCCGGGGACGTGAGAAAGGGCACAGTCATTCTCATAAACGACGGAGCAGTTGAGCTGCGTGTTGAAAGCGTAAAGGGCGGCGAGATATACACCACCGTAGTTCACGGCGGCGAGATATCCGACAACAAGGGAATAAACGTTCCCGGCGTGGAGCTTTCCATGCCCTACCTTTCCGAGCGTGATATGAACGATCTGGAGTTCGGCGCAAAGATAGGCTTTGATTTCATTGCCGCTTCCTTTGTCCGCTGCGCTGCCGATGTGGCATATCTGAAAAAATTCACCAAGAGCCTTGGCTGGGCATCCCCCCGCATAATCGCAAAGATAGAAAATTCCGACGGCGTAAACAATATCGACGAGATCCTTGAAGTGGCTGACGGCATAATGGTGGCAAGAGGAGATATGGGCGTTGAGATACCCTTTGAGCTTATCCCCTCTATCCAGAAGAGCCTTATCAGAAAGGGCTACAACGCAGGCAAGCAGGTCATCACTGCCACACAGATGCTGGAATCCATGATAACCCATGTGCGCCCCACCCGTGCGGAGATAACCGACGTTGCAAACGCTATTTATGACGGCACCTCCGCAATAATGCTCTCGGGCGAGACTGCCGCAGGCAAGCACCCTGTTGAGGCTGTACGCACCATGGCGCTTATTGCAGAGACCACCGAAAATGATATTAACTACGCAAACCGCCTGAAGAGCCGTCCCGATGATAAGGACAAGAACATCACAAACGCTATTTCCCACGCTGCCTGCACCACGGCTCATGACCTTGGCGCAAAGGCTATAGTTACCGTTACAAAGACAGGCGGAACTGCAAAGATGCTCTCAAAATTCCGTCCCTCCTGCCCTATAATCGGCTGCACTCCCAATCCTACGGTTTGCCGCCAGATGAACCTTTCATGGGGCGTTACCCCTCTTATGATGGACGAGAAGTCCAGCACGGACGAGCTTCTTGACGGCGCTATAGACGCAGCTGTTGAGCACGGTCTCTTAAAGGAGGGCGACGTTACCGTTATTACGGCAGGTATCCCTCTGGGCGTATCGGGCAACACAAATATGCTCAAGGTAACTACTGTGGGCAACAAGTCGGAAACTCATATAAAATAAAAGGAAGGCAATATAAATGAATTTTAAAAAGAATTTCAAGAAGATAACAGCTCTTGCGGCTGTAATGGCAATGGCTCTTTCAATGGCAGCCTGCGGTGCAGATAATGCCGCTAATAATACCGACACAGCTGCCGAAAGCACATCTGCGGCTGAAAACGCTGCCGAGACTGCTGAGATACTGAACTTTATCCCTCCCGAGAAGGGCGAGAAGATCGCTGTAATGACCGTAAAGGACTACGGCGAGATAAAGATAAAGCTTTTCCCCGAGGCAGCGTCCAAGGGTGTTGAGAACTTTATCGGTCTTGCGGATATGAACTACTATGACGAGCTTATATTCCACAGAGTTATCCCTCATTTCATGGATCAGGGCGGCGACCCTCAGGGAACGGGTATGGGCGGTCAGTCCATGTGGGGCGGAAGCTTTGACGGCGGCATTCCCGAAGGACTTTACCATTTCAGCGGAGCTATCGCATATGCAAACTCAGGCTCCACCTCCACCAACGGAAGCCAGTTCTATATCGTAAACACCGATGAGGGCGAGTGCGTCAGCGACGTTTCCTCATATCCCCAGAACGTTCAGGATATGTACAAGGAAAAGGGCGGCGTTCCTTACCTTGACGGCGGCTACACCGTTTTCGGACAGGTATTTGACGGAATGGACGTTGTAAGAAAGATAGGTCAGGTCGAGACTGATGACAATGACAAGCCTTTGACACAGGTACAGATCGAGACCGTAAGAATAGTTGAATACACAGGAGAATAAGCTGATATAGCTTAAAGGGGGTATAGCTATGACAAGATGCCCGAACTGCAACAAACTCAGTAAAGACGATGATTTCTGCTCCCACTGCGGAGCGGCGGTATATGGCGATGACGGGGACTTTTCAGGTCCCGACTGCTCTGCTTATGAACAGGGACATACCCACGAAAAGCAGAGCTACAGCGCTCCCTACACCCAGAACCCTGCGGGCGGCATGAAGCAGCCCCAGGCTGTAAAGCCCAAGAACAGCGGCTGTGTTACGGCCATTATAATATTTATTATACTTATGTTTGTGCTGCCTGCTCTGTTTGAACTTATTTTTTCGGAGCTGTACTGGTGAGTACATAATAAAGCCCTCGTTCATTATATTGAACGGGGGCTTTTGATATCTACAGCGATTATTTCAAACGGCTCTTCCGAAAAGCTGCTGTTTCTGGCGGCTCGGCGGGCTGTGGAGGCGGAGAAATATTTCTTTGCACCCTCCTCCGAGTGGATAAGCAGCTTGCTGCTCCTGAGATACATTTTCTTTTCTGTAAAGTAGATAATATAATACGTCATAAAAATATCCCACCTCCATTGGTTACTGATATAATTATACCAGACGGAAGCGGGATATTTGAATTTTATAACAAATTGTAGTATGAAGTGTTAGCTTATCAATACTTGTCGTTAAGTGTGGATACCATGTCATGGGTCATGACATTAAGCTCAGTTGTGGCATCGGCAACCGCCTGCATAGCTTCCCTGATAGTGCTGGAGCCTGCTGCGGATTCCTTTACGTTTGCGTTAAGGGTTCCGACTGCAGTCTGGAGCTTTTCAAGGGTGGATACCAGCAGAGGAAGATTTTCAGCGTCAATGCTGTCTGTGGAGGAGCAGAAGCCTACTACCTTGGAGAGGATATCCTCAACGATACCCGACATGGAAGCGGTCTGCTGATTGGACTTGTCGATGCTGTAAAGGCTTGCATAGATATTCTCAATATCGGCAAGAAGCTCTGTTGCGAAACTGCTTACCTTTTCGGCTATCTCGGAAGCCTTGCTGTTATCAGCACGGGCTGCGGGAGCGCTGCCTGTGGAGTGCTTTGCACACATGATGCAGTTTTCGGGGATATTTCTGCCGTTGTAGATAGCAGATGCCATTTCGTAGCAGCTGTCATATCCGCAGGCACCGCAGTCAAGCTTGCGGTCGGAGGCAGTTGTCTTGCCCATTTTAAGGTATATGTCCTCCAGATCCTTTGCGGTAAGCTCGGGGGATACCTTTCCGCTTGCGTCGTAATTTCTCATAAGGCTTCTGGGGTTAACTCTGTCATCAAATACCTTGAACTGCTTATCAACGCCGTTCATGGTGGTCTTTCTGCGGTTTCTTGCGTCTATCTCAACATCACGCATGATGTTCTTTACATCAATAACGGTCTGGTCACTGTCGCCGTCGTTTACGCCGCATCCGCATCCGCAGCCGCCGCTGCATGAGAGCACCTCAAACACCTGAGGATAGCGGTGGGGAGGAAGCTTTGCATATGTATCAAGCTCCTTATAAACCACGCCTGCGCCGTCAGAGCTGATAGCTGTGATGTTGGGCATATTTATGGAAAGGTTGTACTTGAGACCGCCGGGAGCGGGGAAAATGCCGCCCATGCAGCCCTGTACCTGATCGTCAAAATCATAGTGGAGATCGCTGCCAACCGCCTTGTTGAAGTCTATCTTCTTGCGCCTGAAATATTCCTTGAGGCGCTTGAAGGTGATGTTGTACTCGGCATGGCCTGTAGCCTCAAACTCCAGCTTCATAGCGGGGCAGGGGGAAAGAACTGCCACTGCGTAATTCTTCTTTATGTAGTCCCTGATATATACAGCCTCGCAGGAAATGGGGCTGTGAACGGGGGAAAGATCCCTTGTTTCATCTGGGTGGTAAAGCTCCATATACTTTACTATTGCGGGGCAGTGCTGGGATACCACGTTCTTTGCGTTGCCCTGCTCGATAGCACGGATATATGCCCATGTGCAGATATCTGCGCCGTATGCGCCGTCATAGATGCTGTCAGCGCCGTTCTGCTTGAACCACTTGAGAACAGCCTGCCATGTGCCCGGAAATGCGGTCTTGATGGCAGGGTGGGCGATTATCATTATCTTTCTGTCCTTCAAGTCCTTAAAGAACCTTTCTGTATCGTCGTTATAATCTCTTGCTCTGGTCTTGCACGCCTTGATGCACTCGCCGCAGGCAATGCACTTGTCGTTGTTTATTTCCACGACGGTCCTGCCGTCCTCGGTAATTTTTACGATGTTTGCCTCGGGCGACGGACAGACTCTTACACAAGCGCTGCAGCCCACGCATCTGTCGTTAATTACTTCGATGAGATTGTTCATTTAAGTACGCTCCTCATGACTCGGCAGCTTTGCGAACAAAAAAGCCGCCGATAAAATATCTTAGTTAAAATTATAGCAAATTTAAATATTAAATGCAATATCTTTTTTAAAAAACGTTGTACTTGCTTCAAAAAATCTACATCTTGTAAACAATTTGAAATAATTATCGTTGAATTTGACCAAATAATTTTGCGCATAACGGATAAAATAACGATTACCGGTTCTTAATGCCTTCCGAGAGTAAATTCCCGATACAAAAATCAGTCTGCAAAACTATAGAAAATGTGCATTGAAAAAGACATATGAAGGGTGTATAATAATATTATCTGTCCTGATATGCAGGATATGTATTATCATAATTGTGAGGTGTCCGTTTTGTATTATTGCTGCGGAATTTCCGATAAGGGCGCCGTCTGCGATAGCAATGAGGACGCCGTTCTTATCAACAAAAGAGTTTTTACAGATGATCACGAGGAATGCGAGCTGGAAGCTCCCTTTATCGCTGCCGTTGCCGACGGCGTCGGCGGGGAAAATGCGGGGGAAGTGGCTTCCCACATGGCGCTGGAGCAGCTTTCGGCGCTGAAATACGGCAAAAAGACCGACCTTTCCGCAAAGCTCATGAATATCCACACCAAGCTGCGCAGATATGCGGCTGTCCACAGCGGTCATGCCAATATGCAGACCACACTCTGCGCCCTTGCCGTCGATGAGGACGAAAGGGCTTTTGCGGTGAATGTGGGCGATTCCAGAATGTACCGCTGCCGTGGGGGCTGCATACGTCAGCTTTCCACTGACCAGTCGCTGGTCCAGATGCTTTATGAGCAGGGCAGGATAACCGCCGACGAGAAAAAGACCCATGCGCAGAAAAATGTCATATTCCCGGTTCTTGGCAATGCTTCCGAGGAGCCGCAGCCCTGCATCACCGAGATAATCGGGGGAGTGCAGAGGGGCGATATAATCATAATCTGCTCCGACGGGCTTTCCGACTACATCACTCAGGGCGAGTTTGAAGAGATCCTGGCACTGCCCATGAGGCTGCCCAGGCGCATTGCAAAGCTTGCGGAGGCTGCCATAAAAAACGGAAGCCCCGACAACGTTTCCGTGGTCGGAGTTTCCATGGTGTGACTTATCTTAATAAGAAATAGTAGATAAGCCCGTACAGCACTGAGGCTGCTGTGCCGTAAAGGATAACAGGGCCTGCGATAATGAATATCTTTGCGCCCAGACCAAGGATAAATCCCTCGGACTTGAATTCCACCGCAGGGGAGGCAACGGCGTTGGCAAAGCCGGTTACGGGCACCAGAGTTCCCGCTCCGCCGTGTTTTGCGATCTTCTCGTAAACGCCCAGACCTGTGAGTAGGGCGGAGAGAAAGACCAGCGTTACGGTACACCATGCGGCAGAGGTGCGGTCATCAAAGCCAAGGTATGAGTAAAAGTCGGTAAGAGCCTGACCTATAACGCATATCAGTCCGCCTATGACAAAGGCACAGGGGATATCAATGCAGCTTTTGGAGTTGGGCGAGGCTTTTTTTACCATTTCGCCGTATTCTTTTTGTGAGACAGGCATAATATCATTCCTTTCTTTTTGGATTTATTATTTCATATATGACCGGATTTATTCAGACAGATTTTCACATTGACATCAGCACCGCAAATGTGGTATGATTTATAGATGAGGTGATAATATGCTCAGAAATATACTTTCACCCGAGACCTGCGCAAAATGCCGTATCTGCTGCATTTTCGACAAGTACGATGTGTGGGAGACGCCTGTGGTTTCCGCAGAGCTTTATGAAAAGATACACGCCGCACGCCCTGAGCTGAAATTCGTTTCAAAGGGCGATTCGGGCGCTTATATATTTAACATGGAGGAGACATGGGACAGTGAGCGTGAGCTTTTTATCTGCCCTGCTCTTGACCCTGATAAGGGCTGCACTCTGGGCGACAACAAGCCATTTGACTGCAAGATATGGCCCTACCGCATAATGGAATTCAACGGCGTTCGTGTGATATCCGTGGCTTCCATATGCCCCGATATGTACGCAAAGCCCCTCAACAAACTGGTGGGGGAGCTTGAAAACGGCCTTGCCGACAAGATATTTGCCGAGGCAGACAAAGATCCTGCCATGATAAAGCCCTACGAACAGGGATATCCCATTCTTAAAGTGGAGCTTCAAGGCAGAAAGGAAATGTAAATGAAAGAGATAAGACCTTCTTTTGAAATAATGGACGACATCGACGGTGCAAAAATTTTGCAGAAGCTGGAGCGCTGCGGACGTGTCTGCTACAAGAGCGAGGACAAGATAACCGAAGGCTCTGCGGAGAAATTCATCGGCATGATACTCAAGTCGGGACATGAGTCTGTTCTGGAGCATGAAAAGCTGACTGTAAAGTTCATCTGCGACAGGGGAGTTACCCACGAGATAGTCCGCCACAGGATAGCAAGCTACAGCCAGGAAAGCACACGCTACTGCAATTATTCCAAGGACAAGTTCGGCAATGAGCTTACCTTTATCCGCCCCTGCTTCTGGGCTGATGACAGCGAGGAATATGCTGTATGGAAGCAGGCTATGGAGGAGATAGAAAAGAGCTACGTAAAGCTTATCTCCCTTGGCGCAAAGCCTGAGGAGGCAAGGAGTATTCTCCCCAACTCCCTTAAAACAGAGATAGTATGCACTATGAACCTTCGTGAGTGGCGCCACTTTTTCAGGTTGAGAACTGCCGAAAGGGCTCACCCCCAGATAAGGGAGATATCCGTTGCTCTGCTTGATGAGCTGAAAAAGCGCATACCTGTCATTTTTGACGATATAAATACTTCTGACGGAACTTATTGAAAAGAGGTAATCATATGAGCTTCAATATTGCTATAGACGGTCCTGCAGGTGCGGGAAAATCCACCATTGCACGCAGGGCTGCGGCTGAGATGGGCTTTATTTATGTTGATACGGGAGCACTTTACCGCTCCGTTGCATACTACTGCATCACCAATGGGGCTGACCTGAATGTTCCCGAGAGCATTGAAAAGCTTCTGCCCGGGATAACCCCTGAGCTGCGCTTTATTGACGGCGTTCAACACGTTTTTGTGAACGGCAGCGATGTGTCCGATAAGATACGCACTCCCGAGGTATCAATGGCGGCTTCCAAGGTCTCGGCTATCCCTGCTGTAAGGGCATTTCTCTTTGATCTGCAGCAGAAAATTGCCCGTGAGAACGATATTATCATGGACGGCAGAGACATCGGCACTGTAGTGCTCCCCAACGCCGACCTTAAAATTTTCCTCACCGCTTCCCCCGAGGCAAGGGCGGACAGGCGCTTTGCGGAGCTGAAAAACAAGGAAAATGCACCCTCCTATGAGCAGGTGCTGGCTGATATCATCAAGCGTGACCATGACGATTCCACCCGTGCCATTGCGCCTTTGAAGCAGGCAGAGGACGCTGTTCTGCTGGATACCACTTCCCTTGATCTGGAGCAGTCTGTAAAGGCTGTTATGGACCTTGTGAAAAAGGCTGTGGGCTGAGGAGGAATGACATGAACGCTTTTGTAAGATACACCGTAATGGGCATTTACAAGCTGTTTTACAACTTCAGGATAGAGGGCTGGGAGAATGTTCCCGAAAAAGAGGGCGTTATCATTGCTTCCAACCACAGAAGCTACGCCGATCCCGTTATCCTCACCATGCCGATGAAAAGACCCGTTACCTACATGGCAAAGGAAGAGCTTTTCCACAACAAGATATTCGGCGCATTTATCCGCTTCCTGGGCGCATTCCCCGTAAAAAGGGGTGCGGGCGATATGCAGGTCATCGACGACTGCGTTGATATCCTTGAAAGCGGCAGGAACGTGGTCATATTCCCCGAGGGCACACGCTCCAAGGAAAACAAAGTGGGCAGGGGAAAGACGGGCGTTGCACTCATCGCCGCAAAGTCGGGAGCGGACGTTCTTCCCATGGGCATTGTTTTTGAAGGCCCCAAGCTCCATTTCAGGAGCAAGGTAACACTTAAAATAGGCAAGCTCATAAAATCGGAGGAGCTGGACATCGGCGACGGCTCGCCAAAGCAGCTGAAGCTCATCAAGAAAAGAATAATGGACTCCATCACCGAGCTGGTGGAGGGGCCCAAGCCCGAGATAGCTTCCGAAAATGCGGGTGTCATTGCGGGAAATACTGAAAATTCTGCCGATAAAGCTGAATAACTCCTGCTTTTTATGGCAATAATATACATAAAGGCAGCTTGAAAATTATGAAAAAATTCACAATTACCGTTGCAAAGACCGCAGGTTTCTGTTTTGGTGTTGACAGAGCGGTAAAACTCGTGTATAATGAAATATACAGCGGCTGTAAGGCTGCCACGCTGGGTGAGATAATCCACAACCCCACAGTGGTGAACGACCTGAAAGAGCGTGGGGTAAGAGTGATATCCTCTCCCGACGAGGCTTTGGAGGGTGAAAGAGTGGTCATTCGCTCCCACGGAGCGGGGGCTGACGTTTACCGCAGACTGGAAGAGCTGGGGATAGGCTATTCGGACGGCACCTGTCCGTTTGTAAGGCGTATCCAGAAGATCGCCGAGGAATGCTCGCAAAAGGGCATGACCGTGGTGATAATGGGTGACAGCAATCACCCTGAGGTCATAGGGATAGCAGGGCACTGCACGGGAAATGCGGTGATACTGCCCGATGATAAGGCTCTTTCGGAATTTTTGAAAAAATTTTTTGAAAATCCTCAAAAAAAGGTTGCAATTATGCCGCAGACAACGTATAATATAAGTATGTGGCAGAAGTGCAGGGCGGAAGCTTCCTTATATGAGGGGGCTGTGCTCTTTGATACTATTTGCAGTGCTACCGAGAAACGTCAGAAGGAAGCTGAGCTTCTGGCGGCCGAAAGTGATATCATGATCGTCATCGGCGGGCGGCACAGCTCCAATACCGTTAAGCTCTTTCGGATATGCAGCGGGCTTTGCGGCGTATGCTTTCATGTTGAAGGCCCTGAGGAGATCCCATTGCTGAAAATGCCGGAAGGCTTTTCTTATAAAAGTGATATCAGAATAGGTATCACTGCCGGAGCGTCCACCCCGGCACATATAATCAAGGAGGTTAAAAACCAGATGAGTGAAAAAATGACAAACATGGACGAGGACTTTAACTTTGAAGAGGCTCTTGACGCTTCCTTCAAAAAAATATATACCGGTAACAGGGTGAAAGGATACATAACTGCTGTAACAAACACAGAAGCTGTAGTTGATGTCGGCACAAAGCACACAGGCTATGTAGCATTGTCTGAACTTACAGACGATCCTTCTCTCAAGCCCTGTGACGTGGTTAAGGTCGGCGACGAGGTTGAGTTCATCGTTACAAAGATCAACGACAGCGAGGGCATCGTTCAGCTCTCCAAGAAGAAGGTTGACGCTCTTAAGGGCTTTGACGAGATCGCAAAGGCTAAGGAAGAGGGCACTGTTCTTGAAGGCGTTGTAACAAACGTTGTAAAGGGCGGCGTTATCGTTCTTTCCAACGGCGTAAGAGTATTTATCCCTGCATCTCAGGCTACTATGCGCCGTGACGAGAAGCTCGAGGAGCTCCTCAAGAAGACCGTTAAGTTCAAGGTAATCGAAGTAAACGAGCAGAGAGGCAAGGCTGTAGGTTCTATCAAGGCTGTTCTCACCGCTGAGAAGGACGCAGCAAGAGCTAAGTTCTGGGAGAACGTTCAGGTGGGCGACGTATTCAAGGGCGAAGTTAAGTCTCTTACTTCCTACGGTGCATTCGTTGACCTCGGCGGCATCGACGGAATGGTTCACATCTCCGAGCTGAGCTGGAACAGGATCAAGCACCCCTCTGAGGTCGTTTCCGTTGGCGACGTTCTCGAGGTTTATGTAAAGGATCTCGACAAGGAAGCAGGAAGAATCTCCCTCGGCTACAAGAAGGACGAGGACAATCCTTGGGTCAAGTTCGAGAATGAGTACAAGGAAGGCGACGATGTTAAGTGCAAGATCGTTTCCATCACTCCTTTCGGTGCATTCGCACAGATCATTCCCGGCATTGATGGTCTTATCCACATTTCTCAGATCTCCGACAAGAGAGTAACTAACGTTAAGGACGTTCTCTCCGTTGGCGACGAGGTAACTGCAAAGATCACTGAGATCGACTCCGAGAAGAAGAGAATCAGCCTTTCCATCAAGGCAGTTCTTGAGGAAAACGGCGCTTCCGACGAGGAATAATTGCATATTGATTTCAAAGACGGTATGAGAATGCTCTCATACCGTCTTTATTTTATTATAAAAAAGTTCTTATATTTCGTGGCATATCGGCAAATGTGACTGCTACGAATACGTTTAAGTGTGCAATATGTACAAACGGTGATAAAAATAATTTATATAAACGCCATTGACAGTATAAGCTAAAAATGATAAAATTATAATGTAATTATTTGATTTGTGGGCATTTTGTCCGCTGTGTAAAAAACGCTTTTGCAGCAGGCGTTTTTTTCGTTTTGTCAAATATAAAACAGGAGGTAAATATGAAGAATTTTAAGAAGACACTTGCAGGAATCTCTGCTCTTACCCTTACTCTGAGCATGACAGCCTGCGGCGGTGACAGCTCTTCCAACGGCGGTTCCGATTCTTCCGCTGAAGAGACTACTACTGCTACCACTACTACAGCAGCTACCGTTGAACTTAACACTGCTACTCTGGCAGAAGAGGACGCAGCAACTCTCGATGAAGTGGCTGACAAGGAACTTAAGGACGTTGAGCTTGAGAACAAGACCATCAAGTGGCTTGCTCACTATGACATCAACCCTTCCACCGCAAAGGGCGACTCGGAAGCGGTAAACATCTCACTTTTCAAGAATAAGTACGGCGGAGAGATCCAGTGGTATTCCACTACATGGAACACCAGATACTCTGACCTTTCTACATATGTTCTGGGCGGCGAAGGCATCGACTTCTTCCCCTGCGACACAGCTGCTCTTCCCAAGGGCGTTGTAAGCGGAATGTTCCAGCCTGTTGATGATTATATTGACCTGGATTCTCCTCTGTGGACTGACGTTAAGGACGCTATGGAAATCTACAACTTCAACGGCAAGCACTACGAGATCGTTAACTCCGTATCTGCTGAGGCTGTTGTTATCTACAACAAGCAGACCATTTCCGAGCAGGGCCTTGATGATCCCTGGGAGCTCTATCAGGCAGGCGAGTGGAACTGGGATACTTTCGAGAAGATGCTGGAGCAGTTCGTTGATCCCGATGCTGACCAGTGGGGTCTTGACGGCTTCTGGGCAGAGAAGGCTCTGTTCCTTTCCGCAGGCGTTCCCTCTGTTCAGTCCGTTGACGGAAGACTTAAGACCAACCTTAACGACGCTACCGTTGAAAAGGCTATGAACTTCGGTTATGACCTCTACAACAAGGGCCTCGTAATGGATCGTTCTCTCTTTGACTGGAACGAGCAGCCTCAGTTCATGGGCGAAGGCAAGGAGCTCTTCTACCTCTGCGGTGCTTGGGCAGTACAGGCTAATCCCGATACATGGAGCACAAAGATCCCTGTTGAAAACCTTGGTCTTGCACCTGTTCCCTCTCCCGAGGGCAGCGATCCTTATCAGGGCGCAACTCTCGATGGCTGGGTACTCTGCAAGGGCGCAGCTAACCCTGAGGGTGTTGCTCTCTTCGCTGACTGCACACGTCTTGCCAATACCAACGATGAGGCTATCGCTATCGCTGACCAGAAGATGAAGGATGACTTCCAGTGGACCGAGGAGCTTATTGCTATCAACAAGGAGATCAACGACCTCGCTCGTCAGTATCCTGTAGTTGACCTTGCAACAGGCGTTTCTACCGACGTTGCTTCCCTCACCACAGACGGCGGCGACCAGATCGGTCTGAGAGCTGCATACCACGGCGTTGAGTGGGCTACCAACAGAGAAGAGATCTCCGATGTTGTTGATATGCTCGTTCAGGAAGTTGACGATCAGCTCGCAGCTCTTGCATAATTTAAGAGCAGATAAAAAGCTTTTGGGTGAATTGCCCGTAAGCTCATAAAAGAAAATCTCAGCCGCATGAATATAGGTAAGTTTTCATGCGGCTGATTTTCATTCATATTATTTTAGGGGAGAAAAAAGGCTATGAAAAAAATGAAGAAAACTCTTGCAGGTATCTCTGCGCTCACTCTTACAATGAGCATGACTGCCTGCGGCGGAGATAACGGCGGAAGCACTGCCGATACCACCGCTGACACCACCGTTACCACAACCACAGCAGCTACAGTTGAGCTGAACACTGCTACTCTGGCTGAAGAGGATGCAGCAACTCTCGAAGAAGTGGCTGACAAGGAGCTGCGTGATGTGGAGCTTGAGAACAAGACCATCAAGTGGCTTGCTCACTATGACATCAACCCTTCCACCGCAAAGGGCGACTCGGAAGCGGTAAACATCTCACTTTTCAAGAATAAGTACGGCGGAGAGATCCAGTGGTATTCCACTACATGGAACACCAGATACTCTGACCTTTCTACATATGTTCTGGGCGGCGAAGGCATCGACTTCTTCCCCTGCGACACAGCTGCTCTTCCCAAGGGCGTTGTAAGCGGAATGTTCCAGCCTGTTGATGATTATATCGACCTCAATGCTCCTCTCTGGCAGGACGTAAGCGAAGCTATGGAGATCTATAACTTCAACGGCAAGCATTACGAGCTGGTAAATTCCGTATCTGCCGAGAACATTGTTATCTACAACAAGCAGACCATTTCCGAGCAGGGTCTTGACGACCCCTGGGAGCTTTATCAGGCAGGGGAGTGGAACTGGGACAGCTTTGAGAAGATGCTGGAGCAGTTCGTTGACCCCGATGCGGATCAGGTAGGCCTTGACGGCTACTGGAACGAGAAGGCTCTGCTGCTTTCCGCAGGCGTTCCCTCCGTTGAAGCTGTTGACGGACACCTTGTAACAAACCTTAATGACCCCACCATTGAAAAGGCTATGAACTGGATGTACGGCCTTTACAACAAGGGCCTTGTAATGGATATGTCCCTTTATGACTGGTCCGAGCAGCCTCAGTTCATGGGCGAGGGCAAGGAGCTGTTCTACATCATCGGTGCATGGGCAGTTCAGTCCAACCCCGATACATGGAGCACAAAGATACCTGTTGAAAATCTCGGACTTGCACCCGTTCCCTCTCCCGAGGGCAGCGATCCTTATCAGGCAGCTACTCTTGACGGCTGGGTAATATGCAAGGGCGCAGCAAACCCCGAGGGCGTTGCTCTCTTTGCTGAGTGCACACGTCTTGCAAACACCAGCGACGATGCCATTGCCATTGCCGACAAGAAGGCAAAGGAGGACTTCCAGTGGTCTGACGAGCTTATCGCAATCAACAAGGAGATAAACGAGCTTGCACGCAAGTATCCCGTTGTTGACCTGGCAACAGGCGTTTCCACCGACGTTGCTTCCCTCACCACCGACGGCGGCAGCCAGATCGGTCTGAGAGCTGCATTCCACGGCGTTGAGTGGGCTACCAACAGAGAAGAGATAGCTGACGTTGTTGATATGCTCGTCAAGGAAGTTGATGACCAGCTGACAGCACTTTCATAATTATCGCAAAAACTGATATCCGGAGCGGCTTCGTTATATGCGGGGCCGCTTTTTTTGTGCGAAATGGCAAAAAATTATCTTAATCGATTTTGGTAAACGTTTACCGCTTTTTTCACTATTGCTTTTTGAACAATTATATTGTATAATGATTTTATTGATTTCCCACTAAAAGGAGTATGACTGATGAACGAATTTGAAAAGAACAAGGCAAGAGTGATAGCTAAGTACGAAGAGCTTATCACACGCAGGAACGTGGTTTCCGACACCTACAACGGCATCTATGACAGATATGAGAACCCCGTGCTTACAGCTGCACACGCACCTGTTATCTGGAGATACGATATGAACCCCGCAACCAATCCCCATTTTATGGAGAGGCTGGGCATCAATGCGGTGCTGAACTCGGGTGCTATCTTCCTTAACGGCAAGTATTACCTTGTGGCAAGAGTTGAGGGCAATGACAGAAAGTCCTTCTTTGCAGTGGCAGAGAGCGACAGCCCTGTTGATAACTTCCGCTTCTGGGATTTCCCCGTGCGTCTCCCCGACACCGAGCCTGACGAGACCAATGTTTACGATATGAGACTTACCCAGCACGAGGACGGCTGGATATACGGCGTGTTCTGCTCCGAGAGCAAGGACAAGACCTCTTCCGACCTTTCCGCCGCAACCGCTCAGGCAGGAATCGTCCGCACAAAGGACCTGAAAACATGGGAGAGACTTCCCAACCTCAAGTCCAAGTCTCCTCAGCAGAGAAATGTTGTGCTTCACCCTGAGTTTGTTGACGGCAAGTATGCTTTCTATACCCGTCCCCAGGACGACTTTATCCAGACAGGCTCAGGCGGAGGAGTATGCTTCGGTCTCTGCGAGGATATCACAAACCCTGTTATCTGCACAGATGAGGTCGTTATCTCTCCCAGACAGTACCACACCATCACCGAGGTCAAGAACGGTGCAGGCGCTGTGCCCATTAAGACCCCCAAGGGCTGGATACACATTGCACACGGCGTAAGAAACACCGCAGCAGGTCTGAGATACGTTATCTACGTGTTCGCTACCGATCTGAAGGATCCCTCCAAGCTTATCGCATCTCCCTCGGGACTGTTCATTGCTCCCCACGGCAGCGAGAGAGTGGGCGACGTTTCCAACGTATGCTTCACAAACGGCGCTGTTGTTCGTGAGAACGGCGATGTATATATCTACTACGCCTCCTCAGACACAAGAGTTCATGTTGCGGCTACCACCATCGACAAGCTCATGGACTACACCTTCAACACTCCTTCCGATCCTCTCCGCTCCGTTGACTGCGTAAAGCAGAGATGCGAGCTTATTGAGAAGAACCTGAAGTTCATGGAAGAGAATAAGTAAAATTACATAAAAATGCCGCAGATAAAGCTCTGCGGCATTTCTTTTAACTGATTTGTGTAAGAAGTTGCATTGCATCATCCGTGGTGTCGTCAATTTTTTTGCGGTTGATCTCGTTTATGTCGTCATCATTTTTGCTCTTGATAACCAGTTCTATCTTGCACATATTATACAGAAGTCCTACCAGGTATGAACAGTTTTCGGTAGCTCTTTTTTCTTCAGGTGTGAACTGATTCCAGTCTGTTTTTCCATAAGTCTGAACGGTTGCCTGAATAGCGTGCAGGTATTTTTCATATATTCCGTAAGTAAGGCTTAAAGTGTTGTAATATGATTCGGAATATTTTCTGAGTTCTGACAGATATGCACATATCTTTTTTATCTTTTCTTCGGCTTTCAGCATCTGATACCATGCTTCATCGGCTTTATCGGATAATTTTGAACCTGTAATGTTAAAGATTATGCCGCCTACAAGCAGCCCGACACCAAGTGTGGCACCGCCTAAAACTGCCGTGCCAAGAGCCATTCCACCGCCGCCTGCGGCTAATGCACCTCCGCCTAATGCTGCGAGTGTTGCATTAGTTGCAGCAACACCGGAAAGAGATGCTATGGCAGTTCCGGTTGAAGCAGTACCTAATGCCATAACTGCTGCTGTGGTTGCACCGGCAGCAGCAAATCCACCGGCTGTTCCGGCTGCTGCTCCTCCAAGCCCGCCCAAAAGAATTCCGGCACCAACGGATACATTTTTTAACTCTTCAGGTGTGTAGGTCTTTATCTTGACGCCTTTGCTGTCAATTTTATTGAATACAGGTTTGTTCTGAATTTGTTCGATCACAACTGCAAAGCTTTCAAATGAGTTGATTATTTCAAGCTCAAATTTTCCAAGCTTGTCCATAGATGCTAAAGTAGCTTTGTTGCTTCTTTCAAATACAGCTATGTTTTTATCGTTGCGGATTTTGGCTTCTTTTAAGGTATCATTGGCTTCTTTCATTTTTAACCCACCATGTATTCCTGCACCCAGTCCTCCTGCACCTGCAATAGCTGCACCTATTCCCAAAATCAGTGGTAATGGCATATTCATTCTCCTTTCAATATTTTACAACAGGCGTAGTTTTGCCTGTAGTATTCGTCTTTTGACATAATTTCCTTGAACAAAAGTTCATAGCATTCGTCTATCCTGCAATATATGGGACGATCCTTGTAGATGCTGCAAAGATTTCCTTTAAGATATCGGCATACGCCTGTTCCGTCATCAAGATCGTTATATATCTCAGACAGCTTTAAATTTCGACAGCATTGTCCACACTTATCACATTTAAACATTGCTTATTTGAACACCATCCTTGCATTGCCATCATTCATAAAACTATCAAAGTCATCATAGCCATTTTCCCATGACATTGTCATGCCGAGTTTATGCAGGGCTTCTCTCAATATGCTTGTGAGTTCATCAGATGATGTTACATTTTTGAGAGTGGCATGCATTGTGGTGTATTGTTCAATCTCTTTTTTGTATCGTTCAATATCTATTTGCTTTAAGCATTCGATACATTGATCCAATGCGGCATTGATCCTTATGTATGCGTCCAGCTGCATCTGAACATCTGAGGTGAATCCACAGCGTATGCAAACCTCTTTAAAAACAAGAGTAAGAAGTCGGAACCATGCTATAAGATTTAATCTCAGAATAACATTGACCCAGTTTCCGCCTGAACGAATTCCGGCATCAAGACCATCTATCAGGCATAATGCCGCATCTCCGATAATAAGCATTATTCTGAGATCGTCATGCTGCTGATTGGGAATACAGTCTTTCAAGGGTTCTTTCATGATGAAATAATGTCTGACAGACCATATGAGCTTGATTGACAAGTCACATACTATTACAGGGATAGCCATTGTCAGGCCAAATCGTGCGTCATAACCTGATTCAAACACTTTCGTAGCAACTTTGGCTAAAGTATTTTGAAATTCTCCCACTTTAAATTTACCAAAATCACAAAGCTGGAATAATTCATAAAAAGGAATAACTATTCCGCTGCCCCTATTGACTTTTCCGGAAGATCCAGCTAAGTCAGACATGATATGACCAAACCAGTTTGCTATTCCGCTGTATAATTTTGAAATAAAATCATGCCCTTGAAGTTCAAAGGTATCGGTAGCTATAGTAATAAGTTTTCCATCGGTGAGAAAAGAAGAGGTTGAGGTAAACTGATTTAAAATGGAGAAAAACAGACCTACAATATCAGGCGCATGAGCTAATGATTTCATGTGGTGGTTTGACGTGGACATATTAAAAAGTTTATTAACATCACCTGAATGACGCTAATCATAGTTGACCTTAAAACCATTAAAATCGGATTTGGCATTTCCATTTTCAAGAAAGCCTATGGCACTGGCTACATTATTTGCTTTTTCGGGTTTGGGAGACCATCCGCACTTTTTAGCAAAGCTCATGACCGCATTGTCAACCTGTTTATCCGTCCATGGTTGAATGCGGCTTTGTTCCGGGGTACCAACAAGAAAAATGTCTATTATACCGGAAAGTACACCGCAGCCTGCTGCTGCAAGATAGTCAAATTTATCGCATTTATCGTGATAAAAATATTGCTCCTGAGAGCCTTGCTGCCGTATTGAACCTATGCTGATATCACACATTTTATATTCACCTTTCTCTGCATCAAATCAGTAGTTGCGAACACCGTAATAATGCCCGGTAAAGCTCTTTAACAGATCGGCATAAAATTTTATACCATGCATGAGCGTTATTACATCATCTCTATTATTGAATGAGCCAATAACCTTGCTGTTATCAAGCTTTATGTCAAAATCACCTGCTCCTTTTTCTATGCGAAGTGCCCTTGCGAGTTCGTCAAAGGTCATATGTACAGGATATTTTTCAAAGTTAACTGTCCAGTGCAGCCCTCTTTCGGTTACGGCAAATCCTGACTTATTCTTTCCAATAAGGGTATCATCATATAAAAGATATATAGCTTCATCGGGGTATAGCTCCAGCTTGTCAGCGAGCTGCCTTGTGTAAAGAATAAGACCGTCCTTGTCATATTTAACATAGTCATGCCAAGCGGCAAATTTGCGGCACAGCTTTTGTACACATGCTTGAATAGAAATTTTACTGCTTATCTTGTTTTGCGCCGAGATATTAAACATTTCGGATGCCTTTTTGCGGTTTTCGGCATTATTTATAATAAAATAATCATGATATAGCTCGTTGTTGCTCAGCAGATCCTCAGGTGATGTAAAGAAAAAAGATGATTTTCCGAGGGAAACTTTAAGAGCATCTGCTATGCCTTCAATGATATGATCGACCTCATAATCACTTAACATAACTTTATTGCTTGACTGTGAGAGAGTCAACAAATAAGAGTACTTTATATTATTAAAGTCGCATGCTAAATAATATGCCTTATCATATTCCTTATCTACAATATGCTTGTTTATTGCAACAAGAATATCTGAAATGATTTCAGCATCGTATCCTGTATTTGAGTGCAGAACAGCTATAATATGATTTACATCTGCCAGAGGCATAGCATAAATAGGCTCTCCATTACTGTCAACAGAAGCACTGTGTATATCTCTTGGCTCAAACTGATAGAATGGGTAAAAAATTTTAATTTCTTCCTCAAATATTCTAGACATGATATCGCACTTCCTTTATCTTTGCTTTTACATTGTTAAATGCTTTTTTGTGAAAATATGTATAATGTCCTTAATAATAGATTACAGTAAATTAGTGACTGTTTTTTTGTGAATATTATGTAAATGTTGGCTTGGGGATTAAGATATAACAAAATGACGGAACAAACGGGAATGCTTTGTGCGTTTCGGAGAAAATCATCTGCCGTATTTTTCAGCCTTGACAAAAGGGAAACGGAGTAGTATAATATACATAACAGGTTATGTAGTTTAGCAAATTGGATAAATATGTAACCTGCTTGTTAAAAAATGTGTGGATTTTGAGCGATTTGGAACTTTGTGACAGTATGTTACCATATAGCAGCTTTGGGGGAACTTGAATGAGCGGGGAATATTTATATGCGCTGGTTATCAGTCAGCTTTCAAGGCGTTTTGAGTGTTGCATAAATAAAGCTCTCGAAGATATGGACCTTACTCAGTCGCAGCTGAGAGTGCTGCTGTGCATTTACGAAAATGAAGTGAACGGCGGCGGACGGCTCTTTCAGAAAGATATCGAAAGGGTGCTGATGCTCTCAAATCCCGCAGTTACGGGAATAGTGCAGCGGCTGGAAAGCAAGGGACTTATCGAAAGAAAGGTTGCTTTTTCGGACAGCCGTCATAAGGAGATACATACCACCGAAAAGTCACGCAGGCTTGCTATCAGGCTGGGCGAGCTGAGAAGAGAGCATGAAAAGATGCTTATGGACGGTATTTCCGACGAAGAAAAAGCTGTGCTTTGCAGGTGCCTTGACAGGATGCTTGATAACTGCCTTAATTTTGAGAGCAGTTTTGACGCCGAAACGGCGGTGTGATGCTCTCGGTTTGAACGGGAGGCGGTTTTATGGCTGCTGCAATTATCTGGAGATCCACAATGGGCATAAGCCGCAGGTATGCGGAAGAGGTCAAAAAGCAGCTTAACGCTGATATTTTCGAGGCGGATAAGGTATCTGCCGACAAGCTTACAAGATATCAGACAGTCGCTGTTTTCGGCGGAGTGTATAACGATAAATGGGAGTGTGCGGATTTTGTAAAGAAGTGCCGCACGGTGCTTCAGAACAGAAAGACGGTTTTCGTTTTTGCTGTCTGGGACGATGCTCCCGAGAATATCCCATCGGATTCACTTAAAAACAAATATCTGGCAAATATCGTAATATCTCCCGACAGCTGCCTGGCAGTTGAGGGTCAGATAGATAAAAGTAAGGTTTCCTTCGGTCAGAAGCTGAGCCTTTCGGGCATGAAGAAAAAGCTGATGAAGAAGGAAAACAAGGACGACCTTGATTTCAGTATTATCGGTATGATAGACGGCTACAGCGGAGGTTTTGAGCAGGAGGCTGCGGACAGGGTCGCTGCCGTTATCAAAAGCATGACCTGATAATGTAAGGAGGAATGGTTATGGGAAAAACAAATATCAGAGAGATTTTACACAAGGTATTTACGGTGATCGAGTTTACTGCGGTTTTTTCTATGGCCGTGATCCTGGTTGTATCATGTATTATTGCATGAATGAAAAATTTCGGTGATTTGCGGAATCGCTTTGCGGTTCCGCTTTTCTGTTAAAGAATGGTTTTTTGACGGAAATATCCTGCGCTAATTTTCAGAAATTGTTGAAAAAAGTTTTTTTCTGTGTTATAATATAAAATTGACGGATTATATGCAGAGGGGGGAGTGCGCACGGACAGTATAAGATTTGCCGTAAAGGACGGCAGATGCCTGCATGAGCTTCCCCTGGGCAGAACGCTCAGTACCTTTATCGGCTTCGATTTTGCCCCTTTCCGTGAAAGATGTATCGAAGCGGGCCGTGACGGGCGCAAAAGGGGAGAATTGTCACCCTCAATGGAGGATATGGCAAGGACTGAGCTGGCAAAATGCCACCCATATGTGCGTGCCTGCCTGGGGAATGAATATTCTCAGGCGGTCATAGACTGTATCATCGACTGCATATGTTTTTCGGAAAATATAAGCGCCGAGGAGCTGTGGTTCAGGTGCATTTCACCTGTGACAGCTTACGAAAAGGCAATATTTGACCGCCTTTGCGCATACAGGACGGGCAGAGCGTCAAACCAGTGGGTAAACGTGCTGCGCATACGTGAATATGCCATGACAAAGGCGGAGTTCATTTACCGCACAGGCGGCGACCGTCATGTCAAGCGGGAGTATTTCGACCTTGCCTTTGGCGTTGCGGCGGATAATGTGGGCTGCGGAAATGAGCTTTCAGGCTCGTTCAGGATATGCTCCCCCTCGGAGCTTGCGGTGCAGACACAGCTTATGAGCAGGACTGCCAAAAGCATTGCGGGTCGGCTGTCCTTTATGCTGGATTCGGCAGAGCATATCAGCCCTCGGCTGGTGAACGAAAGCACCTGCGACAAGGTGGCGATGGATATTTTCAGCTACCTGCGTGATATGCCTCCTCCCGAGGAAAATGAGCTTGGCTTTGCGGCTGATGAGCTTTCCATGCTGCCCGACAATATCTATTTCCCCGACAGCTTCAAGGGTGCGGTGGATATGGAGCTTTACGCTATGGAGCGTGAGAATGTGCCGTTTAAGCTATAAGAACCCGTCTTCACAAGCATATGCGCACGTCTTTTCGGCAAATTTTGCCGCAGACTGCGTTAAAAATCCTTGCCGGGCGAAAGCCCGCCTGCGGATTTTTGCCTACTCTGCAACAAAATTATGCTCGAAAATCCGCACACATTTCTTATGAAGACAGGTTCTAAGGAGAGATATGGATCTTTTAAACGAAAGCGCCGCTGTCAATGAGCTGGCACACATCATAGTCAAAGGCAGCGCAGAGCTGTTCAACAGCGTGAAATACATCTATTCCATAGCTGACAGCAGCTTTTACAGCGTTGATATCAGGGACGCTTTCAGGATAATCTTTGAAAGCGGGGCGGATATGCTGCCGTCACTGGGGCTTTCTGCGGATAAAAGCGTTTGTGCTGAGATGGCAAGCGATGAGTACAACAAGGTGCTTGTGCTTATGGCGTACAGCTTTGCGGTGCGCATACCTGTGCTGAGAGGTCTAAGGGGAGCAAGCGGCCCGTTGACGGACAGTCAGCTGGATAAGATATACGGTGCTGTTATGGCCATGGGTGCGGAAAACTACAGGAATTCCGTTCCCGAAAGCTATGAAAATATGAAAGCGCTTGCCAAAAAGGGAAAAGAGCTTCCTCCTTACAGTGCCGACTGGTTCAAGATTTATGTGCTTAAAAATGTTCCGCAGCTGGCGGAGCTTACAAATAAAAACGTTTTCCTTTTCGGCTTTGCAGATCTTTTGTTTCCGCTGTACTGGCCGCATATTGAGGAAAAGCTTTTTGAAAGGCTGAAAGCACTTTCTGCTGACGATTTCGGCGGCGGAATGGAGATATAGGAGTTGTGATATGAGCAGAGCAGTTTATCTCTGCGGCTTTATGGGCTGCGGAAAGACTACCGTGGGGCGTGTTCTGGCAGACCTGCTGGGCACGGCTTATGCCGATATGGACGCTTACATAGAAAAAAGTGAGAAAATGAGCATACCGCAGATTTTTTCCGACAAGGGCGAGGGATATTTCCGTGATGCCGAGACGAGAGCCGTTGAGGAAATGGGCAAAAACGGCGGAGTCATTGCCTGCGGCGGCGGTGCGATGCTCAGGGAGAAAAATGCAGATCTTGCCGCCAAAAACGGCGTTGTTGTATATATCGACACCCCTTATGACATCTGCTGGGAGCGGATAAAGGACGATGCAAACCGCCCCATTGTAGCGGTAAACACAAAGGAGTCGCTGGGGGAGCTTTATGAAAAGCGGAAGGCTCTTTACACCGCACACTCGGCGTTCAGGGCAGACGGAACAGGGTCGCCGTCACAAATTGCGGCGCAGATCGCAGAATTTATAAAAAAGTGAACATTACCCGCTGAAAGCGGACAAAATATAAAGGATAGGAATTTTGCTAATGGATAAAGTATATTCTCTGGGAGTAGATATTGGCTCCACCACAGTAAAGACAGTCATTCTTGATGACGGAAAGATCATCTGGTCAAAGTATCAGCGCCACTTCTCAAAGGTGCGTGAGACCGCTGCAGAGCAGGTGGAAGAGATAGGAAAGATGTTCCCCGATGCACGCTTCAAGCTTGCTATCACAGGCTCCGCAGGTCTGGGACTTGCAAATGCCGCTTCTCTGCCTTTCGTGCAGGAGGTACACAGTGCGTTCATCTCCGTAAAGCATGATTATCCCGACGCTGACTGCGTTATCGAGCTTGGCGGTGAGGACGCAAAGATCATCTTCCTTACAGGCGGCACCGAGCAGAGAATGAACGGTTCCTGCGCAGGCGGAACGGGTGCATTCATCGACCAGATGGCTACCCTCCTTGGCATTACCGTTGACGAAATGGACGAGCTTTCCTCCCACGCTGAAAAGATATATCCTATAGCTTCACGCTGCGGCGTTTTTGCAAAGTCGGATATCCAGCCCCTTTTAAATCAGGGCGCAAGGCGTGAGGACATTGCCGCTTCCATTTTCCAGGCAGTTGTTGACCAGACCGTTTCGGGACTGGCTCAGGGCCGTGAGATAAAGGGCAAGGTGCTGTTCCTCGGCGGCCCTCTCACATTTATCAAGGGGCTTAGAAAGGCTTTCGTTAATACTCTCCAGCTTTCGGATGAGAACGCTGTTTTCCCCGAAAATGCTCAGTGCTTCATGGCATACGGAAGCGCCCTCTACGCAACTGAGACTGACGGCAGCGACTTTACCGCCGCAGAGATCGCTCAGAAGATGAGAGCTGCCAAGATGAACGACGACATCATCACAGGCAGGAGACTTTTTGAAAATCAGGCTCAGTATGACGAGTTCATTTCCCGTCACGGCAAGCATGACCTGCCTTTTGAGGATATAAGGACATACACAGGCGATGCTTACCTGGGAATAGACGCAGGCTCCACCACAACAAAGCTTGTGCTCATAACTCCCGACGGCAAGCTGCTTTATCAGCATTACACATCAAACAAGGGTCAGCCTCTTGCGGTAATTACCGAGAGACTGAAAGAGATATATTCGCTTATCGGCGACAGGATAAACATTGTTTCTTCCGCTGTTACAGGCTACGGCGAGGACCTTATCAAGGCGGGCGTCGGCATTGACTACGGTCTGGTAGAGACTGTTGCCCACTATAAGGCTGCCTCCTACTTCTGCCCCGATGTTGACTTTATCATTGATATCGGCGGTCAGGACATCAAGTGTTTCAAGATAAAAAATCACGCCATCGACAGCATCATGCTCAACGAGGCATGTTCATCGGGCTGCGGCTCCTTTATCCAGACCTTTGCTCAGGCAATGGGCTACGAGATATCCGAGTTTGCACGTCTGGGACTTTTCGCCGAGCACCCTGTTGACCTTGGCTCCCGCTGCACCGTTTTCATGAACAGCTCCGTGAAGCAGGCTCAGAAGGACGGCGCTACTGTTGAGGATATCTCCGCTGGACTTTCCTCTTCAATCATCAAGAACGCTATTTACAAGGTTATCCGTGCAAATTCCGCAGATGAGCTGGGCAAGAATATCGTTGTTCAGGGCGGTACATTCCTTAACGACGCAGTTCTGAGAGCTTTCGAGCAGGAGATCGGCAGGGATGTTGTCCGTCCTGCAATCGCAGGACTTATGGGCGCATTCGGCGCTGCTCTTTACGCTAAGGAAATGGCTGCGGCTGACAAGAGAGAAAAGTCCGGCGTTATCACTGCCGACAAGCTGGCTGACTTCTCTTACAAGTCCCGCCAGATAAACTGCGGCGGCTGTACCGCAAAATGTTCCCTTACTATCATCACTTTCTCCGACGGACATAGGTTCATCAGCGGAAATCGCTGCGAAAAGGGCGCAGGCATTACCAAAAAGGACACTGCTCCCTGCCTTTATCAGTATAAATACGAAAGACTTCTCAGCGTGATGAAGTCGGGCGACCCTGCAAGTCCCAAGGCAACTATCGGTCTGCCTCTGGTGCTTAATATGTACGAGCAGCTGCCCTTCTGGAAGACATTCTTCAACTCGCTGGGCTTCAAGGTGATCATCTCCGATGAAAGCACCCGTGATATGTATTTCAAGGGTCAGCACACTATTCCTTCCGACACCGTATGCTATCCCGCAAAGCTTGCACACGGTCATGTGGTGGATCTGCTGGAGAAAAAGGCGGATATCATCTTCTATCCCTGCCAGACCTACAACATTGACGAGGGCCATTCCGACAACAACTACAACTGCCCTGTTGTTGCATATTATCCCGAGCTTTTAAAGGCAAATATCCCCGAGCTTACCGAGGAGAATTTCTTCTATCCTTACCTTGATCTTAACCTTGAAAAGCACATCACGGAGGCTATACCCAAGGCGTTCAGAAAGTATGACCTTAGCAAAAAGGAAGTCAAGGCTGCATATGAGGCAGGTATGGCGGCTATGGACAGCTTCCACCACGATATTGAAGCAAAGGGCGAGGAGATAATCGAATATGCACGCAGCAAGCATATGCCTATCATAGTGCTTGCGGGCAGACCTTATCACATCGACCCCGAGATAAACCACGGCATACATAAGCTCATAACCTCTCTGGGCATGGCTGTTATCACCGAGGACAGCATTTGTAAGCGTTCCGAGACACCTGTGCTTCACGTTCTGAACCAGTGGACATACCACTCCAGACTGTACAGAGCGGCGGAATATGTCACCACACAGCCCGATATGCAGCTGGTTCAGCTGGTATCCTTCGGCTGCGGAATAGACGCAGTTACCACCGATGAGGTGCGCTCCATTCTTGAGAGCAGGGACAAGTTCTACACCCAGCTCAAGATAGACGAGATAAGCAACCTGGGCGCTGTAAAGATCCGTCTGAGAAGCCTTGAGGCTGCTATCAGACAGGCAGGCGGGGTAAAGTAATAAACAAAAAAATGGGAGTCAGATGGCTCCCATTTTTTATTTATTTGACCGTGAAATAGCAGTAGAATTCAGTTTCTTCAAAGTCGCTTTCTTCCGATGAGGGAATAACATGGAAAACGACACGGTATTTGCCCGGTGCAGTCAGCTTGTCTTTGTACGATTCTGTTGTGTCAATAATGCTGTCTTCCTTTAGCAGTGTATCGGGGGTAACATTATCGGGGAGTATAAGGTCTCCCATTCCTGCAAATCCAAAACCCATATTACGATATTTCTTTTCAATATAATCATAATTGGGCTTTATAACTACCCATTTTCTGCCATTGAAGCGTTCGATATGGTTAAAGATTGGAGTATGGTCAGTCCAGTAAAAATCAGATGTATCATAATCATACTCAAATGTACCCATATCCTTGTATAGGTAGTATGTGTAAATCACTATGCTGTCGGGAAGCTTGTCGGCATAAAAAGGCTCTTTGATATTCATTGCATATACAACAGCGTTCTTTGATTTTCCTGTATAAATTCCGTTGCTGTCAAAAGTGTATATCTTATCCTCTATCTGCACATCGCCCACAGCATAGCCGCCCTCGTAATAAAAGTAGTATTTGTTGCCGTCTATGGTCTGCCAGCCTGCACAGCGCTTGCCGTTTCTGTAATAATTGTATTTGTGAACGGCTCTCGCCCAGCCCGTATATAAGCCTTTCGACGTTCCGTTTTCGTCAAAGCTGTATTTAAGCCCGTCTATGGTTTTAAGCCGTGCGGCAAATTTTTCGCTGCTGACCTCATAGTTGGTGTGGTCTTCATTTCGCTCAGCCGCAGACACATTGGCTGCGGCGGTGCTTATGAGCATAAGGCAGGAAAGAAAAAGTGCGGTTTTTCTTGGTTTCATAAATGTCACTCCTTGAAAATTGTGGGTAATGTCAGCTTACGGTAATTATATTCCGAATTTTATCAGACATTTTCCTGCTCGGTAATCAAGGCTTCGGCATATTTGCCGTTCCACAGATTTCCCATATTTACAGTCCAGCGATCATCAACTGAAGTGCTGCTGCCGTCTGCTGTTACGCCTGTTCCGTAATACTGCAAAACAAGCTTATCCTGATCTTGTTCAACTACCTTGCAGTTCAGCTTTGTTCCTGCTCCGCTGTATCCGCAGTCAACGGAGTAATACAAAACAATATCATATGCTCCGTAATTATCTTGCACAAGTGATGGGGTATCATAATATCTGCTGTAATCGTAAAAAGTTATTTTTCCGATATCGGCAAACATAACATAGCTGTCAGGATCGCTGACGGTGACTGCCATGGGACGGATATCCAGCGTATAACGCTTGTCTGTCAGACGGAATGCGGCAAATGAAGCCGCAAGCAGTAGTATAACGAATATTGCAGTAATAAGTATCTTTTTGTTCATAAAACGCACCTCAATTTTACCCCGCTGCATAATGAAAGGTTGCACAGCGGGGTAATGTTGTTAAAAATGAAAATTATTGATTTGTTAAGGAAACGGTGTAATCAAAGGAAGTTGCATATCCATTTGTTTCAATAAACTCTAAGTACAGTTTGTCAATTCCCTGAACCATTGTTCCAGACAGTATAATCTTGTAGCTGGTAAATGCATTAAATTCCAAGTCGTGAGAGCCTGTTTTAGTGTACGTGTTTGCATCTGTTCCAGCAGAGTGGGCATATACATTAAGCTTTATTTTTTTCTTTCCGACAAAATTTGAGGGCTTAAATTTAAGCTGAGATAAATTTGATGTGCTGTTTATAATAAAAATTGGTGATAGAGCATAAGAAGTGTTACCGCCAAATGCTACTCCGCCTGAGTATGGTAAATAAACAGCTCGTGCATTTCCGCCCAAATCAATCTCTTCAAAATTAGAAGTATCAACAGTAACTGTAGTGCCTTGTGAAAGGTCAATATAAACTGTTCCTTCTTTATCATAAGAGTTGTATTTCTCTATAATATCATTTGGAATTTCCTCAGCATAACTTGTTGCCGCATATGCTGATGTTGTTGAAAATAACATGATTGCTGCTAAACAAGAGGATATTGCTTTTAAAGAAGTTTTTTTCATAATAAATCCGTCCTTTCGATATGGCTTTGGTTTTTAAAATTCTTTTTAATGATAATACCATGAATGTTATTTAAATCTTTCCATCGGATTTACCTCCTTTAGCTTTAGTTGATGATCTTAAATTATCATCTGTTTATATAATCCTTTTACCAAAGCATAGGGGACAGCTTTTCCATAAAAAACTTATAATTCTGCATTTCCGACAAAATATGACATGATGATCGTGCATATTAAACAAGCATAGCCGTATTTATTTATCCTCACTTATTATACGCCAATTCATATATAAAATCAATACATTTTACAAAAATAACAAATTATTGTTATCGGGTTACAAAATAAATATAAATTTGACTGCGTGGACAAAATTTGCTTTACAAATAACGAAAAATGATGTATAATAAATTTAACTGTAATAAAAGGAATAAGGTCAAGAAAGGGTTATGAGCAATGTTTACCGATGTTGATGAAAAATACGGTTACACGGGTAACGACCTGGGGGCAAATTATACAAAGGAGAATACCGTTTTCAAGGTGTGGTCTCCGCTGGCAAACGATGCCACAGTGCTCCTTTATAAGTCGTGTACCGATGAAAAGCCGTACCGTCGCCTTCCAATGGAAAAGGACAAAAAGGGCGTATGGGTAAAGACTGCGCACGGCGACCTTAACGGCGTTTACTATACCTACGAGATACGCCATGATGACATCACTGAGGAAACTATTGACATATATGCCCGCACCGCAGGTGTGAACGGCGCTATGGGAATGGTCATCGACCTGGAGGAGACCAATCCCGCTGGCTGGTACAACTATCACCCCGAGCCGCTGGAGCATTACACCGACGCTGTTATCTATGAGATGCACGTCCGTGACTTTTCCATCGACAAAAGCGGAAACTTCTGCTACAAGGGCAGATTTCTTGCCTTTGTGGAAAAGGGCGTTATCAATGCCGCAGGCGACAAGATAGGCATTGACCATCTGAAAGAGCTGGGTGTTACCCACGTTCATCTCATGCCCTCCTTTGACTATCAGACAGTTGACGAAACAAGGCTCAATGTTCCTCAGTTCAACTGGGGATATGACCCGCAGAACTTTAACTGTCCCGAAGGCTCATACTCCACCAACCCCTATGACGGCAGAGCGAGAGTTGCAGAGTTCAAGAGACTTGTTCACGCTCTTCACTGCCAGGGCATAAGGGTCATCATGGACGTGGTATATAACCATACCTATGCCACTGCCGATTCACCCTTCAACAAGATATTCAACAAGTATTACTACCGCCTGTGGGGCGAAAACGGCGAGTATTTCTCAAACGGCTCAGGCTGCGGAAATGAGATAGCCACCGAGCGCTTCATGGTGAGAAAATACATCATCGACAGCCTTGTTTACTGGGCTACCGAATATAAGATAGACGGCTTCCGCTTTGACCTTATGGGGCTTTATGATATCGAGACCATGAACAAGATAGATGAGACACTTCACGCTATCAATCCCGATATCATTCTTTACGGCGAGGGCTGGATAGGCGGAGATTCACCTCTGGCTGACAGCAAGCGTGCAATGAAGCTCAACGCACGCCACACCCCCAATATCGCCTTTTTCAGCGATGATTTCCGTGATACCATCAAGGGCAACAACTTTGAGAACCGCAGCAGGGGATATGTAAACGGCGCTACAGGCAGCGAGGAATATGTCAAGGAGGTAATGTGCGGAAGAATACCTCACCCGCAGATACCTAACCTTACCAAGTTTGCATGGACACTCAGTCCCTGCCAGACCGTAAACTACGTTGAGGCTCACGATAACCTTACCCTCTGGGATAAGCTTATTTACACCAACCCCACCGATTCCCTTGACACACGAAAGAAAATGGATAAAATGGCTGCTGCCTGCGTATTCCTTGCTCAGGGCATACCCTTTATTCAGGCAGGTCAGGATTTTCTGCGCTCAAAGCCTCTCCCAGGTGGTGCATATGACCACAACAGCTACAATTCTCCCGATGCGGTAAACAGCCTTAAATGGGACAGAAAGTCCGAGTTCAGAGATGTTTTCGATTACTACAAGGGACTTATCGAGTTCAGAAAGGCTCATTCCGCACTGAGAATGTTCACAGCCGAGGATATCGGCAGAAATATGAAGTTCTTCGACCATCTTCCTCAGAGAATAGTCGGCTTCGGTCTTTACGGGGACTGCGAGCTGGAGGAGATAATCGTGTTCTTTAACCCCACAAACGATGATATCACTCTCCACGCATTCGGCGAGTACAATGTATATATCGACGGCGACAACGCAGGCAACAAGCCTCTTTACACCGTCTGCGACGATTACATCATCAAGCCCCATTCCACAATGGTAATGGGCAGACCATATCCTCAGCCTGAGGAGGAGGAGGCAGCTGAATGAAAAAATATTCCGTCCGTCCGCCAAAGTATCAATCGCTTGTGGGATTTATAGTCGGCATATTGTTTGTTCTGATAGGACTGGTTGCGGTAATACCGGGAGCGGGAGCATTCGGCGTGTTGTGGACGCTTATAGCTGCGGTTATAACTGTTATTCACGGCATAAACCTTTTTACCGATGAGGGCATATCCATCGGCACTGTGATAGAGGAAGAAACCAAACCGAGACCCAAGCCTGAGGACAACACCCGTGAACGTCTGGAAAAGCTTGAGGGTCTTTACCGTGACGGACTTATTACAAAGATAGAATATGAACAAAAGCGCAGAGAAATACTGAACGAGCTGTAAGGCTTGTTCCGAAAGGAAGGTCAAAACAATGAAAAGAATACTTGTCTGTGAGGACGAGGGCGTTATCAGGGATTTTGTTGTCATAAACCTGAAGCGTGCGGGCTATGACGTGGTAGATGTTGACTGCGGCGAGGAAGCCCTCAGGGTATTTAACGAGGAAAACGGCAATTTCGATATAGCTCTGCTTGACATTATGATGCCGGGCATTGACGGATTTCAGGTGTGCAAGGAGCTGAGAAGAAAGAGCAGCACCATAGGCATTATCATGCTGTCGGCAAAAACTCAGGAGATGGACAAGGTAAGCGGTCTTATGCTGGGCGCTGACGACTACATAACAAAGCCATTCTCCCCCTCCGAGCTTACTGCCCGCATTGATGCGGTATATCGCCGTGTAAGTATGTCATTCATCAAGGAGGAGAAAACTCCCGTTATCCGTTCAGGCCCCTTTGAGCTTAACCTCAAGAGCAGGACTGTTTCCAAGAACGGCGTGCCCATTGATCTTACTCAGGTAGAGTATCAGATACTGGAATATTTCATGAACAACCAGAACACCGCTCTTGACCGCTCCAGCATTCTCACCCACATCTGGGGCGAGAACTACTTCGGCGACGACAAGATAGTCGATGTAAACATCAGAAGAATCAGAATGAAGATAGAGGACGAGCCTTCAAACCCCAAGTATATCTCAACTATCTGGGGCTTTGGCTACAAGTGGTCGGGTGACGGCAATCCCGACGACGACAAGAAATAAGTCACAAGCAGGACAAGGAAGCGTTTGTTTCCTTGTCCTTGACCATCATTTGAGGTGAGCGCAATAAAAAGATCCAAGAATACCATTACAAGAAGATGGCTTGTCAACAGCTTAGGCGCAATCTTTATTGTGCTCATGAGCGTGCTTATGGCTTTTTCGGTGTTTGTGAACGTATATTACTACAATTCCGCAAGGCAGTACATCACATCAAGGCTCAACATGGTTTCGGGAATGCTTTCCCAGTATTATGCGGATAATCCTGTCACCTTTGCTTCCGAGGTTCGTTCCATGGTGGAGAACTGGTCGGAAAAGAACCGAATGGAGCTTATGACCATCAACAGCGCAGGGGAAGTGTCAATGACCTCCTCGGGCTTTGCGCCTACAAAGGATATCATCGCTCAGGACTATTACGACGCCATTGACAGCGGCAGCTCAGGCACATTTACGGGCAGGCTGCCCTCGGGTGAAAAGGTCATTGCTGTGAGCATCGTCACCCCAGACGCAACGGGAGAGTTCAGCGTTATAAGGCTGGTAAGCTCCATGAAGCGGGTTGATGGTCACATATGGCTGTACATCATAATAGCGGCGGTGATATGCGGTGCAATCCTGGCGCTGATGATGTTTTCGGGAATGTACTTTGTAAAGTCCATCGTCATCCCCGTAAGGCAGATAGGCGCTGCCGCAAGGCGGTATGCACGGGGAGATTTCTCTGTAAGAATGCCCGTTAAATCGGACGATGAGATAGGCGAGCTTAGCGAGATACTTAATAAAATGGCGGACGAGCTTTCACAGTCGGAGGCTATGAAGAACGAGTTCATCTCCAGCGTGTCCCACGAGCTGAGAACGCCGCTTACAGCCATAAAGGGCTGGGCGGAGACTATCGGCTCCATGCCCGATGACAGGGAGACTGTCTCCAAGGGAATGAGAGTTATCACCACCGAAACGGAAAGACTTTCACAAATGGTTGAGGAGCTGCTGGACTTTTCAAGGATACAGAACGGCAAGTTCACTCTTAACAAGGGCAATGTTGATATTCTGGCGGAGCTGGGCGATGCGGTGCTTATATATACGGAAAAGGCAAAAAAAGAGGGCATAGAGCTTGTTTATGCGGAGCCTGAGGATCTGCCTATCGTATATGGCGACAGAAACCGCCTGCGTCAGGTGTTCATCAACGTTATAGACAACGCCATCAAATATTCGGAAAAAGGCGGACTGGTCACTGTTCAGGCAGTGCAGCCCGATGAAAACCACATTGAGATAGAAGTCAGCGACACGGGATGCGGCATCACTCCCGAGGATCTGCCCAAGGTCAAGACTAAATTCTTCCGTGCCAATCACATAAAGAGAGGCTCGGGAATAGGTCTTGCGGTGGCGGACGAGATAATCACCATGCACAGCGGCACGCTGGAGGTATTCAGCGAGCAGGGCGTGGGAACCAGCGTAGTGATAGTTCTTCCCGTGAAGCCGAAGATAAAGTAATATTTCTTAAAAAGAGGTAAGAGCTATGTCTGATAACAAGATAAGGATAATTTCTGCTGAATATGACCATGTTCCCGATGAGGAGGCTGTGCAGCGCACTGTGGAGTTCCTGAACGCCAACATCACGGCAGACAAGATATATTACCGCAGCTATGATTTCCCCGAGTTCATCGACTGCGGCAGCAATCTTGAATACATCAAGTGCCCCTGCTGCAATGCGGACATTTCCTTTGAGTGGTGGGGCGAGCAGGTGGATAAGGCGATAGAAAATGATTTCGAGAGCCTTGATGTAACCATGCCGTGCTGCGGAAAAAGCAGCTCACTCAATGACCTGAAATATCATTTTCCGTGCGGCTTTGCGTGTGCGGAGTTCGTTGTGGAAAATCCCGAGGGCGAGCTTGGCAACGAGAACATTATCGAGCTTGAAAAGATACTTGATACAAAGCTCAGGGTGATTCACTGCTATATGTGAGCTTGCATTTCAAATTATACTAAGCACCAATTAAAAACTATACAAAAAATCGAGCATAATCTTGCACATATGGATTATGCGATGGTTTTTTGTCTATAGTTTTATTGGTGATTAGTATAAATGCACATAACAAAAATTCCCGCTGATCTCAAACTGAGACCGGCGGGAATTTTTTTGGAAGAATTATATATCCGAATATTGTCAGAAATCACTGTTAAGTATCTTCTTTACCTTGTCGAAAAAGCTTTTGCGCTTGTTGTAGTTGTTTTCGCCAAGGCTTGCCTCGAACTTGCTGAGCAGATCCTTCTGGGCCTTGTTAAGGTTCTTGGGGACCTCCACATTGACCGTAACGAACTGATCGCCTCTGTCGGTGCGGTTAAGACGCTTTACGCCCTTGTTTCTCAGTCTGAATACTGTGCCCGACTGAGTGCCCTCGGGAATAGTGAGCTTAACCTTGCCGTCGATGCAGGGAACTGTTACCTCGCTGCCGAGAACTGCCTGACCGTAGGTAATGGGTATCTCTGTATGGATATCATATTCGTCTCTTACGAAGATAGGATCGGGACGAACCTGAACTGTTACATGAAGATCGCCTGCGGGACCTCCGTTAAGTCCGCTGTGGCCCTGACCTCTTACCTGAAGTGTCTGACCGTCGTCGATACCTGCGGGGATAGTTACATTAACTGTCTTGGACACTGATACTCTGCCTGCGCCGTGACAAGCGGAGCAGGGATTTGTGATTATCTTGCCCTTACCGCCGCAGCGTGAGCAGGGACGCTGTGAAGATATCATACCTAGAGGAGTTCTCTGAGCGGTCTTTACATAGCCCGTACCGTGACAGTCGGGGCAGGTATCGGTGCCTGAACCTGCTGCCGAGCCTGTGCCGTGACAGTCGGGGCACTGCTCCATGCGGTTGAGCTTAACATCGACCTTTTTGCCGTTGCAGGCGTCCATAAAGTCGATCGTAACATAGGTCTGGATATCCTGACCACGTCTGGGTGCGTTGGGGTTGCTTCTGGAGCTTCCTCCGAAGCCGCCGCCGCCGAAGAACGAGCTGAATATATCGCCTATATCGCCCATATCGCCGAAGCCTGAGAAGCCGCCGAAGCCGCCTCCTCCGCCTGCACCTGCACCGTAGCTGGGGTCAACGCCCGCAAAGCCGAACTGGTCATACTTAGCCTTCTTATCGGCATCGGAGAGACATTCATATGCTTCATTGACCTCTTTCATCTTCTCCTCGCATTCCTTATCATCGGGATGGAGGTCGGGGTGATATTTTTTTACACAGGCACGGTATGCCTTTTTTATCTCTTCGTCCGTAGCTCCTTTCTGCAAGCCAAGGACTTCGTAATAATCTCTTTTATCTGCCATAGGTGAACACACTCCTCATTTGTCCCCATTTATATTATACCGAAAAGCACTTGACCTGCAAATAGGTTTTCAGTACATTTGCAGCAGTTTTTTGACCCTGCCGCATAACCGACAAGAGGGCGGAGAGATTCCGCCCTGAATGTCAGTTGATTTTCTTGATTATTCCTCGGTGAACTGAGCGTCAACGAAGCCGTTGTCGTCAGAGCCGCCATTAGCGCCGCCGTTGTTGTTGTCATTGCTCTGAGCATCTCCGCCCTGAGCTGCCTGCTGAGCTGCGCCTGCTGCCTGATATACCTTGGAAGAAAGGTCATAAACTGCCTTCTGGAGCTCATCGGTCTTAGCCTTGATATCAGCGGTGTTGCCGCCCTCCATAGCCTTCTTCAGCTCGTCGATCTTAGCCTGGATAGGAGCCTTATCGGACTCGCTTACCTTGTCGCCGAAATCTGCAAGAGCCTTTTCGCTTTGGAATACGAGGCTTTCAGCCTGGTTCTTGATATCTACCTCTTCCTTACGCTTCTTATCTTCCTCAGCGTATCTCTCAGCCTCTTCAACTGCCTTGTCGATATCTTCCTTGGACATATTGGTGGAGGACTGGATCGTGATGTTCTGCTCCTTGCCGGTGCCAAGATCCTTAGCGGATACATGAACGATACCGTTGGAGTCGATATCGAATGTTACTTCGATCTGAGGGATTCCTCTGGGTGCGGGAGCGATGCCGTCCAGACGGAACATACCGAGCTGCTTGTTATCCTTAGCGAATTCACGCTCGCCCTGGAGGACGTTGATATCAACGGCAGTCTGGTTATCAGCCGCAGTGGAGAATACCATTGTGTGCTTTATAGGAATAGCCTTGTTTCTCTCGATCATCTTTGTGCAAACGCCGCCCATAGTCTCGATACCGAGAGAAAGGGGAGTTACATCACGGAGAACCATGCCTGTTACATCGCCTGTGAATACACCGCCCTGGAGAGCTGCACCGAGAGCAACGCACTCATCGGGGTTGATGCCCTTGAAGGGATCCTTGCCCATGAAGTTCTTGATAGCTTCCTGAACAGCGGGGATTCTTGAAGAACCGCCGACCATGAGTACCTTGTGTATATCAGCGGGCTTGAGGCCTGCATCGGAAAGAGCCTGCTTTACGGGGCCCATTGTGGATTCAACGAGGTCGTGGGTAAGCTCATCGAACTTAGCCTTTGTAAGAGTAAGCTCAAGGTGCTTAGGACCTGTTGCATCAGCTGTGATGTAGGGGAGGTTTATCATAGAGGAAGGAGTGGAGGAAAGCTCGATCTTGGACTTTTCTGCTGCTTCCTTGAGTCTCTGCATAGCCATCTTATCCTTGGTAAGGTCGATTCCGTCGGAAGCCTTGAAGGACTCGATCATCCAGTTGATTATTCTCTGGTCGAAGTCATCGCCGCCCAGGTGGTTGTTACCTGCGGTAGCCTTAACTTCCTGAACGCCGTCGCCCATCTCAATGATGGATACATCGAATGTACCGCCGCCCAGGTCGTAAACCATAACGGTCTGATCCTGTTCCTTATCGATGCCGTAGGAAAGAGCCGCAGCGGTAGGCTCGTTGATGATACGCTTTACGTTAAGACCTGCGATCTGACCTGCATCCTTTGTTGCCTGACGCTGTGCGTCGGTGAAGTATGCGGGAACGGTGATTACAGCTTCTGTAACGGGTTCGCCGAGATATGCTTCAGCATCAGCCTTAAGCTTCTGGAGGATCATAGCGGAAATTTCCTGAGGAGTGTACTTCTTGCCGTCGATGTCAACCTTGTAGTCGGTACCCATGTGTCTCTTGATAGAGGAAATGGTTCTTTCAGCGTTGGTAACTGCCTGACGCTTTGCAACCTGACCAACAAGTCTTTCACCTGTCTTTGTGAAGCCTACAACGGAAGGCGTGGTTCTTGCACCCTCAGAGTTGGGGATTACGACTGCGGAGCCGCCTTCCATAACTGCTACGCAGGAGTTAGTTGTACCAAGGTCAATACCAATAATCTTTGACATATAAATTCTTCCTTTCAAAATGTCGCTTTAAGCGGCTGTGATTTTCATTTTTTGCGTTCGGTCATCACGGATTTGCAACTGTTACCATTGCGTGGCGGATGACCTTGTTGCCCATGATGTAGCCCTTCTGGAGAACTGCCGCTACGGTGTTTTCTCCCAGGTTCTCATCTGTGATCTGGCTTACGGCGTTGTGGAAATTGGGGTCAAAGGGCTTGCCCTCTGCTTCTATTTCCTTTACGCCAAGCTTTTCGAGGATAGCGGTGTACTGCCTGAAGATCATCTCAACGCCCTTTTTGAAGTTAGCGTCGGCACATTCGGCGGTGAGCGCTCTTTCAAAGTTATCTATTACCGAAAGAACTTCGGTGACAGCCTTTGTAAGGGCATTGTCGTATGCGTCCTGCTTTTCTTTGAGGGAACGTGTGCGGTAATTGTAATATTCCGCATCAAGTCGGAGATATTTCTCCTTTTCGTCGGCAAGCTCTTTTTCAAGAGCCTCTATCTTCTGCTGAAGCTCAGCTGTTTTATCTGCTTCGGCAGCTGCGGCTTCCGTTTCAGTTGCAACATCGGCAGCTGCATCGGTCTCAGCAGCTTCGGCAGCATTTTTCATGCTCTCCTCAGCTTCGGATGTCTGCTGTGAAGGGTCCTTAACTTCTTCTGCCATTTATCTAATCATCCTTTCCGTTTTTGTCATCGGGAAGTGCAGCAGTTGTAAGTGCGGGCTGCTGCGGTTCATCGGCGCTCTCCGTAAGGATATCGCTGATCTTATCCGTCAGATATTCAATATAGGGTATGATCTTTGCATAGTCAAGCCTCATGGGACCTATCAGCCCCAGAGAACCCGCTGTCTTTCCGCCCTTTTTGATAGGCGAAACGATCATGCTGGAATTGCTTATAACAAATCCTCCGTCCTCTCCGAACATCACCCTCAGACCGCTGAAGCTGTCGTCCAGAAGCTTGGAGAATTCATTTTTACGTTCAAGGAAGTTTATCACATCTTCCGCACCGATATCGTTCCTTGCAAGGAGATTTTTCTCGCCGCTCACATGAACATCGTTCTGCATAAAGCTCTTTGCAAGCTCCCTGATACCGTTCATCAGAGGTGTAAGCGTTACGGCGTATGTTCCCATAGCCTCCGCCAGCTTTTCGATGGTCTCATCGGAAAGACTGTCAATGCTTACTCCGCTGAGGTTTTCAGTCATATAGTTGTTGAAGAACTGGAGCTGTTCGTTTGTAAGATCAAACTCCAGCCTGCACATTTTGTTCTGGATACTGCCCGATGAGGTTATCATCAGAAGCACATACATTCGCTTGCCTGTGGGTATCGCATCGACCTTTGCTATTACCGAGAACTGGGGAGATATGCTTGAAACCACTGTAACGCAGTTTGTGATCTCTGCCAGAGCCTTTGAAGCACTGTCGATGAGAGCATCCTCGGCGGGATTATCGGAATCCAGCATACTGTCAAGCATCTGCTTTTCGCTGTCGCTGAGTGCCTTTTCGGGCATCAGCTGGTCGATATAAAGCTTGTAGCCTTTGTATGTGGGGATACGGCCTGCTGAGGTGTGGGGCTGTTCAAGGTAGCCCAGCTGTTCAAGCATTGCCATATCGTTTCTGATAGTTGCGGGAGACACCCGTATATCGGGCATTGAGGCGATGGTCTTGGAACCGACGGGCTCGCCCGTGACGATATATTCGTTCACGACAGCAGCTAAGATCTTAAGTTTTCTGTCATCCATCGGTTATCACCGCTTTCATTAGCACTTTGGATTTATCTCTGTTAGCACTCTTTCTCTCTGAGTGCTAATTATATTATACACCATTTTTTCCACTTGTCAAGGGGTTTTGCAAAATTTTTTAGCAAATTATCACATTGAGTGCTAAAATGCCCGCAAACCGCCTGATACAGCGGAATTTTTGTGATGAAACGGTGAATGAACGGGCATTGCACTCATATCTTCATATTATTTGCATTTATAATAGTAAGCCCGATATCCGCAGAAAACTGTTAAAAAGTTAATAGTTAAGAAATATTTGCGTGGTATAATAATCTTAATTGTATCAGTTTGCAAAAGGGGAGTGAGGGCTTGGCAAAAAATCATAAGCATGACACCAGCGACAGCAGGATAGCTTCGCTTAAAGCTCAGGATAAAGAGTATAACGAGATGTACCGCAAATGGCGTATCGAACACAAGCAGGACTACGGCTTCTACTTTTTCGACAACTCCGACGAGCTTACATACCGTGACGGCGAGGGCTTTATCACCGAGTATCCCGAGGCTGTCGAGCGCAGCGCCGTAACGGGGATACATTCCCTTGTGGCAAATGCACTTATCATATATATAGTAATAAACATTCTTGTCATCGCAGTGGATTATTTTACGCCCTTTAAAACGGTGCATGACCTTTCTTATAATTCACTGGGCTTTTTCACGGGCGATGAAGGCCCTGCCATTGTTATGACCTACGTGGTGAACATACTGCGCAGGCTTATACCTATATTCTATATTGTCAGCAAGACAGGCATTCCCATGAGAGTTCTTGCGCCTGTGAAAATATCCAACAAGCCTCTGTTTTTGATGGCAGTCCCTATGGCAATGTGCATTATGGGAATAAATATACTGCTCTCGAAATTTGAGTTCCTGTTTGTGGGTATGATAGGTATTGACGGCATGAACCGAATATGGCTCCCCGATGAGCCTGTCCCGTCAGTGATGTACTGCATACTGTCCGTGCTGATAGTGCCCATTCTCAGCGAGTTTATGCACAGGGGGCTTATCATGCAGGTGCTAAGGCAGTTCGGCGACGGATATGCCCTTGTTGCCACCAGCATATTTGCGGCTATCACTATAGGAAATCCGGGAACATATCTGTTCCACTTTGTATCATCGCTGATGATAGGCTACTTTTCCATTCGCACAGGCTCGTTTATCACGGCGGTGCTAATGCGTGTGACTATCAGCGCCAGCTCCTACTTTATGACCGTGGTGAGGGATTCGGGCAGGTTTGCGGACACATATATCATTATCACCCTTATTATTGTCGTATTATACCTGACTATCGGCGTATTTTCACTTATAGCGTTTATGAAGAACCACAGCAACAAGATAAGCCTTCCGCTTTATGAGATGTATCTTAACCGCAGGGAGCGTTTTATGTGCTGCGTTACCAATCCTTCCATGATAATGTGGGTGTCCTTTGCGGTAATGCAGGTGGTGATAAACCTGGGCGGTGTGCAATGAGCGAAGAATATATGCGCCGTGCCATTGAGCTTGCAAAGGAGGCTGCCGCTGCGGGGGAAGTCCCTGTGGGAGCGGTGGTCGTAAGAAAAAAGGACGGGCTTATCGTTGGTGAGGGTCGGAACAGGCGTGAGGAGCGCCGCTGCCCCACAGCTCATGCGGAGCTTGAAGCCATTGAGCAGGCAAGCAGGTTTCTTGGCGGCTGGCGGCTTTGCGGCTGCGAGCTGTATGTTACGCTGGAGCCTTGCCCCATGTGCGCAGGGGGTATCATAAATTCACGGATAGACAAAGTGATATTCGGAGCATATGACAACAAGGCAGGCTCATGCGGCTCGCTTACAAACCTGTTTGAGCTTTCCTATAATCACCGCCCGCAGGTGTGCGGCGGATCTATGGAGGAAGAGTGCGCAGGGATATTAAAGGAATTTTTCAAAAACAGAAGGAGAAGCAAAATGGATATAAAGCTTGTCGAAGCCAAGACTGATGACCAGCTGGAGCGGGTGGCGAAAATCGCCGACAGCATTTGGCACGAGTATTTCCCCTGTATCCTTACAGAGGGTCAGATAGATTATATGGTGGATAAATTCTGCTCATTCAAGGCAATGAAAGAAAACATCGCAGGTGAGGGATATATCTACTATATCATCAAAAGAGGTGCCGATGACATCGGCTACACTGCCATTAAGCCCGACGGGGACAGGCTTTTTCTCTCCAAGCTCTACATCTGCAAGGAGGAGCGGGGAAAGAAATATGCCCGTGCCGCAATGGACTGCCACAAGCAGTTCGCAAGGGATCACGGCATGAGGGCGATATGGCTCACCGTAAACAAGTACAACGCAAACACCATTGCTGCATACAAGAAAATGGGATTTGAGACCATAGGCGATGGCGTTACCGATATCGGCAACGGCTACGTTATGGACGACTACTTTATGGAGTGCAGCGTATAATTAAAGAAAGGAAATGACGTATGAACGGCTACAACGGATATTATTTTGATGAACAGACCCTGCGTGAGGTCATTGAAACTGTCGGAAAGACAGCTGCCGCTGCCTGCATATCCGCATTCCTGAGCGATGTTGTTTTAAGGGCGCTCATAAGCTCACGCCCCACAAAGATAGTTGTGGAGGACGGTATCCCTGCGGCTCTTTACACCATTGGCGAGCATGACAAGCCCAAGGCTGTGTATGTGTCGTCACGCCGCTCAAGAGTTGACTGGCGGCCTGTCATCTTTTTCGGAGCAGTCTTTGCGGGCTGCAAATATATCCTTGATTCAAGGGAGAAAAACATCGCCAACATAAAGACAGAGCATAAATAAGGAAAGGATTTTTGTTTTTTAATGAGTCAGGCAAAGAAGAATTACGGCAATGAAAGCATAAGCATATTAAAGGGTGCGGACAGAGTAAGAAAGCGTCCTGCGGTCATTTTCGGCTCGGACGATCTGGAGGGCTGCAAGCACTCGGTTTTTGAGATAGTTTCCAACTCCATTGACGAGGCAAGAGACGGTCACGGCGACAGGATAATCGTCACCAAGTTTCTTGACAAGTCCATCGAGGTGGAGGACTTCGGACGAGGCTGCCCCGTTGACTTCAACAATGCCGAGCAGCGCTGGAACTGGGAGCTGGTTTACTGCGAGCTGTACGCAGGCGGCAAGTATGACAACAGCGACTATGAGTATTCACTGGGACTTAACGGTCTGGGTGCCTGCGCTACCCAGTATGCCTCCGAATATATGGACGTTGAAGTCCGCAGAGACGGATATAAATACAATCTCCACTTTGAAAAGGGCGAGAACATAGGCGGACTTTCCAAGGAGCCTTACAAGGGCAGGGCAACGGGCACAAAGACCCGCTGGAAGCCTGATTCCGAGGTGTTTACCGATATTGATATCCCCCGTGATTATTTTGAGACTATCCTTAAAAAGCAGGCGGTGGTAAACCCCAAGGTCACCTTTGTTTTCAGGTGTGAGACGGAAGAGGGCGGCTTTGACGAGGTAAGCTACTACTACGAGAACGGTATCACAGATTATCTTGAGGAGATAGTGGGGGAGGATAAGCTCACTCCCATGCAGTTCTGCTCCTGCGAGCGCAAGGGCAGGGACGCTGCCGACCGCCCCGAATACAAGATGAAGCTTTCGGTGGCTTTCACATTCTCAAAGACTGTAAGCTTTCAGGAATATTATCACAATTCCAGCTTCCTTGAATATGACGGCACTCCCCAGAAGGCTGTGCGTCAGGCTTTCCGCTCTTCTATTGATAATTATATCAAGTCAAACAACAAGTACCAGAAGAATGAAAAGTCTATCAAGGACGATGATGTGAGCGACAGCCTTGTGCTTGTTTCATCTACATTTTCCACATACACCTCCTACGAGAACCAGACCAAGAAGGCTATCAACAACAAGTCTATCTATGACAATATGGTGGATTTCCTGAAGCATCAGCTGGAGGTATATTTCATCGAAAATCCCGATGATGCCGCAAAGATAGCCGATCAGGTGCTTGTAAACAAGCGCAGCAGAGAGTCGGCGGAGCGCATCAGGCAGACAAGCAAGAACACCCTTACAAAGCAGATAGACCTGGCGAACATGGTTGAAAAGTTCGTTGACTGCCGTACCCGTGACAAATCACGCAGAGAGGTATATATCGTGGAGGGCGACTCAGCTCTCGGTTCCTGCAAGACTGCAAGAAACGCCGAATTTCAGGCTGTTATCCCCATCAGAGGAAAGATACTCAACTGCCTTAAAGCGGATTACGACAAGATATTCAAGAACGATATCATCACCGACCTTATCAAGGTGCTGGGCTGCGGCGTTGAGGTAAAATCCAAGGCTAACAAGGAGCTTTCAAGCTTTTCAATGGAGAATTTCCGCTGGAACAAGGTCATCATCTGTACCGATGCCGATGTTGACGGCTTCCAGATAAGAACACTGGTTCTGACCATGCTTTACAGGCTCACCCCCACGCTTATCGAGGAGGGCTGCGTTTATATCGCAGAGTCGCCGCTGTTTGAGATAACCACAAAAAAGATGACATATTTTGCCTATGACGAAAAGGAAAAAACAGAGATACTTGCAAAGATAGGCGACGAAAAGTACAAGATAGACAGATCAAAAGGACTTGGCGAAAATGACCCCGAGATGATGTCACTTACCACAATGAACCCCGAAACAAGGCGGCTCATCAAGGTAACTCCCGCAGATGCGGAGGCTACCTCAAAGATGTTTGACCTGCTTCTGGGCGACGACCTTCAGGGACGAAAGGATTATATTGCCGAAAACGGCGGCGCATATCTGGAGCTGGCGGATATTTCGTAAGCGGCTGCAAAGCAGGCAAAATGAAAGGAAATTTATTTAAATGAAGCTTGATGATCTCAGAAAAGAAATTAACGATATAGACGGGAAAATGCTCCAGCTTTTCCTGAAAAGAATGGAGATATGCAAAAGCATAGCTCTGTACAAAAAGGAAAACGACCTTCCCATTATGCAGGAGGGCAGAGAGCAGCAGGTCATTGACAAGGTAAGAGCCGCTTCTCCCGAGCATATGGCGGATGCTGCGGCGGTAATGTTCACGGAGGTAATGGACATAAGCAAGTGCCTCCAGTCAGAGGTATATACATGGGGCAGGATATACGAAAAGCCTGAGATATTCCACCCCGAAAATGCGCAGGTAATTGCCTGCCAGGGAACTTCGGGTGCATATGCCGAGGCTGCCTGCATCAAGCTTTTCGGCGAAAACAAGCCTATCCGCTTTGTGACAGGCTTCAAGGACGTGGTTGACCTGGTTGAAAGAGGACGTGCGGATTTCGGCATACTGCCTCTGGAAAACTCCACTGTAGGCTCTATTGAGGAGACCTATAACCTTATGGCAAACCACGACTTTTACATAACAAACATAGTCCGTGTGGAGATAACTCACTGCTTTGCGGTAAAGCCTGACACCGACCCTGCCGACGTAAGAAAGGTATATTCCAAGAAAGAAGCGCTGGCACAGTGCTCCAACTACATCAAAAACTGCGGATATGAGCCTGCGGAATACACCAACACCGCTCTTGCCGCTGAGATGGTGCGTGACAGCACGGACAACACTATCGGCTGCATATGCTCCAAGTCCTGCGCAGAAAAGAACGGACTTAAAATAGTTGAGGAGCACGCTGCGGACGCATATCCCAACTTTACAAGATTTATCTGCTTCTCCAAGAAGTTCATGGCGCCCGAGGGGGCAAATACTATTTCCGTATCCTTCTCCGTTCCCCATACTCCCGGAGGACTTTACAGAATACTTACCAAGTTTGCGGTTTATGGCCTTAACCTTAAAAAGATCGTCAACAAGACCCTTGCGGGCAAGGATTTTGAGGCTATCATCTTCCTGGATTTTGACGGTTCATATGCAAACCGCAAGGTGGCTGCATTCCTTGATGACCTTAAATCGGGCATGGGCTACTTCAAATTCCTGGGCAACTTCTCCGAGATATACTGATATTGCAAAGGGGGCACGTCGGCTTGAACAGATTTACCCAAACAAAGGTGCATACCGGCGGCGTGCGCCCTGTCAGTCTGCTGCTGATGGTCATATTCACCGTATGCGCATTTGCACTTATGTGGGCGGCGGTGGGCTGCCTTGACAGGATAAGCGAAAGCAGCTCGGACGCTGTTGACGGACTGGCGGCGGCTCAGCTCACTGCCAACCGTATCCGCAGCGCAGAGGGGGCTATAACCGTTTATACGGACAGCAATGGGAATTTTAAGAAAATGACCGTTTCCCGCAGGGACGGCTACGAGAATGTTATGACCTGCTCAAACGGACTGCTCAGCGAGGCACTTATCCCCAAGGGCAGCGGCGCTTCGGCAGGTGAGGGCATTTTCGAGATAAAGGGGCTTACCGTTACCGACTGCGGTGACACGGCAAAGATAACCGTTATCAGCCGCAGCGGGAACACCTGCACCGTTTATACCGCTGCGGGGGCTGAAATGACTTTTCTGACAGCGGAGGACGATTGAGTGAGAAAGAATATTTTCGGCATCAGGCGTGCAGACGGGGGCATTTTGCTTGATTCGTTTTTTACCGAGCTTGTGCTGATAATCCCTGTGTTTGCCATATCCTGCTGTGCGGTGCTCCAGATGTTCTCCATTGCCGCAAAGACGGCGGAAAACAGGCAGATAAAGGCTTCTGCCATTGCCTGTGCCCAGTCGTGGTGCGAGCTGTACAGTGCGGGAAGATCGTTCGAACAGTGTGCGGAGGAGCTTTTCGGCATATCGGGGACTGCCATTATCACAGACAGCAGTTTTACATACGACCCTGAGGGGAATATAAGCATCATAATAAGCGAGGATACCGAGGACACAGCCTACGGACAGATGAAAACCTCGGTCATAAATATCATATGGCAGGATGGAGAGATCTCGGAAACTGCCGCAAGATATGAGCCTGACTTTATGGAGGGCGGAATATGAAAAAGAACATCACAGTTCCGGGATTTATGACCCTTATCACCGTTTTTCTGATAGTGAGCCTTGTATCTCTGGGAGGGCTTGCCTGCGCCGCAGCGGCAGGAGGTTCGGCTCTGGCTGACAGGAGTGCGGAATATCTGACCAGATACCGCAGTGCGTACAATCTTTCTGAAAAGCGGCTGGCAGAGGTTGACGGCTGCATTGCTCAGGCGGCGGAAAGCGGACTTTTTGATATGAATTTTGAGACAATGGTCTCAGAGCTTGACTATGCGGAATATCATATAGAAAAGGACTTTTATACTGTTTCCTGCACAACGCCCGTTGACGGCAGCACTGCTGTTTACTGGGAGATAATGGTGCCGCTTGACGCATCGGCAGAGGGGGAGCGGTACACGGTCACGGCAAGGCGCACTGTTGTGCTTGAGCCTGAAGATAGCAGCGAAGAAGAGCACATCAACGTATGGCTCGGATAGAAAGGGCTGATAATATGCGAAGCATAAGAGAGATACTGAAAGAAGCGGTAACGCTGAACGCTTCGGACATTTTTATAGTAACGGGAACGCCTGTAAGCTTCAAGGTGTTCGGAAATGTTATGCGCTGCGATGACGAGACGGTAACGCCTGCGGACTCGGCACAGCTTATGAAGGAGCTTTTTCTTCTGGCGGAGCTTGATACCGAAGCGGAGGATCTGCGCCGTGAGATGGACTTTTCTTTCTCCTTTGCGGGCGTGGGACGATTCAGAGTGAATGCCTACCGCCAGAGAGGTACACTTGCGGCAGTGCTGAGAAGCGTGCCCTTTGAGCTTCCCGACAGCGGAAAGCTTCATATCCCCGACAGCATATTGTCACTGGCGGAGAACCAGAACGGCATTATCCTTGTAACGGGAGCGGCAGGCAGCGGAAAATCCACCACCCTTACCTGTATGATAGACAAGATAAACAGCGAGCGCCCGGGGCATATCGTTACCATTGAGGACCCTATCGAGTTCCTCCACAAGCACAAAAAGAGCATTATCAGCCAGCGTGAGATAGGCATTGATACGGAAAGCTACTCCGATGCCCTGAGAGCGGCTCTCAGGCAGTCGCCAAACGTTATCCTGCTGGGCGAGATGCGTGACAATGAGACTATGAGCATTGCCATGACTGCGGCGGAAACAGGTCAGCTGGTGCTTTCGACGCTCCATACCGTGGGCGCTGCCAATACCGTTGACCGAATAATCGACGGCTTCCCCACCAATCAGCAGCAGCAGATAAGAATGCAGCTTTCCATGGTGCTTAAAGCTGTAATTTCCCAGCAGCTCCTTCCCGATACCAACGGCACTCTTTACCCCGTTTTTGAGGTAATGGTTGTCAACAACGCTATCAGGACCATGATACGTGAGAACAAGACCCACCAGATAGAGACCGTGATGCAGACCACTCCCGGTATGCAGACCATGGACAGCGCTGTTTTCAAGCTTTTCTCCGAGGGCATCATCTCCGAAGAGACGGCTGTGGAGTATGCTTCAAGCCCTGCAATGATGAGCAAAAAGATAGAATTGTCACGGGGAAAACAGTAATGATTGTATCTTTTTATTAAAGATTTGTATATTTATTGCAATACCGCCAAAACGTAAAGGTTTACAGTTGTACAAAACAACAATTTAACCTTTTTATACAATTTTTAGTGAAAAACCTTGAAAAATCAGAGCAACAGTGATATAATTACACTAAGCAGGTGGAATAATATCCCTATGCTTTAATTATGAAGTTTATCCTTTTTGATTTTTTGAGAGGAGAGATAATATATGAACGGCAATACCGATAAAAAACGTAAGATAATGCAGTCGCTGAGTGCGTTTGCATTTGCTCTTACTGTTTTTGCTGCAAATGCTCAGGGAAGCGCTTCCGCTGAGACTCTTGATTCCGCAGCTAACGGTCTTATCGTTAAAACAGCAGCAATCGAGTCCGCTGACAACGAGGGCGGCGAAGGCAGTGTTATGGGCAAGACCACTGACAGCGAAGCCAACGGCGATGACGCAGATGACATTTCCACAAACTATGACGAAGAAGAAAACGGCGATGACGGTCAGTCTGAGGACGCTGATTTCACCGATGTTGATTCCGATACCGATGAAGATGATGAGGCTGAAACAGAGCTTCGCAGCGAGGCAGGCACTACCGCATTCCTCGGCAAGGCAGCCGAGTACAACGTATTCGTTGAGAATAACTTTACCGTTAACGGCGCAGACTGCCCGGGTAATTTCGCAGTAGGCGGAAACGTTACAGTTCCCGAAAGCTATTCCGCTTATAAGACTGTTGTAGGCGGCACTATTCTCGGCGGAAGCTTCCTTAACGGATATACCACAGCCGATGCTGAGGGTATCGACTTTGCTGTAGAGTTCGCAAACCTTAGAGCTACTTCCGCAAAGCTTGCGGCAATGGTCCCCAACGGCTATGTTACCAACGGCGACTGGGGCGCTGAGATGAAGTTTGTGGGCACAAATGACGATATCAACGTTTTTACAATGTCTGTCAGCGAGTATAACAGCATTCTTGCAAACTCCTACGGTCAGCTGAAATTCACCTTTGATGTTCCCGCAGGCTCTGTTGCCATTGTCAACATCACAGGCGAGGGTTACCTTAATATGGCTGTCAACTGCGGTACATATTATGCAGGTCAGGCTGTAAGCAACGGCACTGCAAACAACGCAAATATCCTTTTCAACGTTCCCGACGCATACGGCGTTTCTATCGGAACAAGCATGGGCAACCTCCTTGCTCCCAACGCTGATGTTACTTCCACAGATATGGGCGGTCATCCTCACTTTGAGGGTCAGCTTATCTGCAAGAACTACGAGGGCGTAAATGAGTTCGGCGGCACACAATTTGTCCCCGATGACCCCACTGCTCCCGATAAGGGCGATAACGGCGATACCGATCCCGATAATCCCGACGGCGGTGATTCCGGCAACACAGATCCCGACACACCAACAGGCGGAGATTCGGGCAACACAGATCCCGATACACCTACAGGTGGAGATTCGGGCAATACCAACCCTGACACTCCTACAGGCGGCGATTCTGGTAACACCAACCCCGACACACCTACAGGTGGAGATTCGGGCAACACAAATCCCGATACACCTACAGGTGGAGATTCAGGCAATACAGATCCTGACACTCCTATAGGTGGAGATTCGGGTAACACAAATCCTGACACACCCTCTGGCGGCGATTCTGGTAACACCAATCCTGATGCACCCAGTGGCGGTGATTCAGGCAACACCAATCCTGACACACCCTTCGGTGGAGACTCGGGTAACACAAATCCTGACGCACCCAGTGGCGGAGATTCGGGCAATACAAATCCCGATGCACCCTCCGGTGGAGATTCGGGCAATACAAACCATGACACACCTACAGGCGGAGATTCGGGCAACACAAATCCCGACACTCCTACAGGCGGAGATTCCGGTAATACAAATCCTGATACTCCTACAGGCGGCGATTCAGGCAATACTGATCCCGACACACCTACAGGCGGCGATTCGGGCAACACCAACCCTGACACACCTACAGGTGGAGACTCAGGCAATACTGATCCCGACACACCTACAGGTGGAGATTCGGGCAATACTGATCCCGACACTCCTACTGGTGGAGACTCAGGCAATACTGATCCCGACACACCTACAGGAGGAGATTCGGGCAACACAGATCCCGATACACCTTCCGGTGGAGATTCAGGCAACACAAATCCCGATACACCTACAGGCGGAGATTCGGGCAATACCAATCCCGATACACCTACAGGTGGAGATTCGGGCAATACCAACCCTGACACACCAACAGGTGGAGATTCAGGCAACACAAATCCTGACACACCCACAGGCGGAGATTCAGGCAACACAGATCCCGATACACCTACAGGTGGAGATTCGGGCAACACCAATCCCGACACACCTACAGGTGGAGATTCAGGCAACACAAATCCCGATATACCTTCCGGTGGAGATTCAGGCAACACCAACCCTGACACACCAACAGGTGGAGATTCGGGCAACACAAATCCCGATACACCTACAGGTGGAGATTCAGGCAATACTGATCCTGACACACCTACAGGTGGAGATTCGGGTAACACAGATCCTGACACTCCTACAGGCGGCGATTCGGGTAACACAGATCCCGACACTCCTACAGGTGGAGATTCAGGCAATACAAATCCCGACACACCAACAGGTGGAGATTCGGGCAATACTGATCCCGACACACCAACAGGTGGAGATTCGGGCAATACAAACCCTGACACACCTACAGGTGGAGATTCAGGCAATACTGATCCTGACACACCTACAGGTGGAGATTCCGGTAACACAGATCCCGACACTCCTACTGGTGGAGATTCCGGTAACACAAATCCTGACACTCCCGACAATGGTGGTTCCGGAAATACAAATCCTGATACTCCCGATAACGGCGGTTCGGACAATACCAATCCCGGAACTTCCGACAGCACAACACCTGATACCCCTGACAACGGTGATTCCGGAAATACAACACCCGATACACCTGACAACGGCGATTCCGGAAATACAACACCCGATACACCTGACAACGGCGACTCGGGCAACACCAATCCCGACACACCCAACACAGGCGATCATGACAGCACTACTCCCGATACACCTGATACCACACCTGATGTTCCCACAGTTCCTGATACACCCAACACCTCTACAGGCACAAGTGTAACAACGGGCACATCTACAAATACCACCGATACCGAAACTTCTGTCACCACCGAAACAACAGAGACCAACACCACTTATATTGAGGTTTATGACTCTGATGTTCCTCTTACCGATATGGTAATTGTGGAGGACGGCGATGTTCCTCTTACTGACTTCTCCGCAGTTTCCAATCCTAAGACAGGTGAGAGCCGCACTCCTCTCTATGCAGCAGAAGCCGCAGCCGTTATCTCGGCTATTGCTCTTGCATTTGCCACAAAGAGAAAGTACAGCGGAAGCAAGTATTCCGAATAATATCGGTTAAGCAAAAGCTGCTCTGCAAATATCGTATTGCGGAGCAGCTTTTTTATATAATACTGATCCTCAATCAGCCTATAGACAAATCCTTGGCTTTGCCTATAGAACGATTAAATATCAGTATAAATTTAATTTCCTAAAACCCTATTGACATTCTCGGAAAAAAGGAGTATAATAATACTAATCTACTATGAAATATATGATTTGATAGATGAAAGGAAGGTTAGTTGTTATGAAAATATCTACCAAGGGCAGATATGCACTTCGTATGATGTGTACCCTTGCGGCAAATGATAACGGAACTGCCATTCCTCTGCGTGACATAGCCGAAAGCCAGAATATCAGCGTAAAATATCTTGAACAGATAGTTATTCTTCTTAGCAGAGCGGGCTTTGTAAAGAGCGTAAGAGGTGCGCAGGGCGGATATAAGCTTACAAATCCCCCGAAATATTACACCGTTGGAATGATACTCCGACTGACAGAGGGCAATCTTGCTCCCGTTGTTTGTCTTGAGGACAATGTGAACACCTGCGAACGTGCTGCCGAGTGTGAAACTCTTTATGTGTGGGAAAAGCTTTACGAGGCTATAACAAACGTTGTGGATAACATTACCGTTGAGGATATCATAACTCATTCCCGTGAGCATTTGTCCGATAATTATGTTATATAATAAAAAATCCCTGCCTCGTGTGAGACAGGGATTTTTGTTGTATTGATGAAATAGTATATCACTTCAGCTCGGCAATAACATCGGACATATCGTAAAGCCCTGCGGTCTTGTCAGCAAGGAACACGGCTGCGTTTACTGCGCCTACTGCGAAAACTTCCTTTGAAGCAGCGGAGTGGCTCAGGGTGATCACCTCGTCACGGCCTGCGAAGATGATGTCATGCTCGCCTACGATCGTGCCGCCTCTGATGGAGTGCATACCGATCTCGTACTTTTCACGCTTCATTCTGCGGGAATGACGGTCGTAAACATAGTGATACTTGTCGTCGAGGACACTGTTGATAGCGTTTCCAAGCATAATGGCAGTGCCGCTGGGAGCGTCTATCTTCTGGTTGTGATGTTTTTCGACTATTTCGATATCGAACTGACCGCCGAGAAGCTTTGCGGCTGTCTTAGCGAGGTTTGCAAGCAGGTTGATGCCCAGAGACATATTGAAAGAGAAGAACACGGGAACCTGCTCTGCTGCGGACTTTATCTTTGCTATCTGCTCATCGGAGAAGCCTGTGGTTGCGATAACAACGGGAGTGCCTGTGGAAAGGCAGTATTCAAGGAGCTTATCCAGTGCGGAGGGGTGAGAAAAGTCGATGATAACATCGGGCTTCTGAGGGAGAAGTGCAGGCTCGGATACGATAGGGAACTTTCCGTTGTCGGCGGTGTTAAGGTCAATTCCGCTGATAACGGTGCAGTCGTCACGCTCTGCAATAATGGAGCTGATGACATGACCCATTTTGCCGTTGGCGCCTGTAATGGTCACATTTATCATATTTTAAACATTCCTTTCGCATATACAGCACGGGCGGCATCAAGCCGCCCTGTTTTGCTTATTACTTGATGATGCCTGCGTTCCTGAGAGCGGCAGCCAGCTTTTCCTTCTTAGCATCTTCCATTTCATAAAGGGGCAGACGGCAGGGACCTGCGTCAATTTCCATCATATTGAGGGCTTCCTTTACGGGAATGGGGTTAACGTCGATGAAGAGAGCATTTGCAAGCTCCAGTGACTGAGCCGCAAGCTTTGCAGCCTCTGCGCAGTTATTATCGAGACAAAGCTGAGCGATATTGTGCGTAAGCTTGGGAGCAACGTTTGAAAGAACGGAGATAACGCCCTTTCCGCCCAGAGCCATGATAGGAACTATCTGGTCATCGTTGCCGCTGTAAACATCAAGCTTGTCGCCGCACTCTGCAATGAGCTTTGCAATAGCGGAGATATTTCCGCTGGCTTCCTTTGCAGCTGCGATGTTCTTATGCTCGGCGAGGATCTTGTATGTATCGAGAGAGATGTTAACGCCTGTTCTGGAGGGAACGTTGTAGAGGATAATGGGGATATTTACAGCGTCCGCAATGGCGGTGTAGTGAGCCACCAGTCCTCTCTGAGAGGTCTTGTTGTAGTAAGGAGTTACAACCAGAAGTCCGTCAGCGCCCATTGCCTCAGCGTCCTTGGAAAGCTCGATGGCATATGCTGTATCGTTGCTTCCTGTGCCTGCGATAACGGGTATTCTCTTGTTTACCTTTTCAATAGTGTAGCGAATGCACTCTCTGTGCTCGTCATCGGTAAGAGTGGAGCTTTCGCCTGTGGTTCCGCAGATGATGATAGCGTCTGTGCCGCCTGCGATCTGCATTTCGATAAGCTCGCCCAGAGCCGCATAATTTACGGAGCCGTCATCGTGCATAGGGGTAACGATAGCAACGCCTGCGCCTGTGAAAATAGTATTTTTCATAATATCAGCCCTTTCTCAGATCTATTGTATATGTGAGCCATCCGTCGTCGGAGACTCCGCCTTGCTTTGCGTAGAAAGCCTGAGCACTGCTGTTCCAGCCGAGACATTTCCACTCGATCTTGATGCAGTCCAGTGCTTTTGCGGTCTTGTTTATCTTATCAAAAAGCATTTTTCCGATACCGCTGCCTCTTTCGGCTTCTTCCACAAAAATATCTTCAATGTAGAAAACACGCTTTCCCGAAAAAGTTGCCAGCCTGTAGATGCTGTAAACAGCCATTCCCACAGCTTTGCCGTCTTTTTCGGCGATGATTCCGCCAAGACCGTTAGGCTCCGACATCATTTCACGGATTCCCTCGGGAGTGGCGGAGCATACATCTGACATCTTTTCGTATTCCGCCAGCTCCCTTATGAGCCTGCACAGCTCGGGAGCGTCGGAAACATCAGCATTTCTTACAATAACCGCACTCATGGCGTTATCAGTCAAAATAGCCCTTTGCAGCGAGAAGCTCAGCCATAAGAACGGCTCCGCCTGCTGCGCCTCTCAGAGTGTTGTGGGAGAGGCAAACGAACTTGTAGTCCCAGATGATATCGTCTCTCAGACGGCCGATAGAGATAGCCATGCCGTTTTCAAGGTTTCTGTCAAGCTTTGCCTGGGGACGGTTATCCTCGGTGAAGTAGTGGAGGAACTGCTTGGGTGCGGAGGGAAGCTCCAGCTCCTGAGGAACGCCGCTGTACTCTGTCCAAGCCTTGATAACTTCTTCCTTGGTAGGCTTCTTGTCGAACTGAACGAAGATAGCTGCGGTGTGACCGTCGGAAACGGGAACTCTCAGGCACTGAGAGGAGATCTTGGGACCGTCGGCATTGACGATCCTGTTGCCCTCGATGTGACCCCAGATCTTAAGAGGCTCCTGCTCGGACTTTTCTTCCTCTCCGCCGATGTAGGGGATAACGTTGTCGATGATCTCGGGCATTGTCTCAAAGGTCTTGCCTGCGCCTGAAATTGCCTGATATGTGCAAACCATAGCCTGCTTGATGCCGTACTTATCCTTGAGAGCGTTGAGAGCGGGAACATAGCTCTGGAGAGAGCAGTTGGACTTAACTGCGATAAAGCCTCTCTTTGTGCCAAGTCTTTCTCTCTGAGCCTTTATTATTTCAATGTGCTCGGGGTTGATCTCGGGAACTACCATGGGAACATCGGGGGTAGCTCTGTGAGCGGAGTTGTTGGATACAACGGGGCACTCAGCCTTTGCGTACTTTTCCTCAAGTGCTCTGATCTCGTCCTTCTTCATATCAACAGCGCAGAAAACGAAATCTACCTGAGAAGCGATCTTCTCGATATCTGCTGTTGCGTCAAGAACGATCATATCCTTGAACTGCTCGGGGATATCCTGCTTCATTGCCCACTTTGCGCCTACTGCGTCCTCATATCTCTTGCCTGCGCTTCTGGGAGATGCCGCAAGGACCTTTACCTTGAACCAGGGGTGATTTGCCAGCAGGAGTGAAAAACGCTGACCTACCATACCTGTTGCGCCGATTATACCTACGTTGTACTGCTTCATCTGAAATACTCCTTTATTATTTAATAAAATTTTACAGAGAAATAAAAAAAATCGGTTGAAAACCGATTCATCATAACTATATAATGTATAAAGTGTCAGATAGCACTCCATCATACAATCATGATGACAATCATATACCTGTTCGGCATATGCTCAGCAGGGTCGTAAACCGCATCACGACGGAGCTTCGGCAGCATCGCCTTTCCCCTGACATACATTCGGAGCGGAAGCCTCTGTCAGGTTACTGATCTTTACTGCGCCTCTATCAGTTTTTTTTATTATATAATATTGCACAGCCTTTGTCAATACCAAATTTAAATAATTTTATGCTATTAACCGCTGCGGAGTGTCTTTCGGGGCGGGTATGAAAGGATAAATACAATTTGAAAAACATCACGGTCGATTTTGCTCAGCTTGATTCAAAAGAGAAGCTGGAGGCTTTTCTTGAAAGGGAGGTCTCATCAGGGGATTCGGTCCATCTGAAAAACTATCACAGGGAGCTTATGCCCTGGGCTGAGGAAGCTGTGTCAAAGCTGAAAGCCTCTCCCGACGTTGTTGTCACCACCGAGATAGACCCTGAGAATATGCTCCGTTCGGACTTTTACTATGATCTGCCCGAAGAGCTTATCGCACAGACGCCTGTGGAGCCGAGAAATGCTTCCCGCCTTATGTGCGTTGACCGTCAGAGCGGCGATATCACACACGACCATTTCTATAATCTATGCAAGCACCTGAAAAAAGGTGATTTGCTGGTAATGAACGATTCCAGAGTGCTTCCCGCACGTCTTTACGGCGAAAAGGAGGGCACAGGCTCATTTATCGAGTTCCTGCTCCTTGAACAGAAAGGCGATAAGCTTTGGGAGATACTTGTCCGTCCCGGCAAAAAGGCAAAGCCCGGCACACGCTTTTCTTTCGGCAACGGCAGGCTGAAGGCTGAGATACTTGAGACTGTTGAGGGCGGCAACCGCATTGCAAAGTTTGAGTGCGAGGGCAATTTCTTCACTGCCCTTGAGGATATCGGTCAGATGCCTCTTCCACCGTATATCACCAAAAAGCTGGAGGATAAGGAGCGCTATCAGACAGTATATTCCCACGAGCTTGGCTCTGCCGCAGCTCCCACCGCAGGACTGCACTTTACAAATGAAATGCTTGACGACCTGCGTGCCAGGGGAATAAACACCGCATTCGTTACACTTCATGTGGGACTGGGCACGTTCCGCCCCGTAAAGGAGGACGAGGTGTTAAAGCACAAGATGCACTCCGAGCATTATCATCTGCCAAAGGAAACGGCGGAGCTTATCAAAAAGACCAAGGCTGAGGGCGGCCGTGTAATTGCCGTTGGAACCACCTCCTGCCGTACTCTTGAAAGTGTGGGCACATTCTTTGAGGATATGGACGAGCACGAGGGCTACACCGATATTTTCATTTACCCCGGCTACAAATTCAAGGTCATCGACGGACTTATCACAAACTTCCATCTGCCCGAAAGCACCCTTATAATGCTTGTTTCCGCATTTATGGGCTACGACAACACCATGAACGCATACAAGACCGCAGTTGAGGACAAATACAGATTTTTCAGCTTCGGCGATGCTATGCTGATACTTTAAAAAAGGGATTTTGTCAAATGATTTTTCCCATATTAAAGGCAGTTTTATTTGGAAGAAAATGTACAGGCATTGTGACGGGATATGAGATACGCAGAACTTACAGGGGCGTTGATTATTACCGCTACATCGTTACCGCAAATGATAAAAAATATATTTCAGCTGAGAATTTGGCTGTATATGACGGAAGAAAACCCACAAAGCATTTAAACTGTGAGGTCGATGTTTACTGCTGTGATGACAGCAGGGTATGCACCTTGTATTCGCTGCGTGAAACAGTAATGTTTCTTGCAGTGATACTGCTTTTGCTGATGCTTATTTTGATATTTGGCGTTTTGTTAAAATAAATTTATAAAAAAGGAATCAACATTTATGTACACACTTATTAAAACAGAAGGCAAAGCCAGAAGAGGACAGTTTGAAACTGTTCACGGCACATTCCAGACCCCGTGCTTTATGAACGTGGGAACTGCCGCTGCCATAAAGGGCGGTATTTCCTCCATTGACCTGAAAAACGACCTTAAATGCCAGGTGGAGCTGTGCAACACTTATCATCTTCATGTGCGCCCCGGCGACAAGGTGATAAAGCAGATGGGCGGTCTGCACAAGTTCATGAACTGGGACAAGCCCATTCTCACCGACAGCGGCGGATTTCAGGTGTTCTCCCTTGCAAAGCTCAGAAAGATAAAGGAAGAGGGCGTTTGTTTCAACTCCCACGTTGACGGACGAAAGATATTTATGGGCCCCGAGGAGTCCATGCAGATACAGTCAAATCTCGGCTCTACCATTGCCATGGCGTTTGACGAGTGCATCGACAACCATATGGCTCAGATCACCCCCGATATGGACGAAAAAGCCAAGAATAGAATAATCCGCAAGGCTTATGACTATTCCAAAAATTCCTGCGACAGAACTGTCCGCTGGCTGTACAGATGCAAGGAGGAGATGGAAAGGCTCAACTCCCTCCCCGATACCATCAACAAGCACCAGCTGCTTTTCGGAATAAATCAAGGCTCTGTTTTCGATGACCTTAGACTGCGCCATATGGAAGAGATAGCAAAGCTTGATATGGACGGCTACGCTGTGGGCGGCCTTGCAGTGGGCGAGCCTACTGAGGAGATGTATCATATCCTTGATATCCTCTGCCCCGTAATGCCCGAAAATAAGATACGCTACCTTATGGGCGTGGGAACTCCCTCCAACATCATCGAGGGCGTGGCAAGGGGAATAGACCTTTTCGACTGCGTAATGCCCAGCCGAAATGCACGTCACGCAACTATATTCACTTGGAACGGCATCATGCACGCCACAAACAAGTGCTATGAGACTGACCCATTGCCCCTTGACCCCGAGTGCGACTGCCCCACCTGCCGCAATTTCTCCCGTGCGTATATCCGTCACCTGTTCAAGGCTGACGAGCAACTGGCAGGCAGACTTGCGGTTGCTCATAACCTTTATTTCTACAACACTCTTATGGAAAGAATACGTGACGCTATCGAAAAGGGCGAATTTGAGCAGTTCAGAGCAAAATATTCCCCTCTTCTGGCATCAAAACTTTAATTTATGTGATATTAATCCTGCGACTCAGGCGGAATTTGTCCGTTTGAGCCGCTTTTTGTTGACAGTAACAATTTAATGAGTGTATTATAACAAAAATTCTTAGACAGTACACAAAAAAGACTGAACTTTTCTTTTGCGATATGCTATTATAAATGAGTAACGCATCGACCCGATAAAGGAATGAGAAGCCTGTGATTCAGGGATAATAAGGCTCTCAAAAAGGAATGATAATATGTATAAGCTTGTTATTTTCGATCTGGACGGAACTCTGGTAAATTCTCTTGCCGATCTGGGAAATGCCTGCAATGAGGCATTGGCAAAGTTCGGGTTCCCTACCTATGATATTGAAAAATACCGCTATTTTGTGGGCGACGGCGTTCCGATGCTCATAAAAAGAGCTGTTCCCGCAGACAAGGGAACCGATGAGGTGCTGGCAAAGGTCAAGGCTGAGTTTGATGTGATATACCGCCGCACCTATAACCGCCTTACCCGCCCATACGACGGCATTGTAAAGCTGGTTGCCGACCTTAAAGCCAAGGGAATACTTACCGCAGTTGCCTCCAACAAGCCTGATGAGTTCACTCAGGTAATTGTTTCCGATATGTTTGAAGCGGGGACGTTTTCATATGTTTCCGGCAAGAAGGACGGCTTTGAAAAGAAGCCCGACCCGGGAATTGCGCTCCACATAATGGAAAAGCTGGGCGTTTCCCCCGAAGATACGCTTTTTGCGGGCGACTCCTCGGTTGATATGAAAACAGCAACAAATGCGGGCTGCGACAGCATAGGCTGCCTGTGGGGCTTCCGCACAAGGGAAGAGCTTGAAGAAAACCATGCGGTGTATATTGCAGAAACTCCCGCAGATATATATAATGCGGCTGTAAACGGCAAGTAACAGGGAATTTATTTAATTTTATTTTATTTTGGAGGTTAGTTCAATGAACGTTCAGGACGTGCATATGCAGTATATCACAGAGGGCTTTGACGAAAACGGTGTTATAAACAAATTTGACCTTCGTCTCCCCGAGAATTTCAGCTACGCTTACGATATCATTGATAAAATTGCGGAAATAGAGCCTGACAGACGTGCCATGATATGGTGCGATGACGAGGGCAGAGAGCGCATCTTCACATACGGTGAGCTTTCGCTGCTTTCAAACCGTGCTGCCAATATGCTGCTGGACAAGGGCGTTAAAAAGGGCGAAAGAGTAATGACCGTCCTCAAGCGCCACTGGCAGATGTGGATAGTTACCTTTGCGCTGGAAAAGATCGGCGCTATCCTTATTCCCGCAACAAATCAGCTGAAGAAAAAGGACTATACCTACCGCTTTAAATCAGGTGACATAAAGCATATCATTGCCACAGGCGACGGCGATGTACGTGAGAATATCGAAAAGGCGTGCGCAGAATATCCCCTTGAACTGAAATTTATCGTAAAGACAAGCGAGCATTATGACGGCTGGATAGATTTTGACGCTGAGCTTATGAACTACCCCGACACTCTGGAGAGAATTGCCACAAACGTTGATGACGACTGCATCATGTTCTTCTCCTCAGGCACAACAGGCTACCCCAAAATGGTAATCCATTCCCACAGATACAGCGTTTCCCACATACCCACCGCAAAGTACTGGCACAACCTTAACAAGGACAGCATTCACCTTACCATTTCCGAAAGCGGCTGGGGCAAGTTCTTCTGGGGCAAGATATACGGTCAGATGGCTCTTGCGGCAACTGTAATGACCTATGATTTTTCAAGGTTCGTTCCCTCAGACGTGCTTCATATCATTGAAAAGTACAAGGTAACTTCTCTTTGCTGCCCCCCCACAATGTACCGCTTCTTTATCAAGGAGGGCATGGAGGGCCACGATATTTCTTCCCTCAAATATGCCACAACAGCAGGAGAGGCACTTAATGCCGAGGTTTATAACAAGTTCAAGGAATATACGGGACTTTCACTTATGGAGGGCTTTGGTCAGACAGAGACCGTTCTGCTTATCGGCAACCCCAAGGGAAGCGTCAGCCGTTCAGGCTCAATGGGCAAGGCAATGCCTATGTTCAACGTTATCATCGCAGACCCTGAGGGTAATGAATGCCCCGCAGGCACCACAGGCGAGATATGCGTAAAGCTCCACGAGGGCGTTAACAACGGACTTTTCAAAGGCTACTATAATAATGATGAAGCCAATGAAAAGGCATTTGCATACGGACTTTACCACACAGGCGATACCGCATACAAGGACGAGGACGGATATTTCTGGTATGTGGGACGTATCGACGACGTTATCAAGTCATCGGGCTACCGCATAGGCCCCTTTGAGATAGAATCTATCCTTATGGAGCACCCCGCAGTTCTTGAGGTTGCCATCACCGCTGCTCCCGACCCAATCAGAGGACAGGTGGTCAAGGCAACTATCATACTCACCAGTGAGTATAAGGACAAGGGCGATGAGAAGCTTGTTAAGGAGCTTCAGAACTATGTCAAGGCAAACACTGCTCCCTATAAGTATCCCAGAATAATCGAGTTCGTTGATGAGCTTCCCAAGACCATCAGCGGCAAGATACGCCGTGTTGAGATCCGTGAGAATGACGGTATAAAGGAATAAGAGAATTTAATTAATACTAAGCATCAATTAAAAACTATACAAAAAATCGAGCATAATCTTGCGTGTATGGGTTATGTGAAGATTTTTTGTCTATAGTTTTATTGGTGATCAGTATAAGGGCTGCTGCACATGATGCGGCGGCCCTTTATTTATAGCCATTGGTAAAGACGGCAAAAAAAACACGCTGCCATAACTTTTGCTTTTGTAAACAGTTTTTTCACGGCGTAAAAATACGTGAATGTTGAAATGGTTCGCCTTAGATGCTATAATTATATCAATATGATAAACCATGAAAGGAATGACATATATGGCTGAGACCAAAACCAATGCAATGCGTATCCTTGATCGTGCCAAGATAAAATATGAGATGCACACATATCCCCACACAGAGGGCGAGGCTGTTGACGGAATGAACGTGGCAAAGCTTACGGGTCAGGACCCCGTTAAGGTATATAAGACCCTTGTTACAAGAGGGGCTTCCAATCCGTCTAAGAATTTCTACGTTTTCGTTATCCCTGTTGCCAAGGAGCTTGACCTGAAAAAAGCTGCCAAGGCTGTGGGGGAAAAGTCCGTTGAGATGATACACGTTAAGGAGATAAACGGCATTACGGGCTATATCCGTGGGGGCTGCTCTCCTGTGGGCATGAAAAAGCAGTTCAAGACTACCTTCCACGAGGACGTTAACGCTCTTGACACTGTTGTTTTCAGCGGCGGAAAGATAGGCTTGCAGATAGAAGCCGCTCCTGCCGACATCATCAAGCTCATTAGCGGTCAGACTGCGGATATCTGCTACTGATATATTTATACGATTTTTTGATTTGAATTTTATAGCCTTTGCAATGCTGTGATGATATACTTATACAAAGCGTCAAGGCGCTATTAAATACGAAAGGTACTATATATAATGGAGATAAAAGGATTTACTTACGGCTGGGACAGCCACAAGGGTATGCTTGGCACAGAAAAGGCAAATGAGTCCGTCAAGGCTCTGGCGGCAATGGGCGGCAACTGGGCTGCTCTGGCATTTGCGGTAACTCAGGAGAAGTTTTCTTCCTCACGCTTCGGCATGGACTTCCGCTTTGTTGACACCGACAGGGAGATCGAAACTGCCATCAAGCAGCTTAAGGACAGCGGACTGAAAGTCTGCCTCAAGCCTATCCTCAACTGCGAGGACGGCACATGGAGAGCGAACATCACTTTCCCAGAGAGAGAATTTCCCATTTATGACGAGCACGGTCGTCTGAAAAGCTACTGGAACGAGTGGTTTTCATGCTATACTGCATTCATCTGCCACTATGCGGAGATAGCCGAATACACAGGCTGCGAGATGCTGTGCATAGGCTGCGAGATGATAGGCACCGAGCATAAGGAGGAGCAGTGGCGTGAGCTTATCGCAAAGGTTCGTGAGATATATCACGGCCCGTTGGTCTATAACGCAAACCACGGCAAGGAAGAGAACGTTACCTGGTTCGACGCACTGGACTACATTGGCACATCGGCATATTATCCTGTGGAAAAAGAGGGCGGAGCAAGCGCTGACGAGATGGTCAAAGCCTGGGAGCACCACAAGGTCGGCATGAAGAAGATAGCCGAGAAGTTCGGCAAGAAGATAATCTTCATGGAGATAGGCTGCCGCAGCGCAAGAGGCTGTGCGGCTATGCCTTGGGACTTTGTTCATCAGGAGTTCCCCAGAGACGAGGACGAGCAGGCGAATTTCTACGAGAGCGCACTGAGAGCCATGTGTGACGAGCCTTACTTTGAGGGCTTTTTCTGGTGGGACTGGGAAACAAATCTTATGGCGCCCGAGAGGATCGCTGTTGACACAGGCTTCGGTATCCACGGCAAAAAGGCTGAAAAGGTGCTGACAGAGTGGTACAGGAATAAGTGATATACTATAATAATAGCAAAGGACTGTTGCATTGCACTGCGGCAGTCCTTTTTTTTTTTGAAAAATTTCTCATACCTATTGACAAATGTGTATATATAGCTTATAATGTATATATCCAATATATACATTATAAGGAAAAGGAGGTGAGTAATTGCAGATACTTATAAATAATACGGACGGAACACCCATATATGAGCAGATATACCGAAAGATAAAGGAAATGATTCTTTCGGGCGTGCTGAAAGCGGGGGACGCTCTGCCCTCAATGCGTGTGTTGGCGCAGCAGCTGAGGATAAGCGTAATAACCACCAAAAGAGCCTACGAAGAGCTTGAACGGGACGGATTTATCGAGTCATTCACGGGAAAGGGCAGCTTTGTAAGGTCAAAAAGCTCTGAGCTTATCAGGGAGGAAAATCTGAAAATAATCGACGCTTCCATATCCGCCGCCTGCGATGCGGCTGTGAAATGCGGCATATCGGAAGATGAACTGAAAGAACTTATCGACATTATGTACAGCGGAAAGGATTGATATTTATGACAGGCATAAATGCTGCGGAGCTTAGAAACGTTTGCAAGGTGCGCAAGGACTTTAAGATAGACAATGTTTCTTTTAAGCTTCCGTCGGGAACTATAACGGGTTTTGTGGGCGAAAACGGTGCGGGAAAAACAACCGTGATAGAGCTTATCCTTGACATAATCAAGCGTGACAGCGGTGAGATACTTGTTTTCGGAATGGACAACATCACCCACCGAAGCGAGATACACGAGGACATAGGTGTGGTCTTTGACACGGTGAAATTTCCCGATACTCTGACCGCCTGCGACCTTAATAAAATTATGTCGGGCATATACAAAAACTGGGACGAAGATGAGTTTGTGGGCTACTGTGCAAGATTTGCCCTGCCTATTGACAAGAAATTTGCCCGGTTTTCACGGGGCATGACTATGAAGCTCTCCCTTGCGGCGGCATTTTCCCACAAGGCAAAGCTGCTTATCCTTGATGAGCCTACAGGCGGACTTGACCCTGCCGCACGGAATGAGATACTGGACATTATCCAGGAATTTGTCTGCGATGAGGAGCATACGGTGCTGTTTTCATCGCATATCACAGGCGACCTTGAGCGCATTGCCGACAGGATAGTGTTTATCAGGGGCGGTCGGATAATTTTCTCGGAAGATACCATTGAGCTGAGCGAAACGAGAGCTGTGGCAAAATTCGGCGAAGAGGATATTCCACGCATTTCCCCTGAGGAGTACACGGGGCTGAGAAAAACGCCCTTCGGATGTGAAGCGCTGGTCACAGACCGCAGGGCGTTTGCGGAAAAATATCCCGACATAATGCTTTGCAACGCATCGGTCGAGGACATCATTGTATTTTCAAGCAGAGGTGTGAAATGAAAGAACTGATATTCAGGCATCTGACAGCCAGCCGAAAAAATCTGCGGTTCGGACTTATCCTTTCGCTGGGGCTGTTTGTGTTTACATTCCTTATTTATCTCAGCGCTGTATGCGGAAACCTTAAAGCAATGGGCATTGCCGAAAGCGAGGTCTTTCCACATCTGATAATGACATTTATCAGTCTGACTGCCCTTGTTCCCATGATGACAGGCCTTGTGGGGCAGTCGATGAAAAAGGATTCGGACAGCGGCTTTGACAGGTTTATGCTGGCATCTCCCGTAAGCGTGGAAAAAGACGTATTGTCACTTTATCTGTTCGTTATTATAATGACAGGCGGGTTTATACTTTTGTCGGAGGCTTATGTCGGGCTTTTTGTGGCAATGGGAGTTCTTCCTGCCGATATATCATGTTTTGTGCTGATTTTGATAGTCGGTGCTGCCGATGTGATATATACAGCGATACAGATACCGGCTGGTTATTCCAAAACAAACCCTGACGCATTTATGGCCGTTACAATGTTTGTAATAGGAGCGATCAGCTTAGGCATATCGCTTGTTATTCCCGATATATCGTCAGACCCAGTCACAGTTTTCCGTGGCATGGTGGCTTCTGCTCCCGTCCTTTGGACGATTATGCCTGTGGCGGCATATGCAGGGCTGTTTGCTGTATCGTTTCTCATTAGCACTGAATTCAGGAAAGGCAGGGTGTATAACTCATGATAAAAACGCTTATCAAAGAAAAGCTTATTCTGATAAGGACGCATTTTAATAAGAGCAGTGTTTTGGTTGGTGTCTGCTCCATATTTTTCATGTTTTCACTTTTGGGCAGTGATAAAACGTCGGATATGACAGGCATTACCTGCTCCGTAACGATGACCGCCTTTGCGGCGGCAGTGTGTACAATATCGGATATGCACGAGGACAAGTCAAAATTCGGTAAATATCTCTTAGCAGCACCTGCGGATATTTCGGATATATCCGCTGCAAAATATCTTTTTACGTTCCTTGTCCATACAGCTGCGGCAGTTCTTGCGGCCCTGTTCATAATCGCAGACTGCCTTATTGAGGGTACTGAGATAACATTGACCTGTTTTGCTCCCACATTTATCATATACGGATTTTCAATGACATTTTATTCATTATACAACCTTATCTCATTGAAATACGGTGATGATACAGCAAACAATACGGCGGCGCTGATAATTATCGGCATATTTCTGCTTGCCTTTGTTTATGCTCTTTTCGGTGATCTGGAATTTATTGCGGGAGTATATGAAGCTGTCATATCAATGTCGGGAAAGCTTCCTCTTATCGCCGCAGGCTATGCGGGTGTATCACTTGTTTTCATGCTCGGGGGATTTATGCTTTCAAAAAGGATACGGTACATATACTGATCTGCTGAGGGCATTCAGTCTTCCTTTGCCAGATCGTAAAGGACAATGCCCTCGTCAAATTTACGGGTACGGACGTTTTTCATTCCCAGATGAACGTACTTGTCACGCTTGAGGGCGGCATCGGTATCAAGGAGAACCGGGCAGCCGAGCTTTTTGCCCTCCTCATAGGCGATATCAAGCACCTTGCGCATATAGCCCTGACCCTGATATTTCCGGCGAACCACCAGCATTCCAACGAATACATACGGCTTTTTAGCTTTTTTCAGCGAGTCCTCATAGGACTCGCCGCCTTTTTTTGCAAGCTTTACCAGCTTTATCATGTCACGAAAGCGCATTGTCCTGATAACTGCCTTTATAAGCTCAGATACTGCCCCGAAGCCAAGGCTTTCCTTAGAGCTTTTGAATGCGATGAATGCCTCGTGCTCCTCGCTTGTGCTGTAGAGGAAGCCTGCTTTCAGCATTGCTCTGGCATATCCGCATATGTACTTCTTTACGTCCTCCTTGCTTTTGTATAAGGCGGACATACCGTATTCGCCCTCGGCATAGTTATAGTAGGCGAATGCCTCGCCTATTTCGGATATTTCCTGCTCTGTGAGACTTGTTACCTTTATAGCCATTGTGATACCTCCAATATATTGATTAGCATATGCAAACTCTAATGATATTATAGCACATTGCCGCCCAATATGCAATAGTGCAGGCAGCTTTTAATTATTGTTGATAGACCTTTACGGGTTTTATGCGTTTTGTCCAAATCGGGACATTAAAATTAGTGTGTGTAACACTTTGTTTAGATAAAATAAATCACTTGTTAATGAAATTGCGGTGCATAAATGCTACAATAAGCAATAACAAAGACTGAATTATAAATAAGTGTAATATTTTCTTAATTTGTCGCTTTAATGAATTAAAATCAATAGTGGCATATGATATGGAAGAAAATAAGGGAGAAAATCAAATTTCAGAAAGGTGGGTAATTATGGATCTTAAAACAAAAGATTCATTTGATTTTAAATCAGAAAGGCGCTCGGGCAAGCTCTTCAAGCGGATCATTTCGGGCATTACGGCTGCTGCAATGGCGGCAGGTCTGCTGACTACAAGCGCATTCGCCGATGAAGAGGTGACTTATGAACATCCAAGTGATATTAACAGTGTTGTTGATATCATGAAAAATTATGCTTTCATAGGCTTCAACGAAGTTGATATGAACGGTCACCAGCACATAAATCTTCTGGTCAACAAGGTCGTAGGTTTGCCTGGCGACATGGGCATAAGAAAGAGCTATGCAGGAGTATATGAATACTATGTCAACAAGCTTCCCGACGATATCAGCGGAGAGCTTAAGATAGGTGAGAACGACCCCTGCGTATCAAACCTTACACTTGGTTCCGATTATACTATTTCTACAAATGGTTCGGAAAGATACATCGAGCCTAACCATGTCAAGGTAAGTCCCAGTGTCACAAATATCAAGGCTGAGACCGCAACCAATAAGTACATAGACCTTGTTAATCTTCAGAACAGCTTTATAAGCTATTCTGCTATGCTGGCTGAAAACGCTGATTCAACAGAGGGCTTTGGCTTTAATGGTCAGTACGACAATAGCTCTCATACATGGCAGAATATCAATAGGATCAATGTTACTGCCGAAAGCGGCACAGTGTTCTATAACATTGATGATACCAATTTCTCTAAGATAAATAATGATGCTATTATCAATTTTAGTGATACATCAACAGCTTCCATAGTTCTGAATATTGACCTGAAAAATATATCCTGGGACAGAAAGCCGTTCAGGCTCAATATCGGCGGAAATCAGCCCACTATGAATGAGGATGTAATCCTTGAAGATAATGTAAACAGAATTTACTATAATTTCTACGATTCATCCGCTGCCGACAAAATGACTACCAAAACTGTTTCAATGACTGATGCGGCGCATGGTACTATCATTATTCCCAAGGGCACTGCGAAGGTCGGTTCAAACTGGTGCGGTGTTATCGTTGCAAACAACATAGGCGCAACAGGCGAGTCGCACTTTGTGGGAGCATATAATCCTGTAGTTCCTACTTCTGCTACCGTTGATGTAACAGTCAACAAGATATGGTCAGAGCCTTCCGGTCAGTCCCACGACAGCTACTATGTAAAGGTTGACCTTATGAGAAGCTCCGCAGCAGAGACCGCTCAGGCGATAGATAATGCAATACTTGATTCGTCCAACAACTTTGAATACACCTTCACAGGACTTAAGGAAAAGGACGCAGACGGAAATACTTATACTTATACTGTAGCAAATGAGGTTACAGACGCTCCCGAGTATATTGACGGAGTTCAGTCAGGTTATGAAGTTTCTTACAACGGCACTACAGTAACCAATACCTGGAAGGAAGCTACAATTCCCGCACCTAAGACTGATATAACAGTCAATAAGGTTTGGGCAGGCGATTCCGGCAAGAATGACCACAGCGGCTACACAATTACAGTTGACCTCATGAGAAAGGTTGGCAGTGGCGCAGGCGAATTTGTTCAGGAAGTAATCCTCACATCTGCTAACAGCTTCACCAAGACCATAAATGACCTTGATGCAGAAGACGCAGACGGAAATGCTTACACTTACTATGTTGCGAATGAGAGCGGTGCTCCCGAGTATATTGACGGAGTTCAGTCAGGTTATGAAGTTTCTTACAACGGCACCACAGTAACCAATACCTGGAAGGAAACTACAATTCCCGCACCTAAGACTGATATAACAGTCAATAAGGTTTGGGCAGGTGAACCTTCAAGCCAGTCTCATGACAGCTACTATGTAAAGGTTGACCTTATGAGAAGCTCCGCAGCAGAGCCAGCTCGTGCGATAGACACTGCAACACTTGATGCTTCCAACAACTTTGAATACACCTTTACAGGACTTGATGAACAGGACGCAAATGGTAATCCTTATACTTATACTGTAGCAAACGAAATTACAGATGCTCCCAAGTATACTGAAAATGTACAGTCTGGTTATGAAGTATCTTACAACGGAACTACCGTAACAAATACTTGGAAAGACACTACAACTCCTACTCCCACACCCGGCACCACAAATATTACAGTCAAGAAGATATGGGCAGGGGAGCCTGCAGGTTATTCTCACGACAGCTACACTGTTACTGTTGAACTCCTCAGAAAGGCAAATGGAACAGTTGATCCTTACTTTAGCGAGACAATACCCCTTAATGCGGCAAATGGATTTGAATTTACACGTTCAGGTCTTGAAGCAGAAGATGCAGACGGCAACCCTTACACCTACTATATTGAAAACGAGAGCACAAATGCTCCCCAGTACATGGACGGCGTTCAGTCGGGATACAAGGCAACATACAGCGGCACAACCGTTACCAACACTTGGACCGAATGGAATGCTCCCACTCCCAGCAAGATAAGCGTTACCGTTAACAAGACATGGGCAAACGAGCCTGCAAATGCAGACCACAGCAATTATGTTGTTAAGGTCGATCTTATCAGAAACTCTGTTACTGTTACAGATCAGAAGGTAGCTACAGTTACACTTGAAGCTGCAAACAACTTCACAGCTACTGTAGATGACCTTAAAGAATTTGATGCAAGCGGCAATATCTTTGTTTATACCGTTGCCAACGAGCAGATGATCGGTATGCCCGAATATATCCGTGGTGTACAGTCAGGCTACACTGCTTCCTACAACGGCACTACAGTTACAAACACATGGAACGAGGTTCCCAGACCTGCTCCTGTCACCACCTCCGTTACAGTAACAAAGCTCTGGAGCGGCGATGAAGGCAGAAACGACCACAGCGGATACGAGGTAGCTGTTCAGCTGGTCGGAACAGCAAACGGCGTTTCCGTAGTTGTGGAAAACGTTGTACTCAATGCTCAGAACAACTTCACTAAGACTATTGATAACCTTGACAAGTATGACGGAAACGGCAATCTTTATACCTATTCCATCAGAAACGAGGCTTCAACTGCTCCCAAGTTTATTGCAGGCGTTCAGTCCGGTTATGAGGTTTCCATTTCGGGCACTACAGTAACCAACACATGGCACGAAGTTTCAACCGTTTCGGGCAACCACTCATTCAAGTTCAAGAAGACTGACAGAGAGGGCATTGCTCTTGAAAATTCCGAGTTCACCCTTTACTATGACGCTTCCTGCACATCTCCTGTTATGACAGATGCAGGCGATGCTTACAAGGTAAGATCCGATAAGGACGGCATTGTTGAGTTCAAGGGACTTATCCCCGGCACATACTACTTCGCCGAGACTGAGGCTCCTAAGGGCTACAAGCTCAATACCAACATCTACAGCGTTACCATTACAGTTGACGCAGACGGCAATACAGTTGTTACTTTCGGTGACGGCACAAGCATAGGACTTACATCTCTTGCAGTTGTAAATGATCCCATCAGCACCACACCCAATAACGGCGGCGGATTCAATGACGGCGGCAATAACGGAGGCAACGGCGGTAATAATGGCGGAAATAACAACGGAGGCAACAACGGCGGTAACGGTAATAATGGTGGCAACAACGGTGGAAATGGCAACAACGGTGGAAATGGCAGCAATGGCGGAAACGGCGGCAATGGCGGAAACGGCAGCAATGGTGGAAATGGCAGCAACGGTGGAAATGACAACAATGGCGGAAACGGCGGCAACGGTGGAAATGACAACAATGGCGGCAACGGCGGCAACGGTGGAAATGACAACAATGGTGGAAACGGCGGCAATGGCGGAAACAACACCAACGGCGGCAGCAGCACCACTGATGACGGCGACAAGACATATGGCGGCGACTCCACAGGAAAGACCGACACTGATTCCGATTCCAACGGCTCAGGCAAGACTACAGGCACCGACACAGATTCCGACCATTCCGGTAAGACTACAGGAACAGACACCGACAGCTCGGAAGATGTTTCCTCCGGCAGCGGAATGTATGCAGACGGAACTGCAGAAGAAAGCTCTTCCGTTCCTGCTGTGATCTGCACAGCGGCTATCTCCTTTATTGCGGCTGCGGCATTCGTTACAGCAAGAAGAAAGATACAGAAGTAATTTTTAACTGTAAAATCGCCCCTGATGATAATATCGTCAGGGGTGATTTTTTGGCATACTGCTCAAAACAACTGAACATTTTCTTTGAAAATGTGAGATTTTTTCAAAAGGTATTGGCAAGCGGCACGAAATATGTTATAATATATTGGATACAGCTAAACAGCAATTCTGAAAGGATGGTTTTATATATGTCAAAGTTAATGCTTGGCAATCAGGCGGTTGCCAGAGGTCTGTACGAGGCAGGGGTTGACGTTGTTTCCTCCTACCCGGGCACACCCAGCACCGAAATTACCGAGTTTGCTGCTAAATATGATGATTTCCACTCCGAGTGGGCGCCCAACGAGAAGGTTGCCTGCGAAACTGCCATTGGTGCCAGCATCGGCGGCGCACGTTCATTCTGCGCAATGAAGCACGTTGGTCTCAACGTTGCTGCCGACCCTCTCTTTACCGTGGCTTATTCGGGCGTGAACGGCGGACTTGTTATCGGCGTTGCCGACGACCCCGGAATGCACTCCAGCCAGAACGAGCAGGACAGCCGTCATTATGCCATTGCTTCAAAGGTGGCTATGGTGGAGCCTTCCGACTCGGGCGAGTGCAAGGAATTTACAAAGATGGCGTATGAGCTTTCTGAAAAGTTCGATACTCCCGTTATCCTGCGCCTTTCCACAAGAGTTTCCCACTCCCAGAGCGTTGTTGAGGAGTGCGAGAGAGTTCCTCACGACATCGGCAAGTATGAGAAGAATATCGGCAAGTACGTTATGATGCCCGCAAATGCCATCAAGCGCCATGTTGTTGTTGAGGAGAGACTGAAAAAGCTCACCGAATATGCTGAGGACTGCCCTTTCAACACCGTTGAGATGAACAGTGATGAGATAGGCGTTATCACCTCTGGCATTGCATATGAATACGCAAAGGAAGCTCTGGGCGACAAGGCAAGCTACCTGAAGCTGGGACTTATCAATCCTCTGCCTGTAAAGCTCATCAAGGACTTTGCCGCAAAGGTAAAGAAGCTTTACGTTATCGAAGAGCTGGACGACATTATCGAGACTCACTGCCGCAAGATAGGTCTTGACCCCATCGGCAAGGCTGAGTTTACATATCTGGGCGAATATTCCCAGAGCTATCTCAAGGACAAGATCCTGGGCGAAAAGGACGAGTTTGTTACATACCCCGAGAATGTTCCCGTCCGTCCTCCTGTAATGTGCGCAGGATGTCCTCACAGAGGTGTGTTCTACACCCTGAAAAAGCTTGGCGTTATGGTCAGCGGCGATATCGGCTGCTACACTCTTGGCGCTGCCGCTCCTCTCTGCGCTATGGATACCACTATCTGCATGGGCGCTTCCGTCAGCGGTCTCCACGGCTTCAACATTGCCCGCAAGGGTGAATATGAGCACAAGGCTGTTGCAGTGATCGGCGACTCCACCTTTATCCATTCGGGTATCACAGGTCTTATAAATATTGCGTACAACGCAAGCAATTCCACTGTTATCGTTCTGGATAACTCCATCACAGGCATGACCGGTCATCAGAACAACCCTGCCAACGGCTTCAACATCAAGGGCGACCCTGCTTCCGCTGTAAGCATCGAGGCTGTCTGCCATGCTGTGGGAATCGACAGAGTAAGAGTTGTTGACCCCGCAAACCTTGCCGAGACCGAGGCTGTTATCAAGGAAGAGCTGGCTGCTGATGCTCCCTCTGTTATCATTACCCGCCGTCCCTGTGCCCTGCTGAAAACCGTTAAGCACAAGCCTCCTGTTAAGGTGGATCCCGACAAGTGCCGCTCCTGCAAGGCCTGCATGAGGATCGGCTGCCCTGCCATTTCCATGTCCACAGGCAAGGCTAAGATAGACAACACCCTTTGCGTTGGCTGCGGTCTGTGTACTCAGATGTGCAAGTTTGACGCTATTGAAGAATAAAATCCGCTGAAAGGAATGAAATAAATTGGAAACTAAATCTATAATGCTGGTAGGCGTCGGCGGACAGGGTACGCTGCTTGCAAGCCGTATTCTGGGAAATGTGCTGCTGTCACAGGGCTATGACGTAAAGGTCAGCGAGGTTCACGGAATGTCCCAGAGAGGCGGTTCCGTTGTTACATACATTAAGTTTGGCGAGAAGGTATATTCTCCCGTTATCGAAAAGGGTCAGGCAGACATTATCGTTTCCTTTGAGGCTCTTGAAGCCGCAAGATGGGTGTCCTTCCTGAAAAAGGGCGGCAAGCTGGTCATGAACACTCAGGAGATCGAGCCTATGCCTGTTATCACAGGTGCGGCACAGTATCCCGCAAATATCGTTGACACGCTCAAATCGCTTGGTGAGGACGTTATCGCAGTTGACGCTCTCAGCCTTGCCGAGCAGGCAGGAACAAGCCGTGCTGTAAACGTTGTTCTTATGGGAGTTATCTCCCACATTCTGGACTTCGGCGACAAGGTATGGAACGACGCACTTGAACAGTGCGTTCCCGCCAAGGTGCTTGAAGTCAACAAAAAGGCCTTTGGACTGGGCAGAAATGCGTAAGTTATAAATATTTCTATGAAAAGAGGAAAATCCCATGAACTACTATAAGCCCGAGATTGAATGTGCTCCCAGAAGCGAGCTGGAGGCTCTCCAGTCCTACCGTCTTTCCAGAACTGTAAGACGTGTTTATGAAAACGTAGCACCCTACCGCAAGAAAATGGACGAAGCAGGCGTTAAGCCCGAGGACATCAAGAGTATCGCAGACCTTCAGAAGCTTCCCTTTACCGTCAAGCAGGACCTGAGAGACAACTATCCTTACGGAATGTTCGCTTCCCCCATGAAGGACGTTGTACGTATCCACGCAAGCTCAGGCACAACAGGCAAGCAGACGGTCGTTGGCTACACAGCACATGATATTGATATGTGGGCTGAGTGCGCAGCAAGAGCGCTGGTATCCGTTGGCGGAACAAAGGACGATTTCATTCACATTTCCTACGGCTACGGCCTTTTCACAGGCGGTCTTGGTCTCCACTACGGCGCTGAGAAGCTGGGTGCTACCGCTATTCCCGCTTCCGCAGGAAACAGCATGAGACAGCTCCAGTTGTTCAAGGATTTCGGTTCCTCTATCATCTGCATGACACCCTCATATGCTATCAGCCTTATCGAGCTTATGAAGGAAAACAACATCAGCAAGGACGAGTTCAAGCTCAAGGCAGGCGTTTTCGGCGCAGAGCCTTGGACTGAGGAGATGAGAAAGGAGATAGAGGCAGGTCTTGGCATCAAGGCTTACGACATCTATGGACTTTCCGAGATAATGGGTCCCTCCGTTTCCTGCGAGTGCGAATGCCAGTGCGGTATGCACATCTGCGAGGATCACTTTATCCCCGAGATCATCGACCCCGATACACTTGAAGTTCTTCCCGCAGGTCAGCAGGGCGAGCTGGTATTCACCTGCATCACCAAGGAAGCACTTCCTCTTATCCGCTACAGAACAAGAGATATCGCTACTCTCGTTTACGACAAGTGCGAGTGCGGCAGAACCCTCGTAAGAATGCTGAAGCCTCAGGGCAGAACCGACGATATGCTCATCATCAGAGGCGTTAACGTATTCCCCTCACAGATCGAGTCCGCTCTTCTCAGCGTTGACAGCAAGGCTACCAACTACTTCCTGGAGGTTGACCGTGTCAATAACCTTGATACTCTTGAAGTTCAGGTCGAGATGAGAGAGGATATGTTCGGCGACGAGATCAAGACCCTTGAGGCTTACAAGAAGAAGGTCAAGGCTGCTATCGACTCCGCTATCGGCGTAGGCGTAAGCGTTAAGCTTGTGGAGCCTAAGACACTTGCACGCTCCACAGGCAAGGCAGTAAGAGTTAACGACAAGCGTGCTATCAAGAACAAGTTTACAAAGTAATTTCATAAAGGAGCGCTGACTATGTTTGTTGAACAGATTTCCGTTTTCGTTGAAAACAAGACAGGCAGACTTGCCGATGTTATGGCACTTCTCGGCAGAGAGGGCGTTGACGTAAAGGCTCTTACCGTTGCTGACACTGCTGATTTCGGTATTATCCGCCTTATCGTAAACTCTCCCGAAAAGGCTCTGACGATCCTCAAGGACAATTCCTTTACCGCAAACATCACAGAGGTACTTGCGTTCTCCGTTTCCGACAAGCCCGGCGCACTTTACAGCGCTATGGAGGTGCTGAGAAAGGCTGATGTAAACATCAAGTACCTTTACGCTGTAACAGGTCAGTCTGCGGGAAATGCGGATTTCGTTATCCGTGTATCGGACAATGACGCTGCTGCCAAGGCTCTCAGCGACGGCGGCTTTGCGCTTATTGACAAGGAAGAGATCTATAAGTAAGAATTAGTATCAGATGTTTATGACATCTGACGTGAAAATGTGATATTATAATATAAGCCGCCTGACAGGCATGCTGTGTTCCAAAACGAAGTACAGCACAAAATGTCAGGCGGCTTTTTTATTTTATGTGGTAAAGATGTTTACTGCATGACCGTCTATACCGTTTCGCTCAACAGCGGGGGCTGCGAGGGCTTGTTTGCACGCAGGGCTTTTCGACCCTGCTGCAGACAAGCCTATATTCTTTATCTTTGCGATGCAGTGCTTTATGGTAATGTGCGTTCGGGAAGATATTAGGATAATAAAAAAGTGGCACGTTGAGTGTCACTTTTTTATATCTCCGATATTATTTTCAGAAGCTTTTCAAGCTTGGCTTTTTCTTCATCGGAAAGCCTGCCGATAAATTCGATAAGCTCCTGCTGCTTTTCGCTGAGGCTCCCCTGGGAAAGTCCACGCTTATTGTTGGTCAGCCCTGCGATATAATCAAGACTTACGTTATAGTATTTTGCAAGCATTATGGCACGTTCAAAGGGGATCTCGGCATTGCCCAATTCATATTTCCCGTAATGCTGAGATGAGGTGCCAAGGTAATCGGCAAGTTCCTGCTGTGTTTTATCGCAATCTTCACGCAAATCTTTTATCCTGTTATATTTAGCCATATGTGACACCTCTTTTTTGTTTATTGTACCACATTTGACTGAAAATTATTGACTTATGTGTCTGATTGAATTATAATAAATTAAAGAGTGTTATATTAGGCACAATAAAGGAGGATAAATATGCCTGGAAAAATATGTCCCAAATGCCAAAAGGCAACTTTTTTTGAAACGCCAACAGGAAGAAAGTGTACTAATCCGCAATGCAATTTTGAGATGATTATTCCCGCAAATGACGGAAAAGGCGGAAAGGGTACAAGGTGTGCAAGGTGCGGCAGAAATACGGTGTTTAATAATGTGTGCCGAAATCCTGCATGCGGCGCAAGATATAAATAAATGAAAGGCTGATTATTATGACTGATGAGCAAAAGGCAAAATGTCGTGTAGCGATTCATACAGCGAGTGCCGCTGCGGCAGCTGTTGGAGGAGGTTTAGCACAGATACCGGGAAGCGATAATGTGGTGCTCACTCCAATACAGCTGACCATGACTATAGCCTTGGGAAAAGTTTTTGGCAAATCATTAAGTGATAGCACGGCGCTTGCAGCAATCGGTTCAGTTGCCGCATCTACTGTAGGAAGAACTGTATCACAGGTTCTGATTGGTTGGGTGCCTGGAATAGGTAATGTGATAAACGCTACAACAGCAGCTTCGATAACAGAAGCTTTAGGATGGACTATAGCAAATGAATTTGATAAGGGTAATTTTTAAGTAAATATTCTAAGTGACAAAAAATCGGCGTATCTCAAATGAGATACGCCGTAATTTTTATGCTGAGATCCGATTAAGCCTTGCCAACGGAGCCGAAAGTAGTGATCTTCTCGGCAACCTTTGCCTTGATAGCTTCGAAACCGGGGTTGAGGAGCTTTCTGGGGTCGAAGCCCTTGCCCTGAAGGTCCTTGCCCTCTTCGATGTACTTTCTGGTAGCTTCCTGGAATACCAGCTGGCACTCGGTGTTAACGTTGATCTTTGCAACGCCGAGAGAAATTGCCTTCTGGATCATATCGTCGGGGATACCTGTGCCGCCGTGAAGTACGAGAGGCATATCGCCGGTCTTAGCCTTGATTGCTTCGAGAACGTCGAAACGGAGGCCGGGCCAGTTTGCGGGATACTTGCCGTGGATATTGCCGATACCTGCTGCGAGCATTGTTACGCCAAGGTCTGCAACAGCCTTGCACTCGTCGGGATCAGCGCACTCGCCCATACCAACTACGCCGTCTTCTTCGCCGCCGATGGAACCAACCTCAGCCTCGAGGGAGAGACCGAGAACGTCGCAGGTGTGAACAAGAGCAGTGGTCTTTTCAATGTTCTCAGCGATAGGATAGTGAGAACCATCGAACATGATGGAAGAGAAGCCTGCGTTGATGCAAGCCTTTGCTCCCTCAAAGGTACCGTGGTCGAGGTGAAGAGCAACAGGAACAGTGATGTCCAGGCTGTCCATCATAGCGCTTACCATAGCCTCTACGGTCTTGAAACCGCACATATATTTACCAGCGCCTTCGGAAACACCGAGGATAACAGGAGCCTTGAGTTCCTGAACAGTCTGAAGTACAGCCTTTGTCCATTCAAGGTTGTTGATGTTGATCTGAGCAACAGCATACTTGCCGTCACGTGCTTTGATGAGCATGTCCTTAGCGGAAACTAATCTTGACATTATATTATACCTCCAAGCTTATTATGCGGTTAGACACCGCTTCTGTATTTTTATTATACTCTATTTTTTTATTTTTTGCAATAGTTTCCGAGCAATTTTTCTGATTTTTCCGCAGATGAACACAATATTCTCTGAAATACCCAGATAGGGTCTGAATATGTACCTTAAATATATACAATAAAATCATATATTATTTGTACAAAAAAGACATTTTTATTAAATGTGACATAATATTGCATTAACTGACTTTTTTCGACAAAAGTAGTGCTTTTTCGCTGTTGCGCAAAAGGAAAATAATGGATATAATTATAACAAGATAAGCGGAAGGGAGGGAGAAAAGATGCTCGAAAGGCTATCAAACAGGCTTGCGGACAAGCTTCTCAGCGAAAAGCTCATATCCGAGTCAGAGCGGGATATCTACGCTTACGGCATGGAGCTGTTTCTGCTGAGGGTCGTCTTTTACTCTGTTATCCTGCTGACTGCCATTGTGACGGATACGCTTTTTATAGGTGCGGTGTTCTCGATCGTTTACCTGTCCCTGCGACAATATGCGGGCGGATATCACTGCAAAACTCCTATGAGATGTATGGCGGTATCGCTCATATTGTATCTGGCGGTGGCAATGGTGTGCAGAGCGGATATAGGAGCGCTGAGACCTGTTCTGGCGGTCGTTGATGCGGCTGCGTTTGCGGTCATAGCAGTCTTTTCTCCCTCAGAAAGCGAAAATAACCCACTTACCGATGAGGAAAAGGTCATTTACCGCAAAAAGGCAGTTATACTCGCAGCTGCGTATCTGCTGATAGGTGCGGCGGCTTTCATCTTTGGGTATGACGCTGTATTCTTCCCTTTATCATGTTCATTTGCGGCGGTTGCCGCATTGATGACGGTCAATCTCAGAAAGTTTTCCTGATACAGGCTTGCTGAGGACACAATTTTATTTTACAGGAGGAAAAAACTATGAAAAAGACACTTCTCAAGATCGCTGCAAAGGCTGCTGAAAAGAGCGCAGTAAAATCCGCTAACACTGCTTGCCTGGTATTTACATATCAGCCCAAGGCTCCCAAGGGTATCAAGACCTTTAAGAAGTAATATCTGAGGAAAATCAAGAGGGACCTCCGCACATGCTGCGGCGGTCTCTTTTTGTTTATGTGCATTATTGACATTCCTCCACGGCTCTGATATAATAAATGCAACCAAAGCTTACAAAAATTGGATAAATATGTAAAGTGTGTATGGTTGATGCGGTGGGGGACTTATAGTAAAATTATCACAGAAGCGAAAATTTCCGAAAGGGGTTTTATTATGAAAAAAGCTGTGATAATTGTTCTTGTGGTTCTTGTGGTGATGATAGCCGCTGCGGCGGTGGGCTTCGGGGCGTACTGCTATAAAAATCTGCACTGGTATGACAGGTATGAAAAGGCGCTGAAGTCGGTGAATGCTGTTGAAAAGCAGTTCACGCTGCCGTCGGGCAGGGTGATAAATTACGGGGAGGTCGAAAATGACAAGCCCCCGCTGCTGCTTATCCACGGTCAGATGAGCATATGGCAGGACTATGCCCTTGTTATGCCCGAGCTTTCAAAAAAGTGGCACATTTATGCGGTTGATGTGTATGGTCACGGCGGCTCTTCCCATGATGAGAGCCTTTATTATCTGGACGTGAACGGCGATGATATCATTACCTTCATAAACGAGGTCATAGGCGAAAAGACCGTTGTGGCAGGTCATTCAAACGGAGCGCTGACGGCGGCTTACATTGCGGCATACGGCGGTGAAAATATTGCCGGAGCTGTGCTGGAGGATCCGCCTGTTTTCTCCGTTGAGGGCGAGGGCTGGGAGAACAGCTTTGCTTATCTTGACACCTACAAGCCTCTTCATGACTATGACCTGTCTGACAAGTCGGAGTGCTGGGAAGCATATTACCTGCGGCACTGCTACTGGGGTCAGCTTTACATGAAGGACAGTATGCCCTCCATAGCGGACTATGCTCAGAAATATCATGAGAAGCACCCTGACGAGGCTGTGAAGATATTTTTTATGCCCTCCTCCGTGTGGAATGTGTTTGAGTATGCCAGACATTATGACCATGCCTACGGCGAGCATTTCTATGACCTATCATGGAACCACGGCTATTCCCACAGCAGGATACTTTCGGATATAAAAGTGCCGTGCGTATATATCCACGCCAAGGAAAGCATTGCGGACACAGGTGTATATCTCTGCGCCGCTTCTGCTGAGCAGGCAAACAGGGCTGCGGGATACATAGAAAACTGCACATTTATCGAGACGGAGACCGGCGACCATGTGATACATACCGTTCACAGCAGGGAATATATCGACGCTGTGAACAGTCTTTCGGAAAAGGAATGATGATATGCTTAGTAAAAATCTTGCGGTGCTTAGAGATCTTCACGGGCTTTCCCAGGAGGAAGCGGCGGAGATAGCAGGCGTATCCCGTCAGGCTTATGCCAAGTGGGAAAGGGGAGACACCGTGCCCGATGTGGAGAAATGCGCATTGCTGGCGGAATATTACGGAACTACGGTGGATTCGCTGCTTAATTTCAGGACAGAGCAGGAGGGCATGACCATTGCTCCCGCACCAAAGGGAAAGCACATCTGGGGTACGGTGACTGTCAGCGAGCGTGGGCAGATAGTGATACCCAAGGCGGCACGGGAGCTGTTCGGCATAAAAAGCGGCGACAGGCTTGTGGTGCTGGGCGATGATGCTCAGGGCATTGCTCTTATGAGGGCTGAGGATTTTGAGCGCAGCATGAATGAGATGCTTGCTGCGGCAGGGAAGAAGTGTGAATAACAACAAAGAGCTTTTGCGGCATACACTGCAAAAGCTCTTTACTTTAATATGAAAGCTTCTTTATATTTTCGTCCGACATAAATGTGGAGGCGTTATAAAGGAACAGCACCTGATCGTAGTCCGAAACATCTATAAGCTCTTTATAGGATATTTGGATATATCTCAGGTCAACCATGGTTATCTCGCTGTAATGCTCGGTCATAAAGGGGGCAAAGCAGTGTGCGTAGCTGTCCTTGAACATAAGGAGCTTTCCGCCCTCATGACCTGTGCGTATGGTTATCATCGGCTGATTTGTGCCGAAGAATGTGCTGTATTTATCCTTTACGTCCAGATACTCACGGAAGTACATTCCGTCGTGTATGGTAGGTTCCTCGCCAAAGGTGGAGTATATCTCGACCTCGGGCTGTGTCTCGTTTTCCGACAGGTGCCAGATGTCGATGGTATCGGGCTTTATGCCGTTGTACAGCACCTTTGAGTAGAATGTTCCCCTGAACTTGTCGCTGGCGTGCTCCACGTCGTAAAAATCCTCGGAAAGGGGATATATTCCCATTTTCTTTGCGGCTGCGGTATAGCCGAGGAATGCGCCCTGTGTTGTCCAGTGGTGGTCGGTGCGGTAGTAGATATAGTCGTCACGGTTAGCGCTGAGGACGGAATACACGTCTATGGGCACTGCGTAGCCGTCCAGCTGCGAATACACGTTATTTATGAACTCTGCCTGATCGGGATTTGGTGCGTCCGTGGGGAGCATATCGCTGTATATCTCCGCCTGGGTGGGGACTATCATAATGTAGGGCATTATGCCGTTATCTGTTGCGAACTGCTGTATGCCGCTGATGCTCTTGCCCACGACGGTCATATCAGGCTCGGATATTTTTTCAGCCAGTCCGCCGTTTTTCATGAAATAGACGTTGTTGCGCTCCTTTTTGCCAAGGGCAAGCTCGGAATAGGTCTGAGCGGTTATCCATTCATCGTGCCATGCAAAATGGTCGGAGACATATGTTTCCAGTCCGCTTGTGAAGCTGCCGTTGAAGAGCCTTTTGCCGCTGAATTTCGGGAAAGAAGCCAGCGCTTTGTTCTGGTTTTCCGAGAAGCTTTCCTTTTCGGAAAATGTTGTGACGCAGCCCAGTCCTATGAGTATGCCGAAGAACAGCAGCACTGTCACCAGAGCCACGCCTGCCTGAAAATAACGTTCCTTTGAAGCGGCGGAACGGGTATTTTTTTCTTTGTCTGCCATAAAACCTCACCTTAAAATCTGAAATACAGGAACGGATTGTAGGTAGCACCCACAAGATATGCGGTGCAGATGAGCAGCCCGCCTATCTTTACGGCAACGCCTGCCACTGCCGATGCACGCTTGTTCTTTTCCTCGCAGAAGCTTATGAGCCTGCTGCCCAGTCCGCCTGAAATAAGGATACAAAGCGTCAGCATAACTGCATTTGAAGCGATGGTATATCTTGCGTAGCTGTCAACAAGGCTGCCGCCTGCGCCGAACATTGCGGCGTAATATCTGCCTGCGTCCGCCAGAGTGTCCGTATCGAAGAGCACCCAGCCGAAGAGCACCATAACAAAGGTGTAGAGCATACTTACCGCCGAGGGCAGCTTTTCAAGTATCTTGCCGAAGCCAAGGCGCTCGATGATTATGAGCACGCCGAAGAACAGTCCCCAGAGGATAAAGTTCCAGCTGGCTCCGTGCCAGAGTCCTGTCAGCGCCCAGGTTATGAACAGGTTGCGGTAGGTCTTGAAATTGCCGTTCCTGTTGCCGCCAAGGGGGATATACACATACGACCTGAACCAGCTTCCCAGCGTGATGTGCCATCTGCGCCAGAATTCGCTTATGCTCTTTGAGATATAGGGGTGGTCGAAGTTTTTGGGGAACTCGAAGCCCAGCATTTTGCCCAGACCTGTTGCCATATCGGAATAGCCCGAGAAGTCAAAATATATCTGGAATGCAAAGGCGATTATTCCCAGCCATGCGGTAGCCACCGAAATAGTGCTGTAGTCCATTGCCTTTATCTGCGTCCAGACCATGCCGATGTTGTTTGCGAGAAGCACCTTTTTGGCAAGTCCCTTTACAAAAAGTCCGATGCCTGCGCTTATTTTTGCGATGTTCACTGTTCTTGACTCCAGCTCGTTTGCCACGTCCTCGTAGCGGACGATAGGGCCTGCGACTATCTGGGGGAACAGTGAGACATATGATGCGAAGTTCAGAAAGCTTTTCTGCACCTTGATATTTCTAAGGTACAGGTCAATGGTATATGACATTGACTGGAACGTGTAGAAAGATATGCCTATGGGCAGCTCCACACGCTTTTCGTTCAGTCCGAATGGATACAGGCTGTTAAGCGCTTTATTTACCAGCACCACGGGATTTGTGATGCTTGTGCCGAAAACTCCGTTGAAGCTGTCGATAAGGAAGTCGCTGTACTTGAATATCGCCAGCAGACCTACGTTCATGCAGACGGAAACTATCAGGCAAATTTTTCGCTTTTTGTTGTCGTCATCATATTTTGCCATTAGCCTGCCTGCGGTGTAGTCAATGGCTGTGGAAAGCAGCATAAGGCACACATAAAAAGGCTCGCCCCATGCGTAAAAAAGCAGCCCCGTAATGAAGATCAGCACATTTCTTATCTTATCAGACGCAAAAAAATAGACTATCATTACGATAGGTAGGAAATAGTACAGAAAAGTCAGCTGTGAGAAAACCAAGTTATATATCAGTCCTTTCTTCAGAGGAAAAAAGTTTTTCCGTAAGCTCTTCCAGCTCTTTGGGGGATATCATGGTGTTAAGGATATCTGCCATTGCCCCTGCGGTGAGCAGAGACGGCAGGTCAAGGGCTTCAAGCAGCATTTTGCGGCGCATTGACGAATCGGGAGCGCCCGAATAGCCCAGCTCATAAAGAAGCATTTTGTCTATGCCGCCTTTCGGGGCGCCGCCTATGTCATTAACGCCCGCTCTTCTGAAAGCTTCCAGCAGGACTTCCTCGCTCATGCCCTCAACGCCCAGCTTGCCCTCCTTGGAAGGCTCTGCTTTTCTGCGCTCCTTGCCGAAAATATCAGGGATATATACATTTATGATATTGCCGCCAACGGAGCCTTTAAGGTAATTTCTTATCTTAAAGCCCGCAGCGTCGCTGTCTGTCAGGATTATTATGCCCTTTTTCTCGGCATAATGGCGGATAAGCTTCATTTTTTCCTTGTCCTTGAAAATATGAAAGCCGTCCGTGCAGATTATTACGCCGTTTATCACGGAGGAGAGCTTTATTTTATCATACTTTCCCTCAACTATAACGGCCTGTTCTATGTTTATCATTTTGATTTTTTTCCTTATATGTTTTATCGTGCAAGCATTTCTACTATCGCCTTTTCCAGTATGACTGCCGGGTCTGCGCCGCTTGACTTCATATCAATATCTGCCTTTGCAAGTATCTCAAGGCACTTCCTCAGGTGGCGGATATCCGTTCTGCGGACGGAGGAGAGGGCATTTTTTACTCGAAATTCCACGCTGGGCGAGTAGCCGAAGTCTTTCATTATCTCGGGGAGACCGTGGTTATAGTCCAGCGCAAGGCGAGCCCTGTAAAGGTCGTTCATGCTGCCTGTAAGCACGTAAAGCAGATACACCGGGGTGTTCTCGGGATCGTTTATAAGCTCCCTGAAAAGCTCCATGGAACGGTTCATATTGCCTGCCGCAACTGCGTCCGCCAGGCTGTAGCTTTTGGCATCGCCGCTGTCGGGGGTGAGCAGCTCTACGGTGTGAACGTCGATGCTTTTGCCGTCCGCATAAGAGGTGAGCTTGTCCAGTTCGTTCATTATCATGGTCATATTGCCGCAGCAGTGGTCAAAAAGCAGACCTGCCGCCTTGTCGTCCATGGCAGAGCCACGCTTTGAGGACTCGGCGCATATTATCCTTACGGACTCGCTACGTGATTTTACGTTTATCTCGCAGACCGTGCCTTTTTTGGCAACAAGGTCGATGAGCTTCTTGTTCTTGGGGGTGGGGTATTTTTTGCCGCCGCAGACGTTTATGTTTGCGGTGTAGAAGATTAGCACGGTGGTATCGGGCACATTGGAGACGGTCTCCGTCAGCTGCTTCATGCGAGTTTCATCAAGCTTTCTGTGACCCGGGCGCTGCTTTGTCTCTTCCTCAAGGTCAAGGTCGCAGACGGTGACGCAAAGCTTGTCCGCAAACATGGGGAAGCCGTCAACAGCCTCGCTGAGACCGTCGGTATCAATGTCCTTGCCCTCAAATTCATGGAGGTTGTAGGTCTCATCGCCTGCCTTGACGGTGCGCTTGACCATTTCACGCTTGTATTTCTCAACGCTGTACAGGTCGGTGCCGTAAAGGTAGTAAACGCCTGACAGTTCGCCGCTTTTTATTATCCTTGTAAGCTCCTTTTCGTTCACCGAAGCCACGATACGCCCTCCTTTGGGTAAAGTACGCCGTTATCCGCTATGTATTCCGTGCCTGTGCTGCCGAATGGTGATATTTTTCCTTTAAAATCGCTGTCCGCCACTGTATAATAGGCGGCATCGGCATAAACATCAGCCGAGCAGCTGTAGATGGACAGGTCAAACCTTTCATCGGGAAGCTCGGCCTTTCCCGTAACGCACAAGATCTTCACCCCGTCCGTTTCGATAATGCTGTAATTTTCATGGGGATAATAGACGGTATTGCCGAATTTAATTATATTATCTTCCGCCGAATAAGTCAAGCCGCTTTTTGTTACGGGAGAAAGAACGGCAATGCCCTCAAACAGTCCTTTATACACACTTTCGGAGTATGCGCACTGCTTTGTGACTGCCGCAAACGCCGCAGCAGAGCCGCCTGAGCCTGCTATTGACCTGTATGCTGCCTTTGCTCCGCTGCGTGTTCCCATATAGTCATATATCTGGGAGCAGCTGTCATTCTTAACGACAATTACACAGCCGCTGCCGTCTGTCAGCACGCTTATCTCGGTATATCCCGTGGGAATGAGCCGATATATTTCTATGCAGACAACGCTGACCAGTGCAGCTGAAAGGCAGGTCAGCACAAAATACATCTTATCATGAGTCAGTATCAGGCACAATGCTGCGGATATTACGGCTATTGCCACAAGGGGAGCGGTAAGCTCTGTGCCCGTGGGTATCATTATGATATCGCTGCTTCCAATGAGCTTTGCAACGGCAAGTATGGGGCGGCATATCAGTCCTGCCGCAAGGAAAAGTCCGCCGCTTATAAATGTGAATGGGAGTATGCAGAGCAGTGCGCCTATGGCGGCTATTGCAATGGCTGCGGTGCATAGGGGCGACAGCAGAAGATTTGTCAGGGGAGAGGCTATTGATATCTGGTCGAATGTGAGGGCTGACACGGGGAAAACTGCCGCAGCTGCGCATAAAGAGGAGCAAAGTGCGGAGGTAAGCGCTCCCACATGATAGGGCAGGTCTGTTTTGCGCTCCATCTTCTTTTCGTAGGCGTTTATGAACATGGGCGAAAGCACGGCTGTGCCTATGGTTCCCGAAACGGACAACAGGAAAGATGTGCTTCTCACGATAAATGGCGAGGATATTGTCATTATTATAATTGCGGCGGCAAGGGAGGTAAGGCTGTCGCTGCGCCTGTTGAATATGCCTGCCGCCCAGACGAACATTACCATTATAAGGCTTCTGACAACAGAGGGGGTAAAGCCTGCGGTCATGGCGAAAAGCAATGACACTGCCGTCACTGATATGAACTGCCCCCATTTCGGCAGGCGGAGCGCTATTGCCAGAGCGGCGGCAATTCCTGCGGCAACGGACATATGCAGTCCCGAAACGGCGGCAACGTGGCCTATTCCCGCACGGTACAGCAGATTTTCAGTTCTGTCGGACATATTCCATTTGCTGCTGCCGAAAAGCATTCCTATAAGCAGCTCGCCTTCTTCCGAGGGGACGTATTTTCTTATAGTATCGGAGACATTGTGCCTGAAATCATCAAGAGTGCGGTAGAAGTTGTGCTCCTTTATCTCATATCCGCTTGTGCGGACGCTTTTCATCAGCAGAAAAACGTTCATTGAGCGGTAATAGTCGGCTGAATTGAAAAAGCCTGTGTTTTCGGGAGCGTAAAGCTGACCTGAAAGAGTGATTTTATCGCCTTTTACAAGGTCGGAACGGCGGTCGAAAAATCCTATATTGCCCGAAGCTCCGTTGGGAAAGGTGCAATGGGCGATATAAAAGGCTTTTTCCTCGGAATATACTGTGGACTGCTCTATTGTGACCGTTCCACTGAAGTTGCCAATATTGGCAGTGATATTCCGGCAGACGGTCATGTCATATCCGCTGTAGATCCAAAGCCCTACGCAGCAGGCGATGGCGCACACTGCGCTGCGGTAAAAGCTGCCTGAATGCTTGGGACGGAAGATGAAAACGGTACACAGTCCGAAGCCCAGCAGCACGGCTCCTATGGCTATGGACAGCGGGGCAGAGAAAAACGACGCCAGCAAAAGCCCTGCCATGTAAGAAAAGCCGACAAAAGCAGTTTTGCGTGACATCGTTACCAACTCCGTATAATACGACAAATTTTAACATTATAATAGTTTAATTATATCAGGTGGGGGATGTGTTGTCAAGAAATAGTTGAGCGTTGGGGATCATTTTGATTGACTTGCGGGCTGCAAAATAGTATAATTACAGCAGGGATCGGCAATATCAAAATGTGAAAAATGATAAGACAGGCTCTGTTGATCGACTGAACTGAAAATAAAGGCAGGAATTTTATTATGAAAGTAACGGAACTTAAAAATCAGCTTAACACTATGGAGAAAAATGAGCTTATTGCGCTCATCGTCAAACTGTATAAAAATGATAAAATGTGCCGCAATATTCTTGATGCGGAGTTTGGCGGCGAAGAGGTGCAGGCAGCTTTGTTGGCAAATGCCAAGAAGCAGCTGTATGATATTTTCTTTTCAAAAGCATCACTTAGTCTCAGAAATGCTAAAGCAGTCCTGTCGGGATTTAAAAAGACGGCTAAAAATAAAGAGGATTATTTTGACCTTGAGCTGTATTATGTTGAGCTTGGAACGGCTTATACCAACGAATACGGTGACATTAACGAGACGTTTTACAGCAGTCTGATTTCGGCTTTTACTGATTTTTGCAATAATGTTAAGCAATATTGCCAAGCTGATTTTTTACATTCGGTAAGAAGTCGGCTGGAAAGGCTTTATAATGAAGCGTGCGGCATTGGCTGGGGATACGGTGATGAGATAGGTGAAGAATATTATGACCTGATAAATTTTTATGGTGAGGAGAATTGAAATGAGCAGATTTCCAAGGCAGTATGCTGAGAGCACGCTGAACAGAATGTATAAAAAGCTGGAGCTTTCCGAGGACGATATTAAGCTTCTGGAAGATTATTTTGACGCATTTTCAAATCTGTACAATATACTTCCGCTGGAGGACGCTTTCGGGATAATCAATGAGCAGAACAAGGGCTTGCTGACAAAGGAGAAGTTTATCGCTTTTTCCGAGATCATGCGGCATGATAAGCCTGAGGGCAGATTTTATTATATTTTGGGTGTTGATGAGCTGTATAATGATGTGCCAAAGCCTGAGCCTATGGAGCGTATGATAGTTCATGAAAGTCTGGTAGATGTTGATTATGAGTACTTTTATGATATGCACAATGCTCAGGCAGGCAAGCCGCTTTGTGTGCTTTCAAAGGAAGAAACGCTGAAATACAGGGACGATCTTTATATCCCGCAGACACCGCAGATGAGGACACTTCAAAAATTTGTGCGTGAAAAGCTGAGAAAAAACAAAAGTCAGGCGGAGAAAATTGCGTCTGACTGCTATACTATCATCACTTGTGCAGATAACGCCGACATAACGGGCGAAATAGCGGATATGCCGGAACGTATGAAGATGCCCATGAGCGAAAGTCAGCTGAACGAATTTATGGGACTGGTTTATGACCTTAACAACAATACACGTCTGCCTGCAAACAGGGGATATACTCCGGTTGAGCTGTCGAGAAAGTATAGGAAACATACAATACCCGAAATATCGTTTGGACCTAATATTAGGAATATGTTGCAGAACGGTGAGCTTAATGCCAGTGATATGGTGCGGCAGATCGAGGAATCAGACCTGCCTGCCCAAGTAAAGGCGCAAATGATACCGGGGATAAAACCGTCGTCAAAGGTGGGGCGCAATGACCCATGCCCATGTGGGAGCGGAAAGAAATATAAGAAATGCTGCGGAAGATAAGGAAAATACAGTAAAAGATTTGAGATGTGTTTTATAAAATAGATATAGGGCAGGTATAATTGAAAGAGAAAGCACTCCTTTGTTATGCACTTTGCTGACAAAATTTAACAAGAATTGCTATGACGCTGTGCAGCTATCCAAAAGCAAAAAAAAGGCTTGACAAGAGGGGT